>CEOG01037761.1_pt1 | contig 9975 bp, 12 predicted proteins | sample 530301 | NCBI WGS metagenome assembly CEOG01 (sample SAMEA2619903, study PRJEB7988) | marine metagenome | biome: marine biome (ENVO:00000447); feature: surface water layer (ENVO:00002042); material: "saline water (ENVO:00002010), including plankton (ENVO:xxxxxxxx)" | depth 5 m | reverse complement strand
TCAAACACCGGCGCGCCTAGGTTTGGAGTTTTGGTGAAGGTTATACCTACTTCCCCACCAACCCGGTTGAATGTGGCTAGAGCTTCGCCAGAGACAATATCAGCATCAGTTACACCCTCATCGCGGGCTATAGAGACGTCGCCGGTAGGCGTTCTAGCTTCGACACCATCAAGATATTCTTGGGCAAGTAACAATACGCCGTTGCTATCGGCAGCAGCAAGATCCCCACCCACAGATGCTTTTACGCTATTAACAAGATCATCAATGTCCTCGATACTGTTAAGTTTAGTATCGACATTCTCTAGAATAACATCATTGAGCCTACCCCGAATAGATTCCTCTACCTTAGTGTCGCGAGCCTCTTGGCTGATATCGTTCTGGCGTCCGGTAGCAATCCAGTGTTGGTAGGGGTCTACATCTTCGGGGAGGCCGTGTAACTCGCGGTACTCTTCAGGTTTGAAGTTAGGTACAGTTAATTCACCATTTTCATCGGCAGAGTAACCCGTTAGGGTTTCGACTAGATACTTATTGGCGATTTTACCCACCGGCATCATAAGCTCGTCAATATACTGCTCAGAACGAACTAGGTCTGCGGTAGCGGTGTTATATTCAGCTACAGCATTATTAAAGTCGGCTTCAACCGCCAAGAAACTATCTATAGACCCCTCTAACCTATCTTTAATAGCGTCTATTTCCGCCAACCGTTCATCGGCGGTTTTCTGATCTTTAATAGTTACGTTGATGTCAGCGTTATACTTGTCAACCGCAGCGGTGTACTCTTCATTCAGGTCGTAAACGAGGTCTCGCGCAACCTCTACTTTTGCTACCTTATCCTCTGCCGCCTTAAATTTTTCGTCTACGACAGCTTGGGCACCGGTAATCTCGTCAACTAAACGCCGAGCACCCCCCTCTGTTACATCGTTAATAGCTTCTTGCAGCCCAGACATAGCCTGCTTGTTAAAGCTGGCTTGAAACGCCTGATACGGGTCTGCGCCCGCATAGCCTGCTTTTACGGTGTCACTCACCACTTTAGTGAGCATAGCGCTACGGAGTCTGGCTTCGTCAGTGTCAGCCGTAAAAAACTCACTATCACTTATGACATTCTTAACTAAGCCGGTCGTAATAGCTGCACTGCCAATGGCACCAGCTACAAGGTCTTCATCTATCTCGCCTGTGGTAATAAGTGAGGATATAGCTGCACTAGCGCCGCCTGTTACCATATCTTGAACTACTTCAGGTAGCTCATTGAAGCCATCTACAAGATCGGATATTTCATTGACTACGCTGCTTTGTGTAGAGGTGAAGGTATCGTCAAATCCTTCGTAGTTTATTTCTGCGCTAAGCGGGTCGTTATCTAGGTCAGATACATCTAACGAATTAGCAAACTCACTTTGTACGTAATCACCTAACTCACTTAGTCCAGCACCCGCTGCTCCACTAAGAGCGCCATTAAGAATAGCGCCTCCAATATCTCCACCAGTCAAGGCCGCACTAACCGCCGCCCGAGTAGCGCCTGATGCAGCTTTACTAGCAATTTTACCGGCTGTTTCTCCAGCCGCATCACCTACATAGCCACCAACACTCTCACCTACATAAGAGCCAAACTCAGCCCCAGCATAAGACGCAGTGGCAGCAAGTAGCATGTCACCTATGTCACCACCATTTCTAGCGGAGTTGGCAGCGGAAGCGGCAGCTATGATCCAAGGATTACCAGTAGCAGCGGCACCAATCGAAATAATTGTACCGAGGGGGTCATTAGCCATCCCCTCAACAACACCACCAACGACATCAACAACCGGGGACAGGATGTCATCGACGACGAACTCGGCTACACCACTAATAGCATCGCCGACCCAACCTGCGGCACTACCGACTGCGCTCGCTACTACACTCATTTACATTCTCTCTATGATAGGTTGTTTACCTATCTTTATATAAACAATGTAACCACCCTCCTCGCGTCGGGCTATACCTATATTGGTGTCAGAACCTCTTGTAAGGCGTTGGAATACTCGAAAACCGTTGAGGAAGCTGTCGCCGTTAAACCAAGTAGTGTAATGGGTTATACCGCGTTTTTGAAGGTATCTAATGTACTGTAGAGAGTTGTTAACGAAATTACGCCCGGTATCCGCATTAAAAGCGCGGCCAACCATCTTACTTCGGTTCTGCCCTTTACCCCTATGGCCTAAAAACACGGTATTACCGTACTGCCGGATATCAGCACTTGGCATCTTTATTTCTTCAGCAAGCGTAGCAAGAGCTACATCTGGGGCGTATGTGTCCCCCACTGAAGCAGCAACAGCATTATTCGAGTTAGCAGCTAGAACCAAAATTTCCGGCCCCTCTAACTTCCTATCGTTGCTATCTACTATGTCCATAGCTATTCCACAGCCTCAAACAATGCCGCCGAGTACACGTTGCCCATACCCGCTGCCAAGCTAAGAACAACGCCTTCGGGAGCAGGGCAGTCATGAGATATAAAAACAGGGTCATCTTCTGTCCGGTTGGGTATAGCAGGAATAGAGCCTCTTGCTATATCCTCAAACAGCAAACCTGTTTCTAAAAGACCGCTAGCACTCAAAGTATGTCCTATACGTTGCTTATACGACGTAGCGATGAACTCACCTAACGTATTAGTGAGGGCGGTTTTTTCTGCAGCATTATTTACCGGGGTACCGGTGCCATGCGTCTTAACTAATTTTACTACATTAGCGTCCAGTTTGGCTACAAGCAATGCACCTTCTATGGCTTTTATGTACCCAGTCCCGTCTTCTCGTTGACCAAGCGGGTTGGTCAGGTTCTCCGCAGACGTATATGCACCCAAAAACCGAGCTATGGGCGTAGTCATATTGGCATGCTCGGTCTCAAATATAGTAAGTGCAGCGCCTTGCCCAACGTGAAACCCATAGTTGGTGCTATCAAATGCGGAGGGTTTGCGTTGGTCCTCGTCTTCTAGGAGCAAGCAAGCGTTAGCGTCCCCAAAGAACTCAAGGGAAGATATAGATACAGAATCCTCACCGCTAAGAACAATAACCCTATCAAAACCGTACTGGAACATAAGGTTTTGCATATCCATAAGAACTTTTAGACTGGATGCACAGGCCGTAGCATCTGTTGCTATATAGTCCTCTACCCCAAACATGGATGCGACACGCCCGGCGAATATATTGGTCAGAGTTATAAACGGTATTTTCGTTTTATAGTGTAGTTCGGCATCGGGGTTTCTATCGTACCGCCCACTAATACCAGACCACCCCTGACTACCGGCAGCAAACAAAAAGGCTGTCTTGCCTTTGACGGGGTTGTTTTTTACATACTCCACCACTTCAGGCGTAATAACCTTATTGAACATTATGTGGGGCGGGTAAGACATACCAGATTTGACCCTGCTATAGGTCTCTGGAAATATATGCACCCTTTGTGGGTAGGCTATGTCTTCGTATACAGTGGATTCAGTAGTGCAGGCGGTAACGCAGTGCGTCATGTATATCACTGCACGTCCCTCACCGCTTCTTCTAGGGACTTAGGCTTTCTGGTGCCGTGTTCTTCTGCGTAGGTAAACGCGGCCTCTACTGTGTCCACCGGTATGCTTTTGGCCGCTTCGTCGTCTAGGCCGTACAACTCCGATACATACATATGAAGCATAACTATATCGAGGCTGTCTAAACCTATCTCAGTAATATTGTCGTCCTTTGATGTGGCTTGAGCTTCTTCTCCACCAACCACTTTGATTACTTTTATTAGCTCGTTAAAGAGCGCTACATGGTCCATTTTTGCACCTCCGTTAAAGGGGCGCGGATGCTAGCATAGTAGAGATAACGCGGCAAACGCGCACTATGAGTTGCTAACGTACTGTATATCTACAGAAGCCGAGGGTAGTCCGGGGTGCGGGGAAGTTGCAGCCTCGGTATGTAAGTTAAGTTGGGTGTCGCCGGTAGCCCAGTATATCTCTACATAATCCCCTGCCGCTAAAGAAGCTGTAAAACCCCAATGAATCATAAAGTCATCGCTACCTTTTACATCAAATCTATGGCCTGAGTATGATACAGAACTACCGTTTTTCCTCTCGTATACAGTAACAGTAGTATCACTAGAGTTATTATTCTCTATTTGAAACGTAACACCAAAACTATATACGCCGGAATTAACAACATTTAGGCGGCTATTATTCGATAGAGTTATATTACTACTGTAATTTGTATTATTAAATGTTACGGCATACCCAGTATTTATCGCTGCCGCCGTCTGATCTGCGGTACTGTAGAACGATCCACGGGGCATGTATAAGTACTTACCACCGTCATCTGTGCTAAGTAGGGTATTTACTATGGATGCTAGCCGATTAAAAAACAGCCGCAGCACGTTATTAGATTGGTCGGCTGCAAGACGGTTGTATTCTTCGTCAGGTAAAGGTAGTGCAGGCGGCTCTACGTTGTCTATATCGTTCGCCATTACCGCCTGCCATCAGGACGCATATCCAGACGTGGGGAACCCAACTGCCACTGCACACCGACAGCATCCGAAGATATTTTAAGGGCTAGTTGCCTGCCTCGAACACGAGTGTCTACCTGCTCTGTAAAGACCTCAACAGGTACTGTTGAAGTTCGCGTTACAGTCCCAGTGCTAGTACCTCCGGCAGAGGCTGGACTTGTATACCCGGACCCAGAATTTTTAAGTGGGTAGAAGGTCATAGTGGCTGCGGGAGAAGAGGCTGTTGACCCATCAAAAGTCATGTCAGGCAGCACACGCCATATAAAGGCAAACCTCTGCCCATCGTCCAGATCAAATTCCGACGAAGTTATAAAGGCGTCTATCGCTGCGGTCGTAGCGGTCTCGTTATCATCTATACCTTCTTCGTGGTTTACAAGGTTATAGGTGTAGGTGGCTGCAAGCGGATACTGCCGCATACCGGAATCTAACCAAGCTGTGCGGGCTAGGTTGCCATAATACCAAACTTTATCGAGGTAGTTATAAACAACGTACCTATCTACCGTTGTAGAACCGGAAGAGCAGTAGAACCACCAGATTTCATGGAACTCTTCGTTAGTCCCAGCAAATGCCTGATCTATTTGAGCTTCGTTAAAGTCATTGAATACATACCGGCGCAAATCGCAAGGTAATGGCTGCGTTCGGCCATCATACATATAGAACTTATCACGGCCCATCCAGAACGACGCACCGGAAGCGTATGCCACTGAATTTTGCGAAGCTATAGATATATTATCACCAACGAGCTGGGCACCCCACACAGCCTGACCACCTAAATACTGCAGCGAGTACAGCGAGGAGTCAGTCCAGACCAGCACTTCCTGACGAGACAGCCGAGCCGTAATAATCTCGGTGCCGCGTGATAGTCGCAAAGAACCTGCTTGATTAGTCGCACTAGGGGTCCAGTTAGCAGCATCTTCCTGATCCGACCACCGAATAAGCATGGGGTCTTGTGTGGAAGTGCTAATAGTGTTGGCTCCAAATGCAAACACAAACCGGTTAATATCCGACACAAGAATAAAGTTCTGAATCGTTGGGGTGTCGGAAGCACCACCTAGTGTAGATATGTTTACGGCACGCGCAGAAGTGCCTGTCCCCACATCCCAGTAATATATAGCCCCACCACGAGGACCAAAAATCAGGTCTTCGCCAAAATTAGACTGGCTCCAGAGACGCATGGGTGTAGCTGTGGTGCCGCCAGTACCCCACACACCAGAACCCCACGAACCGCCGCCCCAACCTGTTGAGGGGACGGAAATAGCATCGCCAGTAGTGATTTGGTACTTAGCAGTGACACTACCCCCACCATTACCTGTATCGGATGCGTTAGCGGTAGCTGTAGCAGTTATAGTGTAGGTATTGGCGCTAGGTACTGTCTGGATTTCGTATTCTGCATTTAGTACGTCTGCTGTGATGTTCCCACCAAGAGACGCTGCCCCACTAAAGGTTACAAAATCACCCACCAAAGCGCCGTGAGTTGCGTCAGTAACTGTAATTGTAGCAGACCCGTTAGTAGCAGCAAAAGTAGCCGCATTGGTGGTTGTAGTCCGAAGGGGTGTTATATCATAGTAAACCCCGCCAAGCTCTAGGTAGAACTTGAGGTTGGTACCTACACCCACATATTTGCCGCCGCCAAGCGTTACCCACGACCACAAAGACCTACACACACCTTGAAACGTGTTAGCAGATATACGCTGCCAACCGCCAATCTTCTCAGGATACCCCTGCCGAAAGCGCACCTTATCGCACTCATACCAACCGGTTTCGTTAGTATAACGCGTGCGTTCCCTATTAACGCCGGGTTTTAAGGCTAGCTTCTTAAGGGGCATCTAAATTACTCCGACGTCACCCCAAACAGCGGGAGTGTGGTCACTGTAATAGCTACACTACGCTTTAATTGTAACGAGTTACCACAATTGGAGCAAGTATCAGCTTCAAGCTCAGAGGCATCTAAATCATATCCACAACTAGCACAGACCACCTCTATTTCGTGTTCAGGCTCTATATCTCCGTGCTCATTGACAGCAGCGTTGTACTTAGTTTTCATCTTCACTCTCTACCGCGAGCATGCGGGTAATTAAACGCCCACTTCGGTTCTGTACTTGCCTGTGCCACTTACTATCGGCCATCTCTTTTGCAGCAGTTTCCCAGTCTCGCACATGGATAGCCGCGATAAACTTCTTAAACCCTGAAAAACGCGGTCTGCCTAAATTAAACATCATATTACAGCAAATAAGCTGTACTTCTTCTGGAAGCTGCTCAAAATCGTCGATTACCCAACTACAATCACCTAGAGCAATCTTGATATCTTTCTCAAAAAGCTCTGCTACGCGCTCCTCGCTAACGGGTGCTCCGGGGGGCCAATCGTACTCAGGTTCCCCCTCCAGACAAAGATGGCCTATACCACAAGTTTTTAGGCCGAGGTGGTCTAAGTAAACGGAGTACATAACGCCTTCGTCTACTTCTAATTCCTTACGCAGCTTCTCGATAAAAGTCATTTGCCTTGCCCACGATACCGCTTCCAAGAGCGGCGCTTGTATTTGTTCTTGGGTTTCGAGTTGGTGCCGTGTCCGATGCTAGTCGCGTGTTTAATACCAACCGGCTTCCATTCAGAAACACCGACGCCTCGTGACTTAGTAGCCATTATTTACTCACCTTCTTGATCTTTTCCACGGTTCTGAGGCCACCCAATCCCAACATTCCCATCAAAACAGGCATCATCTGTTCCATGTCTAAGGTTGGGAGTTCGACCAAGTACCCAGTTTGGGCCATCACGAAAGAGGCCAGCGGAAAAATCAGGAAGTTGAAGCACATTGCTAGGCCACATGACCAGCCGATGAACGGACGCCAGCCAGCCACGAACACAGAACGGTGGCTCGCTTCGGCTTTGTTAATATCCAGTTGAGCAAGGTCAATCTTGGCAAGGTGCGCGGTCAGTTGCGCTTCGATTTCGCGCTCCGCCTTAGCTTTCGCTTCCTTGTCTTCGGGCAGAAACCTACCAACGATATCCGTTACGGCAGGTAATATGCTTGGCAATAATGCCTGAATCATTTTTTCTGCTGCCAGCTAGTTGCACCAAAGTAGACTGCTACCAAGCCCGAGAGACCATAGAAAATTGGTGCCATCTCCGCCCCGTTGTACCGAGTAGGGTCTACAAGGAAAGAGATAACAACAGCCAGCATCATAGCTAGCGCTGCCCAGCACATACGGCGGCGATTGACTTGGTAAGCTGCTTTATCAGGGATGTTATCTTCGGACATCTATTTACCTTTCAATATTGGGTTATCTAGCGCATCACGGACTTGCTTCTGCATACGCTTCTCTAGCGTATCCAATTTATCGTCCACTGACACTATCTTTGCATCAAACCTCTCTGATGCAGAGGATATGATTTGCCGCAGAGTCCTCTCGGCGTTACGCAAGGCAGTTCTAGTATCCCTATCCATTTCACGGGATCGTTTATCCACGACTCCCATGCTGTCATGCAGGGATGCGGCTTCTGATCTGGTATCCGTTCTGATATCACGGGATATTTCATAAATCTCATTGACCCGCTCTTGTAAGACGGTCATCTCCTCGCGCACCAACTTCAACTCGTCATCCACCTTGGTTTCAAGCACGACCAAACGCTTATCGAACCCACTTAGATCAGGAGCGGTGTATTTCGCTATCTTCGCTTCCATAGCCTGATACCTAGAATACACTTCAAAGCCACCCCACAATGCGCCGCCTAATGTGGAGAGGGCCGTGAATATAGCGACCATTTTGCCGCCCGTAAACTTAACACCACCGAACTCAATCTCAGCCATCACCTACCCCATTGCAAGTTTACGAGGGCGTCATGCGCCCCGTTTGATGCGCCAATCCATGAATACTGACTACGGTAATCAATAGGGATAACTGAGTCCGGCAGCTTATCTTCTGTAAAAAAGCCAGATGTGTCATTCAGCTTAACCGAATCTTCGAGTCGCGCAGTCATGGAAGCCATTGCGATTATAGCTCTAGTTTGAATTGCGGCGTTGTATTTAATCCTTGATTTCTTGCTAGCTTGAGCCTTCTGCTGTTTCTTAGGCTCCTGCGTATCCTCAGTAGACTCCTCTGCTTCAGCAGTATCGGTTTCAGACTCCTCTTGTTCATCAGCTACTTCAGTCTCTGGCTCCTCTATATCTGTCTGCTCTTGGTCGCCTTCTGGCTCCATATCTGCATCAGCTTCTTCTGATTGCTCAAGTTCTGGGTCAGAGGCTACCTCATCTGAAGCCAAATCATCGCTAACATCAGCTTCTGTTGGCGCTTCTGGCTCTGCCGGGGACTCCACAACAGTTATGGGCGCATCAACAGGGTCGGCATCCACGGTTTGAATCGGATCAATATCATCCAAAACATCAAGAACAATTTGCTCCTGAAGGATGGTGTCAACGGGGTTGTAGGTGATCGTTAGTTGTGGATCAGAAATCTGTGGTCCAAAGAAGGCTGATGGAAACCCCGCATCTATCCCGAAAAACTCGTATTGACCTGTCAGCAAGCCGTAATTGTTTGCACCCACCGACGAATCGAAGGTAAAATTTCGCAGACCTGTGAAATCCAGTTCCACCTCATGCTCAAACTTCTCAACCACGTTCCCAGCATCAGATAAGGACACTGCTAGCCTAAATATGTCGCGACAATCACCGGATTGCAGGATGTCAGTGCAGGTTCCCAAAACCGCGTTACTCGAATGCGAGGTAACATCTGCTCCATACGTCAGGTCAAAACCCGCGTTCACCTCCTCTTGAGTCAAAGGGACATCGAAATCTGTGCGGTAAAAACCACCCCCACCGCTGGTGCCAGAAGTACAAAACGCGCCAGAAGGACAACCCCTAGCTGGCCCAGTAACTGTTCCACCCTGCGCCTCAAACTCTGATATATTGGGCAGCAAGTTATCCGTAGTTTCAGTTTGTGCTGAAACTAAAGAGGGAAGGACCAAGATTATGGCCGCTATGACTAATCGCCGTGCCATTCTTCCGGCTCATCTTCCCACTTATGTGTCTGCTCTTTCTCCTTGTAAGCGGCGTACACGATTGATCCTGTTGGTGCCTTGTCTGCGTTTTTAAGCCACCACTGCTTCGCCTCATCGCCAATCAGCCCCTCCCCTGCCGGGCAGGGCGTACCAGCCCGCCACATGGCGTTAAACACCCTGTAATCCTCGTTGCATATAAGGGATATGGCTGCGACCTTCATGCCCCCACCGTACAAAAGCCGGAACATCTTTATTATCTCGCAATTCTTGTCCCTGACAGCACTGCCCCCAGCGATACCAAATATCTGCGTGGTAACGCCTGCTGTGACACTACTGACGCACACATCTGAATTGTTAACCACTACGGACGGGGCATTTGCCGCTGGAACGGATTTATCAATCACCGTGCTGGATATGGTGTTAGTTTGGGCATGAACGTGAGAGGAATAAAGCCCACAAAATATCAAGACGGCAAAAATTCTAACTAGCAT
>CEOG01037488.1_pt1 | contig 9981 bp, 9 predicted proteins | sample 530301 | NCBI WGS metagenome assembly CEOG01 (sample SAMEA2619903, study PRJEB7988) | marine metagenome | biome: marine biome (ENVO:00000447); feature: surface water layer (ENVO:00002042); material: "saline water (ENVO:00002010), including plankton (ENVO:xxxxxxxx)" | depth 5 m | reverse complement strand
TATTTAAATGGTTATAGGGCTAAACTTAGGGCTATGCAAAATACTGTAAAAACTACAGACCCTTCTTTTGAGTTTGGTTGGGCAAGGCTAATTAGAGATAATCAATCTGATGCAATACTTGAACAATATTTAGATGATGCGCTGTTTGAAGATAAAACAGTAAGCGCGTCTGAATATATCACTAAAAAAGCTTGGCTTAGAGAACGGGGTGCGACTAACACTTTAATTAATAATTACGATAATCGTTTTAAAGGAAACAATTCTAATTTTTCTGCACAAGTAAAAGGAGCTATTGGTGCGCACTCTAAATTAACTTTGAATATAATTCAACAAGCGTATGCTCAAGCTGATTTAACACCAGCTCAAGCAGGAAGACAAGGTTATGTTATAGCAATGTTAACTACAAATATAGATTACGCCCGATCGGAAAAGAAAAGGGTACTTGTAAAACAGTTTCCAAACCAACCTGAGTTAGCTAGAAAAGAATTACGGGAGTGGGAAGATGAGATTTTACAACAACTACAGAATGGAAAGATAGGAGAAATTTCTGGCGAAGGATATTATGATAGTCCTACAAAGCTAGGAGATTTAGCAGACGCTTATGAAAATATCACTACTTTAGGTAAATAATAATGGCAATAGAAGATTACATAGAAGAAGACAAATTAGAAAAAGGTGAACCTCCAGTAGAAGCTATTGGTGATGCTGTTCCTGTCGAAGAAGTACCTGAAGAACATTCAACTGTTCCTTCTCCATCTGAACCTATTGTCAATCCAGAGGCTGAAGTGGTTCAAGAGCCTGAGAAAACTCAAGAGCCTGAAGAAGAGCCTCTTACAGAGAAGCAAATTGAAGAGGTGCATGGTGGTCCAGTTCCTGCTGAAGGTTCAGGTCAAGCTCGTACCGAAATGTTGGAAGAGGCTAAAGAAGTAGAAGAAAAGCCTCTTCTTGAAGAACATACAAAATCTTGGCTTAAATCTGGGAATAAAGCTGGAACGTCAGTTTTAAGAAAAGTGGCTAATGAAATAGTAGGTGGTGAACCTGCTGAAGACCCTGAAAATTTTATGCTTGGCGTACTACATTCAGCTTTTGAGGGTAACGTTGAATTTTATGGCAATTTAGTAGGTGAAGGTATTAATGAATTCACTGAAATGGTTTATGAACAAACCGACGGTGAAATAGACGTACGCACTGATATTTCAATTGATTTCCCTGATTATGTCCCTCCTCAAGATAGAGGGTTTTTAGGAACATTAGCTCACGAAGGTGGAGCTTATATAACTGGATACTTTATGGGTGGTGGACCTATTAATCAAGTGTTTAAATTAGGTTCTAGGGGAATACAAGGTGGTACAAAATTAATACAAGGCGGTTCAAAAGCTTTAAATAAAGTAGTGAAAGATCGTCTACCTAGTTCTTTAAGTTATATGGGTTCAAAAGCTGTCACTACTAAAGATAAGATGTACGACATATTTTTATCTTTAGGAGGAGGTAAAGTAGTTAAAGGCGGTAAATGGGTGGCTCAAAAAGGTACTCAAGGGGCAAAAGTTGGTTTCACAATGGACATTCTCCGTACAACACATGAAACTGTTTTTGATGCGTTACCTCCAAATCTGAGTGCAGAATTCATGCGATCAGAAACTCTTGACAGAAGTATCATTGCCCAGCGTTTAACTCAAGGATTTGAAGGTTTAATTTTTGGAGGTGTTGCTGGACCTCTCCTTTCTGGTGTAGCTAGAGGAGGTGCAAAAACAATGGCTAAAATTAGAGATACGTCAGCGTATAAACATATAAATGCTTTTCATATTCAACCTTTAGCCGTTAAAATAGAAACCGCTCATAAGTTGCGTAGATTGTTTAAAAATCCTACGTTAACTCAAAAGCAAATTAAAGAAGAAATCGATAAAATACATAAAAATCATCTTACAGGTGTTAAAGCGGCTGATGCTGCTCAAAAATTCTTTCTTAAAACAGTACAAAAAGAAACTTTTGAAAAGCTTAGAAAACGTAAAGAGGGCAGGATTCAGGCTAGAAAAGAGGCAGACGCTGTAGCCACTCAAGAAGCTGTTGATGATTTATATTTAAATGTTCAAGGTAAGCCTGGAATTTCTAATAAAAGAGATGTTTCAGAAGTAGGTGAGTCTGCTCCCACAGCCATACCTAAAGTAGAAACTAAAGCTTTAAGCCGTCCACACACAATGACGGCAACTGAATACATTGACAAGCTAGGTCCTACTAAAGTAGAAGAAATGGGAGGATTGAAGGCTGTAACTGAGTTGCATAAAGAAGCTGTAGATACTGCTTTAGGGGAAGGTAAGACAGTACAGAAATTTATAGTTGATAAATACCCAGATGTAAAACAAAAACATTTTGGTGATGCTAAAACAGTTCAAGTAGATTCTCAAGCTATACTAAGAAACCTTAGAGCTAAAGATAACAAAAGTAAATCAAAAACTCCTGACTACCATTTAAGACAGTTTGCGAGACAGTTAGGAATAGAAACTGTAGATGCAGAAGGTAAATTAATTCGTAGAGGACGTTTAGAAGAACAAATAGCAGAACATTACGGTGATTCTGTAGGCAGAGGCCAAGGTCGTAGAAGAGCTGAAGGAACTGCTAAAGATCCTGAATTTGCAGTTTGGACATATACAGATGATCCGGAAATGCAGAATTTATTGAGAGATGCTGAAAATGATCCTGAATTTTTAGAGATTGTGGCTCAGAAAGAAAAGTTATCTGATGAAGTTGTATTAGCTGATTTAGATAACCAGTTTGAAATGAGAGGCTTTGAAAACATTGAAAACAGTAAAGCTACTGTGGCTCAAGCTAGAGAAGCTGGAAGAAATGTAACAGCACTTCAATTTCAAGTAACAAAAAAATTAGAGAAAGTTAAAGAACTTAACGACAAGTTCCAAGAATTAGTTTTAGATGAATCTACTCCAGAAAAAGATTTAGTTGATTTAGTAGTTGAGATACAGACTGCTCAAAGAGATATGAGAAAAACGTACGCTTTAGCTGAAATGGCTACAAGTGAAATAGCGGCATCTCTTAGAAGAACACAGTTGACTAAAGTTGCTAATCCATACTCCAGTAAAGGATTTGGAGTTATTGAAAGTAGAGAACAGGTAGAAGAACTTTTACTTGCGTTGGGTGATGGTGATATTAATAAAGGTCTTAAGCTTCATGCGAAACAGCAGAAACATTTAGATTTAGAAGAAGCTCGTGCAGTTGTTCAAACTACACCTAGTTATGTAGATTTATTGACAAATGTTTACGCTCAAGATGTTATTAACAGTATGTTATCTAGTCCGCAAACTGCAATAATTAACGCGGTTTCACCTGTATTAACTATAGGAATAGATTTTATAGAAAACACAATTGGCTCTACAATTAGGGGAGCTTTGACATTAGATAAAAGAGAATTCCAAAGAGCGTGGGTTAATGCAAAAAGTCACATGGAATATGTATCAGGCTTACAAAGAGCTGTAAGAATTGGAATGCAAACTTTTAAATCTAACAAATCAGCATTTGATGATGCTTCCAGACTTAACGAACCTCTTCAAGAAGGTATTGAAAGCGGTAATAGAATATCAACAAGAGCTGGCTTTGAAGAAGCAGACCGCACAGGACTTACTAACTTCTTTGATTGGATTGCAATTGCCAACTCAGGAGCATCTAGATTTTTAGGCTCAGTGGATGATTTTTGGAAATCTTTAATCTATCAACAACACGCCAGAGCGCAGATTGAAATTTCTTATATGGATAGAATGAGAATGGCTACTCAAGAATCATATGAACGTATGCGTATTTTAGCTGATGAAGGTGACAAAACTTATGCTAATCTAACTGATGATGATATAAAAGGATTAGCTTTGGAAGAAGCTAAAGAATTAGTTTTACAAAATAAATCTCTTGATGAAGTTGTGGCAACTCAGCATAAATTAATGATGCAAGAAGATGGTATGTACACACACCAAAAAGTAGGTAATGCTGCAATTAAAGCCGCAGATGAAGCTTTAGAATCAGGTGAAATTGCCCGTTCAGAATACACAGCATTTGTTACTAAATACATGAGAGACAATTTTGACCAAAGCTTAGTAGCGGCTTCTAAATTAGGTTTAGACCAAGCTAGGAGAATGACTTTCACTACTCCTTTAGAAAAAGAACTTAGAGAAGGGGCGTCCCGTCATTCGATTGGTCCTGGAATGGCCCAAGCAGTTGGTACAGCTAATAAAGCTATAGATCAAGTTCCTTTAGCAGGTCCGTTATTAAGAACTCAAATACCTTTTGTTCGTACCCCCTACAACCTTATTGAATGGCTGACTGATCGTAAAACATTAGTCGCAATTCCTAAAGTTATTAAGGAATTGAGGCGTGACTTAAGAGGTCTGAATGGCTCTCCTGCTGATGCTGAAATAGCGCGAAGATCTTATGGGAAAGCGATGTTTGCTCTGTTTTCTACATACAAAGCTTACGAACTTGCTCTTGAAGGAAGAATAACAGGTAACGGACCTCCAGATCCGGAAACAAGAAAACAATGGAAAGCTGCTGGATGGAGAAAAAATTCATATATACATGATGATGGTACACACACTGACCTTATTAGGTTAATGCCTTTCTTAGCTAATCCTTTAGCGGCAGGAGATGCTGTAGAATTTATGCAAGCTACTGAGGGCGGTACAAAAATGACTGCTGAAAATTTAAAACAATTTGTAGTTAGAGATTTTGTTTCTTTATATGAACAGTTAGATGAAATGCCTTTCTTACAAGGTTTGTCGCAAGTATTTAAACTTAGAGATGGTGAGCCTTCTCAAAGAGAACAAATACTTAGAAATATAACTCGTCAAACAATGCCATATGCTTCAGGTTTTAGATCGTTTGCTACCGAAAATGTTAAGCGTCAACAGCAAAGTTTTCTAGATGGTTATCAATCTAACCTTTCTTGGCTTCAAGGGTATAGCGGTCCCATGGACAGAACTTGGATGTCTGAACCTGTTTCAAAATTAAAAATTAAGCCTGAACAAGGTTGGATTAATTACATGAAAGACGTTTTTAATCCTTTAAGGCGTACTGCGGCTGTAGACGATGTTGTCGCTAATGAAATTAAAAGATTGACTTCAGGTTCAAAGGCAGGTCCAAGGGGTGAAGATGCTAATTATTTTGAAGGAGATACTGTTCAATCTCCATTCCAACCTTTACCTAAATATGTAACAATAAGCGGTATAGCAGTGCCGTTAGATAAATTAACGGTAGATGTTGAAGAAGAATTTGAAGGTAAGAAAAGTACAAACAAAGGTACTTACTGGCATTTACTTAATAGAAATGTTTGGGATTTAAAACTAGATCAGGAAGTTACTAGAGTTGTGATAAACAATAAAACTGGAAATCCTGAAATAAAATCTGAAACTAAACAAATGAATATAAAGGAAGCAATTGCAAATCTGTTTGTGACTGAAGCCACTAGGGACGTAAAAGATGAAAATGGAGATGTAGTTAGAAATAAAAAAGGTGCTATAAAAAGGGAAGTTTACAATCCATATGAAGAAGCTGAAGATTTTGACTATAAAATTGAAAAATCTATGGGGGGAGATAACCCTTTAGGTAAAGTAGCAAAGATAAAACTTATCGTAAACATGTACAGAGAAATTGCTAAAGCTCAGTTTGCTTCTGAAGCCCTACAGTCTTCTAATTCAACTATGCAAAAAGTTGGACTTTATGTGTGGTTAAGTTTAGGAAATAAAGTTGCTGGATTAAAATCAGATTTAGCTACTGTTAATAAATATTACGAATGGATAAATGAGCTAGAAACAGGTGATTTAGATGACCAAAAAAGTATTAGAAAAATGAAAGATGAAGTACAGCTTTATTTGAATATGATGGAATAATAAGGTGTGATGACTGAACAACAACAAGATTTACTTTTAGCACTAGGCCGTTTAGAGGGCAAGATGGATGCATTAATTGCTATTACAAATGCTCATAACGAAACCATACAAAAACATGACGAGCGTCTTAGAGAGCTGGAAAACTCACGGTCGGCATTGATCGGGGCGGTAGCTATATTATCAACAGCAATTAGCGCAGGAGTCGCTTGGTTAGCAAAATGAGAGGTCGCAGTCCCCACGAATTTCGCCGTCAGAATCAAGCTCTTACAGGTCAGGCTAATCAGCTAGATAAAGATGTAGAGATTATAGGCATCAAAGCTAAAACAGATAATATTACTGTTACTAGTGCTGTCAATTTAAATTCAATTAAAACGTCTGTAGATGCTCTACCAGTAGGGTTGTCAGGATACGAAGCTAGGATTGCTGCACTTGAAGCAAAGATGCAGTTTATCCCCAAAGCCTTTGGCAGATTTACGACAGTATCTTCTCCAGCACTGCTTGGAACTAGCTATAATGTAGCATCGGTATCTAGAAGTGGTGCAGGGCAGTATAGTGTGGTTATCGACACTGATATGTCCACGACAAATTATACAGTATTACTTTCATATGAAGACTCCACAGGAACGATTATGACCTGTAGTGCAAGTTCAATTGCTGCAACTGGATTCAACATAGCAATCAGAGATGCATCGAATAGTTTAAGTGATGATTCTGAAAGCGTTACATTTGCGGTATTTGAAAACAACACATAATGCGTTATCTATTATTATTAACACTAAGTTCTTGTAGTCTAATGACTCCTAGTTTACCTAGTGTTCCTAATGTTTCTCCGACTCCAGTAGCAAGTACTAAAACTACTCAGGTAATGGCAGAAACTACAGATACAGTGGTTAGGTGGGCATGGCTCAGTGCTTTACTCGTATTTGTATTCCCAAGTATGCGAGCACCTATTACAGGGTTTCTTAAAGCATTCTTCTTCATTCTTGCCCTTCCATTGGAACTGGCACATAAGCACATAACAATGCTTTACAACAAGAAATACGGTGGTAATAGAGATGCCTAATAAAAAGAAAAAAGATGATGATAAAGAATACTTAGAGCCACAAGAGGCTTCTAAGATTGTTAACGGTGGTGATCCTCCGTATAAAGTGCCTGAAACTAATGGTAACGGTAACGGCGGTGATAAGGATGCTAAAGCGGCTGAACTTTTAGGTTCAACAAAAGAAGTTATTGCTCTTAAACGCGCCGAATTAAAATCAGAATTAGCCCTTCGTAAAGTAGAGCTTAAAGAAAAGATAGATACTATAAAAGCTCAAGAAACCGCCAAGGAGAAAGCGGGTAAGCACCTCGCTGTATTCGGAGCATTTTACTTATGTATCTTAGTACTCGCTTTTCTAGTCAGTGTTAAATACATTGATGGAGAAAACCTTGCTATCGTAGCAACATTAATCACGTTGGTAGTAACTTCACTATCAGCAATCTTAAAGGGGATAAGTGACACCCCTGAACCTAAAGACCCTGTTGAGTTAATGCACGACATTGTTCAACGACAATTATCAATATCACATGAAGAAGAAAAATAAGAAAAAGCCTCCTTCTCCAGGAAGGCGTAAATCCACACGTTATTAATATGGCAAAGAAAAAAGATCCTAAACTAGCTCGTGCAGGAGTGAGTGGTTATAACAAACCTAAGCGCACTCCTAAACATAAAACAAAATCACACGTTGTTGTGGCCAAGGTGGGTAATAAAACTAAGCTAATAAGGTTCGGCCAACAAGGTGTACGAGGAGCTGGTAAGAATCCTAAATCTGCTAAAGAGAAAGCAAGGCGTAAATCTTTTAAGGCGCGTCATGCAAAGAATATTGCAAAGGGTAAACTATCCGCTGCTTATTGGGCCTCTCGCACTAAATGGTAATTATTATGAAAATTAAAAGACAAGTTATATTCTATTCAGCCGTTCTCGCCGTACTCGCTTTTATTGTCGTGGCGTGTTCTGCTCCGATTCCACTCTTCTTCTAGCATAGGGGAATCAGCTATATATTTAATTAGCTCAGGGTTTTGTACTATTATTTGAAACAGAGCCTGAGATAAGATATACACGTTCTGATGGCTGAGCCTCATGTGACTTAGCTCGTCCAGCCCGTGTATACACTCGTGAAGTAGGGTCACAGCCTTATGAGCTGGTGGACTACTAATTTCTAAATAGATAGTAAAATCAGAGCCATCCCATTCTCCATATGATTGGCTTTGCTCATCATCTAATAATGTAGTTTGTTTAATTTTGAAGAGTGATCCTAAGACGTTTATATTTTCAGGTATTTTATATTTCATGTAGATTGGGTGGTTGCCATAATATCGGCTTACGTTGTGCAAAATTATACTCTCCAGGTCGAAGAATACGAGCCATATGCGCCTGTGTTAAAGCATAATCAGCAGTTAAATCTTTTCTTTCATATGCAAAAGTAACAGCATCCCAAGAACAATCTTCATCTAATATTTTAGAAGCTCTTGCCGGTCCTATGCTAGGGCATCCAGAGTAACCGTCGGTAGAGTCCCCAACAAGAGTTTGGTATAAATGGTTGTAATCAGCTTCAGGTTCTTCAATTATTAGAATACCGTCTTCAGGCTTATTAGGATTATACAACAAACCAGGAACAGTTCTAAGGTCTTTATCGATGGAAACCATAACTCCCGATGCCGACATAAGACCTAGCACATCGTCGGCTTCTAAATTCTGATGCCTAATAGATAGGTATTTACTCATCATTAATTGTCGCAATTCATCTAACAATAAGGGTTTACGCTTATCTTTTCGATTGCTTTTGTACTTGGGATATATCTCAGTCCTGAAATTATCGCTTCCAGAGAAGCATAAAATAGGTGTAAATACAGGAGGAAACTCAATAACAATACTGCGAATGTACCTTTCAAACACTTCTTCAGCTACGTTTATATCAGCATTTAAACTGTGAATTTCTTCAGTCCATTGCCAATCGTGTTCAGCTGAAAAACAAGCTTGATATAAAGGAACATCAGCATCGATAAGTAATAAAGGATCGGGGTCAAGAATTGCTTTCACTGTTTGACTCCATTTCATCTTTAAGCATATCCCAAAAGTCATTACCTTCGTGCTTAGTGTGTTCTTTAATTATATCAATCAATGTAGATTCCCATAAATTATTAATCATAATTGTGTTTTCAGACAAAGGTAACCTTCTTAAGGCATCATACTGAGGCATCTCAGCTTCTATGTCTACATCTGGAGGATTACATTCACATGGTATAACTCTAAAATGAGGATTATGATTTATGTCGTATACAACATCAGTGACCTCTAGCTCCCAAGAGCAGACATGACACTTAATACATACGTTAACATCGACTTGACAATTTATTGTTTTATAAGGGTACGCCATTTTAATGAGTCTCCGACCAATTTTTTCCTACTTTGTATTCCCCATCTAAAGGGCATTTAAATTTAAAATCTTTACCAGCTTTCTTCATGCACTCTACTGCAAGATTTCCAACGTGGTCTGCCATTTCAGATACAACTTCTAATTGAACTTCATCATGCACATGAGCAACTAGACGAGCATCTATATTAGCTTTATAAATTTCTTCCATCAACAGTACGGTGCTTTTCTTCATCAACACTGCTCCACAAGATTGTAGTAATAAATTTAAAGCTGAATGAACTGATCGTATGGGCAAAGGTCTTCCATCTAATCCTTTCAACTCTCCTGTATTTTTTACTTTATATTCAACAGCAGTCATAAGAGATTCCAGAGCAGGTAAAGAATTTAAAAACTTATTTTTCATCAACATCCCTTCTCTAATACCTCCACCTACAATCTCACCTATTTTTGCAGAGCCAGCACCGTAAAGAAATGCATAGATAAATCTTTTCGCTTCGTCACGAGTATTTAGACCTGCAGCCCATTGGTTCATAGTATGTATATCTCCTGACAATATTTCTTTAGCGTATTCACCTTCATCCCAAGTGTGTAAATAGTGAGCTAAACATCTTAATTCTAGCCCACTCATATCAGCTCCAACTAATGAATAACCTGAAGGGACGTTAAATAACTCACGACATTCT
>CEOG01108468.1_pt1 | contig 9989 bp, 10 predicted proteins | sample 530301 | NCBI WGS metagenome assembly CEOG01 (sample SAMEA2619903, study PRJEB7988) | marine metagenome | biome: marine biome (ENVO:00000447); feature: surface water layer (ENVO:00002042); material: "saline water (ENVO:00002010), including plankton (ENVO:xxxxxxxx)" | depth 5 m | reverse complement strand
GTGTCTGCATGGTTGGTCAAAACATCATTTCGGTATTTGTCTGCCGACGAAGGGTTTTCAAGAATTTCATAAATCTTCACCAAATTGTATTTTGCGGGTACTACCAATCGCTCTTCGGGATTGTAGGTAAGCAGTTTTTCAAGTCTATTGGCTGCTAGGTTATATTCCTTAAATTTTTCTTTGTAAATCAGTCCTAATTGATAGTAAGCAAAGTTTCTGTCTTTTGCCAAACTGTCAATTACCTTTTGGTCAGTAGGGATTTTCGCAATATAGGTTTGTGGTTTGTACAGCTCGTTTTCTGCAATTGGCGTAGTGTTGGCTATCTCATCATCATTGTCAATCAAAGAAGTTCTTTTACTTGAAAGTCTCCAATTGTCCTCTAGCTTTCTGTCTCCCCATACTTTTCTGAATTCTCCTTTACCATAAGCGACGGTTGAGGTGTTATAAAAGTAGAAGGTGCTTCCTTTGTTAGGACCCGCGGCAGTTTTTCCTTTTTCGTAAAACTCCTTATTTGCTATTTTTTGTTCAACTTTAACCGCTTCCAAAGAATCTTTTACGGCCTGCTCTTTCAGTTTTGTTGTATACTCTGTAAAATAAGCAAGCTGTTCTGCCTCGCTCATTTTGGTTAATTTCAGGATACTGTCGTTTGTAGTTGCTATGTCTTCATATTTGATAACATCGTCCAGGTTTTCACGTTTTTTGGTAATGCGTCTCCACTGGCGACTTTTAGCCTCAAGGAAAGTGAGGGTACTATCATAATAGGCTCCTGCAGTTTTATACTTTGCATTGTCAAAGTTTATTTCTGCAAGGGTTTGATAATTTACTGACTGAAGAATTCTATCCTGTTTAAAAGCTTTGATAGATTTGTTATAATATTTTACTGCAGTTTCTATACTGTCGCTGTTGCGGTAATAATCGCCAAACTGATTGTAAATTTTATCCAAGAACGGACGATTTTCACGATTTTTTTCAAGGTCTTGCAACAGTTCTAAAAATGCTAATCGGTCTCCTTTTTCGTAGTCAAAGTTTTTTCCTTTTTCTAAATAGGCATTGATCAAATAAGCCCTGGAAGTTTTGCGGTTCATATCAATTACCTCATCAAAAGCAATGTTTGCGCTGTCTTTTTCTCCTAAGCGGTTGTAAATTTGACCCTTTATAAAAGTATATCTTCCTTTCAGTTCTTTATCTTTTACGTTTTCAGAAGCCATTTTTATATACTCAAGGGCTGGCTGCAAAGAATCCAAATTGATAAATGCCTGTGACATCATTGCTGCACCATCAGCTATTTCCTCTTCTTTCAATTCTGCTTGGTCAAACATTTTTTGGAGATTCTCTATAGCAAATTCCTCATTGTTCAAACGAATATTTGTCTTCGCTTTCCAAACTTTTGCAATGTTAATATTGTTGCTAGTTGGGTAACGGTCCAAAATAAAGTTGAAAGCGTCCAATGCAGGAATAAAACGCCCGTCATAATAACGTGCTTTTCCCAACAGCATATAGGCTTCATCAATCTGTGGATTGTATTCCTTTCCATCAATGTACATGGAATGTTTTTGGATCGCTTTTGCGGCCTTTTCCTCGGCACGGTTAAAGCCTCCTGCGCCTTCACCTTTGGCTGCTCCGGGAGCTTTGGTTTCAGCTTCTTTGATTTCAATACGTTCTACGGGTAGTATTTCCCAAAAGTTGTCGCGAAATCCATAGGCAAGTTGTTCTTTGGCATCCGTAAAAGCCATTTCGCCATTGTATAGCGTATTGTATTCAGTAGTAACCGCGTGAACGTTGCGGTTTAGGAATGTATTTTTTTTGCGTGAACACGCTGCCAAAAATAAAACAGCGAGAAAAAATAGTGTAATTTTATATGTGCCCTTCAAAACGGTTTCGATTTATATAATATTCAAACTTAAAAGGTTCTATTTTAGTATGTAGAATCACTAAAGAGCGGTAAAAATACATTTCTTTTTAATATCTGCTTACCCAAACGCCGAAAAAATGCTTCATATTAAGGGCGCTGAAGCTTTGTTTCCTTGATTTCCTTTGTACTTTTGCAGAAAAATTTCACAATTATGAGCGAATTTCACGCGCTTACTGTTTCCGAAGTAAAAAAAGAGACTCCAAATTCAGTTTCTATCAGCTTTCAAGTTCCCGATAATTTAAAAAATTTGTTTGCTTTTAAAGCTGGTCAATACATTACTATAAAACACCAAGCTGGTGGAAAAGAATTGCGCCGGGCCTATTCCATTTGTAGCTCACCCAAAAGCGGCCTGCTGAAGGTTGCCGTGAAAAAAGTGGAGAGAGGCGCTTTTTCAGAATATGCAAACAAAGACCTGAAAGCGGGCGATACGCTGCAAGTGATGCCGCCGACTGGGAAATTTATTTTGGAGCCAAATCTTAAAAATTATGTGGCCTTTGCCGCAGGAAGCGGGATAACTCCCGTGCTTTCCTTGATAAAAAGCACTTTGGAAGAAATGCCCAAAAGTTCGTTTTTACTTATTTACGGTAATCAGAACAAAAAGGAAACCATGTTTTATGACGAAATCGTTCAGTTGCAGGATAAATTCCCTGAGCGGTTTGATGTTGAATTCGTCTATAGTCGAGAAAAGTTGGACGATGCGCAATTTGGAAGAATAGGTCGCTCCCTAGTTAATTTTTATCTGAAAAATAAATACGGGCAGATTACTTTTGAAGCCTTTTATTTGTGCGGCCCCGAACAGATGATCGACGAAGTTTCCGCAACCTTGAAGCACAACGGCATCAATACAAAACAAATTCATCACGAGCTTTTTTCAACTGCTGAAAAAGGATTATTGGTTGAAAAGCATGATGGAAATACAAGTGTAACCGTATTGCTTGATGACGAAGAGGAAACTTTTGAAATGCCACAGACCAAAAGTATTTTGGAAGCTGCACTGGACGAAGGTTTGGACCCACCATATTCCTGTCAAGGCGGAATTTGCAGTACTTGCATCGCCCGATTGAAAGAAGGAAAAGCCGAAATGCGCAAAAACCAAATCCTCACCGAAGCTGAAATTGCGGATGGTTTGATACTTACCTGCCAAGCGCATCCCACTTCACCGAAAGTAGTTGTGGATTATGATGATGTGTAAAGGTTGAAATTCCAAATTTTTGAAATTCCAAATTCCAAAAAAATTTGGGCAGGGTTCCTGTGTCGTTATATAGCTAAGCTGGTATTTCATTCAAACCTTCTTCTTCTATAGGTTCTAAAAGAGGTTTTTCAAATGGTTAATCCCTATATATTTGATTTTGAAAAGAACTCAAGGGAGAGGCGAACTGTAATGACACCTGAGAAAAGGCATTTTACGGGGAATCTTGGGAGTATATATAAGTTATCTATGGGGTTGGGTCGGCATAGAGTCGACATACAGTCGGCATACAGTCGGCATAAAGTCGGGATAGAGTTATAATGGTGTGTCTAATATGTAAAATATCTTCTTGTTCTTTTTTTGGCGGGTAGCCACAGCAGTAAGGTAAGAGAAGAAGATGGTAGGGTTAAAGACTTGTAAATATAAATGATTTAGGAGCCGTTGTCAAGTTGAAGACCAAATTAGTTTAGTTAGTGTGGTAACTATATAACCTTTTCCACTTTCGATACCACTGTTTCAGGTGGTATCGTATTTATCACTAACTCATAATTGGGAGGATATTTATTGCCGTAAATGGATGTAGGAATTAACGGATATTTTTTTCTGTCAGCCATTAATTGATTGCTTTCCGGCTGATTAAAAGGGACAAATCCCGCAAAAGGGTGCGTCACGCCCCAAAGTGTAACCACTGGCACACCGTACATAGCTGCCAAATGGCCGTTGCCGCTATCCATGGAAAGCATTAGATCTAAATTTGAGATTAGGGCGAGTTCTTCCTCAAAAGTGAGTTTTCCGGCAACGCTGGTAACGTTTGCGAAAGGGTTTTCAAGTTTTTTAAGAAGTTCAATTTCTTTTTTTCCACCGCCGAAAAGAAAGATTCGGTATTTGTCAGTTTCATCTAGCTCGCGAATTACCTCAGCCATCATACCTAAAGGGTACATTTTACTTTGATGAGCGGCAAAAGGCGCAATGCCAATGATCTTTTTTGGCTCTACGCCAATAAGACCATTGAGTTTTGGGGTCAACCGTTTTTGTGGTGGGGCTGAAAAATCATTTAAATCCACTGGAAAACCGAGCTTTTCAAAAACATCGGCATAGCGCTGGTGGGTAGTCTTTAATTGTGAAATATTTTCACCTTTGGCAGCTATCAAGGCTTTCTTTTCAGCCCTGCCCTTATCGATTGTTGCGGTTTCAATTCCTTTAAACTTTAAATATTTTGTGATTATTTTGGAACGGATCACATTATGAAGATCTGCAACGGCATCAATTTTCAGATCCTTGGCTTCGTTTGCCAATTTAATCAATCCCAGTCGTTTGTGTTCGCCATACACATCGGCTTCCAAAAAATTGAGATTGGTTATTTCTTCAAAAAAAGGTTTGAAAAAGGGACGGGAAAGTACCGTGATTTTTAATTCGGGATAGGTTTGCGCCAAAACGCGAAGTACGGGAACGGTCATGGCCACGTCGCCCATGGCGGAGAGGCGGATTACCAGTATGTGGGTGGGTTTTGGCATTTTATTTCTAAAAACCTAACAGGTTTTGAAAACCTGTTAGGTTTAAAATAATATTATTTTTTACCGCGAAGCACTGGGTTTAGCTCTTCGTCATTGTACATTTTCATCTGTTTGTAAACTTTCATGTACTTTCTGCCGTGGGCAATATCGTCCAGCAATTGGTTGATGGCAGTGCTCAAATCTACACGTTGTTCCAGCAGAATATTCAACTTTGCTTTGCAGGCCATCAAATGTTCTTGGGAAGCGTCTGTTCTGGTTGCCTCTTCGTTCATATGATAGATTTTCAGCGCCAAAATCGATAGGCGGTCAATTCCCCATGCCGGACTTTCGGTATTGATTGTCGCGTTGTCATTCACTTTTACATCATTGAATTTTTCGAGGAAATAACTGTCAATATACTCAACCATATCGGTTCTGTCCTGGTTTGAGGCATCAATTTGTCGCTTCAACTTTAAGGCACCCACTGGGTCAATATTCGGGTCGCGGATAATGTCTTCGTAATGCCATTGGACCGTGTCTATCCAGCATTTGCGGTATAGTAGATGTTCAATTAAATCACTGTCCTTATCGTATGGATTGCTGAAAGGTTGGTCCACGGTATTCACCTCGTGGTACTTTGTTATAACTTCTGCGAAGATTTTGTTGGCTTTGTCTGAGAACATAGTTTTATTTTTATGAAAAAACATCCCCCTAGCCCCCTTCAAAGGGGGAATAAATCGGGATGTTAATTTCTATTTCATGATTTTTCTAAAATGTGTAAATATTCAAAAGTTTTTGAAGCTTTGTGGTTTCGGTTTTCGGTTTTATCTGCTTTGAAACGTTGGTATTTTTTGGTTTTCAAAGTATATTTTCCGAAGCGTTCCATCACCGTTTGCACTTCCTTTTGACTCATTAATCCTTCGTTGTTGTAACTTAGGAAAATATAGGGAAACTGTGCATTTTCAATCAATTCCTCAAAACTTTTAAGGACTTCTCCGGTTCTGCACCAATCGCTTTTATAGTAATCGCGCAGGCCGGTTTTGCCCTTGGGTACAAAGGTATCATATTTTGCGATAGTATTCAGCAAATGATAGTTGGCGCCGTATTGACGGGCATTGTATGGCGGATCCAAATAGAGGATATCGCCTTCAATTTTCTTTATAAGCTCATTGCTGTCCTGCTGAAAAACTTGATGTGAGTTTGTTGTTTGCTGAAAAACTGCAGGTTTAATAACAAGACTTTTTGCTGCGGAAGTTTTTATGTGTTTCAAATACGCACCGTAAACCGAAGCAGTATTTGCAACTTTATCGGCGCTTTCCAATAATGAAGCAAGCAGAAAGAAAAACTTGTTTTCGGATATTTGAGAGGTTTTTTTCCATTCCTCAATTTGAATTCGGACTGCATCAATTTTCTGCCCATTTTCTGATGTGAAATAATTTCGGCCAGCTTTTCCTCCTTCGGAATAATTTTCAAAAATAAAGCCTTTTTTGCCTTTTAAAGCGTTCAATTCATTAATGAATTCTTCGTATTCAAAAGAAATATGATTGCCGATGTAGTTTCGGTTCAGTACAAAACTGTAATACTCCACATCATTGGCGATTACCTGTTTTACGTGAGGTTTAAAGTTTCGGCCAACGATTCCAGTTCCTGCAAAAAGGTCGCAAAATGTTTTTTGCGAAAGATCATTTCCGCAGGTTTCGGTAACTGTTTCAAAAATGAATTTGGAGAGTTTGTGTTTGGAGCCTATGTAGTTCATTAAGGCAGTTCTTTTGCTTGGCTAAGAGCTTCCGTTTCAAGTTCAAGAGAAATTCGGAAATCTGTTTGCTTTAATTTTTGCAAAATTGGTTTTAGTGAAGGAATTACCCCCTTCAGTTTTGCTTTTACTACTACTCCAATAGTTCCAGTGTAGGATATTCCCAAATGTTCAGCCATTTTTCTAGCCTTTAGGTCATCTAAAATAACTGTGCTGTTTTCAATTTCCAAAGCTAAAGCTATTGCACTGGATTCGCCCTTGTCTATTTGAACTTCTAAAATAGCCTGACGATAGTAGTCTGTTGCCGATTTTATAATTACCCATGCTGGCAGTGGCTCTCCGAATTCTGACGCCACTTCAGGTGTTGTTATTACTTCCCCATAAACTTTCTGCAAAATATCCAATTCCCCAATGTTTGTAAGTATAATAAAACAGCTGGTATCGGAAATAATAGTTTTAGGCATTGGCAACATCCTTTGCTAAATCTGAAGCGGGATAATTGAAGACGGAAACATTATAACGACCCAAAAGCTCGATAAAAGTACGTTTTGTTAGGCCTGCCATTTCAGCTGCCTGGCCCAATGACAACTTACCATTTTCATAAAGGCGAGATGCCACAAATATTGCAAGTTCGCTTGGCCCTATATCAAGACCGTCAGGTATGTTTAAGGATAATGTTTTCATATTTCAAAGATAGTGAAATTCTTGTTGCCAATCTGGTTTAAAAAGAGTGCTTTAAATTTTCAAAAATGAAATTGGAGAGTTTGTGTTTGGAGCCTATGTAATTCATTTGGAAACCCAGATAATATCGGTTAAAGTTTGCTGTCCGGCAACAAAAGTAAATGATTGCAACTGCTCCGGCCTGAAAGTCGCTATATATTTTTGAATAGCATTTTTTAGCAAACCGATTTCAGCCTTCAATTTCCAATGTTCGCCATTTTCAGCATAAACCACAATAAAAAGACGGTTTTTGAAATGATGCCGTTTCTGGGTGCTTTGATTTTTGTAGAGCCATTCAATCAGTTCGGCTTTGTGGGTTTGGGCATATTCAAAGGTTTGGTTGAATTGTTTCGGAAAGACCGAGGTTTTATGGTCAAAGGGAATACCGAAGAGGTAAAAATCCTTTTCGGAATCTTTTGCTTCCGGAATAGGGTCGATACCTTCTATCTCAGTAAATATCTGCTCCACCGCCTGCGCGCTCCAGAAATTGTACCAACGGTTGGCGGCATACTGAAAGACTTGCTGTTTGTCAAAATCATGCATTTCCACCAAAATTGCAAGCTTCCGAATAAGTGTGTCCCAACTGGAGGTTTGGTAGATGAAGTTTGTATAATTGTCCCACGTATCATTCTGCTTCCGAAACCATTTATAGGAATATTGGTGTCTGCGCTTAAGTTCCTTTTCAATATTTTCAAGTATCAAAGTCATAACAAGAGAAAAACAAATGGCAATATTAAAATTAGCCAAAGCATAATTTCCTTAAACCAAAATTCGGCAATATCTTTTTCGCGATAATGTTCCTTTTCTGAACTTTCAATATAATTAGCGCTTATAATTGCAATCGGCGCCATTATAAAAAGCAATTCCGAACCTGTTTTTTCGGGAGCTCCCAACGCTATAAAAAAGGTTGTTATACTAACGTACAATAGTAAAAGATGATTGGGCCTTTCTTTTAAGGAAAGTTTTGAGATTTTTAAAATCCGGTAGATTGCAGTCCAAATGTAAAAGGCTAAAATGATGGTTACAGGAACTAAAATAGACGCAGAATTATAGGCAGAAAAGTCAAAACCCACCACATCTCTCCAATTCATAAACCAAGAAAAAGTATTGTTTACCAGCAATTGGTATGCGGTATTAATTACCAATACTGCCAAAAAACCCGTAAAGGGAACCAGCATTTGTTTGTAATTTGAATTGGGTTTTTGCACTACGGCAATCCACAGTGGGATAAAGAGTAAAATACTCCAAAAATAGAACAGGGAAGCTAGAGTAATCCAAATACTTGCATCCAGAATTTTTTTTTCTGAATTCTTATCGCTCCGTAAACTCATAAGTCGACGCAGTGCCAATAATAGAAAAGCATTTGCTAAAATTATTTTATGCTGAAGAAAAATAACGGGCAACATTATCAGAAAACAGGTGAAGAAAAATATAGCATAGGTATTGTTGCTGGTAAGATGGTTTTTCCGGATTATGAAATCCAACAGCAACATACTCAACACACTAATTATTATAAAGATGGCGTGTGTAAGCAATAAAGAAGGGGTTAAAAAAATTTCACTGTGCGAAATTGACCCCAATAAATAGCCTGCTACAATAAAAACCCCGAGGATTAAATAATTTATCGGGTTAGATTTTCCAAAAAAGCTTGTCAGCATACGGGGTAATTTTATATTTTTGCCATCTAAAGATTAAAGATATGACTTGGAAAGGTTTTTGGGAAGGAATAGCTTCCCTTTTTGAAGATTTTCTTTTTATCCCTTACGATGCATTGATGAAGCTTGAGCTTGACAGCTGGTGGCTTGCCAATATTTTTTCGTGGATATTTTTGTTGATTGGAGCTGCGGCCTTCATATATTGGTTGGGTAAACTTCGCGACTTTAACGAGAACACTGAAATTACATATACGTACGACGAAAATCCGTAATTTAATTATAGGTCAAAACCTATATCACTACGATATTGCATCCTGTCAAAAGATAGTTTTTCTATATTTTGATAGGATTTTTTTAGCGCCTTTCTGAAATCATCATCCAAGGAAGTTATAGCCAAAACACGTCCGCCATTGGTAAGAATTTTATCGTTTTCAAGCTTTGTGCCGGCGTGAAATACAATGGAATCCTCCACATTTTCCAAACCTGAGATTTCCTTTCCTTTTTCGTAAGCTTCGGGATAGCCTCCGGAAACCAGCATGACGGTAGTTGCGGCCCGACCGTCAATTTCAATGTTGAAATTGCCCAAGTTTTGACGGTAGGTAGCTTCCAATAAATCAACCAAATCGGTTTTTATACGTGGCAAAACAACCTCGGTTTCGGGATCGCCCATCCGCACGTTGTATTCTATCACGTAGGGTTCGTTATCCACTTTTATCAAGCCAATGAACACAAAGCCTTTGTAGTCTATCTTTTCTTCCGAAAGGCCGTTCACCGTTGGTTTAACTATTCTGTCTTCAATTTTTTTCATTAAAATCTCATCTGCAAACGGTACTGGGGAAACGGCGCCCATTCCACCGGTATTTAAACCAGTGTCGCCTTCACCTATGCGTTTGTAATCTTTTGCAGTGGGAAGGATTTTGTAGTTTTTTCCATCGGTAAGTACAAAAACACTGAGTTCAATTCCGTCCAAAAATTCCTCGATTACCACTTTGGAACTCGCTTCGCCAAACTTGCTGTGCGTAAGCATATTTTCGAGCTCCTGTTTGGCTTCGCTTAAATCCTTTAAAATCAAAACTCCTTTTCCAGCGGCCAATCCGTCTGCTTTTAAAACGTAGGGCGGATTCAAATTTTCCAAAAATGCTTTTCCAGCTTCCAGTGATTCCACAGTAAAACTCTCATAGGCTGCCGTGGGGATGTTGTGCTGCATCATAAATTCCTTAGCGCGCTGTTTGCTGCCTTCCAGCAAAGCACCGCGTTTTGAGGGACC
>CEOG01037547.1_pt1 | contig 9997 bp, 8 predicted proteins | sample 530301 | NCBI WGS metagenome assembly CEOG01 (sample SAMEA2619903, study PRJEB7988) | marine metagenome | biome: marine biome (ENVO:00000447); feature: surface water layer (ENVO:00002042); material: "saline water (ENVO:00002010), including plankton (ENVO:xxxxxxxx)" | depth 5 m | reverse complement strand
GTGATGGAAAGGAACGGTATAATACAACACTTTTACCTAGTATACCTAAAAGCGAAACTGATATTTATGTCATAACGGTTGTTGGTGACAGGTTGGATAGCATTTCTTATAATTACTATGGTACACCAAACTATTGGTGGATAATTGCAGCTGCAAATGGAGTAGGTCTTGGAACAACAACATTAGAAGGTGGAATACAATTAAGAATACCACAGGATATTGCAGGTGTTGAGCAAGCAATGGAAAGATTACAACAAAGAGGATAATAAGTTATGTCATGGAGAGGAATATTTTTAGACCCTATAGATTCAAATATACAAGCCAGATTAAATGCTAGGCAATATCAATTATCTAAAGGTACACATAAAGAATTTGGATCAAAAAAATACTCAGGAGCAGCTGGTCAATCAACGACTATGGGTTCTGGTAACAAAGCTGGTAATCAATTTTATGCCGGCCTTGACGAACCAGTTGGTAAAACTGCATGGGTAAAAATGTTATCAAATGCAGTTATAGCTGATGATGTATTATACAATGGTCAAAGGCATACGGCCGATAGTGACTTTGTTAAAAACATGAGACTTAATTTTCAACTATTTGGTGGACAGATAGATGCCGATGCAGAAGGTAATACTCCTCAAAAGTTTAGAATGGCATCTCCTAAAAAATTATGGTATAGGCCAGGTCCACAATTTAGAAATACACCAGCACCTGGTATAACTAGGGTTTCTATTGACCAGTCAGGTATGATGGGTTCTATTAGAAAAGCAAAAATAGATTTCACAGTTTTTACAGAAGCTGACTTGCACATTTATCAAATGTTGTATATGACACCTGGTATTAGCGTTGTATTGGAGTGGGGATGGTCTCACTATAGAGGAACTTTTTTACCTGAATGTGAAAGCCAAGATGAATATGTTGTAAAGATTCGTGATAGAAGTCTAGGCGGTGGAGATAGTGATGACCCATCACAAGCAGGTCTATATGATGGAATGCTTGGTGTAGTTAGTAATTTTCAATATACTGTTAGACAAGATACGGGATATGATTGCCAAGTTGACTTAATGAGTCCTAATTCATTTGTTGTAGATGCACCTCTAAAAAAGAATAATTTAGGTTTTACAATTTCACCAAAAGGTGGAGATGAGTCTAGTGCTGAACCGCTATCTGATATTAAAGCTATACGTGCATTTATTGAAGGTGAAAGTTTAACAGATGATGGTGATATATCAAACCCTGCAATACAAGGTGCTACATTGAAAAAGGGATTAAGTGATAGTTCAACCAGAGCATGGATGAAAAAATATCTAAATCTAGGTGAAAGAGAAACCTGGATGAAGTACAACATTAAGGGAAAAAAGGAAGATGTTGTACATTTGAAAATTTGTGCTGCTGCATTTGATGAGCAAGGGACATATCAAATACCTCAAATAAAACTAAGAAAAGACCAACCTAATAAGTTTGGTGGCAAGGTTGGTGAATACTTTGCAGTTAAAAATACTACTAAAGGAAAAAACCCTCACATATATTCATTTCAAACAATGATTGGTAAAGACCTTGATATGAAAGCTACATATGTAAGCTGGAGATTTATAGAAGACGTTTTGTGTAGAGTATTATCCTGGGATATGAATGACCATGAAAATATCAACGGAAAAAATTCTGATAACTTTTTTGTTCTTAGTGCAACTCAGAGATATAAAAAGGCTAAAGGTGGTAAGTCAAAAAAGACAGGTGAGTTTGTAACTGTTGATGCAAAATATGGTTCTTGGATTCCAAACATGTTTTCTTGGAGAGTAGGTAAAACTATTAAGGACAATGAAAACAATAATGAACCAACTGAAAATGCAGAATTTTTATTACCTATGAGTGCTGACCCTACTCTTTGCATCTGGCCAACACAATACAAAAACTGGGCAATGTATGAGGATTTTTTAGAAAAATATTATGATGCAAAGGCAGAAGCATCAGACGAAAACCAAGATAAAAAGCCATCATTCAAAGATGAATATAGACGAAGACTATTATTTGTACCTGGACAATTGGAAAATACAAGTCGAGCAATTTGGCAATCTGGTAAAAAATTACAAGTATCTATTCATAAAGCAGGTAATAAACCTATTAAGGGATTAGGTAAAGTTAATGGTCAACATGCAACGTTAATGCCACTAAGAAATGTTTATGTAAACTTTGATTTAGTTGAAGATGTATTGAGAACTTTAACAGCTGAACCTAATAGAAACAACATTAAAGAATTTTTATTGACACTTTGTGAAAACGTAAATAGTTGCTTTGGAAATCAGTGGGACCCGGTTATTGTTGACAATCCAAATACTCCAGGCATAGAACTTCGTGATATGAATGTTATCACTTCACCACATTTATCTAGTTTTACAGAAAAGGCTGAATGGGAAAATATCTCAGCAGACGCTGACAATCCTGCAGCATTTGATGAAGATGCAGAACTTGAAATGTTTAATGATGAATATGCAGCTAAACATATTGACACATCTGGAACAAACATGCAATTTGCATATGACTTTGGTGCACTAACAAAATTTTCACTTGTTAGAAATGTCACTATGACATCTAAAATTCCAAGTGGTTTACAAGCTATGATGTTTATTGGTGCAACATCTGCACTTAAAGACGATGATGAAAAGGCAGGTAATAGTGCAGGTGGAGAATTTGCTGTTCAGTCTGCAAGAATACAAGATAGACTATATGTATCAGAAACTGCAAAAAAAGAAGACACTGTTGACCCAACATTAACTGCTGATGAAACATGGATGATTTCAATGTGGAATGCATACGGTGAATATACTACAAACGCCTTTGAAATGGCAAAGGACGGACTTGATAATGTAGTTGATAAAACGTTGAGTAAAACTATTGCCGGTGGATATAAACAACAAATGAAAGTTGTAAATATTAGTGTAACGGGTGAAGAAAGTTCAGAAACAAATACAACTGAAGAAGACTATTCACCACTACTTCCATTTAATGTTGGTTTTACTACAGATGGCATTGCTGGAATATACATGGGTAATGCGTTTGCACTTCCAGATGTTTTACCTAGAAGGCATGCCAAATCTGCACTATTTATGGTTACAAAGGTTGGACATACAATTCAAGGTGGTGATTGGGAAACAACTATTGATGGAATGATGAGATTATCTAAACAGGCTGGAAAATAATTATGAGTGAATATAATTCAAATGGAATACAGAAGGCACTATATACTCCTGGCGGAGAATACCTACTAAATGGTGAAGACTATATTGGATATTATCATATTCACCCAGATAAAGGGGCAATGGTTGGAAAGGTTCATGTAAATACTCCACACGAAAGATTAGTTTCAGTTGAAGACAATCCATTAATAACTGGATATAAAATAGCATATCAAGAAGAAACACTTCCAGTTTCACAAACAACAAAACTTCCATTTACATATATGCCAAATCCATCAGATGAAGATTTTGAAGAAGGTTTTATAGTTAGATATTTTATTGCAAAAAGAAATGATTACAATAAAATATTTGAAACATCAGAAAGAGAATATCCAAAAAAATTAGCAGGCTTAGCATCTGGGCTTTACCAAGAAGTTGAAGTAATATGGCATATAACACGTAAGTTGGAAACTGAAGGACTATTAGATTTTTCTATGACTACTGAATCCAAAAATAGACAAGAAGTTGAAATTGCTAGTGAAATAGTGCCATCAGTAAAAAGTTACCTATCTGACTTAACACAGTTTAGTAGTTAATAATTTTTTATTGTCAATTATTTTAGTTATATTAAAACAAAATTAGTTATGATTATAGAAACCTTAAAAGACTTTTCTCACATTTGTGATAAATTACAGGATAATGATAGTATTGTCATTCCTGTACTATCTGACATAACAAAGCATTCATTAAACAATAGAATCCATTTAATTTATGTATACACAATATCGGATAGTAAAGATTACATAATACCATTTACTGGAGAAGATTCACTTTTGAATTTTGATATAAATTTGTTTAACCTATCAGGTAGTGCAAAAACCTATGTTTTTGATAGCAAAATCATCTATAATCTATTTCAGTGTAAAAACATAAAGGATGTTAACTTGATTAATTATTTTGTTAATAACTCTTCATTAGATGTGTCTAAATGTGTTACTAGTGCTCATATTTACTATCAAAGTAAGTATTGGAAGTATAGAAATATTAATGAATATATTCCTATATTAAAGCATTATGAAATGTGTAAAAACATAAAGGACATAATGTTACCGTTTATTGATAGTGAAAAAGAAAATACAAAACATTATAGTGAATATACTTCTTTAATTAAAAACTTTTCATTGATAGAGAAAAATGGATTACACATTAATTCAAACATTTTTGATGAAACATTTAAGGGAGGTAACCTATATAATGTTTATGACAATAAAATATTTACCGAGTATAATATTTACACAACAACTGGTAGGCCAAGTAATAGGCATGGTGGAATAAACTTTGCTGCATTAAATAAAGATGATGATACACGAAGTATTTTTACAAGTAGATATAAAAATGGAAAACTAATAGAATTTGACTTTGATGCGTATCACTTAAGACTTATAGCAGATATAATTGGATATGAATTTCCAAATAGTTCAGTTCATAAATATTTAGCAAAACAATATTTTAAGAAAGACAATATATCAAAAGATGAATATAAACAATCAAAAGAAATGTCATTTAGGGTATTATATGGTGGAGTGCCTGATAATTTAAGTGGAATAGAATATTTTAATATGATACGAAAATTTATAAATATTCTTTGGAATGATTATAAAGCAAACGGATATATTGAAACACCAATATTTAACAGAAGGTTGTATTCAAAAAACTATGAAGACTTAAACAAAAATAAGTTATTTAATTATTATGTACAAGCAGCTGAGACTGAAAACAATTCAAAAGTAATTACTAAATTATTAGATTTACAAAAAACAAACAATATCAAATTAGTATTATCAACATATGATTCTTTTTTATTTGATTGTGAAGATATAAATGAAAATTTACTTGACAATATAAAATCTTGCTTTAACCACCCGGTTAGTATAAATTATGGTAAAACTTACCAAGATATGAAAAACTTCACATCTGAGGTTGTAAGTTGATATTTATATTGTAAAGGAATAGCTTATGAACATAGATAGTATAGTTAGAGATTGGGCTTATAAGGTAAACGATGGTTGCCCAGACCCAAAGAACAGAAATCATTTTCAAATATTAGAAGATGTATTAAAGTCTCAAGGTTATTCGCATGACTTTATTTCTAGCTATTTATCAAATGTAAATGATCCAAATAAACCTATAAAGGAATTTCAAAAACTTTGTGTAAATATTGGAAAAATTATTTCAGAAGAAAAATTACTAACTGAAGCGTCAGTTTGGGACAAGGCTGTAGGTACAGAATTAATATCAGTAACAAATACAGATGCACTATTTACAGCTGCTGGTGAATCACCACCAAAAGGTCCATTCTTTGTACAACCTGAAAGTAAAGATGCAAAACAACTAAATGTTGGAGGGTCAGCCGACCATACTGTTTATATTAAGGCAAGTGATACAGGTGTAACATATGCTATAACAGGCTCAAAGAATAAACTTAAAAAAATGTTTGGTAATGTTGGAAAAGGAAAAAGTGGTGGAGATGTAACTTGGAATGAAAACACTTTAGAATCTGCTGCATGTACAGGTTTATACTTTGATGCTATAAAACACTACAATAAGTTAACATCAGGAAAGGCAACCGATGCTGACCAACAAGCTGCAATATCTGACTTTGAAGGTGCACTTAGGTCAGAATCAGGTGGAGCCTCTGGACTAAAGGGGAAACTTAATGCACTTCCGGATTTACTTGCTGCATTGGAATTAGCAATAGGCGTACAAAAATTTGCAGCAGTTCATGGTTGTAAAGGTTGGAATTTTATTCACAAAAGTATAGGTAAATATTATTCTGCTGGTGAAAAGAATGATAATTTAGATAAAAAAGGATTTAAGGATAACACAGCAGATACAATTATAACAAAATCACCAGCATCTACATTGATTGCTAACATTGCAAAGGATAAAGTTACATTTGATAGTTCAGGTAAATGTAAAACGGAATCAGGTGATGAGTTTTATCAAATAAGTAATAAAAAGTCAGATGGTGGCGCACAACTAGGTAGAATAGTAAAAAGCTTTAGAGATATGTATGGTACTAAATCACCAAATGACACATGGAGACTTCAGCTAACAAAAGAATTTATAGAATATGGAAATAGTGAGTTTTTACTAAATGAAGGTCTAAAGGACTATTTCAAACAAGGTCTAACTTACATTAAGGATAAATTTATTTCAGCATTTTCTAAAATAAAAAGTAAAGTATCATCATTTAGTAAAACTATGATTAAAAGTTTATCCGTAAAGAAAACAAAACCATCGTCAAGTCTAGATAAGTTTATGAAGTCAAGATTTAAGTCTGCATCAAAACAACTTAAAGAGGCAAAGTCTTCACCTAAAAAGTATAGTTATTCTGGATATGCAAGTCTATGTGGCCAATTGGCAATGCAAGGAAATATGACAGAATTAAAAAGCTTACATTCTAAAGCAACAGGTGAATGGCAAACATTAAAAAAATTATTAGATGTTCCAAATGATGGAATAGATGGTACAAAACAATCTTCAGGTCCAGTACTAACTGTGCCTAAGTCTGAAAGTGATGGTGCAAAATATGCACTTAAGTTAATGATAAATTTTATGGCATATGAACATTTAACTGCAATGTTAAAAAGTAAAGCTGGAAATGTTAAGGAAGTTTCTACTGTGTTAGAGGAATTTGTTGAGTTGGAAAAAGAAATGTACTTTGGTAGAACTGAGCTTCCACTATTTAAGGTATATGGAGTTCCACCTAGCGGAAAGGCATATGAATACCTAAAAAGCGGTAAGGAATTTAGGGAAGATAGATTAAAGGCTATGGATATGAATGATGCTGTAAAGGATGGACAATATATACCAGGAGTTGTTGTTGATTCAAAAGTACAAAAAGGAAAAGGACATACTTCAGTTAAAATGTGGATACTACATTCAATAAGTGAAAGCGGTACACAGTATACTCAAGTTGATTTACGTTCCGGGAGTGAAGATACATTATCATTTTCAGTATCAGGTGGAAGTATAAAACCAGGAAGATTGGTATTAGGGAAGATATAATGAAAACACAACTACTATGTACATTTTCAGTAAGAAAAGGATACCACAAAACAATTGATGTAATTGTTGATACATATGATGTACTGTACAATAAAATATTTGTTTTGGAAAATGTTGGTGATGATAGGGAAGTAATGTGTACATATAATGTTGAACAAGGTGAAGATTCACAAATATTAGAAAATACAATATCATTACACAGAAAAAAACAAACAAATACACTTTATACAATTAATGCACTAAATAGATTAATTCAATCTGTTAACAATGGAGTGTTAGATACAACATATCAAGTAGAATGGGAAAACTATAGAAATTCATTACTAACAACAGCAGATAATGAACTTAAGAGAATAGATACAAAAGTTCTAGATATTGTGCATATAAAAATTAAAAATTGATATTTATAGTAAATAATTTTTTATTGTCAAATAAATTTAGTATATTACAGATTAATAATTAAAAACTACAAAATTAAAAAGTTTATGGGTAAATTATCTTTAGCTGTCCTATTATTCTTAATAGGTCAATCAATCATCTGGTTTCAAACCAACGGCCAATTCATTTGGAAATGGTTCGACAAAAATCCAATAATTTTATCAATAGGTATGGGAAGTATAATATCCTATGTCTTTATTTTGGCAACAAAATATTCTTTTGAGTATTTTGATGGATTGTTATGGCCTGGTAGATTTTTAGGTTTTGCTTTAGGTATTAGTTCATATGCTTTATTAACATGGTGGTTTATGGGTGAAGGAATTACAGTGAAAACATTCGTATCGCTTATATTGGCAGTATTAATTATAGGAGTGCAAATTTTTTGGAAATAATTTTTTTATATCCAGAAAATTTGTTATATTAGTATTAACTAAAAAATAACAAGGAGAAAAAAATGGAACTTTTTGAAAAACTTCAAGACCTAGTAAATTCTACTCAAGCAGATATTGATAAATTCAATAACGGAAATAAATCTGCAGGAACACGAGTTAGAAAAGCTATGCAAGAAGTTAAAAACATTGCACAAGATGTTAGAATTGAAGTGCAAAACATTAAAAATGATAAATAATAATTAAAAGGAGAAAAAGATGGCACTAGATTTAGAAGCAATCAGACAGAAGTTAAACAAACTTCAAACACAAACGGGAAAACAAGATAACTTATGGAAACCCGAACCAGGAAAAAATCAAATTAGAATCGTACCTTATCAGCACAACAAGGACAATCCATTTTTAGAAATGTATTTCCATTATGATTTAGGTAAAAAGAACTACTTATCACCTGTAACATTTGGTGAATCAGACCCAGCTGTAGAATTTGCTGAGAAGTTAAAAGCTACAGGTAATAAGGATGATTGGCAAATGTCAAGAAAGTTAGAACCAAAAATGAGAACTTATGTTCCTATTCTTGTAAGAGGAAAGGAATCAGAAGGTGTTAAGTTTTGGGGATTTGGTAAAACTGTTTACCAAGAACTATTAAGTTTTATCGCTGACCCAGATTATGGTGATATTACTGACTTAAGTGCAGGAAGAGATGTTGTTGTAGAATATCATACACCAGAAGAAGCAGGTAATAGCTTTGGTAAAACTACTATTAGAGTTAAGCCAAACCAAACTGCTGCAACAGAGGATAAGAATGTTGCAGAAAAAATTCTAAATGGTCAAAAAGATATTTTTGAAATTTTTAGAAAAGTTTCATACGCTGACTTAAAGCAAGCATTAGAGGAATGGTTAAACCCAGATGGTGAAACAGGTGGAGCTCCACAAGTTGATACACCAGTACAATCAACTGCACAAAAGGTTGAAAGTCAAGGTGTAAAATCATCTGATGATATTAACAAAGCGTTTGACGATTTATTTAGCTAGGAGATAGTATATGGCAAAGAAAGTAACTACAAAGAGAGATGATTTAGCAAATTTGTTAGCAGATAGTCTTAATAAGAAATTTAAGGACTATAAAGTTGCTTACTTTCTTGACGGTACTGAAGAAACACCAACTGACTTGACAGAGTGGATTAGTACTGGGTCATCTATGCTGGACCTTGCAATTTCTAACAGAAAAAATGGTGGAATACCAGTTGGTAGAATTACTGAAATAACTGGTCTTGAAGGTAGTGGAAAAAGTCTTATGGCTGCTCACCTACTTGCAAATACACAAAAACAAGGTGGACTTGCAGTTTACATTGATACAGAAAATGCAATGAATGAGGAATTTGCTACGGCAATTGGAATCGACGTTGCAAATATGTTATATATTCAATTGGAAACTGTTGAGGAAATTTTTGAGGTTATGGAAAACATCATCACAAAAGTTAGGGAAAGCGACAAGGATAGGCTTGTTACTATAGTTGTAGATTCATTAGCTGGTTCAACAACCAAAGTTGAAAGTGAAGCTGATTATGGAAAGGATGGCTGGGCAACCAGTAAAGCAATTATTTTATCAAAGGCTATGCGTAAGATTACTCAAATGATAGGAAGACAGAGAATTTGTCTCGTATTTACAAACCAACTTAGACAAAAGATGGGGGTTATGTTTGGTGATCCTTGGACTACATCTGGAGGTAAGGCAGTAGCTTTCCATTCCAGTTGTAGACTAAGGCTTAAGCCAATGGGACAAATCAAAGCAAGAGTTGATGGTCAAGAACAAGTTATGGGTATTAAAACCGTTGCACAAGTTGTAAAAAATAGAATGGGACCACCATTAAGAAAGTCACAATTTGAAATTTATTTTGAAAGTGGTATTGATGATTTTGGTGG
>CEOG01036932.1_pt1 | contig 10004 bp, 11 predicted proteins | sample 530301 | NCBI WGS metagenome assembly CEOG01 (sample SAMEA2619903, study PRJEB7988) | marine metagenome | biome: marine biome (ENVO:00000447); feature: surface water layer (ENVO:00002042); material: "saline water (ENVO:00002010), including plankton (ENVO:xxxxxxxx)" | depth 5 m | reverse complement strand
TCGACTATCTCGCCAAGCCCGCCAATGTGGAAGATATTGTCAGCGCGCTTCTCGCCGAAAGTGACGCCCTGCCCACCCCGCCGGAAAATCCGATGTCCGCGGATCGCGTCCGCTGGGAACATATCCAGCGCGTCTATGAGCTCTGCGATCACAATGTGTCGGAAACCGCGCGCCGCCTCAACATGCACCGGCGCACCCTGCAACGGATCATGGCGAAACGGTCTCCGCAATAGCCCGGATGGATCAGCCTGTTCTGAAAAGCACCCTGATTTCCGGCGATGCGGCGTCGGAAATGGCCCGGCTAAAAGCGGAAAGCGTCGATCTGGTCATTGCCGATCCGCCTTATAATCTCGGCAAGAATTATGGCAATAATGTCGATCTGAAAACCCGTGACGCCTATCGCCTCTTTACCGATAGCTGGCTGCGGGCGGCCGTCCGTAGCCTCAAGCCCGGCGGATCGCTTTATTGTTTCATGGGCGTCAAATTCATTTCCCGCCTGTATATCATGATGGAAGAGGATCTGGGCCTGACGCCGCAGGGCTGGATCACCTGGCATTACACGCAAGGCATGGGGCGCAAGCGGGGGTTTTCCCCGCGGCATGAGGATATTCTGTGGTTCTCAAAGGGACCGGAGGCGTGCTTCAACCTCGATGAGGTGCGGGTGCCGCAGAAATATTACCGCAAACGCAATAATATGGCGGGCGCCAATCCCGGCGACGTCTGGCAGTTCAGCCATGTGCATTACTGTGCGGCGGAACGGCTGCCGCACCCCACACAGAAGCCGGAGGCCTTGATCGAGCGCATCGTCCGCGCGTCCTCCAATCCCGGCGACATGATCCTTGATCCCTTTCTCGGCAGCGGAACAACCGCGCGCGTCGCCCACATCCTCGGCCGCAACAGCATCGGCATTGATATTAATCCCGATTACATCGCCATGGCGAAGACCCGCCTCAACCAGCCTTTCAGCGGCTTTGACAGCACAGATCCGCGCGCGGAACGCGTCTCCAAAGATCTACCGAAAAATCCTGGAACGCCCAGATGAACATATTGTTTTTGCATAATAATTTCCCCGCGCAATACCGCCATGTTGCGCGTCATCTTGCGGCGGACAAGAACAACAGGGTCATTTTCATGTCGCAACGGGTTCCTGCCGGGATTCCCAATGTCAGTAATATTATCTACAAACCGCATCGGGAAATAAATAAGGCGACACATCATTATCTGCGGCCCGCCGAAGCGGCCGTTCTGAACGCCCAGGCGGTTTTCCGTAATTGCCTGGAACTAAAGAAGAAAGGGTTTGAGCCGGATATCATCTGCGCGCATTCCGGATGGGGCAACAGCCTGTATGTCAAGGAAGTCTTTCCGACGGCGCGACTGCTCAGCTATGTCGAATGGTATTATCACGCGCACGGGTCGGATGCGGATTATCTGGATCCGTCGGCCATGAGCTATGACAATGCCGCGCGCATTCACAGCAAGAATATCCCCCTTCTGATGGATCTTGCCACAGCCGACTGGGGGCAGGTGCCGACCCGGTTTCAACGCGCGCAAATTCCTGCTGTTTTTCATTCCAAACTCTCGTTGCTGCATGATGGGGTGGATACGGATTTTTTCAGGCCGGACCCGGGCGCGACCCGAAAAATCGGCAATCTTGACCTCACCCATGCCGGTGAGATCCTGACCTACGCGACACGGGGAATGGAACCTTATCGCGGTTTTCCCGAATTTATGCGCGCCGCCGCAATGCTGATGAAACGACGGCCGAAGCTGCATGTTCTGGTCGTCGGCGAAGATCGCGTCGCCTATGGATCGAAGCTTCCCGACGGGGAGGGCTGGGGCAAGCGTATGGTCGCCGAGCTGAAGCCCGATCCTGACCGCCTGCATTTCACGGGACCGCTTGCCTATGGCGATTATGTCCGGGTATTGCAGTTTTCAACGGTGCGCGCCTATCTGACCGTGCCCTTTGTGCTTAGCTGGTCCCTGATCGAGAGCCTGGCCTGCGGCGGGCTTGTCGTCGGATCGGACACCGCGCCCGTGCGGGAGGTGATCCGCCATGGGGAGACCGGTTTTCTTGCCCCTTTTGGCGATCCGGAAGCCTTTGCCCGGCAAATAGAGGAGGTGCTGGATAATGCCCCGGAGCTTCAGGATATCCGCAATGCCGCGAGGAAGCTGGCACTTGAAAAATATGCGCTTAAAAAGCTGCTGCCCCGCCAGCTTCGTCTCATAAAAGATGTTGCCGCGGGCCGGATTCCGCCGCATTGAATGAATTTGCAGTACGTTCACATCAACTCGGCATTTGCAGGGGCGGTAAGATTATACTAACTATGTCCAGTCTACTTCATTTTCAGGCGCGAGGCTTTTCTTGGATCCGCTAGATTACTTTAACCGCGAGCTGGACGATCACCGCGAGATTCTTGCCCGCACACAGACCGGGCTCGCGGAGCCGTTTCAGAAGATGCTCCGCCTCTGGATCGCCGCGATTGAGAGCGGCAACAAAATCATGTTTTTCGGAAATGGCGGCAGCGCGGCGGATGCGCAGCATCTGGCGGCGGAGCTGGTCATTCGTTTTGTAGATAACCGCAGACCCATTGCCGCCCTGGCCCTCAATACCGATACCTCGGCGCTTACCGCCGGGGCCAACGATCTCGGCTATGATGAAATTTTCGCCCGGCAGATTGACGCCCTCGGCAAGCCCGGCGATGTTGCTGTCGGCATCACCACCTCCGGCACCAGCCCCAATGTGGTGAAGGCCCTTGAAATGGCCCGCAGCCAAGGCCTTGTCACCACCGCCTTCACCGGGCGCGATGGCGGACGGATGCCGGAGCTCGCCGATGTGGCGCTGATCGTGCCTGCCACGTCGACCCGCCGGATCCAGGAAATGCATATCACCCTTGGCCACATGCTCTGCGGGGCGCTTGAAAAATCGCTGAAACTGGTTGATTGACCGATGGAAAACCGTTCCTCTTTACTGAAAATCATGGACAAGCTCGCCGATATAGAGGCCCTGGTCATTGGCGATGTGATGCTCGACCGGTTTGTTTACGGCCGTGCCTCCCGCATCTCTCCCGAGGCGCCGATCCCGATCCTCAGCATCACCCATCAGTCGCAGATGCCGGGCGGGGCGGGCAATGTGGTGCGGAATATCGCGTCCCTTGGCGGACGGGCGCGTCTTGTCTCCGTCGTCGGGGAAGATGCCGAAGGCATTGAACTGGAAGCCCTTTTCAAAACGCATAATGCCATGATGCCGCATCTGGTGAAATCGGTCGGTCGTCCGACCACCGTCAAGACCCGCTTTATCGCCGATGGTCAGCAGCTGTTGCGCGGCGATCATGAAGCCTCTCACCCGCTGCAACCGAAAACCGCCGGGAATGTTCTCAAAACCTTTCAGGAGGTTGCGACATCCGCCGATATCATTGTGCTCTCTGACTATGCCAAGGGCGTTTTGTCCGATACGGTCCTGCGTCATGTCATCGCCCATGCGAAGGGGAAGGGCATCCCGGTCATTGCCGATCCGAAATCACGGGATTTCAGCCGTTATGCCGGGGTCACGCTGCTGACCCCCAACCGCAAGGAAATGGTCGCGGCGAGTGGCATGCCCTGCGATACCAACTATCAGGTGGAAGAGGCGGCGCGCTCCCTTATTGCGAAAGCGGGGATTTCGGCCATTCTGGTCACCCGGTCGGAGGCGGGAATGAGCCTTGTCACCGCCGATGAGGCCCATCATATCCGCGCCGAAGCGCAGGAAGTGTTTGATGTTTCCGGTGCGGGCGACAGTGTGGTTGCCGCACTGGCGCTTGCCTTCGCCGCCGGGGCGTCACTTGTTGAGGCGGCCCGCATCGCCAATCTCGCAGGCGGCATTGCCGTATCCAAATCCGGCACCGCCGCCGTCACCAAGGCCGAAGTGAAGCAAGCCCTGCATAACATGGAAATTGGCGGGCTGGAGATGAAGGTCACGGGGCTGGACACCGCGATGGAGCGGGTGTCCAACTGGCGCTCCCGCGGCCTCAAGATCGGCTTCACCAATGGCTGCTTCGATCTCGTGCATCCCGGGCATATCTCCTTGATCCGGCAAGCAAAAGCCCAATGCGACCGGCTGATTGTCGGGCTGAACACCGACGACAGCATCCGCCGCCTCAAAGGGCCGGAGCGCCCCATCACCCATGAAAGCGCGCGGGCCGTCGTCCTCGCCGGGCTGGCCGACGTGGATCTTGTCGTGCCTTTTGCCGAAGATACGCCGATCCGCCTGATCGAGACGATCCAGCCGGATGTTCTGATCAAGGGCGCGGATTACACGCGGGAAACCGTCGTTGGCGCGGATATGGTGGAGGCTTATGGCGGGCGGATTTTCCTCGCCACGCTGAAAGACGGGTTCAGCACCACCGGCACCATTCAGAAAATGCTCGGCAAAAAGGACGGGTAAGGAGGGAATATGGCAAATCTGGTCCTGGTCACCGGCGGCGCCGGTTTCATCGGCTCCAACATCGTCGCGGCGCTGTCGGAGCGAGGTGAGAAAATCGTTATCTGCGATTGGCTGGAAAGTGGCGACAAATGGAAAAATATTGCAAAATCAACGATTTGCGATTTTGTCGATCCGGACGATCTGGAAGGCTGGCTGCATAAAAACGACAGCCGGTTTCGCGCCATTATTCATATGGGCGCGATCTCGGCGACCACAGAGACGAATGGCGATCTGATCCTGAAGCGCAATTTCGCCCCCACCCGGATGCTCTGGCGCTTTGCGACCGACAACGCCATCCCGTTTATCTATGCCTCCTCCGCCGCGACTTACGGCGATGGCAGCGCCGGTTTCAACGATGCGGAGAGTGAGGAGGCGCTGGGGCGCCTGCATCCGCTCAATCTTTATGGCTGGAGCAAGCATGCCTTCGACAAATTCGTCGCCCGCGAGATAAAGCGGGGCGCCATAACGCCGCCGCAATGGGCCGGGCTCAAATTCTTCAATGTGTATGGGCCGAACGAATATCACAAAGGCAATATGAAAAGCGTCATCGCCCAATGCTATCCGAAAGTGATGAGCGGGGAGGCCGTCACCCTCTTCAAATCCCACAACCCCGATTATGAGGACGGCGGGCAGCTCCGCGATTTCGTCTATGTGCAGGATTGCGTGAATGTCATCCTCTGGCTGCTCGATAAGCCGGAGGTGTCCGGCCTGTTCAACCTCGGCACCGGCAAGGCGAGAAGCTTTAAAGACCTCGCCGCCGCCGTTTTTGCCGCCGCAAACAAGCCCGAAAAGATTTCTTACGTCGATACGCCCGAGCAAATCCGCGACAAATACCAGTATTTCACCGAAGCCGACATGCAGAAACTCCGCGCCGCCGGTTTCGGCGGCAACTTCCGCAGTTTAGAGGACGGCATCACCGATTATGTCACCAACTATTTGGCGAAGGATGATATTTATCGGTAGCGCAGGGCAACATCATTAATGAGAGCCCTGCGCTTTCCATTTTAGCCTTTCAACAAATTTAATAGGCTGTTTCTAGGAGAATTTTCCAAACGCTTTTGTAGAGCGTTACCCATTCCAACATTTTGGCGCCAATGAAGAGGTCGGAGATTCTCTATAGAATCTGGTCCGCCTAAAGCGGAAGGTACTATATGGTCAATTTCCCAACCGTATTGGGCGTTTCTATCACCATACTTTGTAAACTCAATTATGTTTCCAAAATCGTCTTTTCTAAATACGGCGGGGTCGTGGTTGAGAATAATGTTACCCTTCATCCACACTTTTAACTTGAGTAGATCTTGTTCTCGTGTACTGTACATTTACTGTTACCTTTCTTAAGGTGATGAAAAAAAGCCGTGGATGATTTTGGTTTGCCTGCCGAACATCCATGGCTTTATATAGTATGCAAAAATCTGAGACCACCACAACCTGTTGAAATGTTCATTTTTTGTTCTTGATTATTGTTTTAAATAATTCAATGGGTTAGGTGAAAGAAATTCCTGTTTTCTACTGGCGAAATTATTGCTTCCCTCAATTATAAAGTGATTTTTTGAGCGAATCGATTCGTGTTTAAAATCCCTTTTGGGTAGTAAGCGCCAATTTTAACCCCTAAAACCCCTTCGGGTCCGCCGTTAAAAATTCCACTTCGATAAAGGCGCATTCGAAGTCGTTGCCATTGAGAACATTATGTTCGACGCCGGTTTCGCGGAAATAGGGGATGCCGGTTTTAAGCTCGGCGCGGGTGCGGGTTCCGTCCGGGAGGTCGATATCGAGGAAACCGTCGAACAGCGGGACGACGACATAGTCATATTGATGTGTATGCCATCCCGTGGCATCGCCGCGTTTTTTGAACCGCCATTCGGTGACGCGGGTGCGGGGATTGTCGATAAAAACGCTGGGGAGGGCGGTGCCCTCGGGGGCGTTAGAGCACATTGAATTTCTCCTTTATCGGGGTTTCGGCGTCAAACAGGCGGCGGGCGGCGATGCGGGCGAAGCGCAGCGTGACGTTGCGGCGCCGGGCGGCATTCAGATTGAAATCTGAGGAGGGGCGGAGAATGACCCCGCCGAAACTGTCGGCGACAATCAGGCCGTTTTCCGCTGGAATCAGCCCTTGCGGGAAATCCGCATCGACGGCGAAATAGAATTCATCGCAGAAATCGAGATATTCGCGCCATTTCTCATCGACGCGATAGTCGGCGGGGCCGGATTTCACCTCGACAATGATAATGCGGCCCTTCTCATCGATCCCCATGACATCCACCCGGCGGCGGATGCGCAATTTTACTTCCGTCAGGCTGTCATATCCCATATCGAGCAGCAGCTTCTGCACCCCTTGCGCGAGGCGGACAGCCTTGTCGGCGCGGGGCGCGCTCATTGCCGGGTGCCGCCGGTGCCCTTCAGATAGCTCAGCATCTCGCGCAGTCGCAATTCGGGAAGCTGGCGTATCTGAACGGCGAGCAGGTTGGCGTATTCCGTCGCCGTCGGGCTGAGGCCGCTGGTATCCACGGTCACCTTGGGGTGGGAGAGGGAGGCGAGGCGCTGCAATTCCTCCGCATCGTCCCAGATGATGTTGAAATAATCGCAGATTTGCGCAACCAGGCTCCAGGACGGGCGGCCGCGATGGCCATGTTCCAGCGCCGAGAGATAGGCGGCGCTGATTTCAAGGTCGGCCGCCATCTGTTTCAGCGTAATGGAGCGGCTTTTGCGCAGGCTTCTTACGCGAAGGCCAAAAGGTGTCATTTTTCCATCCCCAAATTGCGCCGCGCCTCATTTCCGGCTGCGGCGGAGCAGCACATACAGCGCGCCGCTGCCGCCATGTTTCGGCTGTGCGCTGCGAATGTCAATCACCAGATGTTGAAGATCCGGCGCCCGCAGCCAGCTTGGCACCGCATCGCGGAGGACCCCGCTTCGTTCGCTTCCCATGAAAGGGGCATCCTCGGTTTTTTGCCGGGAAGAACCTTTACCTGTAATCACCAGCACGCAGCGCAAGCCCCGGATCTGCGCCGCCGTGATAAACCGGCGAAGCTGCCGATGCGCCTCCGCCCGCGTCAAGCCATGCAGGTCAATCCGCCCGTCAATCTCCATCTTGCCCTTGCGCAGCCGTTCCGCCGTGCGGCGATCGAGGCCCGGCACGTTCTGGCGGCGTGATGGAGTTGACTCTGTGGCCGGGCTATCGGCAGAAAACCCGGAATTCTGCCATTCCGTCATTGCTTTTGCGAGATCATCCGCGCTCAGCGGGCGGCGGGGAGGAGGGGAGCTCGGCGCCGCTCCTGCCACCATATTGGTGCTGTCCGCGCCACCGCCAATATCGTTCTGCACCATAATGGTGTCTTCTTCCTGTCCAGTGAAGCGGTTGGAGGCGATCGGGTCAATGCTGCGGGCCACATGGTCCCAAAGATCGCGATCGGCTTTCGACAGCCCCTTTGCCCGGTTAGTCTTTTTCGGCATCGTCAACAATCAGGATATGCAGGCGGCGCGGCCCGTGCGCCCCCATGATCAGGGTCTGTTCAATATCCGCCGTGCGCGACGGGCCGGAAATCAAGTTGAGGGTGCGGGGCAGGTTTCCCGCCCCGTATTTCGCCCGAAGCCGCGCCCAGCTTTCCTCCATCGTGCCGATGATCTGCGACCGCCTGACAAGCACGATATGGTTTTCAGGCAGGAAATTGAGGGTGGAAGGTGTATCCGGGCCCGATGCCAGGCAAAGCGTTCCCGTTTCGGCAATTCCAGCAAAGGCCGGGGTGAGGCTGACGTCATCTTCCGCCGTCGCCGCACCGCGGGTAATTTCCAGCATCGGCGTCTGATCGAAGGGAAGGGCGTCCAGCGCCGCCTCCGGCGACATTTTGATCTTTGTTGCGAGATTATGATCGCTCAGATAACGGCTCACCGCCTCCGGCACCGCGTCCAGGGAGGATAGACGGGTTACCGTCGCGCCCAGGGCTTCGGCCTTGGCCTGAAACAGATCGACTTGCGCCGCAGGGGGAATTTCCGTCCGCTTTGGCACAAGATTTGATCTATGTTCTTCAATCCGGGTTTTCAGCTCCGCGGCTTTTTCCGCCGATAGCGGGCCGCGCCCCAGATTATGGCGGATCCGGCCGAGGATGCGGCTGCGTGACGACATCATCTGCTCTCCCGCTGCTGCTTTTTCCATTGCTCCATAAAGGTTTTCCCCTCCGGCGCCGGAAAATCGCGCACATCGGTCCAGCCCTTGAGAAGCGGCAGGCGGCGGATAACGCCTTTCCTGCCCGCCATGATTTTGAGCGCGCGGGCGGAAAGACGGGTCAAGGGGCGGTAAAGGGCGGGTCTTTTGGCAAAAAACGCCCAGAGCCCGATGCCCCAGCGTTCCGGCTTCGCCGTCACTTGCGCTTGAAAGGCTTCTTCCCGCCAGTGACGCATGATTTTCGGCAACGGAATGCGCACCGGGCAGACTTCTTCGCACCGCCCGCAGAAGGTGGAGGCGCTGGGCAGATGGCGCGCTTCCTCCAGCCCGACCATATGCGGATTGAGCGCCGCGCCGATGGGCCCGGGATAGACCCAGCCATAGCTGTGCCCGCCAACGGCCTGATAGACCGGGCAATGGTTCATGCAGGCCCCGCATTTGAGACAGCGCAGCAAATCCTGCTTATTCGTGCCGAGCAGGTCGCTGCGCCCGCTGTCCACCAGCACCACGTGAAAATTCACCGGCCCGTCAATATCATCCGTCCGGCGCGGACCCGTGGAAAAGGTGGTATAGACGGACATTTCCTGCCCCGTGGCGGAGCGGGCAAGCAGGCGCAGGAACAGGCTCGCATCCTCCAGTGTCGGCACGACCTTTTCAATGCTGGACACCGCAATATGGGTTTTCGGCAGGGATTGGGTGAGATCGCCATTGCCCTCATTGGTGACGATCACCGTTGATCCCGTCTCGGCGATCAGGAAATTCGCCCCGGTAATGCCCACATCGGCGGCAACATATTTATCGCGCAGGATACGCCGCGCCTCGTTCACCAGCGCCTGCGGATCCGTCAGGCGTTCGGAAAACCCATATTTTTCATGATGCTGCTGGAAAAGATCGCTGACCTGATCCTTCGTTTTGTGCAGCGCCGGGGCGATGATATGGCTCGGATATTCATGGGCAAGCTGGATGATATATTCACCGAGATCCGTCTCGATCGGTTCAATCCCGTTCGCCGCCAGATGATCATTGAGGGCCATCTCCTCGGTGATCATGGATTTGCCCTTGGTCACCGTCTTTGCCTCTGCCGCCCGGCAGATATCGAGCACCACGGCCCGCGCCTCGGCATAACTGCTGCACCAATGCACCTTGCCACCCTGAAGCTGCACCTGCTCCTCGAAATATTCGAGGTAATAATCCAGATGGTCGAGGATATGGTTTTTGAGATCGCGCGCCTGATCCCGCAGCGCGTCAAATTCCGGAAGCTCGCCTGCCGCTTTTGCCCGGGCGACCGGAAAGCCGCCCTTTACCTTGGAAAAGGCCTTCTGGATATTGTCGTCGTGAAGCGCGTCATGGGCGTTTTTCTTGAAGCGGCGGGCGGTGACCTGCATCAGT
>CEOG01017078.1_pt1 | contig 10004 bp, 8 predicted proteins | sample 530301 | NCBI WGS metagenome assembly CEOG01 (sample SAMEA2619903, study PRJEB7988) | marine metagenome | biome: marine biome (ENVO:00000447); feature: surface water layer (ENVO:00002042); material: "saline water (ENVO:00002010), including plankton (ENVO:xxxxxxxx)" | depth 5 m | reverse complement strand
CAGGCTGCATCGGGCTTTTGCAACAGCTCGCCGACGGTTCCCGGCGTCCAGAGCGGGCGCTTTTTCATGATGTCCCGAAAGGTGGTCCCGTTTGTGAAATCCGTCAGCCAGGCCCGTACCCTCGGATAGGGGGCGTTGGCGAACCAGTCGGGATCGACATTGGCGAACTGGCGGATGAAGGGGAAGATAGCAATGTCAGCAAGTGTCTGCCGCTCTCCCAACAGATAGCGGTTGGAGGCGAGACGCTGTTCAAGCCGGGAAAGAAAAGCTTCCCCCTCCGCGCGATAGGCTTCCCTCGGATGATCCGGGAAACGCACATGATATTTATAGCGATCAAGATTTGTTTTGAAGCGGCCATCATTTTCGGCGATCAGATCGAAGGCCGTGTCCGACGCAGTGCGGTCATGCGGCAGCCAACCGTCCGGGTCGTGCCCGCTCAGCGCCCAGAGCATGATATCAAGGCTCTCTTCCAGTACGTCGCCATTGTCAAGGACGAGGACGGGAACGGTTCCCTTCGGGCTTGCCGCCAGCATTACCGGCGGTTTGTCCTTCAGCAGGATGTTGCGTAGCTCCACCGGGCGGCCTGAGCCAAGAATGGCCATCCGCGCCCGCATGGCGTAGGGACAGCGGCGGAAACTATAGAGAATGGGCAGGGTCGTCATATCGTGGTTCGATGCGGGCATCATGTCGGTTTATCGGTTGATAGCGGGCGAAATCTCGCTAGTTCGGTCCAACCTAACGGATGTCTGTGATTTTTACCAGCGCAGGCGGTTCACCCGGCGGCGCATGGCTGCCCGAAGGGTCTCTTTACGCTCAAAATCAATATCGACAATGGGCTCATCCGAAGAAAATTCGAATGCCGGAATGTCGGAGGCCGCCGTCCCGCCAGCTTCGTAATGTTCCGCCGTCCCGTTCCCGGTTTTGCGTGCCGGATGCAAATCTACGACTTCGACTGTTTCCCGATGAACCGGCCGTTGACGCACCCGTTCGCGCGTCGGAGATTTCAGGATGTCGATTTCTTCCGGCGCGAGATCAGGGGAAATATGATAATCCGCTGCGGCAGGATCGGCAGCAACGGTTCGCTTGCTTTTCCCCTGTTTGCGGGTTGCGGTCTCCGCTTTGCCGCCAAAGCGCATTTCCGGGGCCGGCTCTCCAAATTCGATGGGTTCTTCGACGGTTTCGAAAATCTCCATCTTCGGTGGCTGCGCCTGATATCGGCGGGAGCGTTCGCGGAATGTTTCTTCACGAACCCGGCTTTGCGCGTTTTCCTGCGGTTTGGATTTTGTAAACGCCGCATCCTTTTCCTTGAGATAGGGAAGCTGCATTTCAATCCGCTCGACCAGCGTCAGCATGGCGTCTTTCAGGCGTCTGTTACGGTCCCGTAGCTGCCGGTTCTCGGCCAGCAACATCCGTTCCCGCGCCGAAACTATTTGCGCCTGGCTGAAGAGAGGTTTTCCCGGATTTTGTCGAGCGAAGCTCATATGGTGCGTTATTCCGTTTCATCCTCGATGATTGGGCGCAATCCGGTTATTGCGACCGTGACGACCCGCGTCAAATTGCAGTCTGTATTTTAACGGGAAAAAAGCGGCGAAACTACAGAAAATCTAAGATTTATGGTTAATTTCAATCAAAATTGAACTAATTTTTCGAAAAAAGTTAAAAACCATTGGAAATATGATGGATATTAACCGCATGGGAGCATTTTCGCATCTGAAAATCATGGAAAATTAAGCCATATCATTGGCTTATGGTTAACATGCGACAGAATCCATATCGGGTGAAGCCCCTATGTGGTTATTTGCTGGCGATAATATCTTCCAGCCTGCAATTCCCCATGGCATAGCTGCGTTCGATCTGACAGGCCTTGTTCATGTCCACAACATAATGCCCCGTACAGCTGTTAAAGCGCATCCAGGCCTGATAATTATAGTCGTTGCCAACCTCCCCATCCGACAGATAGGACGTGAGATAATCCGTCCCGGTTATTTTATTCCGGTCAATGTCGAGCCGGTCGATTTCCTGTTCGACCACGGGTTTGCAATCTTCCGGTGCATAGGGCGTGAGGCCGCTTGGCAAATACTCCGGGTCTCCGGTACAGGACGTGGCGGAGACAAATACCAGGCCGCAAAAAACCAGTCTGTTTATACTCTTCATAAGTCACCTGCCGATATCACTGTCATGCGGGACGACGTATCACGTCGTCCGTCGGTTTCGATTTAACGTTTTGCCCCGGGAATTCAAACCCAGTGTGCCCGTGTCCAGGAGGTTATTTTGTAATCGTGATCTCCAGCGGCTCCAGCCCATCGGCCGTGGCGACCACATGATCTCCCGGAACCAGCGGGCCGACCCCTGCCGGTGTGCCGCTGTAGATCAGATCCCCCGGCGCAAGCGTGAAGGAGTGCGAGAGATGTTCAATGATTTCGTCTATCGTCCAGATGAGCCGGTTCGTTGACGAGGATTGACGCACATCGCCATTGACCGTCAGACTGATTTGCAAATCGTCGGGGTGGGCCAGCTGATCCGCAGGCGTAATGGGTCCGCAGGGGGCGGACTGGTCAAATGCCTTGCCGCTGTCCCAGGGGCGACGCGTCTGCTTCGCCTCATCCTGCAAATCCCGGCGGGTCATGTCGATGCCGATGGCATAGCCGAAGATATGTTCGCGCGCCTTGTCCTTCGATATATTGTCGCCGCCCTTGCCGATGGCGATCACCAGCTCCAGTTCGTGATGCAGCTGTTCGGTCAGCTTCGGATAGGTCATTTCCGAACCGCTTTCCAGAATGGCATCCGCCGGTTTGGTAAAGAAGAAAGGGGGTTCGCGATTGGGATCCCCCCCCATTTCGAGGGCGTGATCGGCATAATTGCGACCGACGCAGAAAATCCGCCGGACGGGATAGCGCAGATCGCTCCCCTGAATGGCAAGAGATGGTGTCGGGATGGGATCGAATGCAAATCGCATGAGCTGTTCCTCTGGCTTATAGCTTTTCCGCGTTCTGTTTCCAGCCCGTCAAATCCTTCAATAGGATCTGTTGCGCGGGCTTATCCAGTGAACAGACCCAGTCCCGGAAGCCCTGAACCAGCTCCGCGGCAGTGAGTTCTTCATCATAGGCATTGAACAGCAGCTCTTTATATTCCTCCAGCGTGGCGCATTCAAATTCATTGTCCTGTGGATCGAAGGCGTTGATCTTATCCTGCACCTCCGGCCTCGACATGGCGGCATAAAAGGGAATGTCTTCTTCCAGATCATAGCCGCCCCAGCCGAGCCACCAGGCATCGCTTCTAGGATTGCCGAGGTTCCAGGCGTAGAAGACTTCCGCTTCGATATCGCGGGCGGCGCTTTTGGCTGCGGCTTCCAGTTTCTTGGCATTTTCTGTCTCGCGCAGGAAAATTTGCGCGACCTTGAAATAGCCGATGCCGTCTGCATCCCATGCGGTAAAAAAATTGTCGAACGGTGTAGTGGTTTTCACCTGAATGTCCTTTGTGGCGCGATTTTCCTATTCCTCGATCTTTGCGCGTAATTTGTCAAGCGCGCGACGATCCGCTTTCGTGGGCCGCCCTGCGCCCGCTTCCCGCGTTACAACCGCCGCCGCCGGGGGATCCTTCTCCGCTTTCTGCTCGATCGGGGCAAGATCCTCAAAAAGAGTCCGGGCCTCTGCGGCGGGGCCGCGCCGGGCGCCGATATCAAGAATGCGGATGACGCGGATGGTCTTGCCTTGCGCGAAAGTCAGGATATCGTTGGGTTTCACCATGGCGCTGGCTTTCGTCACGATCACGCTGTTGAGGCGGAGCTTACGGGACTGCACGACCTTTGCCGCCAGCGACCGGCTTTTGAAAAAGCGTGCATACCAGAGCCATTTATCGACGCGAATGCTGGGGGAGGAAGCGGTGCCGGTGCCCTCACTCATGCGCTATTTTTTGCCGAGGGTCTTCAGAATGGCGAAGGGTGAATCGGGATCGATCTCTTTTTCTTTCTCCTTCACCTGCGGACGTTTTTGCTCGGTCTGTTTCCCTTTGGATTTCTTGCGATCTGGTGCGGCAGTCTTCTGTTCATTCTTCTGCGGCTGCTGGCGCGGGCCGCGGGTCTTTTTCTTGAAAGATTTCTTGCGGTAAGTGAGATCCTCCCCTTCGCCTTCCGCAACATAGCCGAGCTTGTCGAGAATCAGGGCAAACTGTTCCCGCGTCGTGCCGACAAGGGAAAGCATTTCATGCGTTGGCTTGAACGGGAGATTGCGGGGCAGATCCCTTTTCTTTGCCAATGTTTCTTGCGTTGCGGCCGTTGTCGCTCCTTCCTCCCCGGAAGAGGCAGCCGGTGCTTCGGTTTCACCTTCCGCCGTTACAGTCGCCGCGGCGACGCTTTCCTGCGGGGCGGCAACCTCCGCCTCTTTTACGCTTGCCGCGGCATCGGCGCCATCCGTACCAGTCTCCGCAATCGGCGCTGCTGCGGTGCTTTCCGGCACTTCCGCTGAATTTTCGCCGGTTACATCCACAGTCACTTCAGCCGCTGTATCGGGTGCGGCTTCAGAGGGGGCTTCAGCCGTTGCGGGCGGCGGAGTGGTTTCCAGCAGCCCGCGGGAGGCACGGCGGAGAAGGCTTGCCAACCGGTCGAGCATATCCAGACGCACGGCGAGCTTGTCAAAAACCGCATAGCCTGCCGTCATATAATAGGTCCAGGGCAGCTTGCCATCGGTCTCGAAAGAGACCCGGCCTGCGGGCGGGGCAGGCGGGATTTCACGCCGTTCCTGATAAACAGCCCAGAGCAGGCAGCGCAGTGCCGTCGGATCGGGTTTCAGCAGGATCGGCATAAAGACATGTTCATAGCCAACCCGGATGCCGCCGAATTTGAGGCGCCCGTAATCTTTTTTATCGAGTAGGCGAATCTGGTCGTTGAGTTTGAAGCGCTGCATGGCGCCAAGATTTTCACTGAGCTGAAAGGCAATGCCGCGCGCAGGCCCGGCAAGCGGCAGGGATTCGAGCTGCACGAGGGGCTTGAGGCGATTCTCGATTGTGCCGGAAAGCCAGTCGTTGAGACGCCGGATCACCGCTTCCTGCGCCGAACCGTTAAGCTGTTCACTGGCCAGCAGGATGAGGCGCGGCTTGAGAATATTCTCTCCTTTTGCCAGGGTCGCGACGGGAGTTTCCTGCCAGATGACCTTGCCCGTTTCATCGAGGGCGATGTCCGCATCTTCCGCGGCCGCCAGGTGGGCCGCACGGGTTGTAATTTCGGCGGCGACGGCCTTGTTCCCGGCATTGCGAAGCGTTCGTGCTTCGGTATTGTTGAGGCTGGTGTCGGCGGTAAATCTCAAGCCTTTGAGGGTTCCGAGATAATGTCCCTCGATATGGACCTCTCCGGCGTCGTTAATCTGTGCTTCCAATTGACTTCTGTCTTTCAGTTTTCGCACCAGCATTGCGGTGCGGCGGTCTACAAATCTCTGGGTCAGCCGCTCATGCAGAGCGTCTGAAAGTTTATCTTCTATGGCACGCGCGGCATCCTGCCAGTACCGGTAATCGTCCATCCACTCCGAAACGTGGGAAATATACGTCCAAGTCCGCGTATGAGCAATACGTGTTGCGAGCGTATCGATGTCTCCATCGGTTTTATCAAGGCTTTTCAGATGACCAGCCACCCAGTCAGTGGGCAGTTTTCCCTGTTTTCCCTGAAGATGAATGAAGATTTCCCTGAGTAACCGGACATGGACATCATGCATGGTTTTCCGGAAATCCGGCACCTGGCAGACATGCCATAACTGACGCACCTGGACCATGGATTGTGACTGTTTGCGGATATCTTCATCGCGGATCAGGGTTTTGAAGGCATTATAGTCATCAGGCTCGCGCGGTGAGATCATGCCGTCCACCGTCGGCAGTTTTTCGAGGGACCGGAGCAGATCGCGGGTTGTCGTATAGTCCAGATCCTGATTGCGCCAGCGGATATTACGCACCGGATCAAACTCATGATTCTCGATTTTCTCGATCAGCTCTTCTTCCAGCGGCTCCACATTGGCGGTGGTGCCGAAGCTGCCGTTGTTCATATGTCGCCCGGCCCGCCCGGCAATCTGGGCGAATTCCGTTGGATACAGGCGGCGCGACAGGGCGCCGTCATATTTCACCGTACCCGCAAAGGCGACATGGTCGATATCCATATTCAGGCCCATGCCGATGGCGTCTGTCGCCACCAGATAGTCCACATCCCCGGACTGATAGAGCGCAACCTGCGCATTGCGGGTGCGGGGCGACAGATTGCCCATGACGACGGCTGCCCCGCCGCGTTGTCGGCGAACAAGTTCGGCGATGGCGTAGACGTCACTTGATGAAAAGGCAACGATGGCCGTGCGGGGACGCAGGCGGGAGATTTTCTTGGCGCCGCGATAGGTCAGCTTTGAAAAACGCGGGCGGCTTACAAAGGAGGCGTCCGGTATCAGTCGCTTGATCCAGGGCCGGATGGTTTCCGCGCCAAGAAATAAGGTCTCCTCCCGCCCGCGGGCATAGAGAAGGCGGTCCGTGAAGATATGCCCCCGCTCCGGATCTTCGGCGAGCTGTATTTCATCAACGGCCAGAAACTCGAAACCCCGGTCGAGCGGCATTGCCTCCACCGTACAGATGAAATAGGCAGCCTGCGGGGGAATGATTTTCTCCTCCCCCGTGACGAGTGCGACATTGGCCGCGCCTTTCACGGCGACGACACGTTCATAAACCTCCCGCGCGAGAAGCCGGAGCGGCAGGCCGATCACGCCGTCCCGATGACCCATCATCCGCTCGACCGCCAGATGGGTTTTGCCGGTGTTGGTCGGTCCCAGGATGGCAGTAATATGGCTTGTTTTGAACGTCCGGGGAGATATGTTGCCGGAATGCATTCCTGATCAGCTCCTCAGTGGAGACATAGTGTTGCCTCGCACATACCTTAATTTCAGCGCTTCCGGCAAGTCGAGGATCCACCGTTCGCTGCTGCTGCCCCATTATATGGCGATTATGACGAAAATATCTCCTGTATCCGGCAGAAAATTGAAAAATATCGGGCGGACGATGCCCCTTGTCCGATTTATCATATATATAAAATGCATTTGGAAATCGGCGGATTTCGGCGTGTCGGGTTAAGCTAACGCTCGTTTGGTATTTGCGAAAATGTATGATATAGCTCCCGCGCTATGTTACAATCATGCCGAACCGGCCAAACCGGGGCGCCATCAGGCAGCGACAGAACGGCGGAATAATAAAAGGTGGAATAGAAAGAATGAGCGACTTTCCAAAGCAGACATTGCCGGACTGGGAAAAGCTGGCGGAAAAAGAATTGCGGGGCCGCAAGGCGAGCGATTTGAACTGGGAAACGCCCGAAGGAATCACCGTAAAGCCGTTATACACATCTGCGGATACGGCCGGTCTGGATATTGCCGATGATCTGCCCGGGGTTGCGCCGTTCAAGCGGGGCGTGCGCGCCACCATGTATGCCAATCGCCCGTGGACGATTCGCCAATATGCCGGCTTCTCTACGGCGGAAGAATCGAACGCCTTTTATCGGCGCAACCTGGCGGCGGGGCAGAAAGGCCTCTCCGTTGCCTTCGATCTGGCAACCCATCGCGGCTATGATTCGGACCATCCGCGCGTTGTCGGCGATGTCGGCAAGGCCGGTGTCGCCATTGACAGCGTCGAGGATATGAAAATCCTGTTCGACGGTATTCCGCTTGATCAGATGTCTGTTTCCATGACGATGAACGGCGCGGTGCTACCGATCCTCGCGAGCTATATTGTCGCGGCGGAAGAGCAGGGTGTGACGCCCGAAAAGCTGGCCGGAACCATTCAGAATGACATTCTGAAGGAGTTCATGGTCCGCAATACCTACATCTATCCGCCGGAGCCGAGCATGCGGATCATCGGTGATATCATCGGCTACACTTCCGCCAACATGCCGCGCTTCAACTCCATCTCCATTTCCGGCTATCACATGCAGGAAGCCGGTGCGACGCAGGTGCAGGAACTGGCCTTCACCCTTGCCGACGGGCTGGAATATGCGCGCGCCGCCATGGCGAGCGGGCTTAAAATCGATGATTTCGCGCCGCGTCTCAGCTTCTTCTTCGCCATCGGCATGAATTTCTTTATGGAAATCGCCAAGCTGCGCGCCGCCCGCATCCTGTGGGCGCGGATGATCAAGGAGTTCGAGCCAAAGAACCAGAGCTCGCTGATGCTGCGCACCCATTGCCAGACATCGGGTGTCAGCCTGACTGAGCAGGACCCCTATAACAACGTCATCCGCACGGCCTATGAGGCCATGGCGGCCGTTCTTGGCGGAACGCAGAGCCTGCATACCAACGCACTCGATGAGGCGATCGCCCTGCCGACGGATTTCTCGGCCCGTATCGCCCGTAACACGCAGCTTATCCTCGCCGAGGAAACCGGCGTTCCCCATGTCATCGACCCGCTTGGGGGCAGTTACTATGTGGAAAGCCTGACCAACTCTCTCGTTGAGGAAGCCTGGAAGCTGATCGGGGAGGTCGAGGAAATGGGCGGCATGACAAAGGCCGTTGAAAGCGGTATGCCGAAACTCCAGATCGAGGAATCGGCGGCGCGCCGTCAGGCCCGGATTGACCGCGGCGAGGAAGTGATCGTCGGCGTCAACAAATACCGGATCGATAAGGACGACAGCAATATCGAAATTCTCGATGTGGATAATACCGAAGTGCTGCGTCAGCAGGTCGCGCGTCTTGATAAAATCCGTGCCACCCGCGATGAGACCGCCTGTCAGGCGTCATTGGAGGCCCTTACAAAAGGGGCGGAAGGTAACGCCAATCTGCTGGAACTCAGCGTCAATGCGGCACGGGCGCGGGCGACGGTTGGCGAGATTTCCGATGCCATGGAAAAGGTCTTTACCCGCCACCGTGCGGAAATCCGCTCTATTTCCGGCGTCTATGGCGCCGCTTATGAAGGAGATGAGGGATTCATGCAAATTGCTGCGGATATCGACGCCTTTACGGCAGAGGAGGGGCGTCGCCCCCGTATGCTCGTTGTGAAGGTTGGTCAGGATGGTCACGACCGGGGCGCCAAAGTGGTTGCCACGGCCTTCGCCGATATCGGTTTTGATGTTGATGTCGGGCCGTTGTTCCAGACCCCGGCGGAAGCCGCGCAGGACGCCATCGAAAGTGACGTGCATGTCATTGGCATTTCATCGCTGGCCGCGGGTCACAAGACTTTGGTCCCGCAGATCATCGCCGAGCTGAAGAAGCAGGGCGCGGATGATATTCTTGTCATTTGCGGCGGTGTTATCCCGGCGCAGGATTATCAGGAACTTTACGATGCGGGCGTTGCCGCCATCTTCGGTCCGGGGACCAATATCCCTGAGTCGGCCGCGAAAGTCCTCGACCTGATCCGCAAGCGGCGCAAGGCGGCCTAGGCCAAATTTACCACCTGATCTCGATCTCCGTACCCACGGGGACAAGAGAGAGGAACTCATCCATTTCGGAGTTGCTGAGGGCAATGCAGCCGTCGGTCCAGTCGAATAATTGCATGAGACCGCTGAAAATACCGGCACCATTTCTCTGGCCATGGACCATGATCATGCCGCCAGGATCAACGCCGCGCTCTGCCGCGGCTTGACGGTCCATAGCATTGGGGTAGTTGATATGCATGGACCGATGGAAGGCCGAATTCTCATTTACGTAATCTAAGACATAAACGCCTTCAGGCGTTTTCTGGTCCCCCTCCTGTTGCTTGTGGCCTTTGGGAATGCCCCCGAGAGCAATGGTATACTGGCGAACGATTTGATTTTCTTTATAAAGAAACATCTTACGCTGGGATTTATCTACCAGTACGCGGTCCATCTCCGCTAAAGCAACGCTTGGCAACAAAAAAAGCGCGCCGATCAGTAGGGACGCAAGTGCTCGGGGCCTGCCTGATTTTATGAAACTCACCAATTCCATGACTTGCTGAGACTATTTTCCATCGTATTCGAGCGCAAGTATTCTATCATTTTCGGAAAAATTGTCAGTATATTAGATACCAAAAGATATTGGGAGCAGAGG
>CEOG01037773.1_pt1 | contig 10005 bp, 4 predicted proteins | sample 530301 | NCBI WGS metagenome assembly CEOG01 (sample SAMEA2619903, study PRJEB7988) | marine metagenome | biome: marine biome (ENVO:00000447); feature: surface water layer (ENVO:00002042); material: "saline water (ENVO:00002010), including plankton (ENVO:xxxxxxxx)" | depth 5 m | reverse complement strand
CACATCCTTAGACGCATTTTATGTGTTTAGAAGAAATCGAACGAATGATTATTCTACACTAACGAGTGGATTTGAAACAACGGACTATCTGACACCCAAAAGAATTGATGATATGAAAAATTCTATTTTGTATTTTAAATCTGGTGACACAATTTTAAATCCCTCACATTCCTTACAAGGAGGAACTTTGGTAAAAGATAGTTTACTATACTCTACAACCGGAAAAAAAGATGGAACTCGTACTATAGTAAGAGCATATCACATGGGTGCCGATTTAAAAGGAATGGGTGTTGAAACCGTAACCTATCAAACACAAATACGAGATAATTTTTTGGTTGGTGGTAAAGTCATTAAACTTCTTCGCAAACAATTTTTATCGTTTGCAGAAAATCAATTAAAGAGTTTGTTGGATGATAACGCAAAGCCAATTCCAACTAAATTTACAAATAGGAATTATTAATAATGTCTAATGAATACGGTGGTTTACGTCTTTATCGAGTTAGTATAATTAGTCCAAACGGTAATGTTCTTGATCTGATTAACGATGGTGACGCTGAAGAAAAATTAAAATCAATGGTCATCAACGAGGACATGTTTTCCTCTGGTGTTCATGGATCTTTAGTTTTTAGAGACAACGGAACTTTTGGTCGAGACCTACCTCTTATTGGTGGTGAAATTTTACAACTAGAAATGAAAAACGATGGGGTTGAACAAGAGGAAGATGACATTGTTCAATATCGTTTTTTCGTTTCCAAAGTAACCCCAACAAGTGATGAGGCCACAGATGAGTTAGTTGGAACAGTTGTTCCGACATACTGGAGCATTGAATTTACTGGTTATGAGAACATATATTTTAACTACACTGAGCCTGTCATTTTTGACGAGGGAGATGACATCGTTAAAAAAATAGCGACATTTCCAGTGGACTCGGAAAATGAAGAAGAAGCCGATGATAAAGGATTAGTTAACCTTCTTGCAGAAAAATATTTTAATCCGAGGGACGAGACAAACTCCAAAAAGGATATGAAAATTGATGGGACAGGAAACTCTGTCTGGTTAAAGAAAAATACTAACTTATATCCATTCAGAAAACCTGTCCAGCAAGTTCCTGTCATAAAATTAATGAATTACCTTGCTGAAAATTCTGTCTCCGACTTAAACACGAATGCAGCAAACTTTTTGTTTTGGCAAGATTTAGACAAATGGAACTTTAGATCCATTGAAGATATGATCGTCGGTGAGGGTATTGTAACCGAGGAAGAGATTGAAGAACTGGGATTTGAAAAAGCAGGGAGAATCTATCAGATTCGAGGACAATCTGATCGCACATCTAAACTTTCCTTTCAAACATTTACTGTAACCGATGAATTTTCCCCGTTGGTGTTTTTAGATTCTGGTGCCTTTATCTCAGAGTATTCGAGAGTGGATCCTGATTACAGTGATCCTTATCACGACTTTACTTCGTTTCATGGTAGTCATAAATCAGAAATTGTAAAATACTCATATAATGAAGAATACGACAAAGTTGCTCACATCGAGGGACATAAACTTGTCGATAAAAATTTTGACTTTGAACCAGATATCCCTGTGAGAAAATACGATAATCTTCATGGTTATTATAGTCATTCGTATTACAACGATCCCCTTACCAGACTGAGACACGATCAAACTCGAATAAGTGAAATTTATAGAAAAGATACCAACCACTTAGGGAACACTGCTGCATATAATGAAGAAATTATGTGGCAGGCAATGTTTGATCAGACAGAATTATCAGCAGAGACTCTCAAAAAAATACTCTCCATAAAAAAAGAACTAAGAGAAAAACGAGAAGAACTGGCTCGGAAAAAAGACTTAAAAGAAAGATGGAGTGCGTACCGTTGCTCAACTTGTTGTCTTACTGGCTACAATGATGGTTCGACAGGTCCATGTAAAGATGAAACGGAATATCGAATCGTTTCTGCGGGGTCTTTTAGTGATGTTGTAAATTATGATCCAGAGGATGAACGAGCGAACGAAAACGGTCTTTTCCCAGCGTATGATTTTGAAAATGATCCTGAGTTGCAACTTTCTTTGGAGGAACTTTTAAAGTTAAGAAGACCAGATAACATTGAGTCAATTCTCTTCCACATTGACGCACAAATTTATGGTTGTCAACAAGCAATATCAAATACACAGGCGGCAATCAACTTGTGTTCTAGCAACCCAAGTCCCCCTTTCTATGATTTCTGGACAGGTGGTGCCGACAATCCGAACCGAGAAACAATATCTGCACCATATGGTAGAGGTAGTTACTACTATAATTACAATCTGGACGACATTTATCCATATTGGCCATACTATTGGTATTATTGGTGGGATGGGTACTACAATAGAACAACAATTGGGGCTGCTGCATCATACACAGGTCCACTCGGATATGGCGGTGCAACACCTTGGCCTTGTGAGGGCTGTTTTACGGTTAGGTTTCAATGTGCGGACGGTTCGTCTGATCCTGATTATTTCTGTGATCCAGAATACATTGTTAATGTTGATGTTACACTTCCCGGATGTATTTTAAGTCGTGGTAGTTATGTTTTATCATACTATGGAAACTTAAGAAATATCTTAGTTGAATATAAAGAAAATCTTTTATCTGCGTATGATTCTTGGATAAAGAGAAAAGTATTTGTAAAATCAAAAGAAGAATATTTGGGAATACCGGGAAGTCTCCCTCTCACTTTCCAAAATGTTAAATCAATAACTCGAAAGAAAATACGAGGATCTAGGTATGAAATTTTTGCCGTCAAAAAGGCTTTAACGGACGATGTTTCGGATGCTTATGAATACCTTGTTAACTATGCTGGCTATCGTGGAAGGATAGAAAGAGAACAAGGTGAACCGATTGAATATTTAAGCGGAAACTTACACCCATATTACGATCAATCGGTTAATACTTCAATTGGTGAATTTGAAACGGGAGAGTTCCAATTAACTCCGATAGACGGAATTAGAGGTGGGTTCCAAACAAATGATGTTGTTCGTCCATCTGGGTGGCATGAGCAAAACATTAGTATTCCAAGAGCATACACATCACCAACGGAGGCAGGGGACAGCGGAAATATTACAACAGGTTGGGCTGGATATTTTGCTGGTCAGCCGGGTGAAAGACAATCCATGTTCACATATAGAAATAATGGCCCTTACGGATATGGACTTGGTTTTGGATATTACTATGGTTACTATTATGGTAGACCTTGGTGGTACAATAGATGGTGGTGGCAATCAATGGGTGGGTTTATCATAAATCGAACCGCTCTTGCACCGAGTTCAACTAACGAAAATGGTCAACCAAATATTGATGGAATTATAGAACATCAAGTTGTTGGTTTTGATGGAATAAATTCTTGGTACAATAGAACTCGTTACGGTGGTTGGATTAATAATTTTGAACCACAGACTTACAACTATTGTAATGTTTATGATTGTGGTGATTTAGATAATCTACTTCGTCTGTATCAAAACTCCATGAACTGGTACACACCTGCCGAAACAAATTATGATGAAATCTTTGGTTTTTACAAATCACCTGTTAGGTTCTTCCAAGAGAATCAACACTACATCCGAATTGAATTTGAAAATCCAATCGGAGAGGGAACTCTTTCAGAATTTCCTTACGGATTCATTCGAGATGCTGGAATCGAATATTATCTTCCTTATCTTGTTCAAGTAACACCGGGTCCTTTCGGTAGACATTCATCCTCGTTTAACATTAGTGTTATCGGAGTTGATCCATACGGTTTTGATATCGCTGCAACCAGAACAGATATGAACACTAGAAATTATGATTCCGAAAGATCCCCCGGCGGAACCGTTAGATCCGAATTGTTCCCAGATCAATATCTCAAAAATCAATCGTATGGAGATTACTTGAGATCGTGGTACAGAGTTCCTGATGGAAATAACAGTGGTATTAATCATCGTCATTATGCGAGAGCACCATACAGATGGCAAACACCAGAATCAGATTGGTACAACATCAGTAAATTTAACACAGTTCCCGTTTTATATTCGATGTATAATGATTATGAATCTGCTCTTTTAAAACAAGGAAATACGGAAGACTATTTCGCATCCAGAGATCCTAAATGGTGGGGTGTTTGGGGGAGACGATACGGTGGATATTGGAGTTATTACTATGGCTTTGGTTATTCTGGCTCTGGAGCAGACACAATTGGATGCGAATCGGGAACCTGTGATGAGGATGACTTCGGTGATTATCTGACAGAGGCAGCGACCGTTATGCCTGACATGTATCTCGGAAGCACATGGGAAAAATACGAATGGATGCTTTGGAATACCAATGAACGAGACAATGATGAACAGGCAATATGGAAATATGACATAAGCGGAGAGAGTGAGTATGGTGTAATGACACCCACACTTGTTCTTTCAGATGAACTAGAGAGAACAGATTATTATCACGAACTCGTTCGCAATTTCTCTGGAACATTTGTCGTTTACGCAAAGGAAGAACCTGCTTGTTCTCGGTACGAGTGTGCAAATCCAGACGGACCTGTGACTGCACCAAGAAGACCTACCACTGAAGAGGAACTTGAAACTTGGGATCCGTACATCAATTGTCCCGCACAGTATTTAAGACCGGACGCTTTCATAGATGAAAGTGGTGAATTGATCATTGGTGCGGGTGGCACTGCTGATAGAGAGCCATCTTGTGATGAAATTAAGGATCTAGAAGCAGAAATCAATGAATGTGACATGATAAGAACCGAATTGGGTGAAGATTATCTTGGTTGCTTGTTCTCCAATCCAAAAGCACCTAATAGTTGTAATTGTCCCGAACAGGGAACAAAATATAAGGATTATCTTGAACACAGTAGAACTTATGCAACTTTCTGGGACACTCCAAAGGAAACACCTCTAAGAAGAGAGGCACAGATGATTCAATTTGGATATCAAACAGCAGTTGGACTTGTCGCTGGTGATTTTACTCTCAAGCCTGGCGAGACAATCTATATTGATGTTGATGCAGGAGACAACTCTAAATACCCAGTTAAACGATCCGGTGGAACTTGGATGGTTACAAAACTCGAACATATAATAACTTCGGGTAATCACTACATGAAAGTGACATGTAAGAGAGACAGCGTTCCAAATAACTTGGATATAGAAGAAGATTCTTAAATAATTAATACATATTAAAAAGGAGATTGTCTTGGCTAGAAGTGTAAAAACTGAAAATAGATTCGTGGACTTTGATTTGGCTTTCACAAAAATAGGTGATGCTCCAGAGGACACTGACGGTGACGGTGAAAATGACACTCTAGGTTATGAAATTGCAATCAAAAAGGACGAAAATGCAATTCAACAAGCAATTACGAATCTTCTTCTCACAAGAAAGGGAGAAAAGCCATTTATTCCTGATTTTGGAACAGAAATAGTCGATGTTTTGTTTGAAAACACTGGAGATCCAACGACCTATTTTAAAATACAGAATTCTGTTGCTTATGCCATAGGAACTTACGAACCAAGAGTAAAATTCTTAGGTCTAACAATCGACGACAGCGAAGTTGATTCCAATAATATTTTCTTGAACGTATCATACTCTTTGGTTGGTGAACCAGAGGAACAAGCCAGAACAGTAGTGGTTCAATTCATAAGGGCAAGGTAATGTCAATATATTCAACAATATCATCGGTAAGTAATTTGTCATCCAACGGTGAAAGTAGCGAAAGCAGTAGTCTTTTAACTCTGTCTTCCAGTCAAATTCGCATTGGAAACCTCGAATACGATGATATAAAACAAAGTATCATTGATTACATGAAAAGAAGCGATGGAGATCCGAATAATCCGTTAAAAGATTATGATTTTTCCTCCTCTGCAATTCAAGTTTTAGTTGATGCTCTTGCATACAACACTTTGTATTACGCATTCTACTCGAACATGATTGCAAATGAATTGTATTTAGACACAGCACAGAGAATTGAATCACTGATATCAATCACAAAACCACTCGGTTTTGTTGTTCCATATGGCTCTTCTGCTAGAGCGTCTATTTCAATGTCTAGCGTGACTGATACCATACCAAAATACGCAAAATTTACAGGAACAAACCCTGATGGTGTTAATTACATTTTTTACACCGCAAGTTCTTATGATCCAGATGTAAATGGTGATATTAGCGAAGTGGTTCTTTTTGAATCACGACAATTAACTCTATACAGAGATATTACGAATGATATTAATCTGAGAACTCAGACAGTATCGCTCAAAGATAAAGCAATAGACATAAATTCTATATCAATCGAAGTGAGTGAAGACAACGGCTCTACATTTACCGAATATACTTTGTCAAATGATGTTCAATATGGAATAACAAAAGATAGTAGAGTCTATTGGATCGAGCGGATCAATGGTGGAGTAAAAATTCGTTTCTCAGCACGAGGAAATGAAGTTTTTTCCGCAGAAAATGCCAGTTTAGAGACAGATAATGTTGGTCGAAAAATAACGGCAACTGATATTGTTCGTGTTACATATTTCTCCCCCACGGGACAAGATGCAAACAACTGTAGAAGTTTTGTTTACAATGATGGCACGGGAAGCACATCACTTAGAGTTTCTAGTTTTGGTGGTGCAACTGAACCAAATGTTGATCTCGTTCGATTCTTTGCACCGAAATGGTTCGCTGCTCAAGGTAGAGCAGTTACAAAAAATGATTACAAAGCAGCACTCAAGGATCTTTTCCCCGGAGATGTGACAAATCCAGATGAGTCTCTTACTGTTTTTGGTGGAGAAGAGATGGATCCTCCTTTTTATGGTAGAGTTTTTGTCTCTTACATTGAAGGTGCGGGGTCTGGGACGATTGAAGAAAACAAAAAGTTCATCACAGAAAATCTTAGAAGTTTATCACCCGTTTCTATATTACCAGAGTTTATCGCTCCAGAAAATTTCAATCTTTCTCTCTCGTACAGTCTGCAATACAACGCTGCAAACACAACAAGAACAAGAGAAGGTGTTGTTGACGCACTCAAAGATGCTGTTGAAGCAGAGTATGGAAAAGTAAAATTCAACAATACATTTGAACCACAACAATTCGAGCGTTTGCTTAGAAGTGTTGAACCTGCCATTGTCGGCACGGTGGATTATGGACTTGCGATGACAACAAATGTTCAATTAAAACAAACAGAAAACACAGAATTTAGTTTTAGAAATGAAGTTATCACCGGAGGATATGGAATTTACAGTGCTGCATTTTACTCTCCAAAATTTGACACCAGTAATGTGTTCATTGCTGATTCTCAAATACCAGAAGACTCCGCTGGGTTTGCACCATTGCGTCTGTTGATTCAGAACGGCAATTTGACTCAGGTTGTTAGTCCTCGTGGTGTTGGTGAAATCAATAGAAAACGAGGTTTCATTCGCATATTCCCGAATGTTGGAAATTCAATAGTTCGTTTTGTTGCACTACCAAAGTCAAATATTGTTAACTCAACACAAAACATGGTTACAAATATCTTGCAATCTTCAGTTACGGTAGATCCTATCTGATGTATGGCTCTCATCTTAGTCGAAGCACATCGAAAAGCAAAGAGTATCGGTACAACGATATTGTATCAAACTTTGATGTTTCTTTTTCTAATTATGAAAAGTTTTTCTTACCCAAAGCATTGCCAGATGGACCAGAAACACCTTTTTTGTTTTCATCCGAAAGAGTAAATGGTGTTGGTAACAGCAATTTTAACTATTCACCATCTTTACCTGTATATCTTTCTATTCTCGGTTACACAGATTTTATTTCGTTTGTTCAGCGTTATTATGACTGGCTTTTTACATCAAATCCGATAGTCAATGATGGGTATGGATCTGGTTATTTTGTAGATAACTCTGATCTTTACAAGTTGATTGATATCGACAAAATTACCTTTGTTGATTCTGATAAGGACGGAGAAGACGACGACGGTGAATTTATTGCAGATAAAGACTTAAGAGTAAATCTTCTCCGTCTCATAGCCTCACAGTTTGCAGAGGGACTGGAAAAAGAGATTGATCGGGCAGTTCAGAGTGAGGATGGTGTTGTTGAATTCTTAAAAGAGGTTAGAGAAGAATTCTACATTAAAAAAACAAATAAAGAAGCAATAGATTGGTACTTTAGTAAGTTATATCCAAAAGAATACTTTAGGGCAGTTGTTACCGAACCAAAAACAGAAATCTTAAGACTTGATGGTGGAAGACCGTCGTTTTCACAAGATTCCGGTGATATATTTTTAACTGATACGAATTACCTTGGAGATAAGGTTCTACAAGACAGTTTTTGGTATCAAGACTACTCTTATCTTTTAAAACTAGAGAGATTAGTCGGAGGTCCTGCTTCAATTCCACCAGTTTCGTTTGATGAACAACAATATTTAGATATTGCTCACCCCGCAGGAATTAAAGTTATTTTCGATGTTACTAATGAGGATTATATTCCGGCAGATGACTTTGATGGTGAATTTGGTTTAACTGAAATAACTAAAATAGGCAACTACAATCCATATGTTGTAAACGATTCTGGTAACACTGGAGTAACTGCCGGATGTGGAATGACTCTCGCTGACGGAGATAGTCCTCTTCCAACCTTCGCTTTTCCAGACTGGGCTGAAAATATTCCTGTCGGATCTGTTTTTGGTAACATAAATATAGGGAGTTTTTTCTTTCTAACACCCGCAGAGGACAGTCCGAACGCTGGATTGTCCGCAGAATTTGACCCAGATGAATCACCGTGTGCATGATAATCAAGGAGAATAATAGGTAAAATGGCAACTTCATCACGATCTTTCGGTATTGAATTATCCAATATTCTTCTTGACACTATAAGAAAGGATTCTAGTAATCTTACATTTTTTCTTGGTGGTGAAACTGGAGACACGATTGTAAAAAATACTGTTGAGGATGACAGCGAAGTTTGGGAAAATATTAATTTTGTTCAGAACATCCGAGAGAGTGATGTCTCTATGGTCGTTCGGAGAGTTAATTGGCAATCAGGTCAAGTTTACTATCCATATGACTCCGCAGGCATTTCTGCCGGAGCGACTGGGGCGGAAAGAAACTACTATGCTCTCACTGACGAGGACGAAGTTTATCTTTGCTTGGGTGCAGACGAAAAAAACAGATCAAATAATTTTGGACGAAGCAATTCAACTGTAAAACCAAATAGAGCCACCGACAATCAAATTTTAAGTGATGGTTATAGATGGAAGTTTTTGTATAAAATTGATTTGGCAAAAACAAAGTTTAAAACAACAAATTATATGCCTGTTGTAGATATCTCAAACGAAGATGGATTTTCATCAAAAGCAACAGTCAGTGAGGATGTGTTTAGACGAGGTTGTGGTTTTAGTTCGGGTGAAACCGGATCTTGTTGTTTTTATTATAATGAACCAGAAAAGGATCAAGTCAACGCTCAAGTTTTTGGTGCCGGAGATTTTGATTTCTGTGTTGATGATACATTGTGCTCCACTTGTTATCGCATAGCAAAGAAAATGAATAGAAACTATATCTTTAATTTGGGTGCAACCTGTGGAACCTCAACAGGAACCGGAGATTGTCCCTCAACAAATAGAACCAAACGAGGATATGAGTATTTTCTGGATCAACTTCAAACCTTGAGTCCAACAAGTAACGAGTATTTGCAATCCACTACAATCAGAGACGCAGTGAATAACGACGGACAAATACAATCTGTTTCTCTTAACTTAGAGGGTTTAACAACCGGAGAACTTGAAACACTCACACCCTCACCTATTATCGGGGTAAATTCTAGAACAGGCACTGGTGGTGATATTCGTTTAACAACAGAAGCGGCTGGATTTTCTGCCGGCAATCCTCTTTATGTGATCAATGGTATTGAACTTAAAACTTCGGGAACAAAGTATAGAGATGTAACTTTATCAGATGTCCCCAGTGTTTTGGATGGTAGACTCGGTGTTAATTTAGATTACCCCGGCGGTCTTTTTGCAAATCCAG
>CEOG01108469.1_pt1 | contig 10008 bp, 9 predicted proteins | sample 530301 | NCBI WGS metagenome assembly CEOG01 (sample SAMEA2619903, study PRJEB7988) | marine metagenome | biome: marine biome (ENVO:00000447); feature: surface water layer (ENVO:00002042); material: "saline water (ENVO:00002010), including plankton (ENVO:xxxxxxxx)" | depth 5 m | reverse complement strand
CAAGGGCGCCGCTGCGGTGTCACGCGCGAGGTAGACTTCGTCGACCGCCGGAGTGCCTGAAAACGCCGATAGCGGACGTTGCCGCGTCTCCACCGTGACCTGCGGCGGCAAGCGCTGCAGGAGCGAACGGATCACCACCGTGACCGCATCGCCGGATGTCACGGACGCTCCCTCCGCATGCGCAGCCTGCAGCAGGCGATACGCAGAGGTGGTGAAGCGCTGACGGCAATCCTGCCCCAGCGTACACAACACCGGGGCCGCCGTCTCGCGCAGAGCCAGCTCGAGAAGCAGGTGAGTGCGGTCACCCGACGCCCACCACGCATCCAGATCCTCCGCCTGCAGCGAAGCGGCCCCCAAAAGCGAACACACCACAAACAACCATGCCCGAGTTCTTTTCATTGTCGACACTCCCTGTCAATGCTCCGAGTCTGCAAGCCGCAACAGCACGCCTTGCACCACATCTGCCCTCAGCGTTGCATCCTGCGGGTCACTTACGCTGACCCGCAGCTCAAATGCGACAAAGGCGCCGTACCCCGCGTCCGAGACCTGTGTCTCACCCAGGCGCGGCGCCAGAGCGCCCTGCACGCGCGGGTTGATCCGGCGTATCTCATAGTGGACACGGAGTCGTTGTACAGACGGCTGTGCAGCATCGAGCAGTTCGCGCACCCGCTGATCGAGATCGGCGTTGCAGCCATCGGGCGCTGCACAGTGCCCAAGCCCTGCCCGGTGCAGGGCAGAGAAAGGCAGCGTCGTGCTGCTGAGCACAGCCGCCACACCCTGGGCAAGCTGCAGTGCCTCCTCACGCTGCAGAAGGTTGCCGGTCATGCGCAGCTCCAGCACGCTGTTGCGCAACATGGCGATGGAGACGGCGCTGATCAGGCCGAGGAACACCAGTGCCAGCAGGAGTATGTAGCCGTCTGCACGAGACAGATGGTTGACACCGGGATCAACAAGAGACTTCATGTTCTCACCCGTGCGACTGCCGGTCGCAGATTGCGCAAGCCTACCGTGGTGCTGAAGACACGGCGCACATAGCCATCATCATCGGCGACGAACTGGCGCTGCCCCAAACGATAGCGCCGCGCACCTGCATAGCCCGGTACCGGCGCGAGACTGCGTACCAGCAATACCACACGGGCGGTGACCGCGCGCCGCAGCTGTGCGGCATCCGGCTGCGAGACGTAGTGCTCCGGCACACCATCTCCGTTGGCATCTACGCCCAGTTCGATGTGGATGCGTTCAACGCCTTCGACCAGACATTGACTGGACATGCCTGCCGGCGAGAGTGCTGCGGCACACAGCGTAGGAATGTGGTCGGCCGGTGTCACCGAATAGCGGCGCACATAAAACAAGCGAGCGAGCAGACGCCAGTAATCCACGCCGCTGCCGGACACCGCATCAACTGCGTCCACCCTGCCCGCCTGCCACCATTGCACGGAGGCCGTCTGGCCGCGAATCTGCAGGTACCAGTACCCGCGATCGACGCCGGACGCCGCAGCCGCCCACTCGCCGTTCGCCAACGTCGCCTCTGCCGCGGTACGCCGAATAGCGAGCAGGTCGCTTCCGCGCTGCAGCATCGCGGCCGGAAGACAGTCCAGTACCACGCCGGTCACTGTCTGTGGCGCTCCCCCCGCGTAACTCGCCTGAAGATCCAGCGCGTCCACGTCGCCCAGCGGCCAGCGCGCAGCGACCCCGCAACCGTCGAACACCACCGGAAGCCCAGCTGTGGTGTGCAGCGGCAGGCCGCCGTGAAAGCCGGCGAGGGCCAGTTCCCTGCGCAACAGTGCCATGGCGAAGCGCCCATTTTCCCTGACACGAGCCAGCTCGTCAGCCAGCAGAAACTGGCGCCTCGCTTCCGCGTAGGACCAGACCAGCAACGCCGCAAAGAGCAGCCCGAGAGCCATCGATATCAGCAGCGTGGGCAACGTGATGCCGGACGAACGCGGTTCTGGACATCGCTCTGAAGGCACCATGTCCGCTACTGCTCCCTGGGAACCCACGTCTGCAACGCGACCACCCGGCGCTGCCGGTCATCCACGCCATAGCGGCCACGACCCGCCCCGCAGGTAGACTCAGCCTGAGCGACCCTGGCGCCAGCCCCGCGCCAGGCAATCGCCACTGTGAGCCGGCTCGCCTGCACCGCGATACACACATTCGGCTCAGGCAAGCCCGCCAGAGGCTCTCCCGCAGCTGACCGCTCGCCACCATCCTCAAGCAGAGCCTGCCAGGCCGCCAGATCGTACTCCGCCAGTGCGTCGGCGGCGCACGGGCCGTCTTCGAGGGGGCTGTGACAGGCCGTGGCGGCATGCGGCGGCAACTGCGGCAGACCGTCGGGCTCCACGCCCTCCTGTGTATAGACGGCCAATGCTTCCGGGTTACTTTCCATACGAGCGAGTATGTCCCGCGCCAGGGCCGTAGCACGAGCCACCTGAGCGCTCTCCAGGCTGTTGCGCCAGGCGACGGCCTGACCCGCAAGCAGACCGGACACACCGACGGTGAACAACAGTGAGGCAATCAGCAGCTCGATCAGCCCGAACCCGGCCTGTGCCCGCCTCACGCGACTGCCTCCTGTGGGCAGTCACCCCACCCACGCACCAACCTGGCGCGGCCGACCACGTTCATGACCACGCTCCAGGACAGGAGGCGGGGATGGCGCCCCGAACAGACCATCAGGGTGCGATTACGGCCGGCTGTCCCGTCGGGCCGGAAGCTGATCGGGTCCGCCATGTGTCGCGCCCCCGCACGATCCAGCACGCTCAGGCCTGCCGCCATCGGCGCCCAGGCGCGCAGTAATGTACCGGGAGGGCGAAGCCCTGCAGCGTGGCGGCCCCGCAACAGCACCCAGCCGTCGCGGTAGTCGCCGGCGCATTGCAGCACACCACTGCGCGCGTAGGCGGACGGGCACAGGGTCACGACTTCGTTGCGATTCACCGCTTCACTGCGAGCAAGGTTGAGTGCCGTGAACAAACGCCCCGCCTCGGCACGGACTTCAAGACGCTGCTGAATACGCTCAAAGCCCGGCACCGCCACCAGCAAGAGCACGCCCAGCAGCACAACCACCAGCAGCAATTCGATCAAGGTGAGCCCGCGAAGCGGGCCGCGATGTGACGTCCTGTCCATGCACAGCCTCCCTGCAAGGAGAAGCTTAGCGGGAAATCACGGACGCGCCAGCGCCCGGCTGCAATTGACTACATCAGACGTTGCGCAGGGGTATACGCAGCTCGCGCGGCAGGGAGAAAGTCACGTTTTCAGGGCGCCCGACCAGCTCTACCGGCGCACTCGCGCCGAGGGCCTGCAGGCCCTGTATCACCTCGCTCACCAACACCTCGGGGGCAGAAGCGCCTGCAGTGACGCCGACACGATGCCGGCCCTCAAGCCACTCGGGACGAATGTCCTCCGCGCTATCGATCAGGTATGCGACCGCGCCCATGCGCTCAGCCAGTTCCCGCAAGCGATTGGAGTTGGAGCTGTTGGGGGACCCGACCACCAGAACCAGATCGCACTCACCCGCCAGCTGCTTCACCGCATCCTGACGGTTCTGGGTGGCGTAACAGATATCGTCTTTGCGTGGGCCCTGAATGGCCGGAAAGCGGGCGCGAAGTGCGTCGATAACCCGTGCTGTATCGTCTACCGAGAGCGTCGTCTGGGTGACGTAATGCAGGCGTTCCGGGTTGCGCACAACCAGTGAGGCCACCTGGGCCTCGTCCTCGACCAGATAGATGTCGCCACCGGCACTGCGATCAAACTGGCCCATGGTGCCTTCGACCTCGGGGTGACCACAGTGCCCGATCAAAATACACTCGCTGCCATCAACGCTATAGCGCGCTACCTCGATATGCACTTTGGTGACCAACGGGCAGGTGGCATCGAACACACGCAAACCACGTGCGGCCGCCTCCTTGCGTACCGCCTGCGACACACCGTGTGCGCTGAATATGACAATGCAGTCATCGGGAACCTCTTCCAGTTCCTCGACGAATACCGCCCCGCGTGCGCGCAAATCGTCTACCACATACCTGTTGTGCACCACTTCGTGGCGTACATAGATCGGTGCGCCAAACATGTCCAGCGCACGATTGACAATATCGATGGCGCGGTCAACGCCGGCGCAAAAACCCCGGGGATTGGCGAGACGGATTTCCATCAGTGCAACTCTGCCGGCTCAACCCGGTGCACGTGCACATCGAACAGTATAGTGCGTCCCGCGAGTGGGTGATTGAAATCCACCGTCACCTCGTCTTCATCAAACGCCACAATCAGGCCCGGCAATTCGCCACCGGCTGCATCAGCAAAGGAAAACACCAGGCCGATTTCCAGCGCCGCATCGTCATCAAAATGATCCCGCGCCACGGTTTGCACGTTGTTGTCGTTGGGCTGGCCGAAGGCGTTCTCGGGCAGGATGGTAAATACATGCCGCTGGCCGGGCTGCATTCCCATCAGCGCCTGTTCGAAGCCGGGCAGCAGGTTGCCATCGCCCACCACAAAACTCACCGGTTCACCGCCGAAGTTGCTGTCCACCTCAGAGCCGTCCTCCAGGCTGACAGAAAAATTGAGAAACACGCGCGTGCCCTCGCCTACCGCTACATCGCTATTTGTCACTGGGGTCCTGTACCTCCGGTCTGCGCCGCCTGCCGCGGCGCAAGGAAACTGTCGAGTATCATCAACGCGGCACCCACGGTGATGGCCGAATCGGCAATATTGAACGCCGGGAAAAACGCACCCGCATAGTGTAGCGAAATAAAGTCGACAACGTGGCCAAGGACCAGGCGGTCCCAGAGGTTGCCAATGGCACCGCCGAGAATCAGTGCCAACGCCGCGGGGAGCAGGCGCTGGCTCGAAGGCAGGCGATACAACCAAACCACCAGTACCACGCTGATTACCATGGCAATCCCGCTGAAAAAGTAGCGCTGCCAGCCGCCCGCATCGCTGAGAAAGCTGAATGCCGCACCCGGGTTGTACTGCAGGGTGAGATTGAACCAGCTCGTGACCGGCAGCGGGCGAGCGTAGCTGAGATAGTGCTCAGCCGCGACCTTGGTAATCTGGTCAAGCGCAATGACCAGCAAGGCCAGAGCGTACCAGCCGATGACGGGGTGCAGTTTAGGCAAAGCGGCGCTGCTCCCCGGGGCCGTCGACATTGTCGACGCAGCGGCCGCACAACGTTGGATGCTGTGCATGGCGACCCACGTCCTCACGACGGTGCCAACAGCGCTCGCATTTCTCTGCGGGACTCACATGTACCTGCAGGCGGAGCTGGGGCAACTCGGTCGCGGCGGCATCAGCGGGAGCCGAGTCCAGCGGAGCCAGCGTGGCGCCTGAGGTAATCAGCACAAAACGCAACTCGTCGCCGAGGCTCTCCAGCAGCGTCTGCAACGGTGCTGCCACGTAGAGCGTGACATCAGTATCCAGCGAGCCGCGCACCACTCCCGCAGCGCGCTGCACCTCGATCTCCCGGTTCACCGCGGCGCGCACTGCCATCACCTGCTGCCAGTAGGCGGCCCCCATGGCCTCGCTGCCCTCGAGCACCTCTAGTCCCTGATACCATTCACCGAGAAAGACCGATTCGGCGTGTTCACCGGGCAGATTTTCCCAGATTTCCTCTGCGGTGAAGCTGAGAATCGGAGCGATCCAGCGCACGAGCGCCTCGACAATATGGTACAGCGCCGTCTGTGCCGAGCGGCGCGCGCGGCTGTCCGCCCGCGTGGTGTACTGGCGATCCTTGATGACATCCAGATAAAAGCCGCCCAGATCGTTGCTGCAGAAGTTATGCAGCTTCTGGTAGATCACATGGAACTGGTAGCTTTCATAGGCCGCCTCGATCTCGGATTGCAGCCGCGCAGTCCGATCAATCACCCAGCGGTCAAGCGACAGCAGTTCGGCAAAGGGCAAGACGTGCTGCGCCGGGTCAAAGCCGTTCAGGTTGGAGAGCAGGAAGCGCGCCGTATTGCGAATACGCCGGTAGGAGTCCGCGGTGCGCTTGAAGATCTCGTCGGACACCGTGAGTTCACCGCGGTAATCCGTAGCCGCGACCCACAGGCGCAGAATGTCGGCACCCAGATCGTTCATCACGGCGTTCGGCGCGATGACGTTGCCCAGCGACTTGGACATCTTGCGACCCTGCGCGTCCACGGTGAAGCCGTGGGTCAACACCTGCCGATAGGGCGCCTCAGCGAAGGCTGCAATGCCTGTGAGCAGCGAGGACTGGAACCAGCCCCGGTGCTGGTCCGAACCCTCGAGGTACAGATCTGCAGGTGCACGCAGGCCTTCCCGCCGGCGCAGCACGCAGGCGTGCGTTACTCCGGAATCAAACCACACATCCAGCGTATCGGTGACCTTGTCGTAATCAGCCGCCTCGTCGCCAAGGAGATCGACGGGCTCGAGGTCAAACCACGCCTCTATACCGCGCTGTTCAATGCGCTGCGCGACGGCCTCGATGAGCTCTGCGGTGCGCGGGTGCAATTCGCCGGTTTCGCGGTGCACGAAAAGGGTGATGGGCGAGCCCCAGGTACGCTGGCGGGATATGCACCAGTCCGGGCGTTGTGCCAGCATGGCATCAATCCGTGCCTTGCCCCACTCGGGCACCCATTGCACCTTCTCGACCGCTGCCAGAGCGTCATTCAGCAGCCCGTTCTGCTGCATACTCACAAACCACTGGGGCGTGGCGCGGAAAATGATCGGCGTCTTGTGCCGCCAGCAATGTGGATAGGAGTGCTCATACCCCTCGCTGTGCAGCAAAACCCCGCGTTCACGAAGCAGCTCCAGCATCGGCTGGTCGATCTTGAACACATGTTGGCCAGCGAACAGTGCCGTATCCGGCAGATACACGCCGTTACCTGCAACCGGGTTGTAGACCTCAAGGCCATAGGCCTGGCCGACCTGGAAGTCGTCCTGGCCGTGTGCCGGCGCAGTATGCACGGCCCCGGTGCCGGCTTCAGTGGTCACGTGCTCGCCCAGCACTACCGGCACATCGCGCGCCTGAAAACAATGCTGCAGCCGCTGGTGCTCCAGCGCCCGGCCCTTGCAACGCCCGAGCACGGTCACACCAGGCAGCCCGTAGCGCGCGGCGACCGCCGCTGCCAATTCCTCGGCCACCACCAGCGCACGTCCCTCGCCGGCGAGCAGCACATAGTCAAGATCGGGATGCAGACACACGGCCATGTTGGCCGGCAGTGTCCAGGGCGTCGTGGTCCAGATCGGCACAGCCACCTCACCCGCGTAGTCGCTATCGCAGGCACGGGCGATAGCAGCAGGGTCCAGTGCGATAAAGGCGACGTCGACCGCAGTGGAGTGCTTGTCGTGGTATTCGACCTCGGCCTCAGCCAGCGCAGACCCGCAATCCAGGCACCAGTGCACCGGCTTGAAGCCCTTGTGCAGGTGACCGTTGTCGATGATGCGCCCCAGGGTGCGCACGATATCCGCCTCAAACTGGAAATTCATGGTCAGGTAAGGGTTATCCCAGTCACCCAGCACCCCCATGCGGATGAAGTCCTGACGCTGTCGGTCCACCTGCCCTGCCGCGTAATCACGGCATTTCTGGCGAAACTCCGCAGGTGACACCTTGACTCCGGGCTTGCCGACTTTCTTCTCGACATTGAGCTCAATGGGCAGACCGTGGCAGTCCCAGCCGGGCACATAAGGCGCATCGAAGCCAGCCAGCGAGCGAGACTTGACGATGATGTCCTTCAGGACCTTGTTGACCGCGTGCCCCAGGTGCAAGTCGCCATTGGCGTAGGGCGGACCATCGTGCAGGATAAAGCGCGGGCGACCCGCGCTGGCGGCGCGAATCTTGTCGTACAGGCCACTCTCCTGCCACTGCCGAATACGCTGCGGTTCACGCTGGGCGAGGCTCGCCTTCATCGGAAACCCGGTCTGTGGCAGGTTCAGCGTGTCCTTGTAATTACTCATGCAAACATCAATCCCGTATCAATCAGTTCAGTCAGCGTCAGCCGACGCCGGACCGCTTGTGTGTTCGCTCAGCCAACGCCTCGCCGCCTCTGCGTCCCGTTCAATCTGGCCTCGAAGCAGGTCGACCGAGGCAAACTTCTGCTCATCGCGCAGTTTGTGCAGAAAGGTCACCTCCAGATGCCTGCCGTAAAGCTGCGGGCTACCCTGCAGAACATGCACCTCAAGATTGGCCTGTATGCTGTCCCCCACCGTCGGCCGCGTGCCCACGTTGGCCACGGCCGGCGCATTGGCCAAACCTCCGCCGGTCACGGTCGCCGCGTACACGCCGGAGAGTGGCGAACGCAGCCGGTGCAACTGCAGGTTCGCGGTGGGAAAACCCAGCTCTCGCCCCAGTTGCCGCCCATAGATCACTTTGCCGCTCATGCGGTAAGGCCGGCTCAGCAGGCGCTCGGCCAAGGCGAAGTCGCCCTCGGCCAGGGCCTTGCGAATACGCGTGCTGCTGACGCGTTCCCCGTCAAATTCACAGGTTTCAATAGCGCTTGCCTCGTAGCCATAGCGCCGGCCCCGTGACTTGATGAACGCAAAATCACCCTGGCGGTCGTTGCCGAAGCGGAAATCGTCGCCCAGAACGATATACTGTATGCCCAGCCCCCGCACAAACACCTCGTGGACAAAAGCCTGCGGCGGCATGCTGCGCAGGCTGGACGTAAAGCGAATACGCAGGACACGATCGACGCCAAGGGCTGCCAGGGCGCAAAACTTGTCCCGAAAGCTCATGATTCTGGCCGGCGCCTTCAGCGGTGCAAAATACTCCCGGGGCAGCGGCTCAAACACGATCACCGTTGCGGGCAGCGCGAGTTCCTTGGCCTTGCCCTGGAGCTTGCGAATCACCGCCTGATGACCGAGATGCACCCCATCAAAAGCGCCTATCGTGGCCACGCAGGGACGGTGTTGCGGCCCCAGGTTGTGCAGGCCTCTGATTAGCTCCATGAGGTCGGGCTTACTCTGTCAAAGCAAACGCCAGAGTATAGCGAAAAGTACCGCACTAGCCTATGCCGTGGAGGCGCCGCGTGTCGTGCTCAGGAGCCCGAGGGCGGCGTACGCAGGTGCTGCAGCCGCGTGCCCAGCGCCACATGGACCAGCAGGTAGGTCATGCCTCCGAGGCTACACACCAGCAGCAGATGAGCAACCCGCGCGAACAGTGTCCACGCCAACCAGTCCTCCACGCCCGGGCTGAGCGCGACCAGCACCGCGACCATCGCGCCGGTGGCCAGCAGCAGACGCCCGGTGTAAGCGGCCCAACCGGCCTGCGGCTGCAGTACGCCGTCGCGCAACAGTCCACGCAACAGCAGGCCTGCGTTCAGGTAGGCCGCGACACTGGTGGCGAGTGCGAGGCCCACGTGGCCGGCCTGGAACCAGTACATCAGCGGCAACACAAACAACAGGTTCAACACCATATTGGCGGCCATGGCAATAATGCCGTAGCGCACCGGCGTTGCCGTATCCTGGCGTGCGTAATAGCCCGGGGCCAACACCTTGATCAGCATGAACGCTGCCAGGCCCAGGCTGTAGGCTTGCAGGCTCAACGCCGACATGGCGACATCCTGCGGCCGGAACTCGCCGTACTGGAACAGGGTCACCAGAATAGGCTGCGCCAGTACGGCCAGAGCCACGGCGGCGGGCACCGCCACCAGCAGAACCGAGCGCACCGCCCAGTCCAGGGTCAGGCCGAACTGGCGCATTCTTGCCCCGGCGCGATGCGCCGACAGGCTGGGCAGGATCACGGTGGCAATGGCGATGCCGAAAACCCCCAGCGGCAGCTCCATCAGGCGGTCCGAGTAATACAGCCAGGAGACGCTGCCCGTCGGCAGAAATGAGGCCAGTACCGTATCCAGCAGCAGGTTGATCTGACTCACCGACACGCCAAACAGGGCGGGCACCATGAGTTTGATAATCCGTCGCACCCCCGGATGGCGGGTATCCCAGCGTGGACGCGGTATGAGATCCAGGCGGTACAGAAAAGGCAGCTGGAACAGCAACTGTATGACACCTGCCAGCGCCACCCCCCAGGCCAGCGCAAAGACCGGTTCCTCCAGCTGTGGCGCC
>CEOG01001529.1_pt1 | contig 10015 bp, 8 predicted proteins | sample 530301 | NCBI WGS metagenome assembly CEOG01 (sample SAMEA2619903, study PRJEB7988) | marine metagenome | biome: marine biome (ENVO:00000447); feature: surface water layer (ENVO:00002042); material: "saline water (ENVO:00002010), including plankton (ENVO:xxxxxxxx)" | depth 5 m | reverse complement strand
GTCGCCTGCGCGACACGCCGATCTTCAGCTTCGTCAACAAGATGGACCGGGACATCCGCGACCCGATTGAGCTGCTCGATGAAATCGAGTCGGTGCTGGACATCGCCGGCGCGCCCATCAACTGGCCCATCGGCATGGGGCGCGATTTCAAGGGCGTCTACAATCTGTATACGGACGTGATCCATGTGTTCACCCCGGGTCAGGGCAGCATACTGCCTGACGACCGCCGCATCGAAGGTCTGGCGAGTACCGAGGGGCGCGCGCTGTTGGGCGATGCATGGGAAGAATTCGCAGAGGAAATCGAGCTTGTTCGAGGTGCCAGTCATCCGTTTGATCAACAGGCCTTTCTCGCCGGCAAGCTGAGCCCCGTCTTCTTCGGCACGGCATTGGGCAACTTTGGTGTGCGTGAAATGCTCGACGATTTCGTCGAGTGGGCACCGGCTCCCCAGGGCCGGGAAGCCGCCCAGCGGCAGGTGAGTGCTGCGGAGCCCACGTTTTCTGGCTTCGTGTTCAAGATTCAGGCCAATATGGATCCCCGGCACCGGGACCGCATTGCCTTTCTGCGGGTGTGCTCCGGTCGCTACGAGAAGGGCATGAAGATGCGCCATACCCGTATCGGCAAGGATGTGCGCGTGGTCGACGCAGTGAGTTTCAAGGCGGGCGAGCGGGTGCTGGTGGAGGAGGCCTTCGCGGGCGATATTATCGGCCTGCACAACCACGGCACAATCCAGATCGGTGACACCTTTACCGAAGGCGAGGAGCTGCAGTTCTCAGGCATCCCGCACTTTGCGCCGGAACTGTTTCGCCGCATTCGTCTGCGTGACCCGATGAAGTCCAAGCAACTGCAAAAGGGGCTGCAGCAACTCTCCGAGGAGGGATCAACCCAGGTGTTTGCACCCCTGAATTCATCGGACCTGATTGTGGGTGCGGTCGGTCAATTGCAGTTTGATGTCGTCGTTTACCGGCTGGCGGATGAGTACAAGGTGGAAGCGGGCTATGAGCCGGTCAACGTGTACACGGCCCGCTGGGTACACAGTGACGACCCGCGCAAACTGGAGGAGTTCCGGAAAAAGGCCTCTGACCAGCTCTCGATTGATGGCGGTGGGCACCTGACCTACCTGGCACCCACGCGGGTCAACCTGTCGCTGATGGAGGAGCGCTGGCCGGACATTGAGTTCCTCGCCACGCGCGAACACTAGCCCGCAGCCTCTGTCTCAGGGCAGCAGGGATTCGATATCGCTAGCGATATCTTCCGGGCGCGTTGTGGGTGCGTAGCGCTTGACCACGTTGCCCTCGGTGTCGATCAGGAACTTGGTGAAGTTCCACTTGATGCCCTGTGACCCGAGCGCCCCGGGCGCCTGCTTTTTCAGGTGTTGAAACAGGGGATCTGCAGCGGCACCGTTGACGTCCACCTTGGCAAACATGGGGAAACTCACCCCGTAGTTGATCTGGCAGAACTCCATGATTTCATCATTGCTGCCGGGATCCTGTTTACCGAACTGGTTGCAGGGAAAACCGAGAACGGCAAAACCGCGTTCGCGGTAGGTTTCATAGAGCTTTTCCAGCCCCGCGAATTGTGGCGTGAAGCCGCACTTGGACGCGGTGTTCACCACCAGCAGCACTTTGCCGCGGTAGTCTTCCAGGGTGGCTGCCTTGCCGTTGGGCAATGCGCAGGTGAAGTCATACAGTGAACTGGTCATAGGGCGTCTCCTGTGTGGGACTGTTACGCGCGCTGGCGCCTTTGGGATCAGGCGCCCGCGGCGGCGGGCATCTGCAGTTGCTGCAGCAGCATGCCCAGCCGTTTGCGCTGGTTCTCCAGTGCGTACTCCAGTTCCTTCAGGCGGGAGCGGAGGGCAGCGTGCTCCCACCTGTCCAGCATCTGCAGACGGCGTGCTTCCAGGGCATCGCCGAGGTCTGCCACCTTGCGCTCATAGCGTTCAGATTGCAGTGCCCGCCACTGGTTGACGGACTCGGTGAACAGCTGGTACTCGCGTTCCAGCAGTTCGCGCAGTGTCTCATTGCCTGCCTTCGCCTCCAGCTCACGGCGGGCCCGGGCAAACTGGGTGTCGAGCATCGCGCGCTGGATGCGGAAGTCTGGCACCCGCACCAGATTGCTCGCCAATCCCACGCTGGCGCACAGTCGAATCATCCACTTGGTGGGATCCCACTGCCACCAGCGTATGCCGTTGCGGTAATCATTCTGGAAGATGTGATGGAAATTGTGGTAACCCTCACCGTAGGTCAGGAAGGCAAGAAAACCGTTATCCCGGGCGCTATTGGCCTCGGTGTAGGGACGGCTGCCCCAGAAATGCGCGAGTGAGTTGATAAAGAATGTCACGTGGTGGTTGACCACCAGTCGCAACAGACCCACCAGCAACACGGTACCTACCACGTCACCCAATGCCAGGCCCAGCAGCAGGGGCAGCCCCAGGTTCATGAATGTGGTCAACGCCACGTAGTGGCGGTGTTGCCACATCACGATCGGGTCCCGTTCAAGGTCCCTGGCGTTGCTGAAATCGTTCTCGCCGCTGGGGTAGTCGCGCAGCATCCAGCCCATGTGGCTGAACCAGAGACCGCGCCCCGCCGAGTAGGGATCCTTGTCGTTGTCGTCCACGTGCCGGTGGTGCCGGCGGTGATCAGAGGCCCAGATCAGGATGCTGTTTTGCAGCGCGCCGGCACCCCAGAAAGCGAAAAACCACTTCAGGACGGGGTGTGCCTCGTAGGCCTTGTGTGCCCACAGGCGATGGTAGCCTCCGGTAATCGACAGGCCGTTCAGGTACAGAAACACCAGTGCCCACAACCACTGCGAGGCAGAAAACCCGTGGTATATCGCCCACAGGGGTACCAGGACAATGGCCAGCAGGGGAAAGCCGACAAAAATCACCGTATTGACGGCAATCAGTGGGGGTTTAACTACGGTCTCGGGCATGGATTGCAATGCTCAGGCAGGTGGAATTCTTGGGGGGCATACTAGCGTGCCACAGTGAAAAAGTCTCGCTCACGGCAACCGCAGGCTAACCAGCAGCGGGTTGTGATCAGAGGTCTCCACGGGGATCACCACCGCGGATGCAGTCTGCAGGCCACGCACCAGGACATGATCCAGCGCGTTGCCGAACACCGTGGTCCGGAGGTCTGGCATGAAGCGCACCGCGCTCAGGTCGTGCGCCGCCATGAAGTCCTGCAGTGCCTGCATCCGGTTGGTGTTCCAGGTGTTGAGATCGCCGGCGATCAGCACCGGGCCGGTGTGGCGCTGGATCAGCGCGGAGAGCGCAGCCAACTGCTCCCGGTAGCGCTGCAGGCCGAAGCTGAAGTTTACCGAGTGGATGTTGATCGCCAACAGGCGTTCGTCTCGACCCGCCAGGGGGTATTCGGTCACCGATGCCGCCTTGGGGGTTTGCAGCAGGGGTTCGTCGGAGGAAAAGTCGCACTCGAGGCTGGGTGGGTGCCGGCTCAGGGTGAGCACACCAGTGACGTCGCGGTCATTGCGGTAGCCCGGTGCGAAAGCCAGGAAGCCCGCTTCCGGCACGGTGCTGGGGATGGCGGCGGAGACGGAGGCCTCCTGCAGGAAAGCCAGCTCGGCGCCGCTGGCGAACAGCTGCAGATCCTCCGCCCAGCCTGGATTGCCCGCCTTCTGTATGTTCCAGCTGAGGATATGGATGTCAGGCCCCAGCGGTACCGCATTCTGCCGCTGCTCTGCACCCAGTCCGGCTGCGCAGTGGGCTATATCCTGTGGTTCCGCTCCGGCCAGGGCAGCCCGACACAGCAATAGCATGACCACAATACAGCGGGCGACGGCGAGGGTTGCAGGGGCATCAAAGGGGGGTGTCATGATCGTGAGTATACTGCGCTTTGGGCAAAAAAGGCGGGTGTCGGCGGAGCCGGGTCAGGTGCAGATCCTTGGACCTGCGGGTGCTGCAAAGGTTCCCGCTGCGCTCAGGTGCGCTCCAGGTAGGACTGATACTCCAGCAGCGAGACCCGACGGCGGAACTCCGCCACTTCCTGCTCCTTGGTGAGAGTGAAGATGCGCTGCATCTCGCCGCCCAGCGAGGCGCGGATAAAGTCGGAGCTGCGGAAGCGGTCCAGCGCCTCGTGCATGTAGCCGGGCAGCGAGCCGGTTTTCTGGGAGTAGCCGTCGCCGCGAGTGGGGCTGCCCGGTGAGGCCTGGTTTTCAATGCCGTCCAGCATCGCAGCGAGGATCACGGCCAGCAGCAGGTAGGGGTTGGCGTCGGCACCGGGTACCCGGTGCTCGAGACGGCGCGCGGCATGAGAGCCCGCCGGCACTCGAACGGCGACAGTGCGATTCTCATAACCCCAGCTGGGGTAGGTAGGCGCGTGGGTACCCGGCTGAAAGCGGCGGTAACCGTTGTAGCCGGGGGAAAAAATGATCATGGAGTCGCTCATGTGCTGCAGGCAGCCGGCAATGGCCTGATGCAGCAGCGGGGTGCCGCGCTCGGTGCCGTCGTCGAATACATTCCGGCCTTCGCCATCCAGCATGCTGACATGCACATGCATGCCATTGCCGGCCTCCTCTTCAAAGGGCTTCGGCATGAAGCTGGCCACGAGACCGTGCTGGTGCGCGACGCCCTTGATCAGGCGCTTCATCATCAGGATCTGTTTGGCTGCCAGCACCGGGCTGGGTACGTGCTGCATGTTGATTTCGTATTGTGACGGCGCCGACTCCTTGACCACGCCATCGAAGGGCAGGTCCTGCAACTCGCAGGCAGTGCGGAGGTCTTCCATCATCTGCTGGTGCTGGTTGAGGACGTCCAGGCCGTACATGTTGCCCCCTATGGGGGAACCGCCGGCCGGGGACGGGCAGGTATGCAGGGGTACCACGTTCTCCCAGCGTACCAGGCTGAATTCGAGCTCAGCCGCGACTACCGGGGTCCAGCCGGCTTCCTGGAAGCGCGAAACCACCTGCTTCAATACGTGGCGGGGGTCGCCGAGGTAGGGCATGCCATCGGCATCGAACATCGACAGCATGATCTGCCCGTGTTGCCCACCCGGCGACCAGGGCGTAGGCAGCAGTGAGCCTTCAACGGGGCGACAGATACCGTCGGCATCACCGGATGCGAACACCAGCTCTTCGACATCGCGGCCCCAAATATCCAGGCTCAGTGCGGTTTTGGGCAGCTTCAGCTCCCCGTCGAAGATTTTTCCGAGTTTGTGTCTGGGCAGCCACTTGCCGCGCATGATGCCGTTGCAGTCAGGCAGCAGCGCTTCGACGGTGGTGATCTCCGGGTGGGCCCGCAGGAACCAGTCGGCTTCAAGGGACATTCGGACACCGCGACTCAATCGTGTAAAGCGGCACTATCGGCAAAGTGGCTCCGTGCTTCAATGACCCACCCGGGGCAGGGTATCCACTTGCGCTGGCGCGCTCACTGAGAAGGTGCCATGTAAATGCGCAGCGGATCGTCGCCCGCGGCCTGTCCGAGACAGGTGAGCGAGTTGATGAACAATGAAAACAGGTCAGTCTGTGAGCTCACATCGAGCTTGCGATAGATGCTCTTGCGATGCCGCCGAACCGTCTCCAGGGCGATGCCAAGACGGTCGGCGGAGGTATCTGTGCCGTAGCCGCGCAGCATTAATTCGAGCACATCCTTCTCGCGCGGTGACAGCATGGAAGCGCCGAAGGTGCGAAAGGCCAGGTCTATCTGGTGGTCAATGCCAGGCTGGATCAGGTGGGTAACGGCAAAGTCGTCATGCTCGCTGTGGGTTTTGATCAGTTCGGATATCGGCTCCGCGAGCAGGTACAGGGTCTCATACTCCTGTTCGGTGAATGCACCAGTGCGCGGCAGCCGCATCATGCACAGGTTGATCACGTTGCCGGCGCGCAGGCGTGAGAGGTAGATGGCCTCATCAACGGTCCCGGTATCGGCATAGTAGTCACGGTAATATTGCGTTTCGCGCAGTTTTCCCGCGGTAATCCGTGACAGTCGATAGAATTTGGAGCGTGGCTGGTTCATCGACGTCTGGTAGAAGGGGTCTTCCCGGTAGGGGCCTTCGAGGTAAGTGTCTACCTGCGCGCCCAGGGCGTCGGCAGGAATTTCGTGGTAGAGCACCTGCGGCGGCAGGTCCTTGTGATACAGCCAGATTTGCGGATAGTCGAAGCGGACCTGGCCCTGTATAGCGGCGATCAACGCGGGGAAAAAAGCGTCTGTGCCAAGCGCGGCAATCGCCTGGGAGAGGTCACGGTTCCACTTGCTCAGTTGTGTTATGTCGGTCATCGCAGTGGGGTTGCCTGAGTCTGCGTGTAGTGGCGCATAGTGGGCAGGCTGGAGGGGCTTGTCAAATAGTGAGCGCAGGCGGGCTTGGGCGCGCAGCTGCCAGCGCTCTATACTCCCGCTTACAGTTGTATCCGGAGTCTTGTGTGAACAACCGCAACGTGTCGACATCGCCCGGTTCTGCATCGGCCGTCGTGCCGGCGGCCTTCGTCCACAGCCTGCTGAAAACCATGGATCAGGCAGGGCTGGTGCATGGACCTGTACTCGCCGACGCGGGCTTTCCTGTGGATGCCCTGCACCCGTCGCAGGCGGCAGGCAGCGCCACGCCGTGGCAGTACAGTCGCCTGTGCACAGTGATTTCGCACCAGTTGCGAGACGAAGCCCTTGGCGCGATGCCGGATGCCGTCACGCCCCCGGGCACGCTGCGTATGCTGGCGCTGGGCATGCTCGGCGCCGACACGCTGGGCAAGGCCATGCGGCGCGCCATCGCGTTCAACGGCAGCTGCCGCGCGCATCGACGATTGCCATTGGAGAATCGTCTGTGGGTGCACGATGATGACCGCCATGCATCGCTGTCGTACCTGGGCGCCGGCGTCACGCCGCCGCAGCAGCAGCGCAGTCTGGCCGGCCTGGTGATCTGGTTGCGGTTTTGTGGCTGGTTGATCGGGCAGGACATCGATATCGTAAGCGCGAGCTGCGCGGGTCCGGCGCCACAGCGCAATGAGGTATTACGGCATTTTCTGCCGGGGCCCGTGCACTTTGATGCGCCTGTCAACGCAGTGACCTTCAGTGTCCGCCATCTGCAGGCGCCGGTGATTCGCGACGAGCAGGAGCTGGCGGGTTTCATGGCTCTGGCACCGTATTTTCTGCTGTATGCGCCCGAGACCTGCCACGACAGCGTTAGCCGCCGTATCCGCAATATCATTGTCGAGTTTACAGGGGCTCGCTTGCCTCGCTTTGCCGAGCTTGCGCGCCGCCTGAACCTGTCGGCCCGCACCCTGCGGCGGCGACTGGAGCGCGAAGGTACCTCCTACCAGAGAATCAAGGATACGGTGCGCCGCGATCGTGCAATCGACCTCTTGCGCCAGCCACAGCTGTCCCTGTTCGATATCGCGGAAGCGCTGGGGTTCAGTGACCCCAGCGCGTTCCATCGTTCGTTCAAGAAGTGGACCGGATATCCGCCCGGCGAGTTTCGCCGCTAGCGCTGCCTACCAGGGCAGGGGTGCGGTGCGCCAGCGCCTGGACCAGGCCTCGTAGACCTTGTTGCTGTAGCGACGGCTGCCGAGGCTGCCGTTGTAGGCGGCCAGCGCGCGATGCAGGTCGCCCTTTTCCCTTTCTAGGTAGAACTGCAGGATACGGCTGCCGTACTCGAAATTGGTACGGTTGAGGGTCAGGTTGTCGTCCGCCCGCCCGATCTCGTTCTTCCAGAAGGGCATGACCTGCATCATGCCCTGGGCGCCGACGCGGGAAATCGCGAAGCGGTCGAAGTGACTTTCCACTTCGATTACGGCCAGCACCAGCTCCGGGGGCAAGGATGCGCGTGTCGCAGCCGAATGCACCTGACGCAGAATCAACAGGCGCTCTTCCGGGTCCTTGATAAAGCGCTCGAGGCGCGCCGACATGTCAACCAGCCATACTTCCGCGTCGTAGCGGTCCTGAAAACTGTTGGCACTGTTGATGGTTTCGTTCAGGAAAGCGCGCAGGGCTTCGCGCTCCACCGGGTCCTCGGGTTGTGCCAGCGCCGTACCCGCCAGGGCCAGGGCCAGGGTGAACCCCGCCAGCCAGTGTACCCCGCCGGTGCGCCGGCTCCGCATCAGCCTTGCAGACGCTCGAGTACACGTGGCAGGGCATCGGCGAGGGGCAGCAGTGTGGCTTCCTCGTCACAACGTCCCTTGTATTCCAAGTGTCCCTCGGCAAGGGCGCGGTCACCGATGACGAGGCGGTGGGGGATGCCGATCAGTTCCATGTCGGCGAACTTGACGCCGGGACGCTCATTGCGATCGTCAAGCAGTACGTCGACGCCCGCCTCGCGAAATTGCTGGTAGAGCGCCTCGGCGCATTCAGCCACGGCCGGCGATTTCTGCATGTTGAGCGGCACCAGGACGAGCTGGAAGGGGGCCATGGCGGCGGGCCAGATCACGCCGCGCTCGTCGTGGTTCTGTTCAATGGCCGCAGCCACGATGCGACTGACACCGATACCGTAACACCCCATGGTCATGGTGACGCTCTTGCCCTGTTCGTCGAGCACGGTGGCGTTCATGGCTTCACTGTACTTGCGGCCAAGCTGGAAAATATGTCCTACCTCAATGCCGTGACGGATCAGCAGGTGCCCCTTGCCGTCGGGGCTCGGGTCGCCCTCAACCACGTCACGCAGGTCCTCGACACGGGTCAGCGGGCAGTCTCGTTCCCAGTTGACGCCAGTCAGGTGGGCGTCATCGCGATTCGCGCCGCAGCTGAAATCGGCCAGCTGGGCGGCGCTGTGGTCGACGATGGTCGGCAACGGCAGGCCGACGGGGCCCAGAGAGCCAAAGCCGGCCCCGCAGGCGGCGCGCACCGCCTCTTCGCTGGCCATGGTGAGCGGGTTGCCGACGCCGGCCAGTTTCTCTGCCTTGATGCCGTTCAGCGTATGGTCGCCGCGCAGCACCAGTGCCACCAGCGAGCCGGGCTCTTCGCCATGCACCACCAGTGTCTTCACCGTCGTCTCCGCAGGTATCGATAGCAGCCTGGTCAGGTCTTCGATGCTGCGGACGCCCGGTGTGGGTATCTCTGCCATGGCGGCTCCCGGCGCAGGGCGTTCACCCGCGGGCGGCAGTGCCGCTGCCATTTCCACATTGGCGGCGTAGTCACTGCCGTCGCTGAACGCTATGGCGTCCTCGCCGGCGTTGGCCAGCACGTGGAATTCATGTGAACCGCTGCCCCCGATGCTGCCGTTATCCGCGATCACGGGGCGAAACTCCAGTCCCAGGCGAGTGAAGATGTTGCTATAGGCCTGGTACATCTTCTGATAGGTCACCTCCAGCGAGGCCTGGTCGATGTGGAAGGAGTAGGCGTCTTTCATCAGGAATTCGCGCCCGCGCATGATGCCGAAGCGCGGCCGGATCTCGTCGCGGACCTTGGTCTGGATCTGGTAGAGGTTGAGTGGCAACTGTTTGTAGCTCTTCACCTCATTGCGAATCAGGTCGGTGATCACTTCTTCATGGGTGGGACCCAGGCAGAAATCGCGTTGGTGGCGGTCCTGAATGCGCAGCAGTTCCGGCCCGTACTGCTCCCAGCGTCCGGACTCCTGCCACAGCTCCGCGGGCTGCACCACGGGCATGCTCACTTCCAGTGCGCCGCTGGCATCCATCTCCTCTCGTACCACCTGCTCGACCTTGCGCAATACACGCAGCCCCAGTGGCAGCCAGGTGTAAAGGCCGGCGGCCAGTTTGCGCACCAGGCCAGCACGCAACATCAACTGGTGACTGATGACCTCCGCGTCGGCGGGGGTCTCTTTCTGGGTGCTGATCAGGTATTCGCTGGTGCGCATGCAAGGGTTCCAGGGCAGGGTTTCAGAGCCGCTCAGTTTACGTCTGAAGGGCGCCGCGGTACAGCGCCCGGGTTGGCGGATTGGCGCCATTGCAGCCCGCCCAGGGTGGCTGTTGCGCCAAAACGAGGCGAAACCCGGTTAAAACAGCGTTTTTTTCGCCCTCGGCCCCCTAAAACCCTTGTATTGTAGCGTTTGATGGTTAATATCTTGCGGAGAGCCTGTTGGCAGCGGTGCTGTCGCTCGAGCGGCGGTAGTCAGTGTGGCT
>CEOG01020290.1_pt1 | contig 10040 bp, 4 predicted proteins | sample 530301 | NCBI WGS metagenome assembly CEOG01 (sample SAMEA2619903, study PRJEB7988) | marine metagenome | biome: marine biome (ENVO:00000447); feature: surface water layer (ENVO:00002042); material: "saline water (ENVO:00002010), including plankton (ENVO:xxxxxxxx)" | depth 5 m | reverse complement strand
GCTGTTGTCCCCTGTGTAAGTATTTTGGGTTGTAGCCATTACGCTAATTAGTTAAGGGTAATGGGTGGATTAACGGTTGGTCATGTTTGTGGCGTCAACATCATAAATAGGTGCTTTACCTTGACGTTGCAGCCTAATGTTTTCAGCAGCCTGGAATTCACGTGCTCTAATTTCTGCCTGCATTTCAGGGTTAAGCAATGTATCTACAACGAGGTTTTTAGCATCCAACAAAGCAGAGTCTAATTCATTGTACAAGTTCCAGAATTGTGTTTCATCGATTTTTTTACCTTCTGAACGTAAAAGCCTCATGCTTTCTTTCCATTCTTTGTAAGGTTTAGTTTTCATGATTCTGGATACTTCCTGTTTAAAGTAACCAGATTCACCCATCAACCTATACAGTTCAGAACGTTCAGCTGAAGTATATTCAATACCATTCTTACCTTTGTTAAAGGTAGGACGAGTATCAAACTCAATGTCTAACAAAAATTGACGTTCAGGAGAAATGTTTCCATCATAGATTTTCATAGGCATGGTGGCATTCCAAACCCGTACAAACGGGTTCTCAGGGTAGCCGACTCGTTGAGGCTCAAACCAGTCATATGCATCAGGCATTTCCTGAGCACCGGGTAAGAACTTGTTACGGTTCAACAACAGTTGACCATACTCATTATCCATTTCTTTCAGACCAGGGGCCATAATGTCACCGATCTGTTTACGGGCAGCTGACAACGGTGCAAGAGCACTGGTGTAGTTTGCAGCCCAACGATTGATTGCAGCACCATCTCCGCGTAATACGTCAAACATGGGTTCCATGTTAGCGTACATACTACGTTCAGTCAGAGAGGCACCAATAACAAACGCCATTTTTTGTAGAAAGTTTTCGACGGACGTAGGTTCAACAGTATCGACAAAATTATCCATGACGTTAGCCGTCATCTTAATCCAGTCGCCCATAGGACCCAGCCAACTAAAATCTACCCAACTACCATCGTCAGTTTGTACAGTACCAGGCTTCCAACCAAGATTGTTCCTGGTACGTTGCCTACCTTTGTCAAAGTGTCCATCACCACGCAGCCGACCTTGCTGCCACAAATTAAAGGCAAGAAATACAGCACCTGTGCCAATAGCCATACGTCCACGCATGTCAGCACGGATATGGTCTAGTTCAGCTTTCGTACCTTTAAGGCCCCGTGGTTTCAACACAGCTTCGATTTCTTGCTGAGTCATGTCAGCATAACCATAAGGCAGAACAAGCTTCTTATAGTCACCAATAAATGCAGTAATAGGACTGTGTTGCCCAAACACAGAAATGACACTAGCTTGGGTACGTGGGAAGAGGACGAACATCTTCATCCACGGGTTCTTATTAAGAAGGTTACTAAATGCACGGACACCATCAGAGTCCAGATTCAACGCCATCTCTTGTGTGTCGAACTTAGAAGATTGTTCGATCAGCATTCCTTGACTGTCAAAGAACTCACTATAAACACCGTCTTCAAATTTCTTCAGGTCTTGAGGAGTCATAGTTCTGCCAGATTTGGCAAACTCTTCATAACCCAAGAATCGTGCTCTGGCATTAGCATTCATTGCATGGGTAAAACCATCCATCCCAGTCATTAGGTTTGCACCAAGACGAAGGATAGGGTTATCCCCCAAGTTCATCAGAGTCTCTTGCAAATAATAAAGAGCTAGTGGACCTTCTTCACCACGCGCAGCTGCCGCATCAGCGTAGGATTTACTTAGTTGAAGTGATTGTTGGTTTTTGTAAACCAAATCTTGACGACCGATGTTAGCCACAGAAGATGGGTCTTTAGATGCTTTCATAAACACCTTAGCACCATATTTCAATGATCTAGTGAATGATTCACTGACAGCAGAATACATGTGCCAACCACGTCGAATGGTAGGAATATCACCACTCATAACTGCACCAGCAAATACCGCTACTGGTTTTTGTAGCAACATTACACTGTTTCCAGCAACCGCAGAGGCAGGAGCAGTGGTGGCAGTCAAAAGTGAGTTGTACAAGTTGCTACGGATTCCCTGAACAATGTCATTAGGAATCTCAGGCTGCTCATCCCAAATAAACTTATTGATTGCACCCAGTTTTTCATAAATGTAATTGTTGAGTTTAGCCATGGTATCAATGTTACCATCACTAAGTTCATAAGCTTCTAACAATACATTAGTAAACTCAGGCATTTTTTCGTTTACTTCTTCCAAAGCTTCCCTAAATTCAACAGCCTTTCTAACAGACTCTTGGTAAGCTTCGTCAGCGCTTTGGTTCGCAGCTTCAGCGGCTTCACGCAGAACTTCAGGGTTCTTGCGGCTGCGTTGCATCACATCCAAAGTATTTTGAGATTGACCTTTCAGTTTATTAGCAAAGTTTTTCTCAGCTAACAAATACTGCAGTCTGTCAAATACCCTGTCTTTAGCGCGATCAATAGCTGCTGCTTCGTCAGCATATCTAGCACCTTCTGCAATATCAGAAATCTGACCAGCAATAGAAGAAGTGAAGTATGCTTGTGCTTTAACAGCATCCATGTTTAGGTAATTATCAAGCAGTTTTTTAATAGCTTTCTCAGCAGCGTTATAGCCAACATCGTCAACTGAACGTGCTGTTTTACCTAGTTTGGTATATTCATCAGAGAAACTGTTTAGTAGAAAACGTAGTGAGCCGGGTTCCATGCGTGGATCAATAAAAGCTTCAGCCAGTTTTGCACCAGCTTCGTCAATTTTATCCATAGAGTACTTAGTACCATCAGCCAGTGTTGCGCTGTATTTACCAGTATCCCGTACTTCTTTGACTAATGCGTTAACAATTTCTCGTTGTGCAAAACTTTCACCCTCTAGACCATATTTAAGGACACCTTCGGACGCCATGTTACCCAGGCGACCATAAACAGTTCCTGCGTTTTCTTGGATACGAACTGCATCAACGGAAGCCCCAATAATGCCCATATCGTCAACACTACGGGAAGCCGCTTGAACGTCGTCAAACGAATCATGTACACCAATAGTAGGTGTATCTGGGTTGGGAGTTTTAGACAGGGCTAAGTCACCTTGCTCAGCAATTGCGTTCTCGTGTTTTTGCGCAGATGCCTCTAAAGAGTTCAAGACATCCATACCATCGCCGTCATCAAACTCCTGTTTAGCAAATTTCTTTGCAACAGAATCGTTCTCAAAGGTATAGCTAGTTATTCGTTGTGTACCACGAATGGCTTTGCCCAGTTTAATAGAGGCTTCTAACACACTACTAAATAGACCAAACCTCATACCCTCCATGATATTTTTAGTCCGTTTAATATCGGGACTATCTGAATCAAGAGTTGCCCAATCAGACGGAAGGAACGCCCAGGTTCTAGGCCAATTTTTTTGAAGCCATCCTGCAAGGTTGTCGTCAAACTGGTTAATAGAATTGGTGTAATCAACATACGCACCAGTACCAGCGTCAATACCCATTTCAGAAAGGAATTTGACTGAACGGCGGTTACCGAGAGGATGGTTGATTTTAGCTTGCAGCGCACGTCCAGCTTTCATACCGGTCCTACGCATTCCTATAAAAGGAATTAGTAGTGATGATAACTCGCGGGTTGCTTGAATAGCTTCGCTGTCAAATTTAGAACGCTTCCTCATATTTATAAAAGGAAGTTTATTCATTTCATCGACAACGTAATCATTCAAACCGGCTGACGGTGCAGCCAGTGCATCCATCATAGTCCCTAGAAAACCACGTTCTTCATCAGAACCCTCAGGGGGCTGCCTAAAAGGCTTCAGCCACCCTGGAGTTTGATAGCCTGTGGTTGCACCTGAAGTAACTTCCGTAGGGTCTACAGCGGCTGCTGGAGCAGGCTCCGCAGGTTCTGGCAGGGCTTCCTCCACAACGACTTCAGCTTGTTGGTCTTGTGCCTCTAAATCTTTTAGATCAGGCACATCTAATTTAAATTCCATAGTTTACTATTGAAGTAGATAGCCTTGTGACTTGATAAAGTCGGCAACAAATTGCTTATAAGCTTCAGGGTTATTTTCCCCATCGCCTCTCGGAGCGTAAGCATTTACAATAGCTGCAAACGCTTCGTTGGGATCATCAAACGATTCCAGGTTACGGTAATTTTTATAGTTTTTATCCCAAAGTGTGATGTAACGTTTGACAGCATCTTCTAAAGTAGCAAACTTTTCAAAGCCGCCGCCCATCGCTCTCAAGTTAAAGACGTTGTTATCTTTTTGAACGCGACCAAAACCAGTTTCTAGCGATGCGATAGCAGCTGCAACTTCAGGGTGACGAGCACCGTGACGCTTAGCTAGTTCGTAAACAGTATTAGCAAATTGACGCTGCTCTGCGGTATAAGTTTTAACCTTACCGGTGGCAATAGCGGAAACAACAGGAGGACGACCAGGATAGACAGGAGTACCAGTTTGAAGGTAAACAGCACCAGGATTAGCGTATTGCCCGTTGGCGTAGCGTTCAGCGAACCGTTTGTTTTCTCCGGTCAACTGGTTCATTTGGTTGACTGTCTGCTCTAATGCAGCTCCACTGACTCCGGGCTCGTAAGACCGTTGCAGTGCAAAAAGTAAATCCATACCTGATTTGTAAACGGTGGTACCAGCAGCTTTGTTAATTTGTTTGGCGTAAATATCGAAAATAGGAGCAGCAGCACCAGTAGACAACATGTTTGAATAGTTAGCAGCTGTCATCTCCTTATTCATAATAAGGTCTGGCTGTTGGTGAAAGAGTGCGTGAATACTGACGGCTGCTGGACCGCCAGGACCGATAAAGCCGGAACTCAACTGTTTAACTGCATTAACCGCAGGTTCTATTTGTCTATAGGTAGAGTTGCTTTCGGCGCTTTGCGAAAGACGTGCTCCAAACCTAGCAAAAGTACCTTTGTTATCACCTTCGTAAAGGTGACCAGATCCAGGTTGTATTGCCTTAGTAAAATCGCCTACATACTTTGCACTAACCGAATTAATAACCGCAGTCTCATCTTCTCCATTTCTGATCCTAGCCGCTGCTTCTTCCCGAGCTTTTTGATACTCGATTGTTGCCATGGCTTGTACATGAGTTGAAACTAGATCGCCATTAACATTTTGTTGAGTTGATGTAGCTCCACCAAATCCAGCAAAAATAGCTTTCTTAAGATCTTTGGCCCAGGGAGATAAATGATCCTGTTCTTGCTGTTTAGCACGATTAAACAGTTCAGTATCAGCTTGACCCAGAGGGGTCTGAAAATACTCATGTGTAGTACTACCACGCCCCATCTCCAGATCATCCAGAACATCCTGACGCTCTTGTTGCAAATCTACAGCACCTTTACTATAACGGAAACGTGCTTGTTGCAGAGCTGTTAGGCCGTACTGCGCTGGAGACATGAACAGACCTTCGCCACGGTCTTTGAATTCTCTACTTTTAGCACCGATATCAGTAAACGAATATCTACCAGGATTTTCAGTAACATCCTGATAATAAGCCATTACTTCTCTTCTAAGTGCCTGCTGTTGGGTTTGAAGATTAGAGTTAAATACTCCTGTTTTCTGTTTTTGAACATTAGCAACTAGCTTAAGTGCCCGTTCAGGGTCAAGCTCACCATGAGTAAAAGGTTTACCAGTTTTTTTATTGATCAACGGTTTACCATCTGAACCAAGGCGACCGGAAGGAAGATTTAAATAATCACGGACTACATCAAAGTTAGGATCATTAGCGGCGATAGTAGCTAAAAGACCATCGACTTGCCTATTAGCATCGGGATGACCAGTGATAGTATCGTCTCCATTAATAGGCGGAGTTGCAGCTATGATATTATGTTGGATTGTAATCCTCTCAGCTTTCTCTGCTGCTGACAATCGTTTATCAGCAAGTATTTCAGTGATAGCTCGCTTAGCATCTACACGTTGATTTTCACCAGTAACAGAACGCCAGCTGCGATTATAACGTTGAGATTGTTGGGACAGAGCTTCACGAATCCTAGGCATTCCATGGACAGTCATAACTTCCAAAGGAATAGATTCGTTACCTGTAATATCATCAATACCGAAAGCCGCCCGCAACAGAAAATCTTGCTTAGCTCGATAGACAGCAGGATCATCTAGTCGATCATTTAAACGTCTTTTACCGTATCCCTCAAGTTCAACAACAGCGTCATTAGTGCGAAGCTGTTCTTGAATCCATTCAGGCAGCAAAACACCGAGGCGCTTAGCGTGTTCCTGATTGAGATATTTAGCACGTAACCCGACTGCTCCAGCAACTTGATTAGTTAGTTCATAGCTGACTCCATCTTTACGCATAGGAATCAACTCTTCACTACCTTCACGTGCTACAGCATCTATGTTAGCATTGGCGTTTCTTTCAACTGTGTCAATTAACGTCTTATCAGTAAGCTTGTAGGCGTGTTCTGCTGCCCACTGTTTAGCCATCCGATCACGAACGTCTTGACTAGTTTTTAGTGCAGTACCTAAAGCCTTAGGCATGAACTCATAAAGTTGTTGTGCCTGTTTAGCCTGCATCTCTAATGCAGCATATTGCTGTTTTCCTGAATCTTGGAGATTCTTGAAACTTGCAGCAATAGTATTTAAATTAGCTTGAATACCCGGATTAGGATCCGGTACTTTTAAAGGGTCAAACGGGGTAGACTGCGCCGAACCTTGAAAAGCTAGTTGTTGAATTTCTGGTTGTTTCATTGCCTAAACGCTGCGTCTGTTTGAGCCCCCATTTGTACACCACTCATCAGTCCTTGACCAATAGATAGTGCGCTGTTAAGCCCGAAATTAAATCCACTACCTTGGTAGGTAGTTTGAGCCATCTCAGGAATTGGCCCTTCTAGAATTGTGCCGTGAGCTGCCACATCAGCAGCATACGCTTGTCCCCCAATCTTAGACATATTGCGTGCAGATTGACGGATAGCACTTTGTTCAGTCAAAGCAAGACGTGCTTCACTGTGCCCAAACTCAGCAGCTGTTGCCAGTGCGATTGCACGGTCTGCACTCCTACCATATGTTTCGGTAGCAGCTGCATAACCTTCAGCTTTCATGAGTTGTTTAAGTAAAGCTTGGCGTTGATCACTAAACGACAAAAACTGTTCAGATAATCGTGCCTGCTCTGTTTGCCAGGATGAGTTAGCTGCTTTAAAGTTTTCCGTCATCTGACGACGTACACGCTCAACTTTACGTTGATATGCCCGCTCACGATAACGATTCATCATACGTGTTCTAGCAATACTCAAAGTATTGTTATACAACGTACCAGCTTCTTGGGCAGCCATTTGATCGCCTTTAGCGTTTCCGCTCATGGCACCCATACCGGCACCAATAAGGCCCATTGCTATAGTGCCCCAGACCATTAAGATACCTCCCTTGTCATAGTAATACCATTTCGACTAAATAAGTGTAAGTCAGAGTACTAGGAAATACTCTTAATATTTTAAAACCAAAGAACTTGGCCATCTTAATGGCTTGAGTGTACTCAATACCAGTGTGATTCCAAAGGTAATCTGGCTTGTTTTGTTTGAACCAACGCTTAGCCCATTTCATGAAAGCTACTGGATGCTCCTCCATGCCTCTGCACATGTGCATCCAGAAACAGTCAGATTCAAACCCAACAAGAGCGGCTGGTTTGTCTTCAGTTGAGATCAGGTAAGCCCTGCTATTTTCCATATCCATAGCAAGGCTTAACACTGGATTGATTCTATATCGAAGTAAATCTCCTAAACTATTGTCTAGAAGATTATCTAGAACAACAGGTATATCATCAATAGTAGCGGGTCGAACTGTAAAACTAGGGGTGGAAGCAGTCATTAGGCTCTACTGTAGAATCGGGTGTTGTAGTTACCTTCCCACGACAGACTGTTAAGACTGACTGGGAAAGCTGTATCACCTTTAATAGTGATCTTAGCATTTATATTACGTTGGAACACAGGTACCACATGCTCAGCAGATGCAGACAAGTTCACACTACCCAGGTTATAACTGTATGGCAGGGTGACACTCACCACATTGTCCCAATCGTCTTTACCAGTAATATCGACGTTATAAGTCACAGGACCGCTCAGACCAGTCTCCACCTTGATACGGTGAATGATAAGATCTGCAGTAGCGTCTGTAACGTGTTGCCTGTTTTCAGTCTTACCGTAGTAGAACTTAGGCAGTTGAATAGTCATGTCATAGAGGTAACCAAAGATAAGGTTACGTCCACGGTAGTCTCCTGTAATCTCAGCGTAGTGGTCACTACCAGATGTACCCATAGTGACACTAGCACCAGTCAGTACAGCACCAATAGAATCAGCAGCAGCAACAGTAGTACCAATGTAACCTCCAAGAATAACGACACACGGGCTTTCACCTGTGATGTGATTATAAGGAAGTACAATACGTGTCTTACCCGTTGTGCTATCGTAGGTACGTTCAGGGTTGATGGTGAACATATCCATACACACATCTGTCTTCTCACCACTGGTAAGGGTCAAGAACCCTTGTTCACTAGCCTGAGTCAAGTCGAAAGACTGGACAAAGACATTTGTACCGTCGTGAGTAACAGCGTAGAAGGTAGTTTCATCAAAGAACTGATCTAGTAATTTACCAGTCAATTCCCATTTGTACCACGTAGATGCTAATCTATCATCTTTGTTCTGATAGTACCTGAACTGATACAGCTCTTCGCTACCCTGCTGACCAAACGAAAGAAGGGACAAAGCAGGTGATGCGATGAAGCTATCTATGGTTGATGGGATAAGTTCGGAGACGTTATCCGTTAGCTCATTAGGAGCAGCCGGAGCCTCTTTACGAATGTTGCTTAGCTCAAAGACACGAGTCCACAGGATTGTCTTAGAGACAAAACTAAGACTGGTACCTAGTGATACACAGGCAATGTTCTTATCACACTCAAAGTTAGATAGAGTGTTGACTTTAGCAGTGGTAGGACTGAGGATGTCAGCGTCAGTAGACAACAGGAACTGTTCGTTCTGACCAAACAATACCAGACCCACACTAACAGTCTGCACATAAGCCAGATTAACTGGCTGTTGTGAAGTTGCAGCAAGGTCAATAGGATCGTCTGCAGCAACTAACTGAGCAGAACCTGCAAAGAAGTTAAAGTAATCACCAGCTTTACTGAGGATTACGTTCTCATTAGAAAGGAACCCAAGGCGGTTACGGTAGAAGAACAGGTTGTTAATCTTCTGACCGATGAAGCTAGGCTCAGGGTTAGTAGTATCATCACCCACCAAACGGTCAGTCCAAGTAACTGGTTCATACTTAAATGAACCGTCAGCTTGACGTACCAGTTGGTGTGGCATAGTCAGCTCATCTAACTCAAACTTCAAGCCAGGAGCAACCGTTTCTTCCCACACACCAGGACCTGTAGCGGCACTATCTTGTGTATGGAACTTGACCCACATGTCATCAGCATCTACAATATCGCTATTGTAAACCTTAACTACATAACCATTTTTACATTGGTTAGGCAGACGACCGACAACGTTGATCTCATTTTGGAAGACGTACAAACCTTCTTCGGACTGCGAACCAGTAGTAGACACAGTAAAAGCACTGGTACCCACAAGTGAGATACCAGGACCAACAGCAGTAGCTGTGACACCATGAGTACTGGTGGCAGCGTTAATAGTGCTTACCAGTTCAGTAACAATTTTATTAGCATCAACTACATGACTAGACGTGTTCTGTGGTGTTGAGTAAGCGTATTCTGTACCATCAATTAGAACAGCATACTTAGAGTTATATGCGACAACACTAATAACAACAAATGCCTGGTGAGGCAGAGCTGTAGAAGTAGTAGTCTTCATAGCCGTCGTCTTAGCTTTATTCAAGACGAAGGTATAGTCGTTGATAGTCAGTAGTTCAATGTCATCCGCTGTAGCTCCGTAGAGGTATTCAGTAGACGGCAGTGAAGAGATATTACAAGCAGTGACCTCTGCATCATATGCAGTTTCAGCAGTGCCCTCAGCTGTTTGAGCGTTATCGTAATCTGTCTGAGCAGTAGAAAGGTTGTTAGTAGCTGTGGTCAGTTGTGATGAGGTGTGAGTAGCAGCAGC
>CEOG01037550.1_pt1 | contig 10071 bp, 14 predicted proteins | sample 530301 | NCBI WGS metagenome assembly CEOG01 (sample SAMEA2619903, study PRJEB7988) | marine metagenome | biome: marine biome (ENVO:00000447); feature: surface water layer (ENVO:00002042); material: "saline water (ENVO:00002010), including plankton (ENVO:xxxxxxxx)" | depth 5 m | reverse complement strand
GGATTCATGCTAGTTGGGTTGAGGGAACACCGAGAGCATCTTATTTACATGCTTATAAATCAGAAGGTAAGACAAAGTATAAACCTATCATTGGAAAAGCAGTAGATTTAGTGTAATAATAATGCTACATCGATAGCATGGAACTTATTGACACAAACATCCCAAAACCAATAAATTATGAGATATTGGACCATCTTGGAACAGTTGGTTGGAAATTTGCTTCTGATAAACAACGTAACTTAGCTGAGCCATTTCATAAATTTATTAATGGCAGTAAAGTTTTAGATAAAGGTATGTTTATCTCTACATTTGAAAGACCTGAAGTAAACCATACGCCAGATCCAATACTAAACAACTTTGGTAAATGGGTTTTTTACATTGTTCAACAAAAATCAAGTTTTAGTTTGCTAAGACCCTACAGAATGTTTTGGAATTTTTACACTCCTGTTTCGAAACCAGAGTGGCACTGTGATGATCCAAATATAGGAAGTTATGTTTCAATATTATACAACTTACACACAAACGATGGTGGTACTGAGTTTCAAAGTGGTGAAAAGATTGAAAGCAAAGAAGGACAAGCTATAGTCTTTGAGTCTCACCTTACACACAGGGGATATGCACCAACTGAAGTTCACCATAGATTTAATTTAAATATGATATGTTTGACCAAATAAAAAAAGCAGTTAGAGAAAGCAAGGTTTGTCATATACCTAATGCAATAGTATCTGAGCAGAAAATTGATTTTAACTATATTAGTAGTTTGCTAAATAACAGTAATTGTAAAAACAAAATTAAAGTAGATAGAGAATTAGGTGCTAACGAAAATGATATTTTATCTAATCCATTTCAGATAAGAAAAGTTGAAAATGCAAATCATATTGCTCCTTTACATAAAATTATATGTGAAGGTCTTCCTGATCTTAGAATAGATCAAGCAGATATATTTTTTTCAATGAAAAGATCTGTTGGTGTAGCACACGTTGACAGAGAAAATTCTTTGATATTAGGTGTATACAAAAATACAATTTATAGATTTGAAAACCAAGATCTCACTGTGGTTGTCAAACCTGGTGATTTGTTGTTGTCTCCTTCAGGTCATACACACTTCGCAATGTCGTATCAGGAAAGAATTATTATATCATGGGGATTGTACACAAATTAAACACCAGAAATAAATTAAGAATTATGCAACAATGCCTAAACAGAGGCATTCAATTTGAAACAGTTGACTCATGCATGTTTTATTATTCATTAGTTAAAATGAAAAAACCAAAGTTAGTTCTTGAGCTTGGAACTGGTAATGGTTCAACAGCTTTTATGATTGCACTTGCAATGAAAGAAAATGTTAAAGGTAAAGTGATTACGATTGATAATGGTAAAGACTGGATTGGAATGGGAGAATACGAAAAAGCCATCAGGTGGTTTCCGAAACATTACAAACTTGAAGAACATATTGATTTCAGATGTGAGGATATAGATTTAGAAAAAATTAAAGTTGATAAAATTGATATGGTTATTTGTGATTTTAACAGAAGCACACAATTCGTTTTAAACCTTATTATATGGTGGTTGCTTAATGCAAATGAATACTCATCTTTGTTTATCGATAGTTTATCAGAGAATTTTGATTCTTACTCTCATGTCAAAGAGACTGTTGATTATTTAAATAAAGGAATTGTGCCTGGTAATCTTCCCAAAAACTTATGGCCATTAGTGCAAGGTTACAAATTCACACAAACTGATATAAGAAAATGCAGGAATATGTTAGAACATAACAGTATAACTTGGATAAAAAAAGAACCACATTTTATAGGAGTAGAAAAACTTTATTATGAATAAATTAGAATTTAAGCATCTTCCAAATTTACCAATTGCACACGTAAAGATAGATAAAGATAAAATGGAAAAAATTTTTAATGAGTGTCTAAATCTTAAGGATCATGAAGTTCAAAGATTTAATACAGGTATTTCGTCTTATAGAACACCAGCTCATTTTAAAATGAGAGAATGTAATCAAATGCTTCAAGAAGAAGTTTTAGGTATAGGAAAAGTTTACCAAGAACAGTTTGATATAAATTCAAAAAATTTAACTAATACAAATAATGATTTATTGATTGATGCATCAGACATTTGGGTTAACTACCAAAAGAAAGGTGATTACCTTCCATTACACGGACATGAGGGATTATTGTCTTGGGTATTGTGGGTTCAGATACCTTATAACATCGAAGATGAAAGATTAATCGATAATAATGGTAAAGGTGGTAATGGTAATACATCTTGTTTCGCATTCAACTATTCTGACATTGCTTGTAATTTACAATCACAAATTATACCCGTATCAAAAAAAGAAGAGGGGACTTTGTTGATGTTTCCTTCAAAATTACAACATTTATGTTATCCTTTTTATACTTCTGATGGAGAAAGAATTTCGATATCAGGTAATTTAAAATATAGAACTGAGGTGGTAGAATAAATTATGGCAATAAGTAGATCATCAATACCTGCTCAAATAGACGGAAAACTACGAGGAGCTAGAAAGAACCCTATGGCTAAAAAGCTGAGGACTTCAAAGTATAAGCAAAAAGTGGTACAATCCAAGAAAGTGTATAATCGTAAAAGGATAGTAACATAATATGGCTACATCAGGAACTACAGCATTTAATCTGAATATTGATGAAGTTATAGATGAAGGCTACGAAAGATGTGGCTTATCTACAACTTCTGGTTTCAGTCTTAAATCAGCAAGAAGAAGTTTGGATTTATTGTTTGCAGAATGGGGTAACAGAGGCATTCATTTATGGAAAGTTGCTTTACATGAAGCAGCCCTTGTGCAAGGACAAGCTGAATATACAGTGGCATCTGATGTCAGTGATGTGCTAGAAGCATTTATATCTTCGACTGCAGCTACAGGAGATAACTCTAATACTCAAGATGTATCTTTAACAAAAATCGATAGATCAGCTTATGCTGCATTGCCAAACAAACTATCTCAAGGTCAACCATCTCAATATTATGTACAGAGACACAAAACACCTAAAATATACTTATATCAATCACCAGATTTAAACACTTATACAACTTTAAAATATTATGTAATAAAAAGAATTGAAGATGCAGGTGCATACACTAACGATGCTGATATAGCATATAGATTCTTACCATGTATGTGTGCAGGTTTAGCTTACTACATAGCTATGAAAAAAGCTCCACAACTTGTGCAACAAAATAAATTAATTTATGAGGATGAACTTAAAAGAGCTTTAGATGAAGATGGTCAAAGAGCATCTACGTTTATTACTCCACAATCCTTTTACCCTACTGGAGTGTAACAATGGCTAAATACGCAACAGGTAAAAATTCAAAAGCTATTTCAGATAGATCTGGAATGCAATTTCCATATACTGAAATGGTAAAAGAATGGAATGGATCGTTAGTCCATTATTCTGAATTTGAACCAAAGCATCCTCAGATAAGAAGAAAAAGAACTGTTGCAGATGCAATAGCTTTACAAAACTCTAGAGTGATGAAATTTCAACAACCATCAGTTAAATTTGCAAACGATGTTACAATATCAGATTCAGGAGGAGCTTCAGTAGGTGTTGCCAATCTAAGTCTACCAGGGGACTTTGCTTTTAGAACTGAAGTGTTTCCAACTACACATAGTGATATTGTTAAAGGTCCTGGTGTTGCCTCTATGGTGCCTGAAGATCCGTCTGTACAAAATCAAAGAAGAGAACTTAAAATGTCTGTAAGATCAGTTACGGTGGTAATATCATGAGTATAACTTATTCAAATTTTTTAACACAGGTACGTGATTATACAGAAGTCGGAAGCACTGTATTATCTGATACTTTAATTGATCAATTTATTAGATCAGTTGAATTAGATATTGCAGGTAAGGTTGATTACGATGATTTACGAAAATATTCTACGTCTACTTTTACAGCTAGTAATAGATTTGTAAGTTTGCCAGGAGATCTAACTATCATGAGATCTGTTGAGGTAATTGATGGATCAACAAGGACTTTTGCAGAACGTAGAGACACAAGTTTTATATCTGAATATAATAACTCAGGAGCAACAGGTAAACCTGAATATTGGGCAAACTGGGACGATTCTAATATTGTAGTAGCACCTACTCCAGATCAGGCATATACAATCCAAATTAATTTTATTACAGACCCAAAACATTTCACATCGACTAATTCAACCTTTTTATCAACTTATCAAGAATCTATGCTATTGCATGGTGTCTTATCTGAAGCTTTTAGGTTTTTAAAAGGACCCCAGGATATGTACAAACTGTATGAAACAAAGTACAATGAGGAAGTACAGAATTTTGCTCTTCAACAAATGGGGAGAAGAAGACGTGCTGAATATGATGATGGGGTACCTAGAATTAAGATACCTTCACCATCACCAAATAGTTAAGAAATTTAAAAGGAGAAAACTATGGCAATAACAACAAATGCAATTTGCAATTCATTCAAAAAAGAATTGTTAGCTGGTAAGCATGATTTTGATACTGCACCAAATGGTGACACGTATAAATTAGCTATGTTTACTTCTCAAGCAACCCTTGGGGCATCTACTGAAAATTACACAACTGGAAACGAAGTTTCTTCACCATCAGGATATACTGCTGGCGGAAAAGCTTTAGTAAACTCAGGAGTTAAAGTATCTTCTGGTGTGGCTATCACAAGTTTTTCTAACTTGTCTTTCACAGGTGTTACACTGACTGCTAGAGGCGCATTAATTTACAATACAACAACTGATGGTGGTTCAAACACTACAGATGCAGTTGCTGTACTTGATTTTGGATCAGATAAAACTGCAACGTCTGGAACATTCACTATTCAGTTCCCTTCGTTCACTACATCTGCTGCAATTTTAAGACTTGCGTAATAAGTAGGTAAAATGGAAATATGTCAAATGCTTGGGGTCAATTAGATTGGGGAGAAAATAATTGGGGTGCACAAAATAACACATCTCCAATTGCTACTTCACAACTTTTAACTTCAAGCATTGGCGCAACAACAATCCCTAACGAAGGTTTAATTGAAACAGGTTGGGGAAGAGACACTTGGAATAATAACGAAGCCTGGGGTATCGCTGGTACTCTTATAACAGGTTCGATTCAATTATCATCATCTATAGGATCCGTAACAATACCTAACGAAGGTTTGATAGAAACTGGTTGGGGTCGTGATACATGGAACAATAATGAAGCTTGGGGTATAGCAGGCACATTAATAGCTCCATCTGTATCTATGGCGTTATCTGCAGGTCAAGTAACAATTGATGCAGAAATAGGAACTGGTTGGGGTAGAGGTACTTGGAATAATAACGAGGGTTGGGGTATTGCTGGAACCTTAATTGCACCTTCAGTGTCCATGGCTTTCTCAACAGGACAAGTTACAATTGATGCTGAGATAAGCACTGGTTGGGGTGGAGATACTTGGGGTGAAAACGCTTGGGGTGATCTTGCAGGAGCTTATGTTGACGTAACAGGTTCTCAACTTACATCTAGCATTGCTAGTGTTACACAAAGTATTGATGCACCTGTAGACGTAACAGGTTCACAACTTACAGGAACTGTTGGTCAAGTAATTGGATCTGCGATTGTTGATGTAAATCCAACAGGTATTCAAGCTACATTTAGTATTGGTAACGAAGACACAACACAAGGTGTTGAACAAGATGTTACTGGATCACAATTAACAACTTCTATTGGAGCTGTAACAGTAGATGACACTTTCTTAATCGGAAGTGGTTGGGGCAGAGACACTTGGGGTAATTTAGGTTGGGGTGTAAACTACTCGGCCGCTCCATCAATGGCTGCTCTTACAATGTCTATTGGTGATGAAGCTGCAGGAACTGACGTTGAAGTATCTGTAACAGCACCAAGTGCATTAGGATTAACATTTGCTGTACCTTCATTCTCAATTCAAATCGATGCAGATATAACTGTATTAGCTACTGAAGATCAATTAGACATGACTTTAGGAAGCTTTACACTTGAACAAAGTACAAATGAACCTGTAACTGGTCAGCAGTTAACTTCATCAATAGGTCAGGTGGATGCTGTCTCTGTAGCTGAAGTAAGCGGAATAGAAAGCACACTTACATTAGGAAACTTTACTCTTGTTCAATCAACAAATGAGTCTGTGACTGGTCAGCAGTTAACTATGGCATTAGGTAACGCAGCTGAAATACCAGCTCAAATAGTTGGGGTATCAGGATTACAAGCGTCTACTTCTATTGGAAGTGTTGATATTGTTATCGATTGTACAGTTGATGTAACAGGCACGGTATTGACTTCAACAGCCGGTAGCACTAGTATATATGCATGGCGTGAGGTTGACCCTGGAGTAAATAATAATTGGACAGAGGTTGATTTAGCAGCGTAAGAAGTGTAAAATTATAATTATTTAGGAGTAAAAATTTATGGCATCAAGTTATTCAACAGACCTCAAACTAGAGTTGATGGTAACAGGGGAAAACGCTGGTACTTGGGGTGACAATACAAACGAAAATTTAAAATTAATTCAACAAGCAATTGCAGGTTTTGAATCAGTAACACTAACAAATGGTGGTACAGTGGCTTTAGCTATGTCTGATGGAGCATTATCAAATGCTCGTAACATGGTTATTAAATTTGCAACAATCACTTTGAACAGTGCATCAGTTGTAACAATCCCAGATGGAATTGAAAAATTTTACATCTTTGATTTAACTGCTGTATCTGGAGTATCAAATCTAACAATCAAAACTGCAAGTGGTACTGGCTTTGCACCAGCGGAACAAAAAATTGTTGCTGCTTATGCTGACGGTACAAACTTAAATGAAATTGCACTTGACACTTTAGGTGGTACAATCGGAACTGCACAAATAGCTGACGATGCTGTTACTACTGCAAAGATTCCTGATAACGCAATTACAACTGCTAAGATTTCTGCAAACCAAGTTACAACTGCAAAAATACCTGACAACGCAATTACAACTGCAAAAATTTCTGCACTTCAAGTTACAACCGCAAAAATTGCTAACGATGCTGTGGGTGCTGACCAATTAGCTAACACTACAGTTTCAGCAGGTTCTTACACTAATGCCTCTATCACTGTTGATGCTCAGGGTAGAGTTACAGCTGCAAGTTCAGGAGCTGCTTCAGGTGGAGATGCTTTTGACTTTACATTAGCTGTTGCTGGACCAGGACCAGTTTCTACAACTTACTCACCACTTAACCCTGCTTCAACTGCAGGTTATGGTTACATGGCTGGTGGATCTGGAAACGGTGGTCAAAGAGGAGTTCCAGTTAGAATCGGTGGTAATGGTGGACAAGGATCTTACGGTTTCTTTACATTCAATGCACCGGGTGGACTTAGCGGAACTACAGTTAACGTAGGTGGCCCAGGTGGTGGATCACAATTTGGTAACATCATGTCAGTATCTGCTGCAAATAATGGTGGAAGTCAAATCGATCCAGGTAACCCAGGTTCTATATCTTTCAACTTACCAGGTGGTAACATACCATTTACAAACACAAACAATGTAGTTAACACTCCATTTGATAACAGTGCTGACTATGCACCACTTATCATGCTTTTTGAAGGAGAAGGTACTGATGCATTTGGTAATACATACCCAGGTGCTCAGAACGGATTCTTTTTAATGCAAACAATTGAAGGAGGACAAGGTGGATCACCGAATGTACCAAGAACAGATGGTAATCCAGGTTACATGTTCTTCTATGAGAAAAATGGAGGAGGATTCTAATGGCACATCATATTATTTGGAACGCAGCAGGGTACATGATTGGTTTATCAGCAAACGATACTGATAAGGATTATTTCTTATCTCATGAGCCAACTGCTTCTACTACAACTATATCAGAAGCTGATTTCTTATCTTTAGTTAGAAAAGAAAAACAACTTCTAGGTGCTGATCACTCATTAGATAATACTGATGAAACAAGATATGAATGCACTAAAGACAGTCACCAAATAACTGATTGGGATTGTGGCGGAAGAATTCCTAATGCAAATTACTTCAAGGAAATCCTAGAAGGTATTATCAGACAATGTGATGGTCATTTGTACTGTCATAACGAAGATAAAGATACTGCATTCAACGCAAAGGTCACTAGTCACAAAGCTAATTGTGAGACAATACTTGGTGAAATCAATGGTGGAACATGGACTGAACCATCTTGGCCAACTGATTCAGTATATAAGTATTGTGAAGATAGATTTGGCTCTGCTTTGAGTGATTGGGAAATCCCAGTTTAATTGACTTCTTAAGATAATTCAAATAGAACATCATGTATGTTCGAGAACAAAATTAAATTTCTTTGTTTAAAAGAATATCTTGAATTTGCTGATCATAAACCTGAGCCAGTTTCTTTAAATTTACCTGAATGGTATAAAAAACTAGAGCACACTTTCAAAAAAATGACGGTAAAAGGTTGTCTACCTTTTATGGATACTTTAACAACTGGGTATTTAATAAGAACGAGTCAAGATTACTATGTAGATTTACAACCTAATCCTAAAGCAAAAGATGATGAGGATAAATGGCATATGAGATGTGTGCCTGCATTTGCTGTAGCATCTCCATCACTTAAAGCTAATGCTGAATATTTAGGATTGGATATATCCGGAAGCACACATGATTATACTCAATTGGAGGGATCTAAATTTATGGAAAGAAATTTAGCAAGGCACTTTATTAAGTTTGATAATCCCTGGTATATTGAAACACCACCTGGTTACTCTTGTCTATTTGTTCCTCCATTAAATAATGGTGATGATAGGTTTGAGTGTTTGGCAGGTATTGTAGACACAGATACACATTACATGAGAATAAATTTTCCTTCTGTATTTAATGGTTGGAAATACAAAAACGGATACAAGGGGACTATTAAAAAAGGAACACCTCTTGTACAAGTAATACCTTTTAAAAGAGAGTCTTGGAAAATGGAAATAGGAACTGTTGATAAAAAAGAAGTAGATAGAAGAGGATTTAAAATGACAGTATCTAGATTTAAATATATAAGATCTGTATGGCACAAGAAGATAACAAAATAATATTAGAAAAAGAACAAGACTCTATTGGTAAATGGTTAAGAGTTTATGATAACTTTATGCCAATAGAAAAACTTGCTAAGTTTTTACAGTTTTGTAATTCAGATATATGTCAAGAATATTGGATGGCTGGTAAAGTTGGTGATAGAGGAGATGGTGGAACAATTAAAAAAGAAACAAGACTTGTAGATTGTTTAGGTCTTACTAATATTGCAAAATCATATACAGCTGTGCACTATGCTTGGTACATGAAAAGCGTAGTAACAAACTTATTAAAAAAATACGTTGATGATACAAACGCACAAATATTTGATTTTAGAGTTCACGATATTGAAGTATTACGATATGGTGTAGGTGGTAAATATGAACCACACATTGATGCTAGTCTTACATACCCAAGAAGAGTAAGTATGATTTTGCTTTTAAATAACGATTACGAAGGTGGTGAATTATATTTTCCTGGTATAGGAGAAATTAGAGTCGCGCCAAATAGAGCTATTGTATGGCCAAGTAATTATGTTTATGTTCATGGAGTAAAACCAATAACAAAAGGAACAAGGTATAGTATTGTATCATGGCTGCTTTAGAAGAACCAAAAATTATAAAGGATTTTATTACAGCTGAAGAAGCTCAATTTTTTTTGTGCTACACACAAATGATGCACAGAAATAATCCTTTTGCTAGTAACGATAAGAGTTATGAAGTGCCTAATGATGATACCTCTTATTATGCAGATGCTTTGACTGAAAGTCTTTTGTTGAAGAAACATGGATTTATGGAAAAAGAATTAGGTATTAAATTATTTCCAACTTACACATATTGGAGAATGTATACCTACGGATCCGAACTAAAAAAACATACAGATAGAAATTCTTGTGAAATATCAATAACACTGCATCTAGGTTCTGACGGAACTCCTTGGCCTATTTGTTTTAATGATCAATGTTTTGAACTAAAACCAGGAGAAGCAGCTATCTATAAAGGC
>CEOG01021434.1_pt1 | contig 10076 bp, 9 predicted proteins | sample 530301 | NCBI WGS metagenome assembly CEOG01 (sample SAMEA2619903, study PRJEB7988) | marine metagenome | biome: marine biome (ENVO:00000447); feature: surface water layer (ENVO:00002042); material: "saline water (ENVO:00002010), including plankton (ENVO:xxxxxxxx)" | depth 5 m | reverse complement strand
GGGGCGCATCCGCCATATCCTGCACAATAATGACCGCGCCATATGTCTCCCAGCTTGTCCGGGCGATTTCGGCCCGTTTGAGGGTTTTGAGATGGGTGTTGATCGCCGCTTCCACATTACGGGCGAAGGCGGCGTCATCGGTAATCAGGATGCTTTGCGCGACCGGGTCATGCTCCGCCTGGCTCAACAGATCGGCGGCGATCCAGGCCGGATCATTGCGATTGTCGGCGACGACCAGAATTTCGGAAGGGCCCGCGATCATGTCAATGCCGACGGTGCCGAACACCTGCTTTTTTGCGCTGGCGACAAAGGCGTTGCCGGGGCCGACGATCTTGTCGACGGGGGCAATGGTTTTGGTGCCGAAGGCGAGGGCGGCAATCGCCTGCGCCCCGCCGATGCGATAGATCTCATCAACGCCGCAAAGATCGGCGGCGGCGAGCACCAGCGGATTAAAGGCGCCGTCCGGCATCGGAACGACCATCACGAGGCGGGAGGCGCCCGCGACCTTCGCCGGGATTGCATTCATCAGGACGGACGACGGATAGGTCGCCCGGCCCCCGGGCACATATAAGCCGACATTCTCGATAGCCGTCCAACGATAGCCCAGCGATACGCCATCCGCATCTTCATAAAAGGCATCGGCAGGCAGTTGACGGCGGTGATAATCCTCGATCCGCCGGGCGGCGATTTTCAGCGCGTCCAGAGTTTCCGGCTCGCACGTTTTGATCGCCGCCTGAATTTCATCATCTGTGAGGCGCAGCTTGTCCGCGCTATCCAGCGTCAGGCGATCAAACTTCGCTGTATAGTCGAGGAGGGCCGCATCGCCATTCTTGCGGACATTCTCCAGAATATCGGCAGCGATGGCATCGACATTCCTGTCTTCCTCGCGCTTCTGATCCAGCAGGGCGTCAAAGGCGGCGGCAAAGGTGGCATCACGATTATCGAGCCTAAGCGGCATTGACCACCTCCCGGAATTTCTCGATCCAGCCGTTCAGCTCGACAGAGCGGGTTTTGAGCGCCGCCCGGTTGACGACAAGACGGGAGGTGATGTCGAGGATTTTCTCCACCTCGACCAGGCCATTGGCTTCCAACGTCGCCCCGGTGGACACAAGATCGACGATGCGGCGGCACAGGCCAAGGCCCGGCGCGAGCTCCATCGCGCCGGAAAGCTTGATACATTCCGCCTGAATGCCCGCTTCGGCAAAGAATTTATGCGTCAGGTTCGGATATTTGGTGGCGATCCGGATATGGCTCCACCGGCTGGGATCGCGATCTTCCTCCAGATCCTTCGGCTGGGCGACTGCAATGTGGCAGTGTCCAATATCCAGATCGACCGGGGCGTATATCTCCGGATAATTGAATTCCAGCAGGACATCATTTCCGGCAACGCCGAGCTGGGCGGCGCCAAAGGCGACAAAGGTGGCAACATCGAAGGAGCGGACACGGATGATGGAAATATGCGGGTGGTTGGTCCGGAATTGCAACAGGCGGCTCGCCGGATCGTCAAACGCGGGTTCGGGCTCAATCCCGACAGCGCGGATCAAGGGCATCACTTCCTTCAGAATCCGGCCTTTCGGCAGGGCTATGACCAACTCTTCACTCGATGGCACGCGGTAGCTCCATTCTCTATCTATTCTGCGGCGCGGTGGGGGTATCGTCATGCGATGGCTTCTTGTCCGTCTCCCACGCCTCACCCGTGTCCGTCAGGGTTACATTGACACATTCCGCCGAAATTCGCAGCGTGCCGCCACCCGCGAAGTTAAGGGTTATTTCGGTTTCCAGATCATTTCCGACATGCGTTGACAGGTTTAGCAATTCAAGGACTTCTGTCGGCTTTTGCCGGGAAATCCCCGTAGTCCGTACACTCGTCACATCCCCGATATAAAGTCCGGACCGGATGCGGTGCCACGGTCCGCCGCTCCTGTCCGCCGCAGCGGCATCTTCCCATTTGAAACGCGAGCCGATAAGGGCGAAGGCGCGAGCGGATTTCAGGTAGCTCATCTCTCCGGTGCTGGTAATCAGCCCCTCCGTCGCGGCGGAGAGGATTTCAACTTCATCGGCTTCGACTGCTATCAGCTTCAATGGATCGGGCATCGGCTGTCCTGTTGTTCGTTTCCTCAGCTTGTGTGAATGCGTTCTATGTCCGCCCCACAGGCTGCCAGTTTTTCCTCGAGACGCTCATAACCGCGATCAAGGTGATAGACACGATTGATAATGGTTTCTCCCTCGGCTGCCAAGCCCGCAAGCACAAGAGAGACCGATGCGCGCAAATCTGTCGCCATGACCGGCGCGCCAACCAGCCGCTTCACCCCCCGCACCAGGGCGGAGTGTCCATGGACGGTGATATTGGCGCCGAGCCGGGCGAGTTCGGGCACATGCATGAACCGATTTTCGAAGATGGTTTCGGTAATCATGGCCGCGCCGTCGGCCAAGGTCATCAGGGCCATGAACTGGGCCTGCATATCCGTGGGATAGCCGGGGTAGGGCAGGGTCATGATATCAACGCCGTGAACGGTTGGGCCGTCGCGGGAGATGATAAAACCGTTTTCCGTTTCCTCGATGTCCGCGCCCGCTTCTTCAAGGGCGTCAAGGACAGAGCGGATCAGGTCTGCGCGGGTATTGGTGAGTTCTATCCGCCCGCCCGTAATCACGGCGGCAATGGCATAGGTGCCGGTTTCAATCCGGTCCGGCATCACGCGATAGCTTGTGCCATGCAGACGCTCAACACCATTGATGACAAGACGGCTGGTGCCTTCGCCGGTGATGTCGGCTCCCATGGCGCGCAGCAGATGGACAAGATCAATAATCTCTGGCTCTTTCGCAGCATTTTCCAGCACAGTTGTGCCCTTGGCGAGAGAGGCGGCCATGAGCAGATTTTCCGTTGCGCCCACGGAAACTGTTTCAAAACGGATGTCCGCGCCGGTCAGGCCATCGGGTGCCTCTGCCTCCATATAGCCACCGGTGATGGTGATTTTTGCCCCCATCTCTTCCAGGGCGCTGATATGCAGGTTCATCGGCCGGGTGCCAATGGCGCAGCCGCCCGGAAGGGACACCCGCGCCCTGCCGATGCGCGCCAATAACGGGCCCATGACAAGGGCGCCCGCACGCATCTTGCGCACGATGTCATAGGGGGCTTCGGTGTTGGTGATATTCTTTGCACTGATGGAGAGGGAACGGCCATCGCAGCCGCCGCCGTTGGCGCTTTCCCCATTCATCACGGCGATTGCACCGTGCTGGCACAGAAGCGTGATCAGCGTCGAGATATCGGCCACATGGGGCAGGTTAGACAGGGTGAGAGGGTCTTCCGTAAGCAGGCTGGCAACCATGAGCGGCAGGGCCGAATTTTTCGCGCCGCTGATCTCAATTTTACCGTTAAGCGGCTTGCCGCCCTTGATGCGAATGCTGTCCATATCGAATACTCTGTTTCAGTCTGGCTGATAGCTGATAATAACCGGGGAGGGGCCCCTTGATATCCGGCCATGCAATTTTGTCGAAAGAGCGGCTTTTATCCCATTTTGCCGAAGAAGGGAAAGCTTTTGGCGCATCTCTGTCATGTGGGTCGTGCCTTGGGCCTTGAACGGTTCGACATGTATTTACAGTCTTGGCAGGGTCACCCCTTCCTGCCTCATATATTTTCCCGCCCGATCCTTGTAAGACACCTCGCATGGCTCGTTCCCTTTCAGAAACAGGAACTGGCAGGCCCCTTCATTGGCATAGATTTTTGCAGGTAGCGGAGTTGTATTGGAAAATTCCAGCGTGACGTGGCCTTCCCATTCGGGCTCCAGTGGTGTGACATTGACAATGATGCCGCAACGCGCATAGGTGGATTTGCCAAGACAAATTACGAGAACATCGCGGGGGATGCGGAAATATTCGACGGTCCGGGCGAGTACAAATGAATTCGGCGGAATAACGCAGACATCCGTCTTGCGATCAACAAAGCTGGTGCTGGAGAAGGCTTTCGGATCGACGGTTGCCGAATCGATATTGGTGAAAATTTTGAATTCGTCGGAAACCCGGGCGTCATAGCCATAGGACGACAGACCGTATGATATGATGCCCTCCCGCTTTTGGCTCTCGACAAAGGGTTCTATCATGCCCGTGTCACGGGTCGTCTGCCTGATCCATTTGTCCGATAGAATCGACATATTCACATCACTCCGCTCAAACCACTGATTTTGACCGGCATACTACAGTTTGTGGCGGAGAGGGCCAAGGCCAAAAGACGATTTATCCACCCCCGAGCCGGTCACGGTTCTTGATGGGCGCAGGCGCGGCTTCCCCGCGATTGCGTTGCAGCGCCTTCCGCTTGTGTAAATTGGCGCGCAACTCGGCCGCCAGCCGTTCCGTCTTTTCAGCCTGCTGCCGTTTCTTTGTGTCTTTATCCGTCATCCTATCCAGCCGCCCGAAGGACTATTCACATCCTGAATGTCATTATGCCACGTTTAACAGAAAGACAATGAATATAAAAAGAGGGGCATGTCGCCCCTCTTTTCATGCCGTCTGTTTACGGATCTTTTAGCTGATGACAGCTCCGTCCTTTCGGGTAACGGCAATAACGGCGGACCGGGGAACGGATTGTCCGCCTTCGGGGAAGTGGCTATCGCCTTTTTCGCCGGGATGCTGAACGCCTATGAAAACCGTGCGGTTATCCGGGCTCCAGGTAATACCGGTGATTTCGCATTCCTTCGGGCCAACCAGGAAACGTCTGATTTCGCCCGTTGACGGGTTGCCGATCAGCATCTGGTTGTTGCCCATCCCGGCGAAATCATCCTTGTTGGAGTAGCTGCCGTCTGTCTGGATCCAGAGGTTGCCGCGTTTATCGAAGGCCAGCCCGTCCGGTGAATTGAACATATTGTCCGCTGTCACATTGGCAGAGCCGGCATAGGCATCGCCGTGAACTGTCGGATTGCCGGCGACGACGAACAGATCCCAGTTAAAACGTTCAGCCGTATGATCGTCATTCGCCGGACGCCAGCGGACAATCTGGCCATAGTTGTTCTTGGCGCGTGGATTGGGGCCATCGACCGGCATGGCATCCCCGCCGGCGTTGGTTTTGTCGATGCCGCGGTTCTTGTTATTGGTGAGGGCGAGATAGGCTTCGGCCCGGTTCGGGTTGACGGCAACCCATTCCGGACGGTCCATCGTGGTTGCGCCAACCGCGGAGGCCGCCTGACGGGTCAGGATACTGATTTCCGCCTGCGACGCCATCCCCGTTGTTTCGGGCGTCAGCGGAACCCATTTCCCGGTGCCATCATCGCTGAATTTTGCGACATAAAGCGTGCCGTCATCCAGCAGGTCGCGATTATTGCCCCCTTCGACATATTTGCCTGAGCTGACAAAGCGGTAGAGAAATTCGCCGCGCTCGTCATCGCCGAGATAAACAACCACATGGCCGTTATTCGCCACGACAAGTTCCGCATTTTCATGCTTGAAACGCCCGAGCGCGGTGCGTTTCTTGGGCGTGGACTTCGGATCGGCCGGGTCAATTTCCACGATATAGCCGAATCGGTTGGGTTCGGTCGGGTGTTTGCTGATGTCGAAGCGTTCATCGGCGCGTATCCAGGCATAGCCCCAGTCCTTGTTACCGACGCCATAGCGTTTCAGCTCGGCGGAGGGGGCGTAATTCTCATCGCTGCTGGAGAAGTAGCCGTTGAAATTTTCCTCGCAGGTCAGATAGGTGCCCCAGGGAGTATGACCATTGCCGCAGTTGTTCCAGGTGCCGAGGGCGAGGACGCCGTCCGGATCAGCCGCCGTTTTCATCAAAGCATGGCCACGGGCCGGACCGGTGATTTCCATCGGGCTGCTGGCCGTCAGGCGGCGGTTGTACGGGCTGTCCCTGACAATCTGCCACTTACCGTTTTCCTGCCGGAGTTCGGAAACGGTGATGCCATGCGCGGCCATGCCCTTGCGCACGTCATCGTCGGTTTCCGGAGCCTTGCTGTCGCGATTGCCATAAATGATTTTGAGATTCACATATTCGTTGTTGGCGACGAGGACCGTTTTGCCGTCAATATCGAACAGGGTCATGCCGTCCGTATTGTCGCCCACCGCCAGCAATTGGCTGGCTTCGGTGCCGCGCGTGGCCTGATCGAATGCCTGGCTGTTGGACCAGAGCGGATCGCCCCACATGGTCACCACATGCCAGTCGAAGCCGTCCGGCACGGTGATGGTATCCAGGGCATTGGCGGCAACCGGCTTGAAATCGACGCCGGTTGCGGCGGCGCTGGGCAGGCTGCGCAGCGACGTGGTGCCGAGAAGCAGGGCGGCGGCGCCGAACTTGGCGCTCTGGCCGAGGAAGCGGCGGCGGGAGAGAAGGGTGTCGGATATTCTCTGGAAGTCGGTCGCTTCCGGACGCGGGTTGTTCATTTCGTCGAATTCATCGAAGGACGGGCGGTCAAATTCTTTTGCGGACATGTAGGGGCTCCTGCAATTGCTGTGTTTCGCTCGGTTCCATTTCAAGAACCAAGTGTGAGCACCGTCTTACGGGCCGGGCATTGCAGTTTTTGGTCAGTTTGATGACAGGATGGATTAACCCCGTCAAGATACTGGCCCCGTCCGGTCCCGTCTGTGTTCGCAATAGAGTGTGACAGAGAATTTCCGGAAGGAAACAGGTAAAATCAGGGCTGGCAATGAGCGGAGATATGCAGGGGGTATTTTGCCGTTAATTTTTTGTCGTCTGCCGTCCTCTATCCTGTCGGTTTGCCGCGTCAATAATTTCAACAAACTCTTTGACATGGCAGCAAATCCCTATATATTCCGCCGCGCATCGACCCATATTGCCGCCGTAGCTCAGGGGTAGAGCACTCCCTTGGTAAGGGAGAGGCCGGTGGTTCAAATCCACCCGGCGGCACCATTTCCCCTAAAATGCAGTATGATTTTTCCGCCAGCTCCGCAGGAAGCTTGCGCATTTTTGCATCTCGCGTCATGTTAGCGCAAAGGCCCTTTTCCGGTGAGACCCGATGAGAAAATATATCGTTCCATTGCTGTTTCTGGCGGGTGCCGGGCTGATTGGCTGGGTTGCTTATGATTATTCGACCAGCGGATCGGAAGTTGCCCGCTTTGAACTGCATGGAACCGAAGGCAGTGGCCGTCTGGTCACGCTGGACCCATCCATGAACCCGATGCGCGCGGTGTTGACGGTTTCCTATGACATCGAACTGATGGAAGAGAACAACCGGGCCTTTGACTACAGTGTGATCATGGTCGGGCCGGGCGGAATGCAGACATTCACAGCCGAAGGGCAGCAGCGCGATAAACGCGAAGACAGAACGCCCGAATATGCATCAAAAACATCGGAACAGGTCATCAAGACATTCGATATTCCGGCGCCCGGCGACTATTTGCTGGATTGGCGGATCATGCCGGAAAAAGCACAGGTAACGGCGCAGGCGATCTCGCTTCGCCGGAATGTCACGCCGCTGCGCGTTCCTTTTCTGATTGCGGGCGGGGCCTGTTTTCTTCTCGCCTTTCTATATCTGCTGCTCAGCCGGAAACGGCGAAGCTGACGGTTCACTATGAATGAGGTATTGTGATGAGTGATGAAAAACCCGGATACCGGCTTCTGACCGGCGAGGATACCCATGAATTTTGCGTGCGGGTGAGCAAGGCGCTGGCCGAAGGCTATGTGCTGTATGGCTCTCCGGCGGCAACATTCGATCCCAATACCAACCGCATGCTGGTGGCGCAGGCCGTTGTCCGGCCGGACTTTCCAAAAGGAAACTGACCGATGCTGATCGAGGCGGGATCTCTCGGGCTTTTCGTGCTTTCCGCGCTGGCGCTCAACCTGACGCCGGGGCCGGACATGCTGTTCACGACGGCAAGCGGCCTCAAGCAGGGGCCGCGCGCGGGAATTGTCGCGGCGCTGGGCATCTCGACCGGGTCGATGGTGCATATCCTACTCGCGATCATCGGCGTCACGGCAATTTTCAAGACGTCGGAGCTGGCCTTTGATGTCCTCCGCTTTGCCGGGGCGGGCTATCTGCTGTGGATCGGCATCCGCAGTTTTTCGGAGCGGGCGGGCGATCTCAGCCGCCCGCATGTAAAACCCGCGACCATGTTGACCGTGTTCCGCCGCGGAATGCTGACCAATATTTTCAATCCGAAGGTGGCGCTCTTCTTCATTGCCTTTTTGCCGCAGTTTGTCTCGGTCAGTTCCGGCTCCATCGCGCTTCAGATCCTGATTCTCGGCCTGCTGTTCAATCTGACGGGCCTTTTGTGTAACGGCGCGGTCGGGCTGTTTTCGGGCGGCGCGGGGCGGCTCTTGTTGCAGCGGCCGACAGCGGCGAAATGGATTTCGCGCATCTCCGGCACGATCTTTATCGGCCTTGCCATCCGGCTGGCCCTGACGGAACGGGCCTGAGGGGCACTCGGCGGCGCGGAACTTGCGGGCCAGAAAAAACCGCCCCCGGAGATGACCGGAGGCGGCGGATGGAACAGCGTGTAGGATCGCTCAGGCGGGTACGTCCGGGTTCATGCTGTAGGTGCCGACATAGACCCCCGTTGCCAGGACATGCCCTTCCATAGCGGCAAGGGCTTCGCCGCCGCCAAATTTACCGGAAAGGCCGAGGCTTTCCACATCCAGCGCATACACCGTGAAATGATAGTGATGGACGATGCTGTCATTCCAGGGCGGGCAGGGGCCGTCATACTGACCATATTCGCCGCCCATATCCGCATCGCCTGCGAACCAGTCCGTATAGTTGTTAAGGCCGGAGACGCCGAAGTCATTCTTGCCGATGGGCTTGCCCTTCGCGGTTATTCCGTCACTCGCCGCGCCTTCCGCAAGGCTGGTGACGCTCGCGGGGATATCCACCTGAACCCAGTGGTAGAAATCAACACGCGGAAGGCTGGTGGGGACCGTCTTGCCCTCCTGATTGACATCTTCCCCGCTGGAGGGGACATCCGGATCATGGCAGATGATGGCAAATGATTTGGTGCCGGCGGGGGCATCGGACCAGCTCATCGCCGGGCTTTTGTTATCGCTGAGCGCGACATGCCCTTCGCTTGCGGGAATGCCGAAGGCGAATTTTCCCGGTATCTTGCCGCCGTTTTCCCATCCGTCGATCTTGAGTTTCAATGTGGCTGTCATGTGATCCTTCCCGTTATCATTTTATCTGGCGGGCGATCTTAACAAAGCCCTTGCGGCAGGTAAATGGCTGTGACCCCGGAGGCCGGGCTAGGGGCGAAAAGAAAAAGAGACCGGGCCTTTCAGGCTTTCAAGCTGCGGTTCGATCCAGTTGATCCAGTGGCAGAGGGCGGGGCGGGTCTCGCGCGGGTCAATGATGTCATGAACGCTGAAACTTTCGGCGCGGGGCAGGGGCGATTGCTGCGCCGCCAGCTTTTCTTCCAGCTCCGCCCGCAGCCTGTCGGGATCCTCCGCCGCCTCGATCTGCCGCCGATAGGCGACGGCAACGCCGCCTTCCACCGGAAGCGGGCCCATCTCGGCGCTTGGCCAGGCGAGGACATAACCATTCTCGCTGTAATGGGCGGCGGCTGCGACACCGAAGGATTTCTTTACAACCACCGTCGCCCAGGGCACGACGGACATCACGGCGGCGGCCACGGCGGAGGTGCCGTATTTGATCGTCCCCTCCTTCTCCGACTCCGGGCCGATCATGAAGCCCGGCTCATCGGTGAAATTGACGATGGGCAGATGAAAGGTATCGCACAGCTCGATAAACCGCCGGACTTTCTGGGCCGCCTTCGCGCCCATGGCGCCCGCATAATATTTGCTGTCATTGGCGATGACGCCGATGCTACGCCCGTCCAGCCGGGCAAAGGCGGTGATCAGGCCGGGGCCGAAATGACGTCCCATTTCAAAGACGCTATCCTGATCGACGACCAGCCCGACCAGCTTGCGCATGTCAAACACTTGGCGACGGTTTTTGGGCACGATATGGATCAGCTCCTCCGCCATCCGGTCGGTCGGGTCATCGCTCTCGGCGCGCGGCGCCAATTCCCAGACATTGCCGGGAAGATAGCTCAGAAACTGCCGGATCTGGCGGAAGGCATCCTCTTCATCCGTCGCGATATTGGCGGCGACGGCGTTGCGGCTGTGAACCGCCGCGCCGCCC
>CEOG01030985.1_pt1 | contig 10097 bp, 9 predicted proteins | sample 530301 | NCBI WGS metagenome assembly CEOG01 (sample SAMEA2619903, study PRJEB7988) | marine metagenome | biome: marine biome (ENVO:00000447); feature: surface water layer (ENVO:00002042); material: "saline water (ENVO:00002010), including plankton (ENVO:xxxxxxxx)" | depth 5 m | reverse complement strand
TCTATGAGGTCTGCCATAGGATTAATGTCAGGGTAATTATGGTAAACAAACTTGAGGAAATCAAGATATTGAGAATCAGATGGAATGAGATGGTCAAACCCTTTATCAGGAATGTAGTCATCAAAATAGAAATTATCAAACTTACTATACAAATAGTGGAAATACTCATCATCATCTGCCATAAACCTCTCTATAGATGGGACTGTTGCAACCATATTAATTGATGTAATATAGTCTGCAAAGTACTCAATGTTTCTTCCATAAGGTCCTTTCACTGGTCGACCGTCAAAGTCGTATGAACAAATAATATAAGATGGGATGCCTGCTTTATTTAAATCATCTAATAGTTTTTGTACTCTTTCTTGTTTATTAAATTGAAAGGACGTAACCCATACGACTTTTATTTCCATATCATATTTGTCGTATATTTTTTTAATCTCTATAAGCATATCATAATATACGTCGTATGCCCAATGAGATATCCTGTCTTGAAATAGTTCACCGCCAACCATATTGATTTGGCAGACTTTAACCATTCCAACCATTTTCTTTACATGGTCTTCTACTAATGGTATCTTAGAAAATATACCTTCTCGAGATAATCCAACTGTTGACTTTTTATCATGATGACAAAAGATACAATTCAAGTGGCAGTTCTCAAACAAGGTCAGTTCGATCTCACCTATATTTGGCCTCTTAGGTTCTAGTATAGCTTTTGTAAAATCAAAGTTTTCCAATTAGCATCTCTTCTTCGTAATACTCTCTTACGTCAGGCACCATGCCTTGTTCGTTGTTATTCCAATTAGCGTACCAAAGAATGTCGTCATATGTATTTTGATCCTCAGTGTATGGTTTAAAATAAGGATCGTGTGGCAGTAAATCTCTATCATTTAAAACCTCATGAAAATCTTCATTGAAATCTAAAGCTATCCAGTTTGCATAGCATATTGCCACAAAGTATGATTTAGCTGGGTAGATCCACTCATCTACCTTCTCGTCAAAATGTCTTACAGCATCATTAACTATAGAATCAGGTCGCCATATGATATCAACTTTGTTTAAATCGTCTTTGTGTTCTGTTGCCATCAAATGATATGCTTTAGACCGGGCTTTCCATTCTTGCATAATCTAATAATCCTTTATAACCGTTACAGCTGTTTGTTAAATCAGTAACATATCTATAGTGTTCAGTCAAACATTTACCAAACCAATCGCATGATCTGCAAATGTCTGATACGTTTTCTTCTTTTTCTTTCTTAGTCCATTTAATATAATCGTCATATGAATCTAATTCTAAAAAATATTCATTGTCATTTTTGTCAAATTCTAATACGGCAAATCTACCGTTAGGTGTGATATAGACATGGTCATCACTAAATGCATTATACAAACCAAGTAAGCAATCAGTAATACGAGCAGAGTTTTCGAAATGAAATTCAAACTGGCCAGGATAGTCAATCCATTTCTTTACAAAATCCTCAAAGTCTTTATGGCTAACATTCTGTTGATTAGCCTGATTAGTTGAGTATGGTTTTATTTCTACACTCTGTACATTTCTAATCATATTAAATGTGTGGACCATAAAGTCTACGTCCATCTCAATAACCTTTTTAGATGCAAGGACAAGAACTGCTAACTCTTTATTTGCATCCATCATATTATTTAACACATGTTGTTGTTTCTCTCTTGCATCAAAGTCATATGAAACTGATAATGAAATATCATCATCACGAAAAAAATCTGGAAAGGCAGAAAGATTTGTGTTTATATTTATTTCATCATCATAATATTTACGAATAATATCTTTCATAGCATAGAAATAATCTGGCTTTAATAAACCTATTTCACCACCATATAAATCAATATGGTTTATCTCTGGTATTTCAGATAGTCTTTGATCTAAGACAGCGAGATTGATTTGCTGCCTATCACCTAATTGTTCAGGTGTCAGATAACAAAAGTCGCATCTAAAGTTGCAATAGTAAGTCGGGTTGATCGATAGATTCATCGACATAAGGCGTCACTCCACTTGGATCCATTCCATTTAATTCTAAAATACGAGGTGCCATGCCTTTCATTTGTTTACAATGAGCTTCTACGGTACCTTCTCGTTTCATATCTCGTACTGTCTTTTTACAACCATTACAAATCTCAAACATAGGACATGTATAACATGCCATCTTCATTGTTTGTATATTAGGATCATGTTGCAAAGGTGTTTGCATAGGTCCATTCATTTCTTCATCAAAGTTTATAGGATAGTCAAGGTCATCAGCCAATGAACCGCATGAATAATAATCACCACCCGGATTGAATGCACGAATACCTTCATCACAGTTGCGGTTTTGTGGACAGGTTGTAAATCCACGTTTTAACCGTCGCATCATTTGTTTTGTGTTAAACTCCCACGGGTGTAATCCCGCGTCATACACGTCTAGATATAACTGATAGATCTTACTGAGTCTATAAGTTGAACCTTGTACACCTGATGCCATTGCATAATTAAGTTTACATTCCACATTCATTTCTTTGGCAAGCTTGACATTATCAAGTGCACGATAATCATTCATGTCTGTAAGAACGGCAATAAAGTCTGGTCGTTCACCACAATATTTTAACATTGCATCTGATACAGCCCAAAAGTCTTCTTCTGTAAATTCTGTAAAATCGCCTTTGAGTCGACCACCACCATATTGGAATGATGTGCAAACACCCATACGTTCATGATTGAATAGATCTACCCATTTCTCAGGCTTTACATAAAACGGCCATAGGTTTGTAGTAAATGAAATATGTGCAGGATAATCATGCTCGTCAAGATGTTCTATGATTTTCCAATAGTAGCTCGGATCAACCATTAAAGGATCGCCACCATTAATAATTAGAGAGTTAGTATCGGGATAACGTTTTAGGAAACGAAATACATAATCCAAGTCTAACAACCCTGCATTATTAGGGTCGATTGCTGTTGAAGAACAAAAAGAACATTTAAAGTTACATGCCTCGGTAGGCTTAATAATTAAATCCATCCATTTTCCTTCGCTAAGGTCATCATAAGAGTTTTAGGTGCGGGACAAACATCGTCCATCCATCTTAATTGGTGGCAATCAGAATGGCAATAGTTAAAGACCGGACAATCATAACATCTCGAATCACGCTCATGCACTTCACAAGAAATAATTTCCATACGTTTTGGTGAAGCTCTGACTTCTTTTGCAGGTGTATTTATGTGTCCATACCATTCTGTTGGTGCGGCATTAGGGCAGCCCGCAACTGTACCATCGGCGTTAATAGTATGAATCTTTTGTTCGCAATCTCTACAAAACGTACCGTTGAAAAATTGACCGGCATCAAACTTAGCATAGACGGAATCTAGGAAACCATTCTCTACAGGATGATCCTTGGTTGTTTCATGCATACGCATCCACCATTTATCAAGGTCTCTATTATGTGGAAATATATCTGGATTCAGTTCGGCATTACCGTTATGAGTAAGGCGTTCGTACGATATCTCAGATATACCAAGTGAATGCATATAGTCAGCTATCTCTAATGGATCCATTTGTACCATGTCAGCTGTAACTGATATAAAACATTTAAGTCTTATACCGTATTCTACTAGTGTTCGTACATTAAATTCCCATAATTCTCTTTGTCTTTGATTTGCAAATCTAATATTAGGATCCCATGATGTAGCAACATTACCACCATCTATACATTCATCAAAGAATTTTATATGCTCAGGTTTTAATTTAAATACTAAATTAGTTGTAATACCGTGAGTACACCTTTCACCCCAATTAGATTTTGTAATATTATAAAATTCCATAATATCTTTCATAGGTGCAAGCATAGGCTCTCCACCGTGATATTCAAGGTGAATTTCGTTATCTCCTGTATCTAGTTGATTACACCAATCTGCTGTCTTAGCTGCATCAAAATATATTTTACGACCTTTAGTTCCAGACGTAAAACAATGTGAGCAATTAAGGTTGCACGTCTCTGTCGTTTTCACGTACGCGATTAAGTGTTTCTGTGTCGCGAATGCCATGTGAAGCTATTAGTGCCCTTTCATAATTCAGTGCTTTGTGTTCAGTGCCAGCAGGTATAGACAATTTATCTCCGACTTGGAGTATCACTTCCATGCCGTCTACCCACATAGATTTAGATCCTGCTTTACATTCAATGATAACATCGACTGGATCTGTATGTTGTTTAAATGTCGGACCAAATTTTGGATTATAGAATAAATGGATTGTTCGGTCGTCAAACTTCCAATGCTTTTCCATTTGTTCTATTTTGATTGTTACTTTACCTAATGCTAAATATTCTGCCATGAGTGCACAATATGCATAATACTCAGTAGGTTCTATATAATGTTGTAATCCATTCTCATCGATTATTGAAACATCATGCTCATAATAACATTGCCCCGACATTAGGAATTCCTCGAATTGCTCAAATGTCATTTTATTTCCCTTATAGATAGTACTGTTATTTATAATGAGGTTCAAATGATACATAACGCTTGGGCTACACCAATTGAACACAAAAAGTCACACGTCGAAGGTTTATTAGATCACATACTCACGTATGCTGACACTTCTAAGATCAATTATAACATACTTGAAGACGATAGTAAACCTATAAATTTACTAAAACAAATAGCATATGATAATTTTAAAAGCTATGTTAATAGATGTTATGGTGTAGATATTGACACATACCATACGGAAATAAAAGGCTGGCTTATATCACCAAAAGATGGATATGTACATCCATTTCATAATCATATGGGTGCAATGTTTTCTTCTGTGTTTTATGTATTAGCCGAAGAAAATGATTCGGGTGGTGAAATTAGATTTCATGACCCAAGACATAATGCAAATCGTGGATATGATGAAAACTTTACAAAACACTTTGAGGATAAAGTAATATTGCCTAAAACAGATGATGTTGTTATATTCCCCTCATTTTTATATCATTCAGTAAGTCCTTTTTATTCAGGATTACGTATTGCGCTACCATTAGATATTATGCTGATTAGGAGAAAAGATTAATGAAAGATATGTGGATGATGTGGGATCGCATGGAAGAAGATAATGTAGATGAATTTAATTTCATCGCAGAACAGTATCCATTAATAAATGCATCAATTGGCCAAGGAAAGAAAAATAAGACAGATAAACAAATAAGACGAAGCCAAATTAGATGGGTAAAAGATGATCTCATAAAAAATAAAATGATGGAATATGCCAAAGTTGCGAATCGATCATTATGGAATTTTGATATTAATCATATGGATGATGTGCAGCATACTCGATATCATCATGAAGATCATGGCCATTACGATTGGCATGTTGATATATTTTGGGATAATAAACTAACTTTATATGATAGAAAAATATCTGTAATTATTCAATTAACAGATGGAGATGAATATGAAGGTGGTGACTTTCTTATTGACCCACAATATTCTCAACCGCCAAGGGATTTAATGAGAAAGAAGGGCACGGTCTTTGCATTCCCTTCTTTTATAAGACATAAAGTAGAACCTGTAACAGCAGGAACACGAAAATCTTTTGTAACTTGGATTGAAGGACCGGCTTTTAGATAAAAAAAATAATATAAATAGAGTAAATAAACTCTATAGGATATTAAAATGGCCATTCCAACAACAAGAGATACTTATATCGACTATTGCAAAAGGGCACTAGGCGATCCTGTAATAGAAATAAATGTAGACGAAGATCAGATAGATGATCGAGTAGATCAAGCTTTAGAATATTACAGAGAATATCACAACGATTCAATGTTACGTACTTATATTAAGCATCAGTTAACAGCAACTGATATTACAAATAAGTACATAGCCATGCCAGCGAATGTCCTACAAGTTAAGAGAGTTTTGCCATTTATGATCTCAAGCCAAGGGTCAACAATGTTTGACGTTAAGTATCAATTGATGCTTCACGATATTACAAACATGACATCATTCCTTGGAGACGTTGGATATTTTAGTCAGATACAACAATATACACAATTGTTAGATATGACATTAAATGGTCATCCACAACATGATTATTCATATCATCAGCAACGTGTTTATATTCACGGTGATTTCGAAGATGAAACACTAAAAGAAAATAAATACGTTGTAATTGAAGCTTTAATAAAAGTAGATGAAGCAGCACATAATAGTGTGTGGAATGACAAATGGTTAAAGCTATATGGCACTCAGTTGATTAAACAACAATGGGGTGCAAACTTAATGAAGTTCTCAGGAATGCAACTTCCTGGTGGCGTTTCTATGAATGGCGATGCTATATATGAACAGGCAACTCAAGAGATTTTACGATTGCAAGAGGAGTTAAGACTAGAACACGAAGACCCAGTATCGTTTTTCATAGGATAAGAATATGCGAAATCTTTATTTCAGTGCTGGTGCAAGGTCTGAACAAAATTTATATGAAGATTTAATTATAGAGTCTATAAAGATTTATGGACAAGATTTATATTATTTGCCACGTGATTTAGTGAATGTTGATGATGTTTTCAGAGAAGATCCTGTATCAAAATTTAATTCTAATTATTTGTTAGAAATGTATGTAGACAACGCCGACGGCTTTGACGGCGAGGGTGATCTATTTACTAAATTTGGTGTTGAAATAAGAGATCAAGTTACATTTACTGTTGCTAAGCGTAGATGGCAACAAACCGTTATGAGATATGATAATGAGATTCAAGGTATTCGTCCTCTTGAGGGCGATTTAGTTTTTACGCCGTTCTCAAAGAAAATATTTCAAATCATGCATGTTGAGCATGAGCAACCTTTTTATCAATTAAACAACCTACCAGTATTTAAATTACAATGCGAACTATTCGAATACAATGATGAAGACTTTGATGTTAATAATGATGCTATTACACAACTAGAAGCAGACGCAGCATTTAGATATGAGTTAACACTTACGCAGGGTATTACTGCGGCAGGTAAAGTGGAGCTTGATTAATGAGTCATAGATGGAAAAGACTACGTCGAATTAGTGTAACAAATGCTGGCGATCAATACGAAGCTCCGCCGACAGTTACTATCACACCACCAGCTGCACCTAAACAAGAAGCTCAGGGTACGGCTGCACTTGTTGGCGGTACAGTAAATTCAATTACATTAGATAGTGGTGGTAACTTTTATTCTACACCTCCGGCTGTTACTATAAGTGCACCTGATATTCCTGGTGGTACACAAGCCGTGGCTACAGCAGTTATATCTGGCGGTGAAGTTACGGAGGTGAATGTTTCTACTCCTGGTACAGGATATTCTACACCTCCAACAGTTACAATTGCAAAGTCTACTGATCCTAAAGAAGATTTTGCTGCTACTGCAACTTTAGAATTTGATTCTGCAACTGGTACTGTTACAAAAATAAAGGTTAACGATAGTGGTAACTTTTATGATTCAGATAATCCACCTGTTGTAACTATTTCTCCACCATTTGCTGACACTAATTTTGAGCGTGGTGAAGATGTAACTATTCAAGCTGATGCTAATGGTGTAGAAGTAAAGGGTGAAGTTGCAAATTTTATAGAAAGTAGCCAGACATTATCTTTAATTCATACAGCAAATGATGACGGTACATTTATTGCGCCAGGTACAGGACTTACAATTACTGGTGATAATTCAGGTGCTGCTCGTAAAATTACAAAAGTCATACTACCTGAGATTGCTGGCGATGTATCAGATGAGTTTAATGATGAAACGCAGGATTTCTTAGATTTTTCAGAATCAAATCCATTTGGAGAACCAGAAGTTGCAAGTATAATTCAAGCAAATGCTGATAGCGATTCAGCGGCAGCAGCGCCTGCAACAAAAATGACTATTCAAGGTGCTAATGGAGATCCTTCATTTGCATTTCCTAAAACATATAAGATTATTGCAAATGGTGTATCATATCAGTTTGTTGCCGATGAGGATGATCCAAACTATATCGAAGGTGTAAGAGATTTAAATATACCTGGATTTGCGGTTAGCACTCATAGTACAGATAGTGTTACTGATGCAATACAAGTGTCATATACGCCTCAAACGGCTGGAGATACTTTAACATTAGCAGGTGATGGATTTATACATTTAGGTATTCCTGAAGGCAATTATGAATTAAATCCATCTAGTGAAACAGCTCCAACTAGTTCAGCTCTACAACCAGGTGATAGCGCTGCACCAAGAGTTGGTGATAGCGTTGATGCCGGTTTTATGTCTGATACGGCATATGCTTTGCAAGTTGCTGGTGCATCAACATCAATGATTTGGGATAGTGCTGCTATAGATTTTGGTACTGGCGTAGGCGGACTTAGCTATATAAGAAACTTTCCAGTTACTACAACAGATGTACCTGGTCTATCTGATCCTTCAGGAGTTGTATTTGGTAAAAATGGTCGTAGATTATATTTTGTAAACAAAAACTATGCTGATTCAAGTGCGATTGTATATGGTGCTAAATTAGAAACACCATATGATATATCTTCAATATCAGACGGTGATGAAGAACGAGCAGACTTAAGTACAGTCTTTGCTAGATCTTTCTATTCAAATGCAGATTCATCTCAATTTTACGGTGGTCAGAGATTAAGTGCGATTGCATTCAATCCACAAGGTACTAAGATGTACGCTGTTGAAGCTGATAGAGATATATTAAATCAGTTTAACTTATCTGATTCATGGGATATTAGTACAGCAACATACGAAAAGGGTCTTGTTGGTTCAGTTCCATTTGGTTATACGGCTGCTCAAAGTAATGTAACAGTTAATTCTAATGTTAACCTAAATAATACTTTCTCTATGGAATGGTACGATAGCGGCCGTAAGATGGCTGTTGGTAAATTAGGTGTAAATGGTCCTGTTGATGAATTAGCATTTAGTACACCGTATGATATTAGCACATTTACTTCTAGGACATTTCATACAAATAATATTGTAGATTCATATGGAACTACAAACAAATTTGTACAAAAATTAGCATTCACAAAAGGTTCTATGTTTAATAAAGATGGAACAAGACGTTATTATATTCATAGACAATTTTCAGATTCTGACTACGATAGTTCATCTAGTGGTATAGGTAATGGACTAAATGGCAATAGAATGACACTTCTACGAACTGATCTTTCTACTCCATATGATCTATCAACTATGACTTATCATAGTCAAATAGAATTAACAAATTTACCAGATTCTGGTGCACCGACTAAAATGAATATCAATGATGCATTTGCTATGCATCCTGATGGTTCTAAAATATTTGTTATGACTAATAGTGTTCCAGACATGCCAACTGACAGTGGATGGACAGGAACAAATCAATTTAATATAATTGAATTTGGTGCAAATGCTGACAGTAATGGTTCATCGTTTATTAATTTACCTGATATTTCTGTTAAGCCAATGGTACAAGCTGATAGTGCGACTGCATGGGCTGAAGCGTATTTGCTAGATTCAAATTTAACTAAATTTAGACAATTGATACCAGTCGGTAGTGCGCACTATGTTGATCCGATTGTAGATAGTGAAGGATCATTCTTTAGATCATCGGCTGTTCGTTTGATATCGACAGTTGACAGTGGAGCTAGATATGAAACTCCTGGGATTGGTAATGTATTCTACTTAGCTATTGACGAAGGTTTTCAGGCTGATAGTAGTTCATTAACTGATAGTGCCTATGTAGTAACTTTTGATTCTGATAGACAATACGGTGGTGGTTATGGTTTAGTGTTTAATATTCAAAAGACACTTACATGGGGTGGTTCTAGAGGATTTTCGGTTGCCGGTGGTCATAATGACCAATTAGATTATTCAGTTACAGTTATTGAATATTTAGATATCAATACAACAGGAAACACAGCTGACTTTGGTGATTTAACAATACGAAAAAGAAATGCTTCTGCTACCGGTAATGGAACATATGCCGTGTGTATGGGTGGCGCTACATCTAATAATAATCCTCCTACTCCTACAAACTCAGATGTTATTGATCGATGGACTTGTGCAACACCTGGTAATGCATCAGATTTTGGAAATATAACAATTGCTAATCAATATG
>CEOG01031237.1_pt1 | contig 10102 bp, 8 predicted proteins | sample 530301 | NCBI WGS metagenome assembly CEOG01 (sample SAMEA2619903, study PRJEB7988) | marine metagenome | biome: marine biome (ENVO:00000447); feature: surface water layer (ENVO:00002042); material: "saline water (ENVO:00002010), including plankton (ENVO:xxxxxxxx)" | depth 5 m | reverse complement strand
CCCGACAGCAGCGCCGCGACGCGGGTCGCGTCATTGGTGATGGGCGTCCAGACGACCTTGTCAATATTATGCTTGTACTCCTCGTTCCCCCACCAGCTTTCATTGCGGACCAGCACTGTCTTGACGTCCGGCTCCCGGCTTTCCAGCTTGAACGCGCCGGTGCCATTGGTATGCCGGACCGCATAGGTTTCCTGGCTATCCTTGAAATTCTGCGGCGCCTCCACGCCATGCTCCTTGGACCATTCCGCATCCATCATGAAGATGTTGACAAGCTGGTCGAGCAGAATGGGGTTCGGCTTGTCCGTGACGAATTGAACGGTGTAATCATCTATCTTGCGGATTTCCGTGATCGTGTTCACATAGCCCTGCATCTGGCTTGTATCGGCCTGCGCCCGCTTGATCGAAAAGATAACATCGTCGGCATTGAAGGGATTGCCGTTATGGAACGTCACCCCTTCGCGCAGCTTGAATTCCCAGGTGTTCGGATCAAGATTTTCCCAGCTAACCGCGAGCCCGGGAATTTTGACCATGCCGGGGTCGCGCATCACCAGCGCATCATACATCTGGATATCAATCATCAGGGTCACCAGGGCATTCAGCGCATGCGGATCAAGCGTCGACGCATCGCTGACACTGGTATACCGCAGGACATTTTCCGCCTGAACGGGCGCCGCGAAGGGGGCCGCGGCAGCCCCCAGAACGAAACCCGCCACGGCAAGTTTCCTTGTCAATTTTAGCATAATACCTCCTTGTTTTCACATCTGTCGGAGGCAGCCCTGGCATCAGGACCTCCCTCGCCCCCATTTTGCGTATCCCGTCCCGGTTCAATCAAAGGTAACGAAATTCGCCTGCAAATTTATTTTGCTAATATTCACTTCATAAGTAAAATACGGTTTCATAAATTAATTCATGAGTTTTTCAGATGAATGTTTCCTACAAGGTCATGAAGTATTTCGCCGCGGCGGCGCATCACAAAAGCCTTTCCAAGGCGGCGGTGGAGATGAATATTTCCCAGTCGGCCATCAGCCTCGCCGTGGACAGTCTGGAGCGGGAGCTGGGGCTGTCCCTGCTCAATCGTCAACGCTCGAAAGGGATTTCCCTGACCGTCAAGGGGCAGGAGGTGCTGACCCGTATCCAGAGCATTCTCGACCAGGTGGATAATTTCGAGCGCGACATGCTCGGCCTGCAGGAGGATATCTCCGGCGATCTGCATATCGGCTGTTTCACGCCGCTGGCGCCCATCGTTCTGGTCCCGGTCCTGAAACGGATGATCACGGCGCATCAGGCCATCCGGGCGAATATTATCGAAGGCAATGTGCGGCATATTTTTGACTGCATCCACCGCGGTGAGGTGGATGTCGGCATTTCCTATGATGAGGCGGATATCAGCGCGGGGCTCAAAACCCAGACACTGGCGGTGGTGCCGCCGCATGTGGTCGTGCCCTATGATCATCCGTTGGCGGAAATGCAGACAATCCCCATCTCGGCGCTGATTAACCAGAATCTGATCCTGCTTGACCTGCCAAGCTCGCGGCAATATTACACCTCGCTATTCGAAACTGCGGGGTTCCAGCCGAAATTCGCCTATAAATCCGGTAATTACGAAATGATCCGCAGCATGGTGGGGGCCGGGATCGGCATTGCCATCCTGCAAACATGCCCGCCCATCGACTATACGCAATCCGGGACAAAGGTCGTCTGCAAGCCGATCCGGGAAAATCTCCGTAAATCCCGGCTGGTCGTCGCCTATACGCAGCAGGCCATCAAGCGCAACTCCGTGAAAGCCTTTGTGCAGCAGTGCGAAGCTTATTTCACAACCGAAGCGAGCCGCCGTCTGATCGTGTCACGGAAACTGGCGTAATACCGGAATAAAAGATGAACAAACAAGAATTAAATAAATAATATAAAAGTAAAAATTGATTAATTACTAAAATATAAAGTCACATTTACTTGTCTCTGACGTTTATTTCGAGAAATTTGTTTTTTCTCAAAGATAGGAAATATTATGTCAGGAGCCTTTAAATCTAAATTCCCCGTTGTCTCAAGCCTTCAGCGGGCGCTTGTCTTGACGCGCGGCATGAACCGGCTGTTTTTCATGCAGAGCCGGGGATACCGCTTCACCAGCCTGCCCGACTATGACATGACCAAGGCCAAATACCGCGGCAAAGGCGGCGATTTGCTCGGCTGTTATATGGAAGCCGCGGTATTTGACAAATATTACAAGGATGTCTGCAAGCGGCTCGACGTACCGGTGGAGCTCGACAGCGCCACCAGCGACCTGATCAACATGCTGACCCTGTCCAAATATGACGATATCGTCGATATCCATGACCAGATATCCTCCCCGAAAGAGAATGTCCGCGCGCCCATCCAGAATATCGGCGGTCAGGAAGAGGATGCGCCGAAGGAAATCACCTGGCCCGCGCAATATTCCGATCCGGTGGCCGCCGTCGGTGGCATGATCCGCAATATCCTCTATGCCTCCCTGCAGAGCGAGGTGGAGCGTAATCTCAAATTCGTCGAGTCTCTGTCCGATCAGATTGACGAGGGCGAAGGGCAGATGGGCTCCGTTGTGCAGTATTATGTCGGACGCGGGCCCAATGTGCCGTACAGCGCGCTCAACTTCCTGCTGAAGCAAAAGAGCGGCAAGGCCCTGTCCGAAGATGAGTTGCAGGAGGAGGGCGCCGTCACAAAAATGATCAATGCCTATCTGAACGGCATTCTGCCCGGCGCCGCCGCCAGTTTCAAAATCGACATGAAGAAGCAGGGGATCTCCGCCGTGCACATCCAGTCGCCGCATTCCTCCGCCGTTGTCAAATACCCTCTCAAGAATGGCAAGAGCGGTTATATGGGCGCGGAAGTCGGCCGCCCGAGCTTTACCTATGTCAATGGCAAGCTGGTGATGAACGCCCATGAGCAGGTCGTCGATCCGGCGGTGTTCCAGTCCATGAACCGCCAGCGGCTCGCCCCGAAAGACCTGCCGCTGACCATCGAGGATTACAAGAAACGCGAGACCGGCGTCACTCTTGAAAATTTCTTTTTGCAGGATGCCTCCGTCAAATATGACCAGCTCAGCGCTGAAAACCAGCCGCTCGTCAAGACGGTCAGCCTGGTGGATCATGAAACCGGCAAAGGTCAGGCCGTTTACCTGAGCGATGGCGTACCCGCCGCCTCGGTCATCCACAAAGTGCCCTATGCGGGCCGCCTCGCCAAGGTTCTCTACTTCCTCACCGGCCAGTATCCGTGGGAGGCGTTGCGTTTCGGCGGCTATTTCGCCCATGACGCCCTGACCGGGCAGAGCCGCGCCTGCGAGGCCCTTGTTGTTTTCGGCTGCGATATTGCCGGGATCAAGCCGCAGGAGCTGCTGCCGGTGCTCGCCGGCCTGGATCAGTATGACCTGTCCCAGGAAATGCGCGAATCGGTGTATGAGAATATTCTCTTCGCCGAACTGGCCGATCCATCCAAAAGCGATGTGTCCTCCAGCATTTTCAGCGAAAAGGCCGCGAAGGATTATCTCACCCTGTCGGCCAACGCCTTTGTCACCATGCAGCTTTACAAGGATCTGCTGCAAACGGCCGAAAGCGCCATCAAGGCGGCGAAGCTGCTCGGCAAGACGGATGTGGAGGCGGAAAGCGTGCGCGATCTCGTGCTCTCCCAGACCAAGAACTTCATGCGCCGTTATGCGCATATGTGGGCGATCGGCGCCGCGCTGACCATCAACCTGCATAAAAATTTCGGCGCCAAGCTTTTCCTCGATCCGACACCGACGGGGGCGTCCATCGCCGACGCCCTGAAGGAAAAAGCCCCGAGCAGCGGCACGCTTCTTTTCATGGTCAAATTCGTCACCGAGAAGCGCGATGCCCTGAAAACCGCGCCGGACGGGGAAAGCGAGAAAAGCCGGAAGGTGCGCGAAAACTCCCTCGACCTCGCGGAGAAATCCCTCAAATATATCGCCGGGATCAAATCCGAACTTGGCATAAAGGGCTGATCATCGACAGATAAAGGCAGGGCGGCGCATCCACTGCCTCGCCCTGCCCCGTTCACATCTTTTCAGCTTCTCGCGTGTTTTTGCCGGCGATATCCGCCGGTTACTGCTTCTTGATGAATTTGTTGATGATCAGGCCGGCGACGATCTGGACAACGGCGCCCGCCACACCGCCGCCGACGAACTGACCGGCGAGGGCGGCAATATCAACGCCGCCTGCGGCCGCGCCGCCCGCGCCCAGAATGGGGCCAAGGAGCGCACCGCCCCCGACGCCGCCAACCGCGCCCGCAATCAGATTGCCAATATTGCCAAGATCGGCGGCTTTCACCGCCTTGCCACTGGCGCCGCCGCCGACAAGGCCGCCAACCAGCTGCGCAATGAGTGCTTCCATCGTCATATCCCCCTTGTTACTAATCTCACTTCGCCATATCCGTAATATTATTAAATTCTAATGTGCCGGATATGGCATTATTACTGCCTCACCGGGATTGCGTCAATCCTGTTGCGATGGCATAGCGCGATAAGCCCGGTGCGGCCGCGCTAACCCTTCTCCGCATAGGGGTTTTTGCCCGTGCGGGTCATGATGCGGATCGGCACGGCGGGGAGCTTGAAATCAGCGCGCAGGCCGTTGATGAGATAGCGGATATAGCTCTCCGGCAGCTCCCCCCGCGAGGACATGAACAGGCTGAAGGTCGGCGGGCGGGCTTTCACCTGCGTCATATAACGGATTTTGAGGCGGCGTCCCTTGACCATGGGCGGCGGATGCTGCTCCAGCATCACTTCCAGCCAGCGGTTGAGCCGGGATGTCGGAATGCGGCTGTTCCACAGATCATAGATTTCCATCACCTTCGGCAGCAGCTTTTCAACCCCGCGCCCGGACAGCGCCGAGAGCGTCACCACCGGCACGCCCCGCACCTGCGGCAGCGAAATCTCCAGCCGGTCGCGGATGAGTTTCAGCGTCGCCTGCCGATCCGCCACCGCATCCCATTTATTGACCGCGATGACGAGGGCGCGCCCTTCCTCGATCACATGGGCGGCGATATTGAGATCCTGCTTTTCAAACGTCTCCACCCCGTCGATCAGCAGCACCACCACTTCCGCCATACGGATGACGCGCAGGCTGTCGGCGACCGAGAGTTTTTCGAGCTTCTGCTGCACCCGCGCCTTTTTGCGAAGCCCGGCCGTATCGACCAGCCTGACCGCGCGCCCTTCGAATTCCCATTCAACGGCGATGGCGTCGCGGGTCACTCCGGCCTCCGGCCCGGTCAGCATCCGGTCCTCCCCCACCAGCGTGTTGACGAGGGTGGATTTGCCCGCATTGGGACGGCCGACAATGGCAAGCTGCAACGGCTTTTCGGCCGCATCCTCTGCACCTTCCGCCGCCGCGTCTGCCGTCTCCTCTTGCGCTGCCTCCGCCGCGGCCTCAAAGGGCAGCAGCGCCTCGAACAGGTCCGCCATTCCCTCGCCATGCTCCGCGGACAGCGGCACCGGCTCGCCGAGGCCAAGGCTGAAACTCTCCATCAACCCCGGCGTCCCTGCCTTGCCCTCGCATTTATTGGCGACAAGGATAACGGGGGTTTCGCTCCGCCGGAGCCACCCGGCGAAATGGTTATCAAGCGGCGTGACGCCCGCCTTCGCGTCAATCAGCATCAGGACGACATCCGCCTCGGCCAGCGCCAATTCCGTCTGGCGGCGCATCCGCCCTTCCAGGCTGTCATCGAATTTCTCTTCAAGACCCGCCGTATCAATAATGCGGAATTTGAGGGTGCCGATGCGCCCCTCCCCCTCACGGCGGTCACGGGTGACGCCCGGCGTATCATCGACCAGCGCCAGCTTCTTGCCCACCAGCCGGTTGAACAGGGTCGATTTGCCGACATTGGGACGACCAAGAATGGCGACGGTAAAGGTCATTTCTTTATCAATCGTTCGCGGGCGCGGGTGCGGCCCTGAGCGCCACCAGTTCCGCGTCATCCGTCAGGATGTAAAGGGTGTTGCCCGCCACCACAGGCGGGATGGAGGCCTTGTCGGACAGCTCCATCTGTCCCAGAATGCTGCCATCATAGGGCGAAACCGAGATGGCAACGCCATAGTTGGAAACCAGGATCAGCCGGTCGCTGGCGAGGATCGGGCCGGTCCAGACAATGAGATCACGGCGGTTCTCCGGATCCTCATATTTACCGAGCGGGCGAACCCAGCGGATCAGACCGTTGCGCCGCGACAGGCACAGAAGATCCCCGTCCGTCGTCACGACAAACATGAAATCCCCGGCGATCCAGGGGGTCTGCAATGTCGAGATTTCCTGATCCCACAGCCGGTTGCCCGACCGCAGGTCAATGGCGATCATGCGCCCCGAATAGCTGGCGGCATAGACGACACCGCGGTCGATCACCGGAAAGGCGTTGATATCCGAAAGCGACGTGAGGGCGCTGTAGACGCGGCGGCGGGCGAGCTGATCGCTCCAGGCCTGCTGACCGTTATCGGCGCGGAGCGCATAAACCTCGCCATTGGCGAAAGGCACCACCACCGTGCCGCTGTCATAGGCGGGACTGGCCGCGCCAAGCAGGCCGGTGGTTTCCACGCCGCCTTCGAAATTCCAGCGGATTTCGCCGCTTGCCGCATCCAGGGCAAAAATCCGGCTGTCGAATGTAAGGGCGAGCACCTGCCCGTCGGCCACCGTCGGCGCCGCACGCAGCGGCACGCCGAGATTGCGGCTCCAGAAAATCTCGCCGCTCTCCCCATCCATGGAGACCACATCGCCGAAGGAGGTGGTGGCGTAGATGCGGCCATATTCAAAGGCGAGCCCGCCGCCGATATTGCCTTCATCCTCATCTTCGGGCGTCAGGTTGCGCGACCACAGCTCCTCGCCCGTCTCCGTGGAATAGGCGGTGACCTGCGCGGCCGAATCCATGGCGTAAACGCGCCCCTCCGCAACCACGGGGGAGGAGAACATGCGGTTCTCATCGTCAGATTCCTCCCCGATGGACACCCGCCAGACCTCTTCCAGCTCATCCCCAAGCGACAGATGATACATGGCATGGGCGGGAACGCCGCCGGGCTGCGGCCAATTGGCATTCTCATAAGGCGCGGGCAGGCGGACCTCCAGATCGGCGAGGCCCGCATCGGCTTCCAGATAGCGCTCCAGCGACAGGATGGAAATACGGTCCCCCGGCAGCGGCGGCGGTTCGTCATTGCCGAACCAGCTACAGGCGGAAAGGCCGATCACCAGCGCGCCCGCGAAAAGCGGCCGCAGCAGGACGGCGGTGTTCTGACATGTCGCGCCACGTTTTAGCATCACTCTACTTGCCTTCCAGCGCATCGAGAAGCTGGCTGGCGCGCCCCTTGATCATATCCGGCGCCTCGGCGTCATTCTGGATGAGGCTCAGCACCTCGCGCGCTTTGGCCGCATCGCCATCCTTGATATGGCTGAGCGCCAGCAGTTCATTGGCCGAGGCGTTCCACAGCGCGCCGGGTTCGATCAGCCCGGCAATGCGGCTGCGCACCTGATCCGTGGTGCCGTTATCAAGCAGGTAATAACCGGCCATCAGATCGGCGAGGGCGGCAAAGGCCGGTTCAACGGAGCTGTCGGCGGCGAGGCGGTCATAAACGGCGAGGGCCTTGGCCCCCTCTCCCGCGTCGATCAGGGCGGCGGCTTCGCGTAAGGACGCCAGGGCGCTATATCCTTTGCTGCCCTCTTCGGCGAGATCGGCGAAGGCGGCCGCGGCGTCGGCGTTGCTGCCCTCCGCGGCAAGGGTCGATGCGGCCGTGAACGCGGCGCCTTCGGCCTCGGCGCGGGATTGCTGGTAATTCTGCCAGCCGACATAGGCGGCCGTTCCGGCAACGATCAGGATGACCAGCGCGATGACATATTTGCCATAGGCTTTCCACAGCGCCAGCGATTTTTCCTTGCGGACGTCTTCATCCACTTCGTTAAAGATATCGGCCACAAAAAACTCCCGTTCCGGCATTGAAAATCCGCTGCAAAATAACCCCCCGGGCCGAATTAGGCAAATGTTGTCTCGCCCTTTGGCGAAAATTTGATATTTTGCGGAAGGCGCGGAAAAAACCGCCGCCGCGAATTTCGGACGCTGCAAGCAAAGGCAGGCAATTTTATGGCCGAAGGACAGATTTTACAACTTGTCGCCCTTTTGATGGTGCTCGGGCTGGTGTTGCCGGGCTTCCTCTACTACACCCGGCGCGCCGGCAAGGCGGCCCTGCTGCGCAACATCGCCCTGTGGCTGGCGGCGGCGCTGGTCATTGCCCTGCTCTATCGAACGTTCGGCGGCGGCTGAGCCCCCGAACGGACGGCCGCAGTCGCGGCTGTTTGCCAAAGGCGGCGCCCCTGTCAACGGCGGCCGGAGCTGGCGAAGGCTCGGCTGACAATCGCAAGGCACCTGTGAGCCCGGCAGGGGCAGCCATGGGTTCGGGCCGGTATCGATCCGGCAAGGCTCCGGCATCGGCAGTCATGGGTTCGGCAGGAGCGATCATGGGCGGTGGGTTGGGCGCAGCCGCCCGCACTCCCGGACGCTGCCCGCGCCCTGGCCAGAAATTCCATTTCCTCCGTCGCGTCGGCTGACGCGCGCGGGTTCTTCAAAAACAGGGCGGATCCCGGTCAAAAACAACAGACCGCACGTCCAGGCATGCGTCGGCAATCGCCGCCGCACCAACATTCCGGCGAACGACAGGACCCCGCTGATGGAAAAACAGCTTTCTTACAAAAACAGCCATCTCGCGGAAACAGCCATCTCACGGAGGAAGGGATCCTGCTCCCCTCCGCCGTTTTGGCATCCGCCATCAACGGGTCGCGTCAAATTTCGTCCGAGGGGTTTCACCTGGGCGTCCGGTTGTCACTCGAAAATCCGGCCCTATGCTCCCGCCAGAGCGGCATTGGATTCACGGCGACGGCGATACCGCTTTTTTCTCGGCTCCGGGACATCCTGATTATCCGCAAGGCGCCATTCACAGCAGCGTCCTGTAAAATTTGTCCCGTGCATCCGGCAGCGCCTTTTCAAAACCGTTTCCGTTTGTCTCATGGCTGGACCACCGGGGGTTTCGACATTGCGCCAACAGCATCGCTATGACGGAGGAAGCGGGGCATATCGCCATCCCATTCATCCGGTCGTTTCCTATCGCCTTCCTGGGATCCCTCCCCTCCGGGAGGGGGAACCGCCGGGGATGACATCCACTTCCCCTAGACCTTATATTATAGCAGCATCAGCCCGTATATTCAATATATCTCATGAAAAAAAGATACATCCGACGGCATCTATCGGCAAAGGGCGCGCGGGCCGTCACGCAGCCGCCCGATGCAAGGGAGCGGGATTAATTCTTTACACGCCAACAGGGTACGGTAAACTACAAAAAATTTTACGCAGCGGAGCCCTCGCCCGAAGAGTAAAATGTCGGCCTCCTGCTGGATCAGGCATCCGGCTTGCGGCGGACGCGAGATAGAAAGGACACCATGACACGCATTGCCGCCTGCCTGCTGGCCGCCCTCCTCTTCTCCCTTTCCCTTGCCATACCGGCCCAGGCGAACTGGCTGGATACGCTGAAAGACGCCGCAAAGGAAGTGACCGACAGCGCCGTTGAGGCTCTCAAGGACGCCGAAGGCGAAGCCCCGTCAACTACCGGCGACCCCGGGGAACAGGGGGCCAATCCTTCGGGCACGGCAAAGCCCGCATCCCCCAAGGCTCCGACCAGCGGCACAGTGGCGAAACCCGCCGCGCCGACGGCCGCCAAACCGGCGGCGGTGACGCTCAATGGCAATAACGATCCCACGCTTGTCAAGGCGGCGCAGGCGGAGTTGCAACGGCTCGGCTACAAGGTCGGGGTGGACGGCGCCTATGGCCCCAATACAAAAAAGGCGATCACTGCCTTCCAGTCGTCGCACAGCCTTACGGCGGATGGCAATGTCTCGCCGGATCTTGTCAGCGCCCTGAAGGCTGCGCCGACGCCGATGGGGACCGCCACCTCAGAGAAGAACGAAATGGCGGCGGAAAAGAAAGCGGAACCTGCAACCGCGCCCGAGAAAAAGGCCGCAGCTGCCCCGGCACCCCAGCAGAAAGCCGAACCGGCGGCGACCCCGGCTAAAGCTGCGGATTACGACAGATTTTATCAATA
>CEOG01037270.1_pt1 | contig 10114 bp, 14 predicted proteins | sample 530301 | NCBI WGS metagenome assembly CEOG01 (sample SAMEA2619903, study PRJEB7988) | marine metagenome | biome: marine biome (ENVO:00000447); feature: surface water layer (ENVO:00002042); material: "saline water (ENVO:00002010), including plankton (ENVO:xxxxxxxx)" | depth 5 m | reverse complement strand
TGTAGTGCCGTTCGCAAACGGCACAAGCACCACAAAACGGCCGTTTCCAAACGGCAAAAACGGCTGCAACGGCACAACCACATATCTAAAAACGGCTGAGAAAACGGCTAAAACCCATCGATAAGCGGTTAGTAGTTCTATTGAGGTACCCCTACAACCCTACTTGAATCCGCTTTGGCATGAAATTAGGGACTCCGTTCGCGAATAACCCCAAACGAACTAACATTATGGGAGCACCCAAAGCACAAACCCACATTCAGCAGCTGGGATTTTTTGATACTGATCTCAATTCAAGTACACACGATAATATAATGATCTGGCTTCAGGAGAATATTGACCAGGTATTGAATAACCTGTATTACAATCCCATCGAGCGTTGGGAAATAGAGAGAATGGTAAACTCAACTAAAGAAAATCTCCAAAGTCTACTTCCCTCATTGATTAGGCAAACGAATAGCAGAAAACTTGAAGAGCATCAAGAGTTAATTACTGCGCTTCAGGAATGGACTGGTAAGGAAATTTTAGAGAAGGCCATTGAGCGACCACCAATTACTTCACATAGTGTTAAATGGGAAATGACAGTTGAGAGAGAAGGACGAAGGGTTGGAGATAAATACACGCTGGGGTTTATTGATATGCGCGCTGATTATGCCATTACTAATTACTTGATAAAAGGAATACCTCTGGGAGTTAATCAGCAACAGGAAATAGAAGCATATCAGGTACCGCATTTACTTTCATACATTGATAGTGGAGAAGTATTCTTTGAAGTGAAAACAAAAATACCTTCAGTTGGTGCATTGCTTAGGCAAATCAACTTCTACAAAAGCTACAAGCCGGGCAAGTATGTGGTAGTGTGCCCAGATGATAGACATAAGGAATTACTGGCCAGTCAAAATGTAGGGTTTGTTAAGGCGTTTTCTCAATTACCTGAAACCCCGGCTCAACAATAGACAGTGTAACACCAACAGGCAAATAAATATGCTGCACCATTTCATATAATTGCCTTGGGTTAAGCTTCTTGTGCTTCTTCCCTGTAAGTTCAATGATGCCACCATCTACTAACCACTGATTTAAGGTTTTTATACTAACCCCATATAGGTTGGCTATTTCTTTCTTGGTTATTCCTGGTGATATTACTTTCATTTGTTTAAGACTTTTGATTATTCTCTGTTTACTTGGAAGGGAATTATTAGTGTATTAAAAAAATAAGGGGCATCCGTTATCCAGACGCCCCTTCCCAATTAACAACTATCACTCAAGGCTATACACTAACCCATTGAGTGACTTTTCACCCGCTCTCTTGGCTTTCACCACCAAGACAGTTCCTAAAGCTGCTAGAGCTACTGCCGAAATAACCAAGGTTGCTTTCAGACCATTGTTCATTCCTCCTTGTTGCCCAGCTGATCCGCCAGCTTCAACCTGTGCCCTCTGAATCCTCAACCTTTCAGCCTCAAGTACGGCAGCATTATTTTGTTGAGTTATTTCTTGCTGCAGCCTAAGGGCTTCAAGCTCTCTTTCAGACTGCTTTTTTGCTTGTTTTCCACCTATAAGGTTGGAAAAAAAATCAATTCCGCTGCCTATCCATTCACCTCCATTTAGAGGTTCATCTGAATAGTATTGACTGTTATATTCTTGGTACATGGCCTAGTATCTAGAAGGTTTTATCTCATCTTCTAAAAGACCGGAAAGACTTGTCTCTTCCTCGATTTCTTCTTCTACTTCTTCATCGAAGTCTTCAATTTCAAGCGCTTCATCCAAAAACAGAATGTCATTTTCATCAAAATTCATTTTGATGGTGTCACCTTCTTCATATTGCTGAAGAAGTTCCTGAAGCTTGTCAATCAAATCTTGAAGTCTGTTCCACATAAAGAGATTCTCGAAGACCTCAATATCATGGCCACAAAGTTCTTCTACTTGAGTTTGCAGCGTTCTTAATTTGCGGATGTACAAACTTAGTTCTTCAAATTTCCATTTGAAGCCCTGACTGTTCGATTTGAGGAAAACGAACAGTTTCTTCATGCTAATTACTTTACCACGCTTAGCACGAAGTTCTTGCTCCAGTTTTTCGCGTTGTTCAGCATCAAACTTTAGCTTTTGGAATTCCAACTCGCTTTTTCTCAAGTCGATTGCCTCCTGAGTTAGTGCTTGATCTTCCGCAATACCATTGAGGGTATCATATTCGTCCCTCCATTGTTCCACCAGGCTTTCGTCTAGTTCCAAATAGTGGGCAATACTTTCATTGTCCCAACTTGCATCGAATAGCCCTTCAGCTATTCCTTTTTGTTTTTGATTGTCCATTTTATTTTGAGTTTAAATGACTAATGAAAGCAAGTAACAAGCTAAATAAGCACAATCAAAACGCATTCGATCACGTTCTATTCAATTCGATTTCAGTCGATTACATTCTATTCTTTTCGACCATAAGGATGGCCAAAAGCCTTAATTATTTCTTCAATTTGCCACGGGAAGAAGTAAACTATTCTGTGTGGATTGAAACTTAATTTTCCCCCATTATAAGCCTCTTTTAGTCTTTTGGAGAAGGTCTCGTTTGTTCCTGCATTGTACGCTTCAACCAACTCCTTTCGGGCTACAAAACCCGTAAGGTCAACCTCCTTTTCGTGCTTACTGTATTTTTCGGGATTCATCCCCCCTGTTATTGGGTCTTTCATTTTTATAGATTTAAGTTGATTACTGATTTAAAGGGTGATCGAACGGAATTCTCATTTCACAATTGTCTGGAAGGCCGTAGGTTCTTACAAATTGGACTACCTCCTTTGGTTTTAAGGTTTTCGAGTGGGTAACTCCTATATCCTTAAACCAGGCGGTAATAATATCTACATCGACAGTATAGATTTGAGCTAGTTTGGCTCTGGTAATCCCTGATCGAATCACTCTCTTGTTGTCTGTCTCCTTCATGATTGAAATGCTGTTTTTGAACTATCAATTTTTTGATTTTGGGCGCAATCAGAGGTTGATTTAAATTCTTTCCAGTCTAGTTGGATTAGGAAGTCAGCCAAATCAAGGCCATTAGCTCTTTCTTGGTCGTTGGCATTGCGCTCAAGCAAATCTGAAACGGTAAACTTGGTACCTGGCATTGCTTTTTCAAATTCTACAGCTTTCTTACTCCACAGTTTGAAAGCATTGCCTGTTTTAGACAGATCCGGAAAGAGCACCACCCTACGCCCTTTGAGTACTTTGCACTTCTCCAGCTTTAAGCTACTAAGGTTAAAAACTGCCAACCACAAAAGATTGCTAGGATTATTAGGTAACCCAAAATACAGGGTTGAATAGATTGCGGTTTTAGGAGCTTCAACTAAAGCCACTGGATTAGCTGGATACTTATCGAGCAAATGTTCACCGAACAGACAAGACACCTTTGTTTCATTTTTTAAGTAATCCTTTAGCCATTTTGGCTTTTCATTTCCCTGTTTTAGGTAATGCTTTTCGGCAATGGAATGCAAGAAGTTTGTTTTGATAGTGTGGTTCTGTTTATCAAAGGTTTTTACCTGAACAGCCCGAACGTTCCCCGACCGATCTATGTAGGGAATGGTGAGAGCACCCGCCATATGCCCTTTATTTAGTGTGCCCAAATAATATAGTTCCACTACTTTCTCCACATCCTTTTCAGGGAAAGGAAAGGGGATGCTTTTTATAAGGTTTTGGATGAATGTATTCTGCTCATACCCATTTGCCAGCAGTGTTCGCTGAAGTACAGAAAAAGGAATGAATGTACTCCGAACTGGGGTCGGTTTGAGCATGTTTGACTTAACCTTTGCCTCTTTAAGGTCTTGCGCTGGGTTGGCATAACCATCTTTATAAGGGTTAAGGTGGTAGCCACAGTTAGCCTCTCTATCACAGCGGCCGTACTGCTCAGGCAGATAATATCTGGTTGCTTTTTCTACATAACGGACAAAGCGCTTTTTACCACAACTGGGGCAGATATGCTTCTTGCTGCCATATTCAAGTTGATATGATTTATTGACTGTTTCCATATTATCGTGCCGTGTGCCATTCATGCCGTTTGTACCTTACTGCTGGTTTTAATCCGTGCCGTTCATGCCTAACATGCCGTTTTAAACTAATTTCGGCATGAACGGCATAGATGGCACACGGCACGTTAGACAGGCTTCTCATATTTTCCCTGATCTATTTTGACAAGTAACCCATGGTTATCCCAGTCTCTTAAGTATTTACGAACTGTTCTATCCTTAATACCATGCATATCACCAATTCTTTCAGCTTCATTAGTTTCAAAAGAGTCTGGTAGAGAAAGAAAGAATTGTTTTTTCTTTAGAGGAAATGATTCCGTTGGGTCTCTTTTCATAAGGTGAGAATGCATTTTCATTGAATGTTCAATGAATGTTTCTGCCAACGCAATAGCGATATCAAAGTCCTTACCTGAGCAGACTTGCTGCTTATTTGAATAGTCTTGATGCTCCCAAGTGCGTAAAACGGTAAGGATTGAGGCTATTCGAGTAACAATAATTGCGGACCTGAAAACGATGCTTTTGACATCTGACCCAAAAGATCGGACATAGTACTTAGTCCATTTTGCATATAAGTCCTGTAATTCATTTTCCTGTTCAGGTTTCCACGAAAAGCGAACCTCTTCCCAATTTTGGCACTTTTCATAAATCTGTAGTAATTCTTTCGAATAAGGCTCTAGTTGGTCAGCATAGGGTATTGGTTTTGATTTAGTACCAAAGACACTCCTGAACTCTTCATCCCCATCGAAGTAATAGAACATAAAACGGCTAAATAGACCATCTTCCGTATTTGGAATAATACCTTTAAGCTGTCCTGGTGTTCCACTAAGTGCTACTGAAAGACATGGATTTTCAATTTCTTTATAGTTACCCGACCCTTTTCGATTTTGAGAATGTGTTTCATGTTCAAAAGCCTTTCTCAACACATCGCTATATCCAGACCAATCTTGCTTTAGTGTATTTCCTAATGTGTCAGCTTCAGACTCAAAAAGAATGGAGCTAGTCATACGTGCCATAGTTTCCACAAAAGAAGCACTACTACTATTTGCAGGGATAAACAGGTATTGATAGTCTGGCTCCAATGGTTCATCTATGTATAATCTATCCTTAGCTGGAGTAGCTCGATATCGAGAAAGCTCCAATTGATAAGTCTCTTTTTTAAGGTCATTTTCTTTAATATACTTTCTTTGAATAGGTTGGGCTAGAAATTTACCATAGTTCATTTTTCCTTTTCCACTGGCTGCTGGGGCAATAATGAATAAGAAAAGGTTATTCCAATATGTCTTACCATCATGCTGAAATTTCACACCCGGCATACACCCACTTAAAACAGTAAGGGTACTGGCTAGAAATACATCCTTATCTCTACCTTGATCAAAAAATGAAGAAGCCTCTTTTAAAAACTTTGGTAGTATTTTATAGATGTGTTCAGGAAACAATGGTGTTTCTACCTTTTTAGCAGTCCCTTTAAAATTATCAATCTCTTCAATGATTGGTCCTGGTGCAACTAGGGTTTCGTGCTTTGGGTCAATGGCCATAAGGATGATGAATTGAAAGTGGTGAGTAAGTATGTGGTGTCATACTTTGGTTGTTAATTTGAATAATTGGTTTGAAAAAGGGGCTAAAAGCCCCTCTTACTAGTTTTGTACTAAAGAAACACGATCCCTTATGTAGTCAATTTCATTAAGGTCGGAAGGAACAGCGTCCAGCAACTTTATATATGAGCCATCGGCCTTTTTGGAGATGAGATAAAGGTTTTCATATTGCCAAAGCATAGTTTCCAAATCATCATTGTCTGCCCCTACTTCTCTCATGGCCAGCAACTCAATTTCTTGATTAGTGAAAACCGCAGGAAGCTTGTTAAAGAGCTTTGCATACTTTTCAGAAAGTTGATAATGATCCCAGCCTTCAAACTTCAGATCATGAAATTCTACCTTTTTTTGAATATCCCTGAGCTTAGACTTATAGAGGTAAGTCTCCAGCCTGAGCCTTGTTAGTTCATCCGTTTGGTTTAGGATAACCTCATTCTTGCTTTTGATTTCAGCTTTATAAGTGCTTATCATTTTGAAAATCTTACTTTTAAATTTCCATAGGCAATCCAACAATGCACCCTTTTCTTCAGGTAATATTCCTAAAAACTCCTTTTTGAATTTTTCAAATTCTTTCTCTAACTTGCTCTTCATAATTTTACGATTTAAATGATTGTAAATAATTGATTATCAATTAAAAGGCATGGATTGCACTCCGTGCCTTTTTTTATTCTCCTTCGAAATACCTTGTAACTTCTGAAGCAGGTACGTATAATTTCCTAGAACCATTTGGTCTCACGGTTCTAACTTTGCCATCCGCCACGAGCTCATCGAACTTGGTTCGTCCAATGCTAATAGCAGACATAAACTCTTTCACGGGCAAATACTCTGGACCAGATTTGGAAGATTTTATTCCCTTGATTTCTTGGAGATCATTTTTAATATCTTGGAGGTCACTCCTTATTTCAAATACGGAGTTAAAGAATTGTAATAATGATTCTCCTGAAGGGACGGACTTTTGAGGATTTTCATTCATAGCTACACTATTAAGTTATCAAACGATAACCAAAGTTAACTATAAAGTTTGACAAGAGCTATATTAACCTCACTTATTTTTAAGAGTACACTCTGAGTGTAAATTTACACTTCACAAATCATATATATGAGGACAACTACATTGAAGCATCTAAAAGTACTCTAGTAGTTAACTTAGAGATTTCTCCACTGACTTCGCTTAAAAAATTACGTAAGTCATCTTTCGAATAAGCCCCTTTTTCAGACTCTGCTAACAATCTATTTATCAAATCGAACTCTTCAACCACATCATGCCATTCCATTACCCAAATAACTTGTTTTGAAGTTATCACTGAAATATCATTTAATATCATATACACAGGAATGTACTCATTGACTACTTGAAGCACATTATTATAGTTAGACCTGCTATAAACAACCCCATCCATTACGGATATTAGGCCACTCATTATCTCCCAAAATGAATTCCAATGCCAATCAATTATTTTTATGATATTATGATGCTGCTTACTTATTAGAGAATTTTTCAACTTACTCTTATATATTTCTGAAATAAGTAATTGTAAAGGGTATGTTAATACAGGAAGTTTCTTTGTAAATACCCCAATATCAAGCGTTTCATGGTTGAACAGCTTGGTAATAATATTTATGGACTTTAAATAATAATTCTTTTCTCTTTTTAGCCATTCCTTAATTTTTTCATCTGATTCAAACTGAGAAACCGTCAGATAAGAATAGCTATCATCATTTTGGACATGAGAATACTTATCTATATTAGGTATTTCATCAAAACTATCTATTCTAAATACCCAATAAGAGCTTTTAATTTGAGTTTGTTTTTGCTGAGCTCTTATTTTTATATAAACTGGATATGCTTCAGTTTTTCGGCCATCTACTTGCACAATTTTGGGATTCAAACGCGTGTTTAAATAATGCTTAACGGTGTTTTTCTGATTTCTTCCCATAGCGCAATATAAGTGACGTTAATTAAAAATATAACATCATTAAATTGATTTGAATAAATCAACTGCCCCAAACCCATTCAACTCATTAATAAAATGGCTAGTACTAATGTCAAAATAGGTTTTGGTGGTTTTTGAATTTTGGTGGCCAGCCATTTTGGCTAGGTGCGGTAAAAAATTTTTCAGGGCCGTTTTTCTTCGATTTGACACATTTTTGTAACTATTTGGAGCGATTATTGTCTTATAGATAAAAGGTTTATTACATTTGCAAATCAGAAGTATGGCATTGTCATCGATAAATATAGAAAAGGTAGGCAACACTCTCATTTATTTGAGACAGAGTTTGTCCTTTTTATCAAAGACAAAAGCCCTCAAATTACTATACCTAATAGAAGAACAAGCGGTAGCTAAATTTGGACATCAAATTTTAAATCTTGATTTCGAAGTTTGGAAACATGGACCGGTTGACAGACAGTTGTATTACGAATTGTCGAATTCAGAATTGAACCTCCTTAAACCTTATATTCAAATTGAAAATTTCCAAAGTGGTAAATCAATTCAGGCTAAGGCGGCTTTCAATGATGATGAGTTTTCGACTTCTGATTTGAAGCTTATTGATGAAGTTATCAAAAACTTTGGCCATTTAAACGCTAATGAGTTGATTGAGATTACTCATAGAGAGGGCTCACCTTGGCATAATCAAGCACGTAAACACAATAAGTTTTTTTGGCTGTTCAATAATACCACTGACGAACTCATAGACCTTAGTCAAGTAATTTCAACGGATAATAACAAAAAACAACACTTTAAGGAGCATCAGGAGTTTATTAATCTGGCCTTAGACCTAAATAAATAGGATTAATGTCCTTCGAGCCAGGAAACCTATTATACGTCCCGAACTATCAATTCCCCAACGGTACGTCAAAGCCTAAATACTTCCTTGTTATAAGTGAGTTCGATGGAACGCTGATCATTGCAAACTTACCCACAAGTCAAGATTACATTCCAGCCCATATCGACAAAGTACATGGATGTATGGATTATCCTGATCATTCTTTCAACTGCTATCATTTTAAAGCCAATACAATAATTTGTTCCAATGGCTTTTTCTTTACCTTAAACACATACATGTATGGAGAATGGGTAGATACTTTTGAACTGGAAAAAGTCAATAAAATTCCCGATGCAATTGTGAAGGGCAGTTTAAACGAGCACGAGCTTCTGGCCATAATTGAGTGTTTTAAAAATTCCGAAAAAGTAAAGAATAAGATCAAAAAAAGGCTTTAAACCTTTGCCTCCCACTTAGGAGAAAGAACCATTTGGCCTAGGTTGCTCATTTTTAAATTGTCATTGAGCAAACTCAACCTCCCCAAACCCACTCAACTCATTAATAAAGTGGCTAGTGCTAATGTCAAAATAGGTTTTAGTGGTTTTTGAATTTTGGTGGCCAGCCATTTTCGCTACGTATTCCCTAGGGTAACCCTTTGATATTAGCAATTCACAAAATGTATGGCGGCCAACCTTGTTATAAAGCACCTTTTCTATTTTGGCCATTGGGCCAATAACCTTTAGTGCCCTATTAAACGCTTGATCTACTACCGTTGGGAATACCAGGTGAGAACCTTGCGCTTTGTACTTATTTAAAAGCCTGACAGCTTCAGGAAACTTATATAAAGGCACGATATAGCGGTAGCCATTTTTAAACCGCTCACTTACCAATAACAGCCCAGCTTCAGAGTTTATAAAATTATCGGCCGTTAAGCCACGTACATCACTATAGTAAAGCCCAGTTAAACACTGAAAGACAAATAGGTCCCGGTGCAGCTCTAAATATTGATCTTCCTTTTTCTCAAACTGAAGATTTACCAAAGCTTCAATTTCTGCTATGGTCAAGGCCGTTCTTTTCACTACTGATATTGGCACCTCCAACTTTACTTCAAAAAATGGGTCACGAATTAGATAATCATTCTTAAGTGCATGCCTAGCAACCTTTTTGAAAGGATCAAAGTATTTGAGTACTGTAGCGCCTACAAGTCCTTTAGCCAAAAGAAAATCTCTGTACTCCAAAATAAGACCTTCACCAAGCTCTTTAAACTTAATCTTCGGGTTAAACTCCTTAATGTGCTTCCTAAAGGTTTTGTATTTCTTACGGGTGTTCGGTGATTTAAATTTGGTGATCTTCAAATAGTGATCGATATATTCATTGAATGACTCCTTATCTCCCTTCCTTTCAAAAAATTCGGATAGCTGCCGGAAGGTTATTGGCCGATCGAGAAAGTGTAATTTGTTTACATACTCTTGAAGTTCGCTCATTCGGTCCATAAGCGCTTTGTTGAACAGGTGATTTTGTGGATGGCTATCCTTCACCCATTTATTTTCACGCCCTTGCCAATACTTGCTCTCCAGCTTTGGAAGTTTGGGGTTAAAGAACCGGATCTCTCGATCAATTGTCACTCGGAGCAGTATCGTATAAACACCCTTTTTAGTTTTCGTGTTGTTTCGATTGAAAACTGGCTTAAAAGAGACTCCCATAATTTGTATAACATTTTGGATAACAATTTACGGGAACTAACAAGACAGGACAAGAGAACTAACAGGC
>CEOG01031703.1_pt1 | contig 10123 bp, 10 predicted proteins | sample 530301 | NCBI WGS metagenome assembly CEOG01 (sample SAMEA2619903, study PRJEB7988) | marine metagenome | biome: marine biome (ENVO:00000447); feature: surface water layer (ENVO:00002042); material: "saline water (ENVO:00002010), including plankton (ENVO:xxxxxxxx)" | depth 5 m | reverse complement strand
GGGCGGTTATCTGCTCCCCCTTATCCGGCCTGTCGGGACTGCTTTCCTTCTCCCCGCCGCTTTCGGCCACGGGAGCAGACGCCCGGAAATCATATTGCAGGATAACGTAAACCGCCAGCGCGCCGAGCGTCAGAATGACGACGGATGTAAACAGGATAATGAGCTGCTGGCGGGATTTGCGGGCAGCCTCTTCAAGCTTCTTTTCCAGCATGACGGCGACTTACAACTGTTTTTCGGGCGTTTTTTCCTGATCATATATTTCTTTCAGGAAATGGCGCCATTCGGAAAACTGTGTCTCGGCACTTCCCGTCAGTTCCTTGGTCTGGCCTTCAAATTCGACAACCTGCGGCGCCAGCTCGGAATCGAGCGATTTGCCCAGCTCTTCGAGAGTTTCCGCATGGAATTTCGTTTCATTGCCGGATTTGAAACTTTCGGAGAACAGCATCACCGATCCAATGCCTGCCGCGCCTGCACCGATCATCGCGCCGGCCGAACGGCCCGCATTGCCGCTGTTCTGACTGGCAACGGCAAGACCAACGCCCAGAATGGCCAGCAGCGCCCCGCCGACAACCTGGGCCGTCTGCCGGGATTCCGCTTCATCGAGGGCAATTTCCGCTTCCTGGCTTTGCTTCAGCCAGACGGAATAGCTTGGCGACATCTTGGCATTAAAGGCTTCATAATGCTGTTGGAGGTTATCCACATAAAGCTGATCACGGACACGAATGGCGCGCACACGCTGCAACATCGGGTCCGCCTCACTCGGCAGGCTGACAAGCTCGATCCGACCGTTATCCTCCTTCATATATTCGGCGAAGGCTTCCTCCGAAAAATTGGCGCCAAAGCGCATTTCAGTCACGGATTTCAGCAGGGCAAGTTCGGTGGCATCCGCCGATTTCAGCCGTTCAACAAGATCCTGTGCCGCCGCTTCAAAAACCGGATCATAGGGATCCTTGTCCTTGTTGCGGATGGACTGATGGAAGTTTTTCGGCACCTCATGCTCATATTCCTCGCTGTACCACGGCACACCGGAGATATCGAACACGTCAACGCCGATCTCCACATCCAGCCCGTTCGATTCGATGATCTTACCCATCAGATACAAATCACCCGTCGCTTCGCTGCTTGGCGTGACGCGGACCGCGCCGAACTGTCCCGTCGCTTCCAGCTTCTCTTTAAGCTTAAGCGCGAAGCGAACCGCCTCGGCCCGGCGAAGTTCGGGCCAGATTCTCTCTTCCTCCTGCTCATCCGGATCCGCCGGAATGCCGGGATCAAATGCCGGAATGATGATATCCAGCTTCGGCTTTGCCGCGCGCGGGTCAACCTTGGCCGTTTCTATCATCTCGCTGGACACCTTTGGCCCCACGCGCGACGACATGCCTGGCGTTACACAGCTGGTCAGCAGGAAACAGCAGCAGATCAGCCAGCCCACCATAATTCGTGTCATATCAAAATTCCCCATTCGCTGCCAAATCCAGATTATCTAAATCTGCGACATCCCTTTCAGCTTGCGATATTCATTCCACAGTCTGGCCCGTTTTTCAGGGTCCGGTTCATTCATCGCCGCTTCGCGCACCTTCTGCTGCAAAACCGTATCATTATCCGCCGGAGGAATATCCTCAGGCGTCTTGCCGCTGCCGCTTATCACCGGCGATTGCCCCTGACTGTTCGCGCCCTGGGACTGGTCGCCCTGCAGCCCCTGCTGGTTTCCCTGCGCCGCATCGCCTGCCATCTGCCCGGAGGTACCGGAGCCGCCACTCGCGCTATTAGTCGAAGTCGATTCGCTTTTCTCTGTGCCTGCAATGCCGGAAGCCGCCGCCGATGCAGCGGACCCTGACCCGCCCCCTGACCCACCGCTGCCCTCACTGCCGGAGCCATCGCCGCCCCCGCTTGCGCCGCCGCCACCGCCCCCTGAAGCGGCGGCCGCTGAATTGGATTGCTGCAAACACTCATCATATTTGTTGAGAGATTTGTAAAGCGCCTGATCCATCCGCTCCAGAATTTCCTTCTGGGTCAGCTCCTCATTTTTCCGGTAGTCAACGCCATATTCCTTGCAGTCTTCAGCCGCCGTGCCCGTTGGCGCCGATTGCGCAGCGGCCGAACCAGCCCCCGTCAGCAGGGTTGCCAGACTGAAATAGAGGATTGCTGAAGGAATTTTCTTCATAGCATCTGACTTTCATCGAAATACACCAATGCCCAGAATGTCCGAAAGACCCTAACATAAGGTCAATTTCAGGAAAAGAGACTTCCCCTTCCGGATATCCGGACATCCCACTCTCCCGATCACTGGATACTCTGTCATCTGTTATACGCAATTGAGCGGAATATCCGTCGTTATTTGTTTATTTCAGTGCCGGAAATCAGATCGGCCCCAGCACCGCACAGCAATAAACAGGCAGGTCCGCCCGCCGCCGGACAGTTATGATCGGGCATATCCGATAAGCGGTTTTTATGTAAATATATTTACTTTATTTTAAAAAGCATTTTTAATGCAGTCCCGACAAACAGGCCGCATAACGACAAGAAGGCGACATATGAAACTCTTCACGGATACCGCAAGCTGGAAAACCGATGAGCATGCCCTCATCGCGGAAACAGCCCGTAAATTTTTCGCAGATACCCTGACGCCGGAAATGCCGCGCTATATAAAGCAGGGGTTTATTGATCGGGAATTCTGGCAACAGGCCGGCGAACAGGGGCTGATGGGCGGGTCCGTGCCCGTCGCCTATGGCGGCGCGGGCGGCGACATGAGCTTTGATGCCACCGTCCTCTATGAAATCGCCGCCAGCGGCAATGCCAGCTGGACCTATATCGTCCAGGGCATCGTCATTCATTACATCCTCGCCTTTGGAACGGAGGCGCAGAAGCAGCGCTGGATTCCCGGCCTTGTCTCCGGCGACGCCGTGGCGGCCATCGCCATGACGGAGCCCGGATGCGGCTCGGACCTGCAATCCATCCGCAGCCGCCTGGCCCGCCAGGGCGACCATTATGTGCTGAACGGATCCAAAACCTTCATCACCCATGGCACAACCGCCGATCTCGTGATTGTGGCCGCGAAGGCGGGGAACAGTGAGCGTTCCAAGGATATCTCTCTTGTGATGCTGGAAACCGGTGATGCGCCCGGCCTGCGCCGCAGTGAACGCTTCGAAAAACTGGGGCTGATGGGCAGCGATACCTGCGAGCTGTTCTTTGATGATGTCCCGATTCCCGTTGAAAACCTGCTCGGTGAACGCGAGGGGCTGGGCTTCTATCAACTGATGCAGCAACTCCCGTGGGAGCGGCTGGCGCTTGGCGTCGGGGCGCTTGGCGCCATTGATTTCACCCTGGAGGAAACCATCGCCTATGTGCGCGAGCGCAAGGCGTTCGGACAGCGGTTGATGGATTTGCAGAACACCCGTTTCAAGCTCGCCGAGCTTAAGACGAAAGCCGAAATGCTGCGCGCCTTTATTAATGACTGCATTGCTCGGGTGGATCTTGGCACCCTCGATTCCGCGGCCGCTTCCATGGCCAAATACTGGGGCACGGAAACCCAGAATCTGGTCGCCCATGAATGCCTGCAACTGCATGGCGGCTATGGCTATATGATGGAAACGCCGGTCGCCCGGCAATATGCCGACGCCCGGGTGCAGATGATATACGGCGGCGCCAATGAGGTCATGAAAGAGCTGATCTGCAAATCAATCGACCTTTAAGCCAAAAAAAGGGAGGCCCTTGCAGGCCTCCCCCGGGAGGATAGTCGGAATACCGCTAGTCAAGAAAGACGCAATATTCCGACAGGTCCAGCTTTTCCGCGAAAAGCTGGTTTTCCGGCGCCGCGGGGTCGGCATAGCCCATCGACAGGCCGCAGGCCAGCAACTCTTCATCCTGCATCGGTAGAATGTCCCGTATCACCTTATGATACCATGTGAAAACGGCCTGACCGCAGGTATCAAGCCCCTCCCCCCGCGCGCCGACAAAGATACTCTGAAGGAACATGCCGATATCCATGAAAGTGCCGGTGGCAAGGCGCCGGTCGAAGGTGACGAATATCCCGACGGGGGCGCCGAAAAAGCTGAAATTCTCCGCCATCTGCCGGTCACGCGCCGCCTTGTCCGACCGTTCGATCCCGAGCAGGCTGTAAAGGCTGTGCCCGACGCGCCGACGGCGTGTGAGATAAGGATCGAACCATTCCGTCGGGTAATAGTCATACTCCGGCTGATGCGCCGCCTCCGGCTCGGTTGCGACGGCCTTCAGGATCCCGTCCGTCACCCGCTGCTTTGTCGCGCCGCGCAGAACATAAACCTTCCAGGGTTGCGAGTTATGGCCGCTCGGCGCATAACCCGCCCCTCTCAGAATTCTGGCCAGCGTCTCCTGCGGCACATCGGTCGGCAGATATCGGCGGATAGACCGTCTGCTCGTAAGGGCGGAATGGACATCGCCCGGTAGATTTTCAACGCTCATTTTGATCCCTTATTTGAAGGCGAGAGGAAGCCAGGTTGCCGCCAGAGGCCAGAAGACAATGACCCCGAGGACAAACAGTTCGATCCCGAGAAACGGCAGGGCCGCCCGGTAAATCATACCGAGCTTGATCCACGGGGGAACAACCCCCTGCATGACGAATAACAGCAGCCCGAAAGGCGGCGTCAGCAACCCAATCTCCAGCGCCACCAGCATGACAATCAGCAGGACCAGCAGGTTGATGTCGCTCGCCGCCGCAAGCGGCAGGAAAAACGGCAGGGTCAGCAGCATCATGCTGACCTGATCCATGAACGCGCCCAGGAACAGAAGCACGGCGATGATCAGCATCAAGGCCGCCAGGGTGCTGAGTTCCCATGTGCCGATCATCCGCAAAAACCCGCCCGTCGCCCCGGAAATCTGCAATATCTGGCTGAACGTCGCCGATCCTGCGATGACGAACAGGATCATCGTGTTGACCTTTGCCGTCTCCCGCAGCGCTTTCATCAGGGTTTTAAGATCAAGCTGCCGATAGCAGAGACAGGCAATAACCGCCGCAATACAGCCAAGCGCCGCCGATTCTTCGGGGGTCGCGATCTTGAAAATGATACTGCCGACCACCACACCGAAGATCAGAAGCAGCGGCACCACATCGGTAAAGAACCCGCGCCAGGCGCGGCGCCTGTCAATGATCTCCTCCTCTTCCGAACCGGCAGGCGACAACGACGGGTCAAGCCAGCAGCGAACGACGATATAGGCAATAAAGAGGGTCGCCATCAGCAACCCCGGCACGACCCCGGCCAGCAGAAGATCCTTGATCGACCCTTCCGCCAGACTGGCCAGCAGAACCGCCAGCGCCGACGGCGGGATGAGCATGGCGATGCCGCCAACCGCCATAATGGACCCCATGGCGAGCGTCGGACTGTAGCCGCGCTCAAGCTGTTCCGGCAGCATCACCTTTCCCATGATGGCGGTATTGGCGATGGTCGATCCGGTCAGCGCGGAAAAGACAGTCCCCGACGTCACCGACACGATGGACAGCCTGCCGGGAAGCCGCCTGATCAGGGGATCAATTGCCCGGATCGCGCGGTAGGCGACGCCGGTCTGGAACATGATCTCCCCCATCAGGATAAACAGCGCGACAGGAACGAAGCTGAATTTGGTAATGGAGAGGACAAATTCCATCGGCATGCTTGACAGGCCGATTTCGCCCCGCAGAAAGATGAAAACACCGATAATATTCACCGCAAAAAACGCAAAGGCGACCCAGGAACCGGCGAACATCAGAAGAACCACCACCCCGATCAGAAGCAGCAAGGCGCTGTACCATTCCATAATCATCATGGCCTTGCCTCCTCTGATACGGGATGTCCGCGCCAGATGCGAAGCAGAAACTCAAAGGCGCAGAGGAGAAAGGAAAGAACAAACACCACCAGCAAATGCCATTCCATGACAATGAACACCTGTCGCTGGGCGGAGCCGAAATCATAGGCTTCCAGAAGATTGCGCATTCCGTAATAAACAAGCAGCAGGCAGATAACGAACCCCAGAAGATTGAGGAAGAGATCGAGGAGTCTGGATTTCCCCTCTCCGATCAGCGCGGAGAGCATATCCACCCGGATATGCGCCCCGAGCCGGAGCACCCAGGGCGCGCCCAGAAAAACAACCACATAAAGCGCATATTCGATAATCTCCTGCAACCCTTCGATCAGGGGCAGGCCCAACTTCCGCAAACTGAGGTCAAGGGCGATAAAAATTGCAAACAGGCCGATCACAATGCCGGTGACATTCGCAACCATCCCGTAAAGGCGGCCAAGACCACCGTCTATAAACTTGATCATCGCAACGCATTCCAGATTAGGCCGGGTGAGGCCCGCCTCACCCGACGCAAGATTGTTCGTTATTTCTATTCTTTGGCAAACAGCTCGCGCAGCTTGGCCGCCTGCTCTTCATTGATTTTGGCAATGCCGGCCCAGCCCGCATCCCGCGCGCCGGCCAGCCATTTTTCCGCGTCTTCACCTTCAAACCGGATGATGTCAAATCCGAACTCTTCAACCTGTTTCTTCTGTGCGGCGGCGATATCGGCCATATCCTGCTCACCCGCCTTCGCCTCATGCTCCAGCGCGATTTTCTGAACGAGTTCCCTCGCCTCCTCCGGCAGGCCATCCCACATCTTCGCGTTCACCAGAAGCTGGAAGTCCACCTCGTAAAAGCCGGGGTCCACACGATATTTGGTGACCGTTTCCCAGCCCGGACGCATCCCCGTAATCGGCCAGCCATAGCCAACGATCGTGCCATTTTCCATGAGCGGGAAAATATCGGTGGAGTTGGTCTGCTGGGTTGTCGCGCCCATCGCCTGGAAGAAGTTGGTATAAATCGGCGCCACACGAAGATGCAGCCCCGTCAGGTCCGGCTTGTCGATCTTGTTATCCGGGCCAAGATAGAGATGAAACGGCACGCCGTAATGCATGCGCGCAATCGGCACCAGATTAACCTCGCGATGCAGCTCGGTAATATAGTCCCAGCCGCCATTCGCCCGCAATTCCGTCGGCGTCACTTCCAGCAGCTTCCAGACGTCGGCGATGGGCAGGGCGCTCTGGTAATAGGCGTCGGTGCAGTTCGCGATATCATAGGCCCCTTTGGCAACTTTCAGGCCAACGCTGTAGGGATCGCCGATAGCCGGGGCCCCGCCGATATAATTGATCTGGATGACGCCCTTGCCCCGTTCATTCAGATCGGCAATAAAATTCTCGAACCGCTCTGAGAAATAGGATCCTTCCGGCAGGCAGCTTGCCCCGGTGATGACCACCTCCGCCTTCGCCGGTGTGGATAACATCCCGCCGATCAGGGCAAGTATGGCGATTTTTCCAAACTGTTTCATTCTGATGGTCCCTCCGCTGTTATATTTCACTTATTGTGACGAAAGGATTAGCAGAAGATGGCATTTAATGTCAATATATTTACATATATTCTCAAATTTTAACATCGCCGAAGAGGGACATTCTGCTGGACGCAAACACGGCATGGCGATAGTGTCCTGACAGATTCAATGGAGTGAACATGTCGAAATCCGAAGGAACGGCACCGCCGCAAAAGCGCACACCTGCAAGTGATGAAAGATTTCATTTAAGCAACCGCTTGCTGTTTCGCCTTTTTAAAACGGCAAATATCATGCATACGGCCGGGACCAAATGGACCTCTGAACTCAAGATGACCAGCCAGCAATGGTCGGTCGTCGGCGCCCTGGCCCGCCCGGGATATGAGGAAGGCGTCAGCGTCAATGAACTATCAAAATTCCTGATGGTCAGCCGGCAGAATGTGAACGGCCTGCTGATGCGGCTGGAACAGCACGGCATCAGCCAGCGCGTTGCCGATCCGCGGGACGGCCGGGCAAAGCTGGTTCAGCTGACACCCGAAGGATGGATCCTCTGGAGGCAGCTGATCCGCCGGATCTCCGAGTTTTACGATGTCGCGCTCGCCAGCTTCACAACTGAAGAACTCGTCCAGTTCCAGTATTTTATCGACAAGCTGCAGCGCAATCTCGGGACCATTCTGAAATAGGGGGCGGCGATGGCCTTATGCCAGCGCCTTCGACCATTCGCGCAACTCAAACTTCTGTATTTTCCCGGTGACGGTCATCGGCATCTGCTCGATCACCTCAAGACGTTCGGGGAAATACACCTTGGCGACCCCCTGCTCCGCCAGAAAAGCCGTGATATCCTGAAGGCGCAGCTCGCAGCCCGGGGTCACGCAGGTATAGGCGCAGGCACGCTCCCCCAGCCGCTCATCCGGCATCGCCACGATGGCCACGGCGGAAATCGACGGATGCTTGAACAACAGCCCCTCGATCTCGGCGACGGAAATATTCTCCCCACCGCGGATGATAATATCCTTCTTGCGGCCCGTGATGCGGATATAACCATCCGCATCCAGCCGCGCCAGATCGCCGGTATCGAACCAGCCATCGCGAATGACAAAGGCTTCCGGCTGTTTAGATAGCCGACACAGATGGTCGCGCCGCGGGTTTCCAGAATACCCTCTTTTCCGACAGGCTGAATCGCGCCATTGCCGTCAACAATGCGGATTTCCGTATGCGGCGTGACACAGCCGTCACTGCCTGATGCCTTTTCCGCCGGATCGTCAATCTTCACGGTTGTCACCGCCAGCACTTCCGTCATGCCCCAGATGGAAATCACCGCCGCCTTGAGATTTTCAATGGCGCGGGTAACCAGCGCCGACGGGATCGGCGCGCCGCCAGAAATGAACAGCCGGAAATCATCGAGATTGCGCGTCCTGATCTCCGGGAAATTGGCGACATCCGTCAGGAAAGGCGTCGCCCCCATGCAGAGGGTCGCCTTTTCCCGCTCCATGATATCGACGGCCAGATCGGGCACCCAGGCATCGAGCAGCACCGCCGTCCCCCCGCAATAAGCCGGGGACAGGACGCCGAACAGAAAGCCGAGCTGATGCGCCATCGGCGTCGGGCAGAAAATCACATCCGCCGCCGTCAGGCGAAAGCGATCCGCCGTCTGCGCGATATTGGCGAACAGCGTGTTGGCCGTATGCATCACGCCTTTCGGCCGCCCGGTGGTGCCGGAGGTGAACATGACTTCAAACAGCTCGTTCGGGTCCGGCCGCACCGCATTCACCAGATCGTCGGGCCGGCCGGTTGCGGGCCGCTGAAAGGCAGCCTCCTCCTCCAGCACGATGACATGCTCAAGCGTGTCGATTTTCGTTTGCAGATCGCGGGCCATCTCCTCATAGCTGAAACCGCGAAACGACCCGGCAACGACCAGCACGCGCGATTGCGTTGTCTCAAGGATATGCGTCAGCTCATGCGTGCGCAGGACCGGCATCAGCGGGTTGACGGCGGCGCCGATCCGGACGGCGGCAAGCGTAATCGCCGTAAACTCAATGCGGTTGACAAGCTGGAAGGAAACGATATCCCCAAGCCCGACGCCCCGCGATTGCAGCATGGCGGCAATCTGGAAGGACAGGGCCTGCAACTCGCCATAGGATATTTCCTGCCGCTCCCCCGTTTCCACCGAATAGGCGACAATCGCCGCTTTATCCGGTGTTTCCTCCGCCCATTTATCGAAATAGTCAATAATCAGCCGGTTCTGCCAGGCGCCTTTATTGACCATGGCGTCGATACGTTCCTGCGTGAGATTTACCGCCCGTCCGATATGTGATTTATACATGATGCTCCCTGCTTTCCTTTTGCGGCATCCCCTGCGGGGGTGCTCCTTTGTTGAACTTCATCTCTGTCCGGACGATGGCTGCCCGGCCCCCCTTCCCTTAGAGGGACAACGCCAGCCGCGTCGCCTCATCCACGGCCCGCTGCGCATCCAGTTCCGTCGCAAAGAGGGCGCCCCCGATCATATGGACCGGCAGGCCCGCCTGACGCAGCGGCTTTTCAAGGGATGTGTCGGAAATCTGCCCGGCGCAAATGATAATGGTATCCACGTCCAGCGTCTCCTCCGCGCCGTTCACCGTGATATGCAGCCCCGCATCGTCAATCCGGCGATACTCGACACCGGCCAGCATCCGGACATTGGCCTTGGCAATTTTTGCTCGTTTGATCCAGTCGGTCGTAATGGAGAGCGTCTTGCCAAGCCGTCCCTCACTTCGTTGCAGCATGACAATCTCGCGCGCGGGCCTTCCCGGGCGGGCGCTGTCCGGACGGAAGCCG
>CEOG01020222.1_pt1 | contig 10123 bp, 10 predicted proteins | sample 530301 | NCBI WGS metagenome assembly CEOG01 (sample SAMEA2619903, study PRJEB7988) | marine metagenome | biome: marine biome (ENVO:00000447); feature: surface water layer (ENVO:00002042); material: "saline water (ENVO:00002010), including plankton (ENVO:xxxxxxxx)" | depth 5 m | reverse complement strand
GCCATGGGTGAATCGCCCATTCTGGTGCTGCCGCCGTGCATGACCGGACACTTGCTCGTTTGATCTGACGTTGTTTTGCTCATTCCTAGTCCCTCCTGCACCTTGGCAATTGTTGATAGGAACTCATGAAGCGTTGCCTTGCGGTGCAAACTAACTATGGCATGGGTCGCCAATTCCATAAAATTGATTATTATGAAATATGTGATCTGTTTTAAAGGATATTTGGCGGTGCGGGCCGCCCTTTATCGGCCGCCTACGTCGAGCTTGGAGGGTGCACCGGGCACCTCCTGCACCAGCCGTGGCAAGAGGTAGCCGGGCAGGCGTGCAGCCATCGCCCGGTGCAACGCCAGAGCCTGTGCGCGGTCCACTTCAAAGTGCGCGGCGCCACTCACCCGGTCGAGCAGATGCAGGTAGTAAGGCAGTGCACCCGCCGTAAACAGTCGCTCGCTGAGCGCAACCTGTGCATCGGCGGTGTCGTTGATGCCGGCCAGCAGCACTGTCTGGTTGAGCAGGGTGATATCGGCCCCGCGCATCCTGCGGAAGGCTGCCGCGACTTCGGTATCGATTTCATTGGCGTGGTTACTGTGGACCACCAGAGTGCTGTTTAGCCGCGGCGGGGTGAGCGCCCGCAACAAGCCCTCTGTAACGCGCTCCGGGATGACCACCGGCAGGCGTGTATGCACCCGCAGGCGCTGCACGTGAGGGATGCCCGCGACCTGCTGCACCAGTTCCGCGAGTTGCTGGTCGCTGGCCATAAGCGGGTCGCCACCACTGAGGATGACTTCGCTGATGCTGTCGTCTGCAGCGATATAGGCCAGCGCCGCGGGCCAGTCACTGCGGCCATTCTGGTTGTCGGCGTAGGGGAAATGCCTGCGGAAGCAGTAGCGGCAGTGGATCGCGCAGCTGCCGGTCACAATCAGCAACACGCGGCCGCGGTATTTGTGAATGATGCCCGGGTGGGGGTTGGCGCTGCCCGTTTCACCGTTGGGATCCGCCGTAAAACCCGGCACCTGCTGCATTTCCTGTGCCCCGGCGAGCACTTGCAGCAGTAGCGGGTCCCGTGCATCGCCCGCTCGCATGCGCGCCACGAAGCTGCGCGGCACGCGCAGCGGGAATTGCTGCATTGCCGAAGCGCTCCAGCCCAGGGCGTCCGGCGAGAGTTCCAGCAGTGCGCAGAGCGCTTCCGGTGAGGTCACCAGGTTGCGCAGTGCTGCGTGCCAGTCTGTTTCAGGCTGTGCCGTCGCGAGCGGTATCAGTGAAGTCATGGCGTCCTCTAACCCAGGCGGTCGCGCAGGCTGTAGAACAGCATCCCGGCCACCAGTCCCGGCCAGCGCAGCAGTGTGCCGCCGGGGAAGCGCGGCGAGGGCACGCTGGCCATCACGTCAAAGCGCTCCGCACTGCCGCTGATGACCTCCGCCAGCAACTTGCCGGCCAGCGTCGCAGTGGGTACACCGTGGCCAGAATAGCCGTGTGCGTAAAACACACCCTGGGAGAGCCGGCCGAAATCCGGCATGCGGTTGAGCGTGATGGCGAGCGTGCCGCCCCAGCCATAGTCGATGCGACTGTGCTCCAACTCCGGATAAATACGCAGCATGTACTTGCGTACGAAACTCTTGATGTCTGCCGGGAAGCGGCGGCTGTAGGACTCGCCACCGCCGAACAGCAGGCGATGGTCGGCGGACAGCTTCCAGTAGTTGACCACAAACAGGGTGTCCGACATGGAGCAGTCGTCACGGATCAGTTGTTGCGCCAGCGCCTCTGGCAACGGCTCGGTGGCCAGCATGTAGTTGTTGATGGGCATGATGCGTCCTGCGGCACGGGGCTCCAGGCGCTCCAGGTAGCCGTTGCAGGCCAGCACCAGGTAGTCGCAGTCAACGCGGCCTTGCGTTGTGGAGACCTCCACCTTGCCGTGTTCCCGGTAGTGGATCACGCGGCTGCCCTCGTGCAGGGTGGCACCCAGCTCATGGGCGGCGCGCGCGAGGCCGAGCGCATAGTTGAGGGGGTGCAGGTGCCGGGCGCCACTGTCCAGGGTGGCCCCGTGAAAACCCTGGCCGGAGGTCATCTGCGCCAGTTCATCTGTCTCCACGTAGCGGATGTCGTCGTAGCCGTACACACGGTTGAGGTGGTCGACTTCGGCGGCGAGTTCGCTGGCATCGCCGCGTTTGGATGCCACGTGCAGGTTGCCGCTGCGCAGGTCACAGTCAATGTCGTGCTCGGCAATCAGGTCGCAGACGGTTTCCACCGCCTCCAGGCCCAGCTGCCACAGGGCCTGTGCCTGCTGCAGCCCCACCCACTTTTCCAGCTGCTCCTGGCCGGCGCGCTGCCCGGTGCCCACGTGCCCGCCGTTGCGCCCGGACGCCCCCCAGCCAACGCGGTTGGCTTCCAGCAGTATCACGCTGTAGCCACGCTGGCGCAGGTGGAGAGCAGCAGAAAGCCCGGTGTATCCACCGCCCACGATGCACACGTCCGCTGTGGCAGCGCCGCGCAGCGGAGGGAAGGACAGGCTCTGGTTGGCCGTGGCGGCGTACCATGAGTCAACGTGGGCTTCGGGTTGCATGGCGCGATTATACGGAATCCGGGACCAAAAGCCGCATTTTGCCAGCGGTCTGACCCTTGCGGCGCTGCTGGCACTGCTGCAAACTCAGGTCGTTATCCTGATTGGACGTTGTATGAACACCGACACCCGGGCTATTCACGAGTGGCTCAAGCAGCACAAAATTTCGGAAGTGGAGTGTCTGGTGCCCGACATGACGGGAAATGCGCGCGGCAAGTTCATCCCCGCGCACCAGTTCCTGAGCATGGGCAACCCCAAGTTGCCGGAAAGTATCATGATCCAGACGGTCACCGGTGAGTATTCAGATGACCACTGGGATTTTGTCGAGCCGACCGACGCGGACATGATCCTCAAGCCGGACCCGGCGACGCTGCGAGTCGTGCCCTGGGCCAGGGAGCCTACGGCGCAGATCATCCACGACTGCTACAAGCGCTCTGGCGAGCGCCACCCGCTGTCCACGCGCAACGTGTTGCGTCATATCCTGGACCTGTATGCCGCCGAGGGCTTGCAACCCGTTGTGGCGCCCGAGGTCGAGTTTTACCTGGTCGCAAAAAACACGGACCCGGACTACGAACTGCTGCCACCCAAAGGGCGTTCGGGGCGTCGTGAGTCTGCCCGACTGTCCTACAGCATTGACGCGGTGACCGAGTTCGAGGACTTCGTCGAGGACATGTACGACTACGCCGACGAGCAGAAGCTGCAGGTGGATACGCTGATTCACGAAAACGGCGCGGCGCAGATGGAGATCAACTTTCTGCATGGCGATGCCATGGCGCTGGCCGATCAGGTGTTCGTCTTCAAGCGCACTGTGCGCGAGACTGCGCACAAGCACGGCATGTACGCCACCTTCATGGCCAAGCCCATGCAGCGCGAACCGGGCAGCGCGATGCACATCCACCAGAGTGTGGTGCGCGCAGGGTCGGGCGAGAATATCTTCGTCGACGCAAACGGCAAGCACACCCCCGCCTTCCTGTCCTACATTGCGGGCTTGCAGCGCTACACGCCGGAGCTGATCAGTCTCTATGCGCCGAACGTGAACTCCTACCGTCGCCTGGCGCCGGAGATTGCCGCCCCGATCAACCTCAACTGGGGCATGGACAACCGCACCACCGCCTTCCGCGTACCCTGGGGGCCGCCGGAGTCAACCCGTGTGGAAAACCGCTTTCCCGGCGCCGACGCCAACCCCTACCTGGCGATCGCGGCTACGCTGGCCAGCGGCTACCTCGGCATGAAACAGGGCCTTAGCCCCACTGAGCCGCACCAGGGCACGGCCAACGAGGACGATGTGGCGGTTGCGCGCACTCTGGAGGAAGGGCTGCGCAACCTGCACAACACGCCGGAGTTGCAGGACATGTTTGGCGACCTGTTCCTGCGTGCTTATGCGGCGGTAAAGCTGGATGAGTTTGAGGAGTTCAACCGGGTCATCAGTTCCTGGGAACGCGAGCACCTGTTGCTGCAGGTCTGACGCCGGCCAGCGGGTGGCCTGTCAGAGCTTTTCCTCGAGGCCGATGTGCTCGATGCGCGGGTAGGGCCGCCAGGTAAAGACCTGCTGGTGATTACAGATCATGCAGCGGTGGTCAATCTCACCGGTTTTCGGGTCCATCTCTCCACAGGCGGCCATCATGCCCTTGCCGCAGGCATCACAGACGTAATTGACTTCTATCGGGCGGACTTCGCGTTTCAATTCTGGCATGGCCCAGCAACCCTCCTGTGAATGTGCGTCTATGCGAGTGCGACTGCCAGTGTACCTGATTCCCGCCCCAGCACCACGCCCCGCAGCCAGCTGCCGCCGTCCGCGTCACGCAGGATATCGCCCACGCCGCCGGGGTGCCGAATGCGCAGTGTGCAGGGTGCCGGGGGGCTGTGCTCCGGCGGCAGGGTCATCGCCGAGAGGGCCTGCTGTACTGCGTCCGCGGCAAAGTCGAAGTGCGCCAGTGTGTCCTGTTCCGGGCCGACTCGCGGGCACAGGGCGCGATCCAGTGCCAGCACCTGCAGTGCGGCCTGCGGGTCCTGTCCGTGCGCTTCGCAATGTGCAGCAATCACTGTCGCCAGCGCCGTGTAGAGGCGCTCGGGTGCCGCGAGGGCGGCCAGGTAAATGGCGTTGCGCTGTTCGTAGATGGCCATGCGGTCGCCATGGTCCAGCGCACTCAGTGCCGCCTTGAAGGTATCGATGATGGTCCGCAGGCACTCGCGCAGCAGCGGCGAGACCGGCACCTCGCCCTGCAGTGCCAGCAGGCGCGTGGTCAACGGCATGATATAGCCGTGCACCAGCAGGATGTGGGCACTGATCAGGAAGTAGCCCTCTTCCCCTTCGTCGCGCGAAAAGGTGTGGCAGCCCACCACGTATTCGCCCTTGGCCTTGCCGTAGCCGGCGACGGGAATGGCCTGGATGCTGTATTCCGCGCGGCGCGCATAGAATTCCGTGCCCGGCAGCAGGGTGTAGCCGAAAATGTTGATGTTGGGAAAGGTGGCCAGCAGGGTGTCGAGATTGCGTTCGAAGTCCGCGAGGTTGTCGCCGGGCAAGCCCCAGATCAACTCTGCGGCGATGGGCACGCCCTGTTCGGACATCTGCCGCGCAATGGGCTCGTATTCGTTGGCACTCATATTCTGCCGGTTGCTCAGGCGCAGCGCCTCCGGCGTGAGCGTCTGCAGGGCCAGCTGGTAGTGTGGCAGCAGCTGGTTGCGGTTCAGCAGCAGGGCGATTTCCTGCACCTGCCGGCTGTGTTTTTTCGACCAGGAGGTGGCGAAGCTGCGCGGCAGGCCGGTGCGTTCCTTCAGCTCGACAATCATCTGCGCCTTTGCCAGGTCCTGCTTCAGGGCGCCGAAGTTGGAGTCTGCCAGCCAGATGTTGGCAATCCCGGCGGCAACGATTTTCTCCCAGTCATCGCGTATGCGCTGTAATGACCACTGGTACATCTTGCTGCCGATGGCACCTGTGCCCCATTCACAGAAGGCGCACTTGAACGGGCAGCCGCGGCTGGTCTCATAGGCAATGGCCGCGTAGCGCGGGCTGCCGTCTGCGTGGGTCAGCTCCAGTACGTCGAGCGGAGACGGGAACGCATCCAGCTCACGGCAGCGCTCCCGGGCCGGGGTGCGCAGCAGCGTGCCGTCCTGCAGAAAGGCCAGGCCATTGATCTGCTGCCAGTGCTCCCGACTGTCGCTGTCGAGGAATTGCTGGAAGGTGACCTCAGCCTCCCCGAGAAACACCACGTCCAGCGCTTCCTCACCGACGTAGTCCTCCGCCTGCTGTACATGCGGGCCGCCGGCGATCAGTGTCAGTTCCGGCGCCAGCTGCCGCAGGCGGTGGGCCAGTGCCAGAAACTCAGCCGCATTCCAGGTGTAGACGCTGAAGCCCAACAGGGCGCGCAGGCCCGCGGCAACCGCCTCACGCACCAGCGCGGGGCCTGTAACGGACCACGCCTCAAACCAGTGCTCGATCTCGTCAGCCTGCTGGAAGTGGACCAGTTCGATACGGGTGTCGGCGCTGCGTGCGCCGTAGCGCCGGTAGTAGGAGGACAGGGCGGCGGTTGTGGTGGGGGGTGCATTGAATTGCTCTGAGTCCATACTCAGAAGCCAGACCGGGCGCTGCACGTGGCGTGCTCCAAAAAGAGTGACGCTGCAATGTAGCGAATTGCGCCGGTTTTGCCCAGAATTTCAGGCAGCGCCGGAAAAGCGGGCGCGCAGCGGCGCCCGCCATGCGGCGCTAGAAGTCGCCCAGTTCCAGGTCGTAGTAGCCGAGCTCTTCGCGCAGGCGCCGCTGTTCCAGGCGCTGTTCAGCGCGACGACGTTTTTCCGCCAGGCGCTGCTTCTCGGTGGAAACCGGAATCACGTCGTCGAAATCGTCATCGCTCATGTCCAGCAGCGCCGGCTCGAAAATATCGTCCAGGCCATCGTTGTTGGACTGCTCTTGGGTACGCTCAGTCATAAATCACCTCCGGATGATTTACAGCCTCAATTTCGGCGCAATATCACTCAGCACTTTTGATGAGTAAATCAAAATTTTGTGGCATTTATAACAAAAATCTGCGCCCTGTGAAGCAGGCACAGAGCGCATTTTTTAAGATTGGTGGCCCGTGCCCATCCCGGGCATTCCCTGTACGCGAGGCTACGTCCCTGTAGTCTGTCTTCCCTGACCAACGGTTAACGGGCCACCCTGCAGGCAGTCTGCAAAGCCCGTGCCACTGCGTGCAGCACGTCACTGCGGGGGTTGCAGTGCGCTTCTGGCCGTCCAGCGCATTGCCGGACATGTCCGTCAGCGTCCGTGGTCAGTCGGCAGGCCGCGCCTCGGTGATGCGCTGCAGGATGTGCAGGGCGGTTTGCTGTGGATCATCGGCTCCGCTGGTGATGATGTGGCTGGCGTAGCGCTCGTAGAGCGGCGTGCGTTCCCGGAATACATCGGCGAAACTGTGCGCGCTGTCGCTGGCAATACCCCGAGGGGGCGCGGTGGCCACGCGCCGGCTCAGGGTTTCCAGGTCAACCTGCAGATAGACGACGGGTCCCGCCGCGCGCAGGCGCTGCATGGTGGCGGGGCTGTAGACCACGCTGCCGCCGGTGGCAATCACGCTGTTCTCCAGCGGGGTGCTGAGCAACACTGCCTCCTCCAGCGCGCGCAGTGCCAGGTGCCCCTGTGTATCCACGATGTCCTGCAGGGTGGCGCCGGCGCGGCGTTGGATGCCCAGGTCGGTGTCGTTGAAATCCAGACCGGCGAGTTTCGCAAGCAGTACACCAACCGTGCTCTTGCCGGCGCCGGGCATACCGATCAGGCTGATGGTGACGGGCGTTGCGGCGCTGTTCTGCACGGGTCCGGATCCTGAATGCACTTTGCTCGCATTATCCGGCCGCAGGGGCCGGTTGCAAAGCGGTCTCTGCGCATCGTTCCAGGGCCGGGCCTCCGTGTGCACTGCCTGGCAGCGCTCTGTTGCGCCCCTGCGGGTCACTGGTTAGAGTGCGGGCTTACTCACCGGATGAATAACTCAAGGCTTGCCAATGACACTGCAGCACACCCCGCTTGATGCCCTGCACCGCGAACTGGGTGCCCGCATGGTGCCCTTTGCCGGCTACGACATGCCCGTGCAGTATCCGGACGGGATTATTCGTGAGCACCAGCACACGCGACAGGCAGCCGGCCTGTTCGATGTGTCGCACATGGGTCAGCTGGTGTTGCGCGGTGCGGGCAGTGCCGAGCTTCTGGAAACACTGGTGCCTGCCGACGTGATCGGCCTTGGTCAGCATTGCCAGACCTATGCCCTGTTCACCAATGCAACCGGCGGTGTGCTCGACGACCTGATCATCACGCGCTGGTCGGCGGATACTTTCTTCCTGGTGGTCAACGCCGCCTGCAAGGTTGAGGACATCGCCCACCTGCGGGCACACCTTACCGGGCAGACTCTGGAAGTGCTTGACCAGCAGGCTCTGCTCGCCCTGCAGGGCCCCGGGGCGCGGGAGGTGATGCGTCGCCTGTGCCCCGAGCTGGATACACTGACCTTCATGCACGGGCAGGTGGCCATGCTGGACGGCGTTGAGACCTACGTCACCTGCTCCGGGTATACCGGCGAAGACGGTTTTGAAATTTCCGTGCCTGCCGCCAGCGCCGAGGCACTGGCCCGGCGATTGCTCGCGGAGCCCGAGGTGGCACCGGTGGGTCTGGGCGCGCGGGACTCCCTGCGGCTGGAGGCCGGTCTCTGCCTCTATGGGCACGAGCTGACCCCGGGAATCGATCCCGTGCAGGCCGGCTTGCTCTGGTCGATCGGCAGGGCGCGGCGCCCTGGCGGCGCGCGGGAGGGTGGATTCCCGGGCGCGCAGCAGATTTTCCAACGGATGGTGAACAAGCCGCCACTGCGCCGGGTGGGTTTGCGGGTAGAGGGCAAGCGCCCCGTGCGCGAAGGCCAGGCAGTGCTGGATGAGCGGGGTGAGCCGGTGGGTGAGGTCTGCTCGGCGGGTTTTGGTGCGACGGCTGGAGGGCCGATCGCCATGGCCTATGTGCAGCGCTCGCTGGGAGAGCCGGGCACGCGACTTGCGGTGGATGTTCGCGGTAAAGCGCTGCCGGTGACGGTCGCTGCCATGCCCTTCGTACCCCAGCGCTATTTCCGCGGTTAGGTGACGTTCAGTGTGCCCAGTCCCGCGGGGCGCGAAACTGTTGCGACAGGTAATCCATCTGGTCTGCCAGCACCCGCTCGCGGCTGAGGAAGTGCCACTCCCAGGTGTTGGGCCTGAAGGGGACGGCGAGCAGCGGCATCCCGGCTTCCTCCGGGGTGCGATTGTCCTTGGCCCAGTTGCAGCGGCGACACGCCGCGACCACGTTCTCCCAGCGGTCGTCCCCGCCGCGTGATGTGGGCAGCACATGATCCCGGGTCAACTCTGCCCGGGAGAACTGCTGGCCGCAGTACAGGCAGCGGTGGTCGTCGCGACGAAACAGTGTGCGGTTGCACAGGGGCAGGCTGAAACCGGGCCGCACCCGACCCTGAAGTGCGATGATGGGTTGCAGGCGGATGGCAGAGCGCAGTCCAGTGAGGCGCTGGATACCGCCGAACATGGGTGGAAGGGGTTCGCCGATGCCGTAGACAACATCGCCGCGTGCGTACGCTGACACCGCCTCCTGTGCGCTGAGCCAACCGCGTGGTTGGCCCGCGACGTCCAGTTTCAGGATGTTTTGCATGGGTCGCCACTCCGTGGAGTTCCCCTAACGCTACTCAAGATGCGTGACATTTACAATCGTGCAGAATGCCGCCGCCGGTGCATGCCTAGAGCGCGGTCCAGTGCCCTTCCACCAGCACCTCGCCCGCAGCTAGAACCCGGCCCACGAAGTGATCACCGGGGCGGACCTCGCCGACACCGGCAGGAGTACCTGTCATGACCAGGTCGCCGTCTTCCAGCGTCAGGAAGGCGGACAGGTTGCGCAGGATCTGCGCCGGCGGGTAGAGCATCATGTCCACGGAGCCGGCCTGACGCAGTTCGTTGTTCACATACAGCTCCAGGCCCAGTTTCTCCAGCGGGGTGTCCAATGCGACAAAGTTGCTGCAGAGGGCGGCGCCGTCGAAGGCTTTGGCCCGCTCCCACGGCAGACCTTTGGCCTTCAGCTGTGTTTGCAGTGCGCGCAGGGTGAGATCCAGCCCGAACCCGACGGCGCTGAAGGCGCCGCTTTCCCACAGCAGTACGATCTCCCCCTCATAGTGGACGGGCTCGCCGCGTGCGGCCTGCAGCGTGTCTCCCAGCGCCGAATTGGGTTTTATGAACACCACCATGTCGTCGGGCATTTCATTGCCCAGTTCACTGACGTGGGCAGCGTAGTTACGGCCAATACAGACAATTTTTGACGGCTGCAGAAGGCGTTGGGCGACGCGGATACTGTGCACAGGGAGGGTCCTTGCTCTGCGTTGTTGCGGTGGTTCCCATGGTCCGTCGGGAACCGGGCTTTGGCAAGTCGTTGCGGTGTCCGGCGTTGCCTTGCCTCGCGGGATCGCGATTCCATGACACGCCATGGTATACACTGCTGGTTTTGCCTGTTGAGCGCAGGCCCAACGTGACCGGGGACAGGAACGCGGGCAATGACTGAGTGGATGGACTGGGCAC
>CEOG01037570.1_pt1 | contig 10130 bp, 9 predicted proteins | sample 530301 | NCBI WGS metagenome assembly CEOG01 (sample SAMEA2619903, study PRJEB7988) | marine metagenome | biome: marine biome (ENVO:00000447); feature: surface water layer (ENVO:00002042); material: "saline water (ENVO:00002010), including plankton (ENVO:xxxxxxxx)" | depth 5 m | reverse complement strand
TCGCGCCCTCATTCGCAAATATCTCGACCGTCCTGAGGCCGATCCCGCTGGTTCCGCCCGTGATAACCGTAACCTTTCCCTGTAGCCGCGCCATCGCTCAATCCTCCCTTTTATGTTATTGCTGCTCAACTATAGCAAGATCGTGACGGGTGCGAATACGGCATTTGTCAAATTCCTTCCCGGATTAACTTCCCTATTCGGAAAATTTGACTAAACTGGCGCCTGTAACGGAAGGGGGAAGGGCTCGCGTGCTCTATCATGGCATTATCATTATCGCCTATGCGCTGACGGCTGTCGTTATTGCGGTGCAGGCGCCCCAGTATGTGGCGGGGCTTGATCCCATCATTGGATACTGGGCGGGTGGCGTGTTCTTCCTGTTGTGCGCGCTGGTGCATGATTTTATCATGCGGCATGTGGAGCGGGCCCGGTTTCAACGGGATCTGTTGAAAATGCGCAGTGATCTCGACATGGCCGAATCCGGTCTGGACCGTTTTGACAATATCCTGGGCAAGCTGGCGGGCAAGGATGGCAATATTGAAAGCTTCGCCTCCGAAATGCAGATACTCCGCCGTCTTCTGAGGCAGCTATCGAATGAAAAGCAGCCAGAAGACGCGACCTCCCAAGCTGCCGGGGAAGAAGAGGAAATTGTCCTTTCCGAGGATGAGGAAATCGCCGAACAGATGGTGGCGGATGAAGATGTAGCGGATGATGATGCGGAAGCGATACAGCCGCTTGATGATGAAATTCTCGAAATCGTCCGCGCGGGTCTTCAGGAAAACAAGGTTGACCTGTATTTGCAGCCGATCGTCCGGCTGCCGCAGCGGCGGACATTGTTCTATGAGGCCTTTTCGCGCATTCGTGGCCCGCGGGGAGAAGTTATCACTCCTGGCCAATATCTCAAGGTAGCGGAAAGCACGGGTCTGATCAGTACCATTGACAACCTGTTGTTGATCCGTTGTGTGCAGCTTATCCGCCGGGTGCGTCAGCGCAACGTGGATATCGGCTTTTTCGTGAATGTGTCGGCGCGGACGCTGAATGATACGGCTTTTTTCCGCCAGTTTATCGAATTTCTTGATGAAAACCGGGATCTGGCGGAAAGCCTGATCCTTGAATTTGCGCAGGAAGATATCGAAAATGCCTCTGATGTGGTTGAGACGGGCCTCAAAACACTGGCGCGGATGGGGTTCACCTTTTCAGTTGACCATGTGCATCGGCTGGATTTCGATTTTGCGGTACTCGGCAAGCGGAATTTCCGTTATCTCAAGGTTGCGGCGGTCGAATTATTGCCCGGACGGCCCGGCCTGCCCATGGATATTCATCCCGATGATCTGCGGGAAGCCCTCCATCGCGAGAATATAGAGCTGATTGCCAGCATGGTGGAGGATGAGGATACCGTGATCGGCCTGCTCGATGTTGAAGTGGGTTTTGGTCAGGGGTATCTCTTCGGGGTACCGCGCCCGCCGCAATCCGTCAACTAACAGGTTTTTCAAATGACTTTTACGATTATCCCAGGCCTTCGGGCCGTCGCATCGGATTATGATGCCTTTATTCTCGATCTGTGGGGGGTGGTGCATAATGGCAAGCAGCCCTATCCCGGCGCGCTAGATTGTATGGCGCGGCTCCGGGAGGGGGGGCGGCAGATCATTCTCGTTTCCAATGCGCCGCGCACCAATAATTTTGTGATCAGCTTTCTGGAAGGGCTGGGCGTTGCCCGCGACCGGTATGATCATATCCTGACTTCTGGCGACCTGACACGTCAGGCGCTGGAAATGCGCGATCATCCGTTCCTGAAGGACAGGGGCAGGGCCTTTTACCAGATCGGCGCCAGCCGCGATAAGGGGCTGGAAGACGGACTTGAGTATGCCCGCGTTTTTGATGTGTCCGCAGCGGATTTTCTGATCTGTACGGGGCTGGTCAATGACGAGACGGAAACGCCGGAGGCGTATCGCGAACTCCTCGGCAAAGCGCTTGCCCATGACCTGCCGATGCTCTGCGCTAATCCTGATCTGACTGTCATGCGCGGGGATGCCTCCATTTACTGTGCCGGGGCGATCGCCGCGCTTTATGCGGAGATGGGCGGACGGGTTGAATTATTCGGAAAACCCTATCTGGAAGTATATCGGCAGGCGATGGCCCGGCTCGCGATCAGCGATCCCGCGCGTATCCTTGCCGTCGGGGACAGCATGCGGACCGATATCAAAGGCGCAGCCAGCGCCGGGATCGACAGTATCCTGGTAAGCGGCGGCATTCACGCGGATGAATGGGGCCTCCAGGGTGGCGCGTTGCCGAGTGCGGCGCAAGTGGCCTCTGTCGTTGGCGAATATGCCTTTTCACCGCGTTACGTGACGGGCCATATGATCTGGTAGGCCGATCGGCCCTTGCGATGGGTGTTAGCTCACTCAGTCGAAAAGAGCGTCGATCTCATCCTGCGCCTTGCTGCGGTCCGCGTCGGCATCCGTCTTCTTTTTTTCGGTTGCCTTGGCGTCCCCCGCAGCGGGGGGTTCGATATCGAAAAGCGAGTCGATTTCCTCTTGATTCACTCCTTCGCCGTCCAGCGCCGGCCCGTTCAGCAGGGCGGCTTCATCATTTGTCGCGTCGGCATTTTCGGCGTCAGCGGCGGCAGCATTGTCGACATGATGCCCCCAGGCCTTGGTCAATCGGGCGAGATATTCTTCAATATAGTTGAGTGTGGAAACCACTTTGCTGATCCGCTGCCCCGTAATATCCTGAAAGGAGCAGGCCTCGAAAATCGCCATGCAGGCGTCATTGACCACATCCGGCTCGGTCACACGGGCGGACATGATCATTTCGGTAGCGCTCATGATCTGGTTTGTGGCGGCTTCCGTTGCCTCGACAATCGCGTCGAGTTCCTTTCCGGCGCGGGGAAGCTTCTCCTGTTTCAGATCATTGGGCCTGATTTGTGCGATTTCGGACCGCGCCGCCATAATGAAATTGGCGAGGTCCTGACAATCCTGATGAAGCGTCGCAATCTGCCGCCTCAGACGAAGGATTTCCTCCGTTTCGGACATTAGAACTCACCCAGGACCGCAGTGATTTTCGACTTCAGTGTGGCCGCATTGAACGGCTTCACGATGTAGTTGTTAACTCCGGCCTGCTTTGCGGCAATCACGTTATCCGTTTTGGATTCGGCCGTGATCATGATGAAAGGCGTTGCTTTCAGTGTATCATCGGCGCGTACTTCTTTCAGAAGCTGGTAACCGGTCATCGGTTCCATGTTCCAGTCGGAGATGACAAGGCCGTATTTTTTGGTGCGCATCTTGGTCAGCGCAGCTGATCCGTCGGCGGCTTCATCAACAACGTTGAAGCCGAGCTGTTTGAGGAGGTTGCGAATGATCCTCAGCATGGTTTTGTAATCGTCGACGATCAAAATCGGCATATTCATATCAACAGCCATGGAAACCCTCTTGTCAATTCTTGACACCCCGCACTCGCGGGATGCGAAATATATGGAAACGAACCCGTAAGGTAGCGGGTGAAGTTGAAAAAATGGTTAATCGATCGATGTTTTGACAAAAGGAAGAGGCATGAGGCGTCCAAGGTGATAGATTCTCTCCGCAGCCCTTGCGGGGAGGCGGTTTTTCCTTCTATATAACCCGGCCGATTCCCGATAGAAAGAACAGGATAACAATGTCAGTATATGAAGAATTGCACGGATATTTCCTGGAAGATCTCAAGATTGGTATGACGGCGGTCTATGCCAAGACCATAACCGAGGCGGATATTCTCCTCTATGCCGGGGTTTCCGGGGACACCAATCCGGTGCATCTGAATGCCGAGTTTGCCGAAAAGACGATTTTCAAGGAGCGGATTGCCCATGGCATGCTGTCCGCGGGATTGCTGTCGACCCTATTCGGCACCAAGCTTCCCGGACCCGGCGCGATCTATATGAACCAGAGCCTGAATTTCAAGGCGCCGGTCTGTATCGGCGATACGGTGGTTGCCCGCGTGACGCTTAAAGAGATCAATGGCAAAAGAGTGACATTCGACTGCGCCTGTACGATCGACGAGACGGTTGTGCTGGATGGCGAGGCGACTTTGATGGTATCCCGGCGTCCGTAAGGGGACCGGAAGAGACGGATTTAAAGTGATGCAGATAGTGCGAGATTATCACGATGTGCCGCAAGGATGCCGGGGGCTGGTTCTGGCCATCGGAAATTTCGACGGGGTTCATCGGGGCCATCAGGCGGTCATCGGTGAGGCGCAGAAAATTGCGGCCCGCCTCAAGGTTCCGTCCGGTGTCATGACCTTCGAGCCGCATTCGCGGGAGTTTTTTGCGCCGGACGCGCCGCCCTTTCGCCTGTCCACAATGGAGACGAAGGCCGCGCATCTGAAATGGCTCGGCGTTGATGTCATGGCGGCGCTGAAATTCGATCTGGAATTCTCGCAGAAATCAGCGGAAGAATTTGTCCGGGATGTTCTTGTCGAAGGATATAACGTTGCCCATGTGGTTGTCGGCTATGATTTCATTTTCGGACACAAACGGCAGGGAACGACCGTTGTCCTGGCCGAGCTGGCCCGGAAATACGGGTTCGGGGTAACGGTGGTTGAGCCGGTCGGGGAGGAGACTGTTATCTTTTCTTCAACGGCAATTCGCGACTGCCTGAAGGCGGGAGAGCCGAGAAAAGCGGCGTCATTGCTGGGGCATTGGTGGGAAGTGGAAGGTCCCGTCGTTGGCGGTGATAAGCGCGGACGCACCATTGGCTTCCCGACCGCCAATATCCCACTTGTCGGATATCATTATCCCAAGCTTGGCGTCTATGCCGTTCGTATCGGCCTGCATCACGGATCGCATGTGGACTGGATCGACGGGGTCGCCAATTTCGGCATGCGGCCGACGTTTGATAAACAGGATGTCCTGCTCGAAGTGCATTTGCTCGACTGGACAGGAGATCTTTACGGTCAGAGCTTGCGGGTTGCCTTCGTCGATTACATCCGGCCCGAAATGAAATTCAACGGCGTTGAGGAGCTGACAGCGCAGATCGCAAAGGATGCCGACAAAGCGCGGGACATTCTCGCGCGCCCCGAAAATGCGCAAATGCGCTACGCCGACAAGAAAGTCCCCAATTAGGCAGTTTTTTGCGGGATGGCCGCATGATTTCTCGACAGAGGTTGGGGGAGTTGATAAAACACCTGCCATGAATAAATTCTGGGTTTGCGGTACCGGGTTACCGGGATGCCTCATCATTGGCGGTCGAATTAGCGGCCCGGCCTTTATTGAATAAGGCCGGGTATGAGAGGTTTGTACCTGCTGATCAGGGAAAGCCCCGGAAATCTGGCGATCTCCCGCCGGTTAATCATTCACCATTCAAGTTACTGTTAGGATCAGTTCGCTGCGATGAGCACTGACTATAAATCGACAATTTTTCTACCCCGTACCGATTTCCCCATGAAGGCGGGCTTGCCGGCGAAAGAGCCGGGGCTGCTGGACCGCTGGGAGGAAATGGATTTGTTCCGTCTTCAGCGGGAACAATCGAAAGAACGCGAAAAATTCATTCTTCATGATGGCCCCCCTTACGCCAATGGCAATCTGCATATCGGCCATGCCATGAACAAGATCCTGAAGGATGTCATCAGCCGGTCGCAGCAGATGATGGGCAAGAATGCGCATTATGTGCCCGGCTGGGACTGTCACGGATTGCCGATCGAATGGAAGATCGAAGAAAAATACCGCGCCGCGGGCAAGGATAAGGATACGGTGCCGATTGTGGAATTCCGCAAGGAATGCCGCGATTTTGCCGCTCACTGGGTCGGCGTGCAGAAAGAGGAATTCAAGCGCCTTGGCGTGATCGGCGACTGGGAGCGCCCCTATACGACCATGAGCTTCGATGCTGAAGCGCAGATTGTGCGGGAGCTTCTGAAATTCCTGATGAATGGCGGCCTTTATCGCGGCTCGAAGCCGGTTATGTGGTCGCCCGTTGAAAAGACGGCGCTGGCGGAAGCCGAGCTTGAATATCATGATCACACGTCAACCACCATCCATGTCCGCTTCCCGGTGAAATCCGGGCCAGAGGAATTCATGGGCGGCTCCATCGTTATCTGGACGACCACCCCCTGGACGATGCCCGGCAACCGCGCCATCGCCTATGGCCCGGAAATGGATTATGTCGGTATCCGGGTTACGGAGGTGAATGAAGGTTCGCTGGCCGTTGCAGGGGAGACCCTGTTTGTTGCGGCCGAACTTCTGGAGGAGGTAAAGAAGGAAGCCGGGATCACGGAGGCGGAGATCGTCTGGCGCGGCAAGGGCGATGCTTTCAAGGGCGTTGTCTGCCGGCATCCGTTCCACGGCCATGGCTATGATTTCGACGTGCCGCTTGTCGATGGCGATCATGTGACGGTGGAAGCCGGTACGGGATTTGTCCATACCGCGCCGGGGCACGGGCAGGAGGACTATGAAGTAGGCCTCGTGCATGGTCTTGAGGTGCCCCATACCGTGGATGAGGACGGGACCTTCTATGCCCATGTGCCGATCTTTGCCGGTCAGCATGTCTATAAATGCAACGAAGGCGTTGCCGATGAATTGCAGAAGGTCGGGGCCCTGCTCAAACGGGGCAAGCTGGTGCATTCCTACCCGCATTCCTGGCGGTCGAAGGCGCCGCTGATCTTTCGCAATACAAGCCAGTGGTTCATCTCCATGGAGACGAACAATCTGCGCGCGAAGGCGCTGAAGGCCATCGATGAGACGAAATGGTATCCCGCGTCGGGCCGCAATCGCATCCATGCGATGATCGCGAACCGCCCCGATTGGGTGCTGTCCCGTCAGCGGGCATGGGGCGTGCCGATCACCGTTTTCACACATAAGGAATCGGGCGAGTTGCTGCGTGATGAGGACGTGAACAAACGCATCGCCGATATCATGGAGGAGGAGGGTTCCGACGCCTGGTTCGAATCACCCGCCGCGCGCTTCCTCGGGGAAAAATACAATCCCGATGACTATGACATGGCCATGGACATTCTCGATGTCTGGTTTGATTCCGGCAGCACGCACGCCTTCACGCTGGAGGCGCGCCCCGAACTGCAATGGCCGGCATCGCTCTATCTCGAAGGGACGGACCAGCATCGCGGCTGGTTCCATTCCTCGCTGCTGGAATCCTGCGGCACCCGCGGCCGGGCGCCGTATGAGGCCGTTCTGACCCATGGGTTCGTCATGGACGGGCAGGGGCGTAAGATGTCGAAATCCCTCGGCAATGTGGTCGCGCCGCAAAAGGTGATCGAACAGAATGGCGCGGATATCCTGCGCCTCTGGGTCGTCGCCTCCGATTATTCGGAAGATATGCGTATTGGCGATGAAATCGTCAAAGGGCAGGTGGACAGCTATCGCCGCCTGCGTAACACGCTGCGCTTTATCCTCGGTAATCTGGAAGGTTGGGACGAAGCGGAGCGGATTACGGTTGACGAAATGCCAGAGCTGGAACGCTGGGTGCTGCACCGGCTGTCGGAGCTTGACGCGTTGATCCGGGAAAATTGCAACCGGTTTGAGTTCAGCCGTGTCTTTACGGCGATCCATAACTTCTGCACGCTGGAACTGTCGGCCTTTTATTTCGATATCCGCAAAGATGTTCTGTATTGCGATGGCGCAATGGACATCCGCCGCCGGGCGGCACGCACCGTACTTGATCATCTGTTCCATTGTCTGACGGCGTGGCTTGCGCCGATGCTGGTCTTTACGGCGGAGGAAACCTGGCTGACCCGTTTTCCAGGAGAGGACAGCAGTGTTCATCTGCGACTTTTTCCAGAAATTCCGACGGAATGGCGTAGTCCAGCCTTACAGGCGCGCTGGTCCAAGGTGCGCAGCTTTCGCCGTGTCGTGACGGGCGCACTGGAGGTTGAACGACGGGAGAAGCGGATCGGCGCGAGCCTTCAGGCGGCCCCGACGGTTTATATCAGCGAAGAATATATTCCTTTCCTCAACGGGCTCGATCTCGCCGATCTCTGCATCACCTCCGGCGTTCATCTATCAACGGATCCGGCGCCGGAAGGCGCTTTCACGCTGGAAGATGTGAAGGGGGTTGCCGTCGTCCCCGCTCTTGCGGAAGGCGAGAAATGTCAGCGCTGCTGGAAAATTCTCGATGAGGTCGGAACTCACGAGAAATATGACGATCTTTGTCATCGCTGCGCCGATGTGGTGAGCAACCTACCGATACAGGTTGAGGCGTAAAATGATGATGCGCCTCGGCCTTGTCATAGCGGCGATCATCCTATCAGTCGATCAGCTCAGCAAGGTATATCTGATTGATCTGATGCAGCGCTATCCCGGCGGGATCGAGGTGACATCCTTTTTCAACATCGTCATGGTCTGGAACCGGGGCGTCAGTTTTGGCCTGTTTGCCGAAAATGACATGCGCTGGATTCTGGTTGCGGTGACGGCGGCCATTTCCGTCTTTATGTTCCTCTGGCTTAAAAAAGCCACAAACCGGCTGTTGGCTGTTGGTCTGGGGCTGGTGCTCGGCGGGGCAATCGGCAATATCATCGACCGAGTCCGGCTGGGAGCTGTCGCCGACTTTTTTGATTTTGATCTGATTTTCATGCGCTGGCCGGCATTTAATGTCGCTGATATGGCAATTGTTATCGGTGTCATCGTGCTGTTGCTTGAAAACTTGTTTCACGGACGCAAGTCGGATAAAATATCGTCATGAGGGAAGGCTTGAAGAAAATGCGTCACGGCAGCTTGCTAACCGGTTTTATTCTGCTTATCGCTTTTGCATTGACAGGATGCGAAGGGACGAAGCAGGCGTTGGGTATCGGCGGCAAGAAAGCGCCGGATGAATTTACAGTCATCACCAAAGCGCCGCTGATCATCCCGCCGGATTTCTCGCTGCGGCCACCCGCTCCCGGTCAAAAGGGACCGCAGGACATGCTGGCTGAAAATAGTGCAAAGGCGGCGCTACTTGGGGGTGCGCAGAATACGACGCCGGTCACCCATTCGGAAGCCGTTGCCGCGGGCGTTTCAACCGGGGAACTTGCCCTCCTTCGTCAGGCCGGAGCGGAGAATGCGGATCCGGGTATTCGGGAGATCGTCAATACGGAAACCGCCATCCTGGCCGAAAATGACGCGACTTTCCTGGAGAAAATCATGTTCTGGCAGGAACAGCCGCCATTTGGTACGGTCGTTGATCCTGCTCAGGAAAAGAAACGACTGCAGGAAAATGCTGCCCTTGGCGAGACACCGGGTGCGGGAGCGGAAACCCCAACAATTGAGCGGAAGAAGCGCGCTCTTCTGCAAGGGCTGTTCAACTGACAGCCCGCCATGACAGTCCGAAACGTCTATACACTTTCCATATGACATAAAATTGTCCGGCTCCAGCCTTGTAATGTGTCGGTATCGGCCTTTTATTTGTATAGAACCGTTGATTAAGACCGGAGGTCGCCGATGGGCCCATTACGATCATCTTATGCTGTTGCCCTGACTTTCTGTCTATTCCTGACCGGATTTGCCGCAAATGTGCAGGCAACTGATGACATTCCCACCCTGTTCGACCCAAAAGTAAAGACGCTGGATAACGGGCTTGAGGTGGTCGTTCTTGAGGATCACCGCGCGCCGATTGTCACCCATATGGTCTGGTACAAGATCGGCGCGGCGGATGAAAAACCGCTCAAATCCGGGATCGCGCATTTTCTTGAGCATCTGATGTTCAAAGGGACCAAAACGCTGGCGCCGGGCGAATTCTCCGCCATTGTCGCGAAGAACGGCGGGCAGGAAAATGCCTTCACCTCCTATGACTATACCGCCTATTTCCAGAATGTGAGCGTGGACAAGCTGCCTCTCTTCATGGAGATGGAGGCCGATCGGATGCAGAATCTGCAACTGACGGATGACGTCGTTGCGCCGGAGCTGAAAGTCGTGCTCGAGGAACGTTCGCAGCGGACAGATAACACGCCGGGTGGACAGTTTTCTGAGCAGTTCAGCGCCGCGCAGTATCTCGCGCATCCCTACGGCACCCCGATCATCGGCTGGCGACACGAGATTGAAGGTTTGACCACACAGGATGCGCTGGACTGGTACAACACATATTATGCGCCGAACAACGCCATTCTGATTGTGGCGGGGGATGTGACGGCGGGTGACGTTTTCGCGCTGGCGGAGAAATATTATGGCCCCATTCCGGCCAAGG
>CEOG01037699.1_pt1 | contig 10142 bp, 9 predicted proteins | sample 530301 | NCBI WGS metagenome assembly CEOG01 (sample SAMEA2619903, study PRJEB7988) | marine metagenome | biome: marine biome (ENVO:00000447); feature: surface water layer (ENVO:00002042); material: "saline water (ENVO:00002010), including plankton (ENVO:xxxxxxxx)" | depth 5 m | reverse complement strand
GACCTGGTGCCGCTGTATGATGAACGGTAGCGGCCGGTGCAGGGTGGAAGTACGATGCCGTCGCAATGGGCAATTGCCGCTGGCTCAGGATATTCGATGTGCCGCGTGAGGCGGCCGCCGAGGAGAGCGAGAGCAAGGACTGCAAATTCTGCGTGGTGGAGGCCAGCGACAGGCTGTACATATTCTGCTGGTTGGCAACGGCATTTTGCATGGCGGTTCCAACGGCCTGTGCCGTGGTCTGATACAGCGTGCCGATGGATTGCGCAGGCGCAAGGCCGAGAGTGAGCATGTTGGTCTGGGTAATGGCATCGGTGATCTGGCTGTTGACCGATCTCGCATTTTGCGAATTATTTTGCGCTGTCATGGGGTTATCCTGTTCAGTTGGTTAAGGCGAGGCGGAATTTGCGCGCCGGACCGGGGTTGCCGACCCCGGCGCGCAATAGTCCATGTCTGAGCGGGAAGACGCCGCTTCCTCGGTTTTTGTGTTTACGTGTTAAAGCGCGGGGTGTTCGGGCCGCCCGGCTCGCGGAAGCTCGACAGGACGGCCTTCAACGAGGACATGGTCTCGGCAACCGGGTTGCCGCTCAGGATTTCCTGCGTTGCCTTGCCTTCCGCCGCCACATCGAGGGTGTAAAGCAGGCTGACCGCACCGGTCACGACCGCAGAATCGATGGTGTTTTTATGCTGCTGGTTCGCCACCATGTTCTGCATGGACATACCGGTAGACTGGGCCATCATCTGATAGAGCATGCCCATGGATTCTGCGGGGGCATCGCCCAGTACCTTCACGTTGGTCTGGGTCACCGCGTCTGTTACTTGGCTATTCATCCAGGTGTTATCCGCCATTGTTTATTTCCTTTTATAATCAGTTATTGAAAGGATCGGTTGAAAGGAGCTCAGAATGCGCGGGACGCAGCCTGAAGTGAAGACAGTGCCTCGGCGACCGGATTACCCCCGAGAATTTCAGAGGTGGCCTTGGCGTCAGCAGCGGTGGCCATGGCATAGAGAACATTCGTTCCCTGTGTTGTCACGGCAAGGTCGATGGTATTGGCGCCCTGCTGGTTTGAAACTGCATTCTGCATACTGGCGCCGACGACCTGGGCGAATACCTGATAGGCATTCGCCATGGCCACGGCGGGCGCATCGGCCAGAACACCGACGTTGGACTGGGTAACGGCATCGGTTATCTGGGCATTGACTGGTGTATCCCCTGGCATGGGTATTCTCCTTTAAATGTCAGAACAAACTATTTGTTTGCTGATGGTTGAGACTGGGACTGTTGATCGGATTGCGCTTTCTTCAACTCGGCGACAATAGCCTTAAGCGCCAAGACTATTTCGGCATTCGCATTGCCGGACATGACCTCCTGCATCACCTTCGCATCGCTCATGCTGTCCAGGCTGTAGAGCATGGCGATGCCCTGGCTGACGATGGCATTGTCGATGGTGTTCATATTCTGCTGGTTGGCGACGGCATTCTGCATGGAGACACCGACCGCCTGCGCCATCATCTGATAGACTGTGCCCATGGACTGGGCGGGCGCCCCATCGATGACGGCCAGGTTTGTTTGTGTCACGGCATCGGTGATCTGGCTGTTGACCGGTGTATCATTTGCCATCGCATTACCTCATTCTTTCCTGTCAGTGCCTGAACGCGGCAGGGCCCGTTCAATGCCGAAATGACGGGCGGCTCTGCCAAGCTGTGACAGAGGAAATGAGAATTTCTTCCCGATTTTTGCGAAAAATCGCAGGGCCGATGCGATCTGTCTCGCCCCGCCGAGACGGGAGAGGCCGTCTGAACGGCGCAAACCTGGATCGATTTTTGGTCAAGGATCGGGCGAAAAGGCGAAAATCAGCCGATTTCTTCCGTCATCTCTGAAACCGGCGCAGATAGCGCCACGGTGTTTGGAGCGGAGTGATCACCGGTATATTATCGGCGGGATGGCCGAGCGGGGGAGATTGTTTTTTGCTGGAATTTGTCTTTACCTGTGCGGGCCGGAGGGCCGAAAATATTCCTCTGCGCCCGTGCGGATTTCATCATCAAGAAAGCCGGACGGTACGGGCAGGGCGGCCGTCAGGCTGCCGCCCCGCCTTGTCTTTCGCAGGCATAATCAGAAGGCGGTCACGCCCCGCCCATCTGCTTGACAATCTTTTCCATGGCGACGGCGGTGGCCGCCACGGCATCAGCAGTAATGCCGGCAATATCCTGGCTGGTCTGGGCGGCGAGGGCAGTGCCGCCCGCACTCGTTACCGCGTTGAGACTGGTGACGGCGGCTTGCGTCTGGGAATTGAGCGCCTGGGTGATGGCGGCAGTCTGGGCGTTGTAGGATTCGCCGATTGTCGCTTTCTGCGCACTGATAGAGATGGCCTCGGCGTTTTTAAGCGCCGTCAGCGCCGCCGCGCCCGAATTGGTGACGCTGTTCATCAGGTTCGAGTTGGCGGTCGCATTCTCAAGGGCGAGCCCTGAGGAATGAGCGGCGAATTGATAGAGAAGTCCCATGGCGAATTTCGCGGAATCCTCGATTTTACTGGATGGGGCATCGCCCCCGGAATTGGATGAGCTGGGCATATGATTAATCCATTTTGAAAGAATGAGTGTAAAATAAAGTACATATCTATGGTTGTAATAAATCAACGAAGGTCGTGTTTATCCTGCATCACCGGCGGCCGGGGCGGCGGGTGCCTTTCCGGCATCTGTGGTTTCCTTTCCAGCATCGGCGGGAGCCGTGGCTTTTCCATCCTCCGCTGGCGCGGCACCATTGCTGGTGGCGGGTTGGTTATTATTGGTCATTGCCAGCAGCTTCTGCAACAGATCGAGCCGTTCCGCCGGGGTCAGATTTTCCACCTGCGACGCGAAACCGGTTCTGAGCAGGCCGCTGGCGCCGGTGGCGACGGCCGCCGCCCCCAGAATATTCAGATGCTGCTGGTTACTGACCGCATTTTGCGAGGCCATTCCGGCGGCATGGGCAAGATTCAAGTACATCGCCGCCATGGATTTTGCATTTGCGCTTCCCAGAAGTATTTCATTAGTTGAAATAATAGAATTTTTAATTTGATCATCAGGCATGTCGGTTTCCATTTTAAATTTCTCTATTTATATTATAAGTATTATAAAAATAATATTTAATATTTATAATATCAACTATTGAGTAATATTTATTATTAAGTATTATTTTAAATTTACTTTTTATACTTTGTTTTGTAATTGCATACACTCGTATTAGATAAATTAAAATAGAAAAATACACTTTAAAAGTTTCTTTTCACGCCCAAATGATGAAGCATCAAGCGGGAGGTGATCACAGAAATTCCCCTTGCAGTGTTGTGTTTTTCCGAAAATTCAAATCTCCAAGGGGATCTCCATGAATCCACTCCGGCATGATATTTCATCCAATTCTGAAATCTTTGCGAACTCTAAAGAGGTACTGCGCGGGGGGGCTTTCCCGCGGAGCCTATCCTTGACAACGCTGAATACTGAAATCAGGGCAATCCCGGCAGCACCGGCGCAAACCGCACCCGAGGCGGCATTGACGCAAGTGCGGGATAACCCTGAACAGGCCACTGGCGTACCCGTCGATCCGGAAGATTTCTGGGCGGCGTGGAACACGCATAAGGAGTATCTTTTTCGCCTCAGCATGATCTGGATGAATATCAGCGCTGCCGATGCGGAGGATGCCTTTGCCGATGCCACCATCCGCGCCTATGAGAAATACGCCGCCCATGCGGCGCAAATCAGCAACGAGCGGGCCTGGTTTGCCCGGTTGCTGCATAACATCTGCATCGACCGCCATCGCGCCAACCGGCGGCTTGGCAATCTCTATGACAAGGTGAAGGAGATCAGCGAGATCGAGTTTGCCATGCTGGAAACACGCCAGCTGACGCCGGAGGGGCGGCTGCTCAACCGGGAACTGGGCGGGCGTCTTCACGCGGCCATTACGGAACTGCCAAAACGCCTCCGCGCGCCGGTTATTCTCCGGCTGGTGCAGGGGGAGGAATATGACGATATCGCCCAACGGCTGGGCATTTCCAATGACAATGTCCGCAAAAGGGTGCAGCAAGGCCGCGCCATCCTGCGCGACAAGCTGGCGGTCTTTCGTGAGTGAGGTCGCGTTCCAACCACCGGTACGCGCATTATAATTTTCGAATTCTCTATCGACAGCCCCGGCTAAATCGGTAACGATGCTGGCGAGTACTTCCGGCCTTCGGGCCGGGTTCAAGTAGCTGGGGAGCTATTTATAATGACAGAAGGTATCGGTCTGCGTGATCTGCGCGCGGACACTTCGCCCCTTGTTTCGGACGAGGTGAAATACACGACCTGCTATATGTGCGCCTGCCGCTGTGGCATCCGGGTCCATCTGAAAGATGGCAAACTCCGTTATATTGAGGGTAATCCCGACCATCCGGTGAACAAGGGCGTCCTCTGCGCCAAGGGATCGGCCGGGATCATGCAACAGAATTCCCCGGCCCGCCTGAGAAAGCCGCTGCTCCGGGTGGGCCCGCGCGGCGAGGGGAAGTTTCGCGAAATCGAATGGGAGGAGGCGCTTGCCCTGGCCACAGATTGGCTCGGTGATGTGCGGGCGACGGATCCGTCACGGCTTGCCTTCTTCACCGGACGGGATCAGTCACAGAGTTTCACCGGCTGGTGGGCCAAGCAATATGGCACCCGGAATTTTGCCGCCCATGGTGGCTTCTGCTCGGTCAATATGGCGGCGGCCGGGCTGTACAGTATTGGTGGCTCCTTCTGGGAATTTGGCGAGCCGGACTGGGATCTGACACGATATTTCCTGATGTTCGGCGTGGCGGAGGATCATGATTCCAACCCCATCAAGATGGGTCTTGGCAAGCTGAAAAGCCGTGAAAATGCGAAGTTTGTCTCCGTCAATCCCGTCCGAAGCGGCTATTCCGCCATCGCCGATGAATGGATCGGCATCACGCCGGGCACTGACGGGCTGTTCGTCATGGCGATCATTCACGAGCTGTTGCGGGCGGAAAAGATTGATTGGGAATATCTCAAGCGTTACACCAATGCCCCCTGGCTGGTGATCGAGGCGGACGGCGAAGCAGAAGATGGCCTATTCGCCCGCAATGCAACCGGCATTCCCCTGATTGCGACGAAAGAGGGCAAGCTGCTGCCGATCAGTGACCGCAAGGCGGAACCGGTGCTTGTCGGGCGCTATACGCTGCCATCTGGCCAGACGGCGGTCCCTGCCTTTCAGGTGATGGCGGAGCGGTATTTGTCGGAGAGCTATGCGCCGGAGGCGGTTGCCGAACGCGTCGGCATCCCGGCGGCCACCCTCCGACGTATTGCCGCCGAGATTGCCGAAGCGGCATTTGAAAATGAAATTACCCTCGATATTCCCTGGACGGACTGGGCCGGGCGGCGTCAGGAGAAAATGACCGGCCGGCCCGTCTCCATGCATGCCATGCGGGGCATCTCCGCCCATTCCAACGGCTTTCATACCTGCCGCGCCATCCATTTGTTGCAGATGCTGATCGGCAGTGTTGATGTGCCGGGCGGGTTTCGGCATAAGCCACCCTTCCCGAAGCCCTGTCCGCCGGGACCGACACCCTCGGGGAAGGAGACAGCGGCGAATACGCCGCTTGGCGGTATGCCGCTCGGCTTTCCCAAGGGGCCGGAGGATTTGCTGGTTGACGATGCGGGTAATTCACTGCGCATCGACAAGGCCTATTCATGGGAATATCCGATTGCCGCGCACGGGCTGATGCACACGGTCATTCATAATGCCTGGGCGCAGGACCCGGCGGAGATTGACGTGCTGTTCATGTATATGGCCAATATGGGCTGGAACAGCACGATGAATGTACCCGATACGGTGCGCTATCTCACCGACAAGAACCCGGACGGCAGCTATCGTATTCCAAAGTTTATCTATTCGGATGCCTATTCATCGGAAACGGTCGCCTATGCGGATCTGGTGCTGCCCGATACCACCTATCTGGAGCGGTGGGATTGCATTTCGCTGCTGGACCGGCCGATATCGAGCGCCCATGGCGCGGCCGATGCCATTCGTCAGCCGGTTCTTAAGCCGGACCGCGACGTGCGGCCGTTTCAGGATGTTCTGCTCGATCTCGGCGTCCGGCTGGGGCTGCCCGGTTTTGTCGGGGAGGCGGGGACGGCGCTCTATCCCGGCGGCTATGCCGATTATCTGGTTCATCATGAACGCACGCCGGATATCGGACCACTCGCGGGCTGGCGCGGGGCGGATGGAACCGGGCAGGGACGCGGCGCGGCGAACAGCTCGCAGCTCGACGCCTATATCGAGAATGGCTGTTTCTGGGAGAAGAAATTCACACCGGAGCAGTCCTACTACAAATTTGCCAACAAAGCCTATCTGGAAGAGGCTGTCCGTATGGGCTGGCTTGCCATGCCGGGATCGGTGGTGATGGAGATTTATTCCGAAACCTTGCAGAAATTCCGCCTCGCGGCGCGCGGGCACGGCGCGCTTCAGCCGCCCGATCATTTGCGCGCCCGGATCGAACAGTATTTTGATCCGCTTCCCCTCTGGTATCCGGCGCTGTTGGAACAGGGGGATGCGGCGGCGGATTACCCCCTGCATGCGCTGACCCAGCGGCCAATGCATATGTATCATAGCTGGGGCAGTCAGAATGCCTGGCTGCGCCAGATCACCGCGCGCAACCCGCTGTTTATACATGCTGAAACCGCCGCCGCCGCCGGGGTGGAGGATGGCGACTGGATCTGGGTCATCTCCCCCCATGGCCGGGTGAAGGCAGAAGCGAAGCTGATGCAGGGCGTCAATCCTCACACCGTCTGGACCTGGAACGCCATCGGCAAGCGCAAGGGGGCGTGGAACCTCAAGGAAGACGCGCCGGAGGCAACAAATGGTTTCCTAGTCAACCAAATCATGGCCGAGCTGCTGCCGCCGCGCGCCGATGGCTACCGTTACTCCAATTCCGATCCGGTAACGGGGCAGGCGGCGTGGTATGACCTGCGTGTCCGGATTGAGAAATGCAGCGCCCGTGAGGCCGGGGAGACCGCGCCAATGTTTAAGCCGCAGGGCCATGATTACCTTCCGCCCGCGCCGGATATCCTCCGTTACGGGGAAAGCCTGACGGGCGGGACGAGCGGCCGCGCGCCCGTGCAGGAAAAAGACTGGATCGGAAACCGGAAGGAGCTTTCCGCAAAAGGGACGGGCATCCGCCCGGGTCATGGCAACCAGATTGACAAAAAAGATGGGGAAGACAATAAATGACATCGCTTCCCAAACAGCCATCCGGCAAAAAGCTCGGCCTTGTCATTGATCTGGATATCTGCGTTGGCTGCCATGCCTGCGCCGTCAATTGCAAGGAATGGAATACCGGTGGTCACAGTGCGCCGCTGACCGACACGGATCCCTATGGCGCGGCGCCGTCCGGGGTCTGGTTCAATCGCATTCACAGCTTTGAGGTGACGAATGAACAGGGCGCGGGGCGGACGGTTAACTTTCCCAAAAGCTGCCTGCATTGCGAGGAGGCGCCGTGCGTCACCGTCTGCCCGACCGGCGCGTCCTACAAGCGGGAGGAAGATGGCATTGTCCTCGTCAATGCGGATCACTGCATCGGCTGCAAGCTCTGTTCCTGGGCCTGCCCTTATGGTGCGCGAGAATATGATGCGGACGCCGGGGTGATGAAGAAATGCACGCTCTGCGTTGATAAAATCTATAACCCCAACCTGCCGGAGGAAAGCCGCGTCCCGGCCTGTGTTTCCAGCTGCCCGACGGGTGCGCGCTCGTTCGGCGATCTTGGCGATCCCGACAGTGATGTCAGCCGGCTGGTCGCCAGCCGGGGCGGGTTCGACCTGATGCCGGAGCAGGAGTGCAGGCCAACCAATAAATATCTGCCGCCAAGGCCGAAAAAGACAGGGGACGGCGCGGCACCCGCACAGGCGCTCACGCCCGTTACCGACAGTTCCGCCGGGCTTCTTGCCCGCTGGGTGGACCGTATTTTATCCGCGTAAGTTAGAGGCGTCATGCATCCGGCAAAATCCGTTATTTTCTTCACGACAGCCTCCGGTGCGGGCTACGGGCTTGTTTTCCTGCTGATTGCGGCCGATCTCGCGGGGCTGTTGCCTGCCTCATTCTGGCTGTCTTTCACAGGGTATGCCGTCGGCTTCGCGCTGATCAGTGGCGGGTTGCTCTCCTCGACCTTTCACTTGGGGCATCCGGAACGGGCCTGGCGTGCGCTGACGCAGTGGCGGTCTTCCTGGCTCAGCCGGGAAGGGGTGATGGCAATTTTTACCTTTATTCCGACGGGCCTTTTTGCGCTGCATCAGCTTTTCTGGCCGGGAGCCTTTCCTGTGCTGGCCCCCTTGGTGGGCCTTGCCGGAATGGTGGCGGCGGCGGTCACCGTCTATTGCACGGCGATGATTTATGCCAGTTTGAAACCGGTGCATGGCTGGCACAATGGCTATGTGCCGGTCGGCTATCTATTGTTCTCGCTGATAACCGGGCTGGTGCTGGTGAATGCGCTGTTCGCCCTTTTCGGCTTTTCAAGCCTGCCCTTCTTGCTGATCGGACTTGGCGCGCTTGTCCTCGGCCTTGTGTTCAAGATCGCCTACTGGCGCTTCCTGGATGGCACGCAAAGTCTCTCCACCCCGGAAAGCGCGACGGGCCTTGGCGAGTTTGGCCGCGTCAGCCTGTTCGAGGCCCCGCATACGGAAGCCAACTATCTGATGCAGGAGATGGGCTTTCGCATTGCCCGAAAACATGCAACGAAGCTGCGGCGGATCGCATTGCTATGCGCCTTTATGCTGCCGTTCCTGCTGACGCTGCCGGGTATTTTCGCCGCCGGAACTGTGGGGGGTCTCTGCCTCTGCCTTGCGGTTGTTTTTTGTGCGCTCGGCATGGTAACGGAACGCTGGCTTTTCTTTGCCGAAGCCCGCCATACGGTTAGTCTGTACTATGGGGCGGGACATGCCTGACATGCAAAAGGGCCGGTCATCCGGCCCTTTTTTGTTTTGCTTTTGGCTATTGCAGCCAGCCCGGTTCAACTGGCCCGTTTGAATTTCTGCGGCCGAGCAGACGCAGGTTTATTCTGCGCATGTGCAGGCGCCCCCGCGGATTTATTAGACTTAAATCCCGGTTTGCCTTTATTTTTGCTGAAGGATTTCTTCGGACCTTTGCGAAATGCCTTAACATCATCCGTTGGTACCCGGTCGCGACCGGCGGATGCCTGAGATCGCTTTCTTCCGGGATGATGCTTTTTCTGTCCCGGTTTGGGTTGCGGGGCGGGGAATGGATGATTTTCATCGATTCGTACCTTTTGCTTGAGAATTTGCTCGATATTGCGAAGCAGGTTGCGTTCCCTGGGTTCACAAATGGACATGGCGATGCCGGTTGCGCCGGCGCGGCCCGTCCGGCCGACACGGTGAATATAGTTCTCCGCTTCCATCGGCAGGTCATAGTTGATGACGTGAGTGATGCCGGTGACATCAATACCGCGGGCGGCCACGTCTGTCGCCACCAGCACGGAAAAGCGCCCGTTCCGGAAAGACCGCAGCGTGCGTTCGCGCACGCGCTGTTGCATATCGCCATGGATGGCGGCGCATTTCAGCCCCTCAACCTCCGCTTCGATATCATCTTTCAGGCTGTCGGCTGTCGCCTTGGTGCGAACGAACACAATAACCCGTTCCTTCACCCCATCGGCGAGAAGATGCATCAGAAGATCTTTCTTATGCTGGCCGCCGACCATCAGGACCGAGTGGTCGATCCCTTCGGCAACGGCTGTTTTCTGTTTCACTTCGACATATTGCGGTTCGGTCAGAAGCTTTTCCGACAGCTTGCGGATGGCCGGGCTCATGGTGGCCGAGAACATGACGGTCTGATGCGTTTCGGGCAGTTTGTCCGAGATCAGGGTGACATCTTCGATAAAGCCCATGTCCAGCATCCGGTCCGCTTCATCGAGAATAAAACTCTCGACATTATCAAGTTGCACGGTGCCACGCTTCATATGATCGAGGAGGCGACCAGGTGTTGCCACCAGAATATCCACACCGCGGACAAGCTGCTGAATCTGCGGGCCATAGGGCGCGCCGCCGTAAACAACGGTATGAAACAGCTTCATCCCGCGGGTGAAGACGCGGATGCAAAGGCCAATCTGATGGGCCAGTTCGCGCGTCGGGGCCAG
>CEOG01017496.1_pt1 | contig 10146 bp, 7 predicted proteins | sample 530301 | NCBI WGS metagenome assembly CEOG01 (sample SAMEA2619903, study PRJEB7988) | marine metagenome | biome: marine biome (ENVO:00000447); feature: surface water layer (ENVO:00002042); material: "saline water (ENVO:00002010), including plankton (ENVO:xxxxxxxx)" | depth 5 m | reverse complement strand
GCTAACCGCCTTGCCGCGCCTCCAGCTGGCACGGGTCATCCGTTAAAACCGACCCCGGCCACTTCTGGAACCGACCTGGGGGCAGCGAGATAAACACCATTGCGAGCGCCGGCCGCAACACGCCAGCCCGGTCACACCAGGCCGCGCTCGCGCGCCGCCTCCATGACAGCAGAGAACACGTCGCCGATAGGCAAACGACTGCTGTCAATGACAATGGCATCTTCAGCGGGAACCAGCGGGGAGGCGGAGCGGCTGCTATCGCGCGCATCGCGCTCCTCGATGTCCTCGAGAAGGCGCGGGAGACTAACATTTTCTCCCTTGTCGAGCAACTGCAGGTAGCGACGCCTTGCGCGCTCTTCAGCGCTGGCTGTGAGGAATATTTTCAGCGATGCACCGGGAAACACCACGGTGCCCATGTCGCGACCGTCGGCTACCAGCCCGGGGGGCTGGCAGAACTCGCGCTGGCGCTGCAACAGGGCTGCCCGTACCGCCGGGATCACCGCCACCGTGGAGGCGCCGCGGCCACCCTCCTCGGTGCGGATGTCGCGGCTGACATCGCGGCCCTTATAGGCGACGCGCACCTCACCGTTGCGGTCGGTGGTGAACACTACGTCAAGGTGACGGGCCACGGCGGCGACGGCGGCGTGATCTTCCCAGGATACCCCTTCCAGCACACAGGCATGACCCGTGACCCGGTACAGCGCGCCACTGTCGAGAAAATGCCAACCCAGGGCGTCAGCAAGCAGGTGGCTCAGCGTACCTTTGCCGGCCCCGCTGGGGCCGTCGACGGTAATCACTGGCACCGGCCGGCCCTGCATCAATCGACCCGCGCGGATATTTGCAGGCCGAGCCCCCGCGCCAGGGCATCAAAACCGGGAAAGGAGGTACTGACATGATCGCAGTCGAGTATGCGAATCTCCTCGTTGGCCCGCAGGGCGGCGATGGCAAAGGACATGGCGATACGGTGATCATGGTAAGTATTGATGACGCCGCCACCCAGTGGCCCACCCTCGATAACGATGCCATCCTCCAGCACCTCGTTGGCGATGCCGAGGGTGGTCAGACCCGCCGCCATCGCGGCGATACGATCACTTTCCTTTACTCGTAACTCCTCCGCCCCGCGCAAGACCGTGCGTCCAGCGGCACAGGCAGCGGCGATGAACAGCGCCGGAAACTCATCAATCGCCAGCGGCACCTGCTCAAGCGGGATCTCGATTCCTGTGAGTGGTGCGTAGCGCACGCGAATGTCAGCCACCGGCTCGCCGCCCACCTCGCGTTCATTTTTCAGCGTGAGGTCGGCACCCATGGCTCGCAGGATATTCAACACCCCGATACGGGTGGGATTGATACCGACGTGGGTAAGCAGCAGGTCGGAACCTGGCGCGATGCTCGCCGCCACAAGGAAGAAAGCGGCTGAGGAGATATCCGCTGGCACATCAATCTCGGTCGCCCGCAGTTGACCGCCACCGGCAAGGCTGATCACACCCTGCTCCGAACGTACCGTATAGCCAAATCCGCGCAGCATGCGTTCCGTGTGATCGCGTGTCGGAGCCGGCTCGGTAACAGAAGTTGTACCCGAGGCATACAGCCCGGCGAGCAGCACACAGGATTTGACCTGTGCACTGGCCATGGGGAGGTCGTAATGAATGCCCTGTAGCGTCTGCCCGCCGGAAATATGCAGCGGCGGCGTACCGCCCCCGGCACCCTCTATGCGCGCACCCATCAAACGCAAGGGATCCATCACGCGGCCCATGGGCCGCTTGCACAGGGAGACATCGCCGGTCAACTCGCTATCAAACGGCTGACCCGCCAGCAGGCCGCTGAGGAGACGGATACTGGTACCCGAATTCCCCATGTCCAGCGCCGCCGAAGGCGCCTGCAAGCCGTGCAGACCGACACCGTGGATGACAACCCTGCCCTCCTCCGGGCCGTCGATTGACACACCCATGGCACGGAATGCCGCCACCGTGGCCAGCGCGTCCTCTCCCTCGAGAAAGCCACTCACCCGTGTGGTGCCTTCTGCCAGCGCGCCAAGCATGATCGACCGGTGTGAAATGGACTTGTCCCCGGGGACGCGGGCTTCGCCGCTGATGACACCACCGGGCATTAACTGAAATTCCATGCGGGATTCTCTCTGGCGTTCTCTGGCTCAGGTGACCGATTGGCCACGTGCCGCCAACAGGGCGGCGAATTCATCGCGCGCGGCTTTGGCGCGGGAAAACGTCTGCAGCAACGCATCGCCGTCACCGGCCTCAATCGCTGCGCGCAGTTCATCAAGGTGCGCGGCAAACAGGTCCATAGACTGCAGCAGCGCCGGCCTGTTGGCAATGGCAATGTCCCGCCACATCACCGGGTCGCTGGAGGCAATGCGCGTGAAATCGCGAAAGCCGCCCGCGGCAAAACGGAAAATATCGTCGCTGGCATCACTGCGCGCCAACGCATCCACCAGGGCGTAGGCCAGCACATGGGGCAGGTGGCTGGTCGCCGCCAGCACGCGGTCGTGATCCGCTACCGCCATATCAACCACCTCGGCGCCGGTGCTCGCCCACATGGCGCGCACCAGCTCTACCGCAGAAGGCTCATTGGCGGCCACAGGGGTGAGAATGACACGATGCCTGGCAAACAATTCGGCATTCGAGGCTTCTACGCCACTGCGTTCGGAGCCGGCAATGGGGTGACCCAGCACCAGCCGCGGCGGCATCGCCCCCCAAACACGCTCCGCGGTGCGCTGCAGACTGCCCTTGACACTGGCGACATCTGTGATGACCGGAGGCCGGGGGCGGTCGCGCAACCGGGGCAGGATGCGCTCCAGCATCTCCTCAGCAATCAGCGTGGGCGTGGCAATCACCAGAATATCCGCGGCGTCCACCGCGTCCTCCAGTACCAGCGTGTAACGGTCTATAACGCCCAGTTCCACACCCCGACGCAGCGAGGCCTCGCGGTGCCCCCAGCCGATACAGGCAGCTGCGAAACCATTGCCGCGCAGGGCTGCGGCCAGTGAACCACCGATCAGGCCCAGCCCGAGCACGACCACAGTGGGCCGCGCAGTCGCCCCTTCGGCTCCCGACAGCGCCATGGCTAGAGAACCGCCTGCGGATAGGAGCCCAGGGGCTTGAGCAATATGGACTGTTCTTCCAGATCGGCGACGATGCGGCGGATCGCTTCATCCTGCATGTGCCCTTCGAACTCGATAAAGAACACATAGGCCCATTTTTCCGTGCGCGAAGGGCGGGTATCGATCCGGGTCAGGCTGACGCCGGCGCGCCGGAAGGGATCCAGCAGGGTAAACAGCGCGCCCGGTTTGTTGCGGCTGGACACGATCAGCGAGGTCTTGTCGCGACCACTGGGCGGCACTTCCTCCCGTCCCACCACCAGGAAGCGGGTGGTGTTATCGGGGTAATCCTCAATGTGTTCCGCCAGACGATCCAGTTGGTACAGTTCCGCCGCCATGTCACCCGCCACAGCCGCAACGCCCGGCGTCGTGGCCGCCAGCCGCGCCGCCTCACCGTTACTGCTCACGGCCTCGCGCTCAACCCGGGGCCAGTGAGTGTCCAGCCAGTTACGGCACTGCGCCAGTGCCTGCTGATGCGCACAAATCCGGGTGACGTCGGTCTCTCCGGTTCCGGGGGCGACCAGCAAATGGTGCACAATGCGCATTTCAACTTCGCCGGAAATTTTCAGCGGCGAATCCATGAAGTTGTCCAGCGTGTGGCTGACCATGCCCTCAGTGGAGTTCTCCACCGGTACCACACCGTAATTGCACTCACCGGATTCCACCTGCGCAAAAACTCCATCAATGGTGTTTTGCGGCACGCAGAGCGCGGCATGCCCAAAGTGCTTGAGCGCTGCCGCCTGAGTGAAGGTGCCCTCGGGACCCAGGTAGGCCACCTGCAGCGGACGCTCCAGGGCGAGGCAGGCGGACATGATTTCGCGGAAAATGTGCGCCACCGCGGTGCCCTCGAGTGGGCCGCCATTGCGTTCGATAATGCGGCGCAGTACCTGTGCCTCGCGCTCCGGCCGGTAGTACACGACTTCCGCTGCGGCTTCACCCCGGTTGCGCAGGGCCAGCACTTCCTCCAGCTTGATATCGGCAACGCGCTGGGCACACTGGGCGCGGCGCTGGATCAAGTTCTGGATTTCCCGGTCAATGGCGTCAATGTCCGCCCTGACCTGGTCGAGATCCCTGGTATCTGCCATCAGAGTGCCGCCGTGTCAGCCGTTACGTTGCTCGAAATCCTGCATGAAAGCGATTAGCGCATCAACTGCCGCCTCTGGCACCGCATTGTAAATACTGGCGCGCATCCCGCCGACAGAGCGGTGCCCGGCCAGATTGAGCAGGCCGGCATCGGCGGACTGCTGCAGGAAGAGCTTGTCGAGGCTGGCATCCGCCAGGGTGAAGGGAACATTCATCTGCGAGCGGCTTGCGACCTCCACCGGGTTGGCATAGAAAGCGCTGTTATCGATGGCAGCGTACAGCTTTTCCGCCTTGCGCCGGTTGATCTCCGCCATGACCGGCAGACCGCCGAGATCCTGCAGCCAGTCAAACACCAGGCCCGCGAGGTAGAGCGCGAAGGTGGGCGGCGTGTTGTACATGGAATCGTTATCGGCCGCCGTTTTCCAGTCGAGCATGATCGGGCATACGGATCGCGAGCGACCCAGCAAGTCCCGATGCACGATGACCAGGGTCAGTCCTGCAGGGCCGATATTCTTCTGTGCGCCCGCGTAAATAACGCCGAAACGTGATACATCGACCGGCCGCGACAGGATCGTCGAGGACATGTCGGCCACCAGCGGTGCATCCACGTCAGGTACCCAGTGGAACTCCACGCCGCCAATGGTCTCGTTGGGGGTGTAGTGAAAATAGGCTGCGTCTGCAGACAGCTGCCAGCTGTCCCGGGGCGGTATCGAGCTGAAGTTGCCCGCTTCAGCGCTGGCCGCCACGTTCACCGAGCCGAAGCGCTTGCCCTCGGCAATGGCTTTCTTGGACCACTGTCCGGTGTTCAGGTAGTCGGCCCGACCACCTTCCGGCATCAGGTTCAGGGGCACCGCAGAAAACTGCAGGCTCGCGCCCCCCTGCAGGAACAGGACGGCGTACTCGTCAGGAATCGCCAGCAGCTTGCGCAGCGTGGCTTCGGCGCGCTCGGCGATGCCGACAAACTCGCTGCTGCGATGGCTCATTTCCATCACGGACAGGCCGCGCCCGTGCCAGTCCAGCATGTCCTCGCGGGCGGTTTCCAGAACCGGCTCGGGCAGCGCCGCCGGGCCGGCACAAAAATTGTACAAGCGGGTCATTTCAATCATTTCCTCGAGATAGTGGGAAAGCGGTCGAGTTACTCGCCGCCCTCCCCGGAATCGTCAGCCACATCCAGATCAGGCTCAGCCACCCGTTCCACACTGACCAGGTACTCATCAGTGCGGGTGCGAATCACCCTGACGCCCTGCGTATTGCGACCCAGCAGCGACACCTCGTCGGCGCGGGTCCGCACCAGGGTGCCCTGATTGGAAATCAGCATCAGCTCGTCGCCGTCGAATACCTGGGTGGCGCCAACCAGCGCCCCGTTACGGGCGCTCGTTGACATGGCGATAACGCCCTTGTTGCCGCGTCCCTTGGTCGGGAATTCGCTGGCTTCAGTGCGCTTGCCATAGCCATTTTCGGTCACCGTGAGGATACGACCTCCCTCCCTCGGCACGATAAGGGAGATCAGGCGCTGGCCTTCATCCAGACGGATGCCGCGCACCCCGCGCGCCGTGCGCCCCATGGCGCGCACATCATCCTCGCAGAAACGCACCGACTTGCCGCCGCTACTGAACAACATGACGTCGCAGCGACCATCGGTCAGTGCAGTGCCCACCAGCACATCCCCTTCGTCCAATGCCAGTGCGCGCAAACCCACACTGCGCTGGCGCGCGAAGTCGGTCAAGGCGGTTTTCTTCACCGTGCCGTTGGCCGTAGCCATAAAGATGTACCAGCCTTCCGTGTATTCATTCACCTGCAGGATTGAAGTGACACGTTCTCCCACTTCCAGTGGCAACAGATTGACCATTGGGCGCCCACGAGAATTACGCGTTGCCAGCGGAATCTGGTAGACCTTGAGCCAGTACACCTTGCCCAGGTCGGTGAAACAGAGAATGGTTGCGTGGGTACTGGCGATCACCAGGTGCTCGACAAAGTCTTCGTCCTTCACCGCTGTGGCAGAGCGGCCGGTGCCACCGCGACGCTGCGCCTGGTAGTCCGAGAGCGGCTGGGTCTTGGCGTAACCGAGGTGGCTGATGGTTACGACACGGTCCTCCTCGGTGATCAGGTCCTCTACCGTGAGATCGTGCTGCGAGGCACTGATTTCGGTCACGCGGTCGTCGCCAAACTCCGTAACCAGTTCCTCCAGCTCTTCTCGAATCACCAGCTTGAGGCGATCCGGGTCGGCGAGAATCTCCAGATAGTCAGCGATTTCACGCAGCTTCTCATCGTACTCGTTCAGCAGCTTCTCGTGCTCCAAGCCGGTGAGGCGATGCAGGCGCAGATCGAGGATGGCCTGGGCCTGCACGGGTGACAGGTGATACTCGCCGTCTATCAGGCCGTATTGTGGTTCCAGCTCGTCCGGACGGCAGGCGTCCTCCCCCGCGCGCTCCAGCATCGCCAGGACATCACCCGGGGCCCAGGCGGCAGCAATCAGTTTTTCGCGCGCCTCGGAGGAACTCGGCGACGACTTGATCAGCTCGATCACTTCGTCGATGTTGGCCAGCGCCACTGCGAGACCTTCCAGGATGTGACCGCGCTCGCGTGCCTTGCGCAGCAGGTAGACCGTGCGCCGGGTAACGACCTCTCGACGATGGCGAATAAACGCCTCGATGATCTCCTTGAGATTGAGCACCCGCGGCTGCCCATCCACCAGAGCCACCATGTTGATGCCAAACACCGACTGCAGCTGGGTCTGTGCGTAGAGGTTGTTCAACACCACATCGCCGATTTCGCCGCGACGCAGCTCGATGACTACCCGCAGGCCATCCTTGTCGGATTCATCGCGCAGCTCCGAAATGCCTTCGATCTTCTTTTCTTTCACCAGCTCGGCAATACGCTCAATGAGGCGCGCCTTGTTCAACTGGTAGGGGATCTCGTGGATGATGATGACATCCCTTCCCTTCTTTTCCTCGTGGATCACTTCGGCCTTGGCGCGCACATAGATACGACCGCGCCCGGTCCGGTAGGCCTGAATGATGCCGGCACGGCCGTTGATGATGCCGCCGGTAGGAAAATCGGGGCCGGGTATGAACTCCATGAGCTCGTCAACGGTGATATCCGGGTTGGCCATCAGGGCCAGGCAGCCGCCCACCACCTCACGCAGGTTGTGCGGCGGTATGTTGGTGGCCATACCGACGGCGATACCGGAAGAGCCGTTGATCAGCAGGGTGGGAACCTTGGTCGGCAGCACAACCGGGATGCGCTCGGTGCCGTCGTAGTTATCGACGAAATCGACGGTTTCCTTGTCGAGGTCCGCCAGCATGGCATGGGAAATCTTGCGCATGCGGATCTCGGTGTAACGCATGGCGGCTGCGGAGTCGCCGTCCACGGAACCGAAGTTGCCCTGGCCGTCGACCAGCATGTAGCGCATGGAGAAGGGCTGCGCCATGCGCACAATGGTGTCGTAGACAGCGGAGTCGCCGTGCGGATGGTATTTACCGATCACGTCGCCGACCACGCGAGCAGACTTTTTGTAGCCCTTGTTCCAGTCGTTGTTGAGTTCATTCATGGCGAACAGCACCCGGCGGTGAACCGGTTTCAGTCCATCGCGGACATCAGGCAGCGCGCGCCCGACAATCACGCTCATCGCATAGTCGAGGTACGATTGCTTGAGTTCGTCCTCGATATTGACGGGAAGAATTTCCTTGGCTAATTCACCCATGTACAACAGCTTCCTTGTATGACTGCGGGGAGCCGCCACGGCACGGCGCCGGGGCGAACTCAGGCCGGGCTGGGGCCCGCTTGCCGGGCCAGGACAAGCGCCCGGCACAAACCCTGAATTATACGGCAGATGCCACTATGTCGCCATGTTTTTGCGGATTATGGCGGCCGTTCGGGCGGTAATTGGCGAATTCCGGTTATACTGGGAGCGCAATGCGAACCGCGGTACGACGCCCTGGGCAGGAAACCGCAAATCCCCGGCTGAAAGCCCCCGATCGAGGCCTCATGAGCACGCCCGCCGAGACAGTAGACACCCTTATCCACCCGGGCTGGATCATCCCCGTGGCGCCCACCCGCCAGGTGCTGGAGAACCACAGCCTGGCGATTCGCGACGACCGGATTGTGGCAATCGTGCCGCGGACAGATGCGGCGCGTATCAGCGCGGCAGCGGTTTTCGAGTTGCCGGGGCACGCCCTGCTGCCGGGGTTGGTCAACGCGCACGGCCATGCCGCCATGAGCCTGCTGCGCGGCTACGCCGACGACCTGGCACTGATGCCCTGGCTGGAGCAACATATCTGGCCCGCCGAAGGTCGCCATGTCAGCGAGGAGTTTGTCGCCGACGGTGTGGCGCTGGCCATCGCCGAAATGCTGCGAGCCGGCACCACGACCTTTTCCGATATGTACTTCTACCCCGACGCCTGCGCACGCACAGCCCAGCGCATGGGCATGCGCTGCCAGATCAGCTTCCCGGTGCTCGACTTCCCCACGCCCTGGGCGCGAGAGGCGGACGAATATATCAGCAAGGGGCTGGCGCTGCGGGATGCGGTGAAGCACAGCAGCCTGGTCAGCGTCGGCTTCGGTCCCCACGCCCCCTATACCGTCAGTCACCCCAACCTGGCCAAAGTGGCCATGCTTGCAGCGGAACTGGATACCAGCGTCCAGATCCATCTGCATGAGACACGGGGCGAAGTGCTGCAGGCCGTGGAGGCGCACGGTGAGCGACCCATCGACAGCCTGTACCGGCTGGGATTGCTGGGTCCGCGTACACAATGTGTCCACATGACAGACCTCGGGGAGCAGGATATCGCGCTGCTCGCCGAGACCGGCGCGCATGTCGTGCACTGTCCAAAGTCCAACATGAAGCTGGCCTCCGGCACCTGCCCGGTGGCGCGCCTGCTCGCCGCGGGGGTCAATGTGGCTCTCGGCACGGACAGCGCCGCCAGCAACAACAGCCTGAACCTGTTCGACGAAATGCGCTGCGCCGCGCTGCTGGCGAAGCTGGCCGGCCAGGATGCCAGCGCGCTGTCGGCGGCCGAGGCGCTGCACATGGCCACCCTGGGGGGTGCAAGAGCCCTCGGACTGGAAGAACAGATCGGCAGTCTGGAACAGGGCAAGCTGGCTGACCTGATCGCCGTGGACCTCACCGGGCCCGAGACCCAGCCCCTGTACAACCCGCTTTCGCAACTGGTCTACGCCTGCAACGGCAGCCAGGTCACCCACAGCTGGATCGCCGGGCAACTGCGCCTGCGCGATCGCCAGTTGCAGGGGGTGGAACTGTCCGCCATCGCGACGCGCACCCAGTACTGGCAACAACGCATCACGGGACAACAGCAATGACCGCACGCGCCAACGTCGACCCCCAGGAAATTGCCAAGTTCGAGGCCCTCGCCTCGCGCTGGTGGGACCGGAACAGTGAGTTCAAACCCCTGCACGATATCAACCCGCTGCGCGCCAACTACATTGACCAGCACTCCCCCGTAGCGGGCCAGACCCTGGTCGATGTGGGCTGCGGCGGCGGCATACTCGCCGAGTCCATGGCGCAACGCGGTGCCACTGTTACCGGCATCGACATGGGCGAGGCACCCCTGGCCGTCGCGCGCATTCACCAGCTCGAATCCGGCGTCGCGGTGGAGTACCGGCAGGCGACGGCCGAAGAACTCGCCGCGGAGCAGCCCGGCCACTACGATGTGGTGTGCTGCCTGGAAATGCTCGAACACGTGCCCGACCCCGCAGCAGTGGTGGCGGCCTGCGCCGAACTGGCGCGCCCCGGCGGCAGCCTGTATTTCTCCACCATCAACCGCAATCCCAAAGCCTTCGCCTTCGCGATCGTCGGCGCAGAGTACGTGTTGAAGCTGCTGCCTGCGGGCACGCACGAGTACAGCAAATTCATCAAGCCCTCGGAACTCGCTGCCTGGGTTCGCGCCGCCGGCCTGCGGGTCGAGGGCATGACCGGGCTGCTCTATAACCCG
>CEOG01037212.1_pt1 | contig 10165 bp, 10 predicted proteins | sample 530301 | NCBI WGS metagenome assembly CEOG01 (sample SAMEA2619903, study PRJEB7988) | marine metagenome | biome: marine biome (ENVO:00000447); feature: surface water layer (ENVO:00002042); material: "saline water (ENVO:00002010), including plankton (ENVO:xxxxxxxx)" | depth 5 m | reverse complement strand
GAGGCTGGTCGGTGATTTGGTGAGCAACGTCCCCGCCGTCTTCTGCGCGAACGCATCCGCATCGGATTTGAGGCTGGCGATAATTTCCTCCACCGTGTCCTTCGCGAAATGCCGGTCGATCAGGGCGCGATGGGCGGCGAGCGGCATCTCCGGCGCGGGGGCGGCATGATCGCGGATGATCGCGTCAATCTCCGCCGCCGCATCCCCGCCAAAGCGGTGCGACGTCAGGCTATCGGTCAATGCCGCCAGCCGGTCCGCTTCCACAAGGACCTGCGCTATACCGGCAAAGACCGAATCGCCTGCTTTCAGCCGCGCGCCGGTCAGCCCGAGATACATCCCGAGCTGTCCCTCAAGCCGCGGCAGAAAATAAGACCCGCCCACATCGGGGAAGAGACCGATCGCCGTTTCCGGCATGGCGAACAGCGTCCGCTCCGTCGCGATGCGGTGGCTGCCATGCACCGACACGCCGACGCCGCCGCCCATGACAATCCCGTCGATCAGGGCGATGTAGGGTTTCGGGAAGTGTTTGATCCGGGTATTGAGGTAATATTCGTCACGATAGAAACTCAGCGGATAATCGCTGCCCGCCCGCCCTTCGTTATAAAGCTTGACGATATCCCCGCCCGCGCAGAAGGCCTTCTCCCCCGCTGCGCGTACCAGCACGGCGCGGACCGTCGCATCCGTCTCCCACTCTTTCAGCCTGGCATCGAAGGCGAGACACATTTCATGGGTCAGAGCATTCAGCGCCTTCGGCCGGTTGAGGGTGACAAGCCCAATCTCGCCCGCCCTCTCGAACAGGATTTCCTCCTCCATACTCATCACTACCCTCTTCCCTGGCCTTCTTTAAGCTTGCGTGCAATGACAACGCGCATGATTTCATTGGTGCCTTCCAGAATCTGGTGCACGCGGGTATCGCGGACAAAGCGTTCCAGCGGGAAATCGCGCAGATACCCGTAACCGCCATGAAGCTGCAACGCCTCGTTACAGACATTGAAGCCAACATCGGTCGCGAACCGTTTTGCCATGGCGCAATAGAGCGTCGCCTCCGGATCCTTGGCATCCAGCTTCGCCGCCGCCTGACGGATCATCAGCCGCGCCGCCGCCAGCTCCGTCGCCATATCGGCGAGCTTGAATTGCAGCGCCTGAAACTCGCCGATGGGCTGACCGAACTGCTTGCGGTCCGCCACATAGTCCTGCGTCAGGTCAAGACACGCCCGTGCCGCACCGAGGGAACAGGCGCCGATATTCAGCCGCCCGCCATCCAGCCCCATCATGGCAATCTTGAAGCCGTCGCCCTCGTTACCGATGAGATTTTCAACCGGCACGCGGCAATCATCGAACAGCACCTGCGCCGTCGGCTGGGAGTTCCAGCCCATCTTGCGTTCCTGCGCGCCGAAGGAAAGCCCTTCCGTCTCCTTCGGAATGGCGATACAGCTCACCCCGCGCGGACCGTCATCGCCGGTGCGCACCATGGTGACATAAACATCCGACTTGCCGCCGCCGGAGATAAACGCCTTGCCGCCATTGATGACATAATGATCGCCGTCGCGCACCGCCTTGGTGCGCAGCGAGGCCGCATCGGAGCCCGCCCCCGGTTCCGTCAGGCAGTAGCTCGCGAAATGCTCCATCGTGGTGAGCTTTGGCAGAAACTTCGCCCGCACCGAGTCGGAGCCGAAACGGTCGATCATCCAGCTCGCCATGTTATGGATGGAGATAAAGGCCGCCGTCGAGGTGCAGCCCGCCGCCAGTTCCTCAAAGATGATCGCCGCATCCAGACGGGTGAGGGCCGAGCCGCCATGCTCTTCCCCCACATAAATACCCGCGAAGCCCAGCTCCGCCGCCTTGCGCAGCTCATCAACGGGGAAATGCTTCTCCTCGTCCCATTTCTCCGCGTTGGGGGCAAAGACTTCGGAGGCGAAATTCCGCGCCATATCGCGAAATGCCTGCTGATCTTCGGTCAGATTGAAATCCATCTAAATCCCCTGATATATTACAGTCCCTGATCTGTTATAGCATGTTGATACGTCCTTGCCGACAGGCTGTCAATGTCTACCAAACAGTCGTTAGGTATAAAAAATTGCAGCTCGACCAGCATGAGGATAGTATGCCGCCCCATACGATCTTGGATAGGAAAACCGCAGGAAAACCGTTCATGACAAGCCTTGTGCCGCAATTTCCCCGCACCCGGATGCGCCGCGTGCGCCGGACCGACTGGTCCCGCCGACTGGTGGCGGAGAATCAGCTTACCCCCGATGATCTGATCTGGCCGGTCTTTGTGCATGAGGGCAAGGATCATGCCGTGCCGATCCCCTCCATGCCCGGCGTGAGGCGGCTCAGCACCGATCTGCTGGCCAAAGCAGCGCGGGAAGCGTTCGCTCTCGGCATCCCGGTCATTGCCCTGTTCCCGGCGGTGGAACAGCATCTTAAAACCGAGGACGGGCGGGAGGCGCTGAATGCAGATAATATCATCTGCAAGGCCATCAAGGCGATCAAGGACGCGGTGCCGGAGATGGGCGTGCTGTGCGATGTCGCGCTCGACCCCTTCACCACCCACGGGCAGGACGGGCTGGTGGAAAACGGCTATGTGGTCAATGATCCAACGCTGGAGGTGCTCATCGGCCAGACACTCAATCAGGTGAGCGCAGGCTGCGATATCATTGCCCCCTCCGACATGATGGACGGCCGCATCGGCGTCATTCGCGATGCGTTGGAAAAAGAAGGTCATATCCATACCCAGATCATGTCCTATGCGGCGAAATACGCGTCCGGCTTTTTCGGGCCGTTCCGCGACGCCGTCGGCTCCACCGGCAATCTCGGCAGCGGTGACAAGCGCACCTATCAGATGAACCCCGCCAACACGGACGAAGCGCTACGCGAGGTGGCCCTCGATCTCGCCGAAGGCGCCGACATGGTGATGGTGAAACCGGGCATGCCCTATCTTGATATCTGCCGCCGGGTGAAGGATGAGTTTGGCGTGCCCACCTTCGCCTATCAGGTCAGCGGCGAATATGCCATGCTCGCCGCCGCCGCCGACAATGGCTGGCTCGACCGCGACAAGGTGGTGATGGAAAGCCTGCTCGGTTTCAAGCGGGCGGGCTGCGACGGCGTGCTCACCTATTTTGCGGTGGAGGCTGCGAAAAAACTACAGGGCTGAGCGTGTGCGATACGGGTTCGCTACCGCCCGCCGGAGACATCAATCAATGATCCGGTGACATAACTCGACTGCGGCGACATCAGCCAGAGGACGACATCGGCCACCTCTTCCGCTTCGCCGCCGCGGCGCATCGGCACCATGGCTTTCACGCGGTCCACGCGGTCCGGCTGTCCTCCGCTGGCATGAATTTCCGTGCGAATGACCCCGGGGCGGACGGCGTTGACGCGAATCCCTTCCTCCGCCACCTCCATCGCCAGGCCTTTCGTCAGGGTATCAATGGCCGCCTTCGACGCCGCGTAATCCACATATTCATTCGCACTGCCGAGCTTCGCCGCGACGGAGGACAGATTGACAATCACCCCGCCCGCGCCGCCATATTTGGTGGAAAGACGCTTCACCGCCTCCCGCGCACAAAAAAAAGGGCCCGTGATATTGGTCGTGAACATCCGCTCCAGCCGCGCATGATCCATCTGGTCAACACGGGCGGGCGGCGCGACAATCCCCGCATTGTTGATCAGCGCGCCCAGCGGCGGCAGCTCCCGGTCCACCGTTTCAAAAAGACGCAGGATATCGGCCTCCCGGCTGACATCCGCCTGCACGGCGCGGGCATGTCCGCCCGCCCGCTCGATCGCCGCCACCACATCGGCGGCGGCGGCCTCATTGCGGGCATAGTTGACGCAGATATGATATCCGGCGGCGGCGGCTTTCAGCGCAATGGCGCGGCCGATCCCCCGGCTCGTGCCGGTGACTATGGCGGTATGATGTTGTGAAGGCATGCTGGTCTCCCTGAAGATAAGATCACGCGTATCCCCGCCCCAGACTCAAGATTGCAGAATTATGCCCGCCGATCAAGCGCCAGCCCGGGAGATAAATTTTCTCACAACGCCGCCGCCCGAACGTCCTGTATCAGAGATAAAAGCATCGACAACGGCCCTGAAGGGAGGCCGGAAATGATATCCGAGGTTCTTGAGCGGCTGAATAGGGCGCGCGCAGAGGCGGGAGGCGCGCCGTTATCCCTCGATACCCGGCTGATGCAGGCCGCCTCGGCCCATGCCGAGTTTATGGCGCGACGCGGACTGCTTTCTCATGAGGGAGAGAACGGATCAACCTTTGATCAGCGGATCCGCGCCGCCGGATATGAGTTCACAAGCGCGGCCGAGAATGTTGCCTTCGGCGCATCGGATGCGGTGGAGGTCGTCACCCTCTGGATGAACAGCCCGCCGCACCGCGCCAACATTCTGAAGGCGGAGTTCACCAATGCCGGCATTGGCATCGCCGCGGCAATGGAAACCGCGCAAGGCGCGGCGCAGGAAACGACGGCGCCGCTTTACTGGTCCCTCTCCCTCGCTGCACCTACAGGCCCGGCAGAGGAGACAAAATAACGGCTATTGCGCCAGCTTGCGTAAGCGCTCAATCAGGCTCGACGTGTCCCAGCGGTTGCCGCCCATATTCTGCACATCGCCATAATACTGATCGACAAGCGCGGTGTTCGGCAGGCTCGCGCCGATCTGATCGCCAGTCTTGAGGCAAATGCCGAGATCCTTGCGCATCCAGTCAACGGCGAAACCATAATTGAATTCGCCCGCGATCATGGTTTTGTAGCGGTTTTCCATTTGCCAGCTTTGCGCCGCGCCCTTGGAAATCACCTCGATCACCTTTTCCGCATCGAGACCCGCCTTCTCGGCGAAATGGATGCCTTCGGAAAGCCCTTGCACCACTCCGGCGATACAGATCTGGTTGACCATCTTGGTCAGCTGTCCCGCGCCCACATCGCCCATCCGCATGCAGGCGCGGGCATAGGCATCAATCGGTGTTTTCGCGCGCTCGAAATCCGCTTCCGTCCCGCCGCACATGACGGTGAGCACGCCATTTTCCGCGCCCGCCTGCCCGCCGGAGACCGGCGCATCGACAAAGCCGATGCCTTTTTCCTTTGCGATTGCGCCCAGCTCCCGCGCAACATCCGAAGAGGCTGTCGTGTGGTCGACGAAAATCGAACCCGGCTTCATCGTCGCGAGAATGCCGTCATCGCCGAGCACGACGCTGCGCAGATCATCGTCATTGCCGACGCAGACCATGACGAAATCGGCCCCTGCCGCCGCTTTGGCCGGAGTGTCAGCAGAGGAACCGCCATATTCCGCCGCCCATTTTTGCGCCTTGGCGGCGGTGCGGTTATAAACGGTCGTCGCATAGCCCGCCTTTTGCAGGAACCCTGCCATGGGATACCCCATGACGCCAAGTCCGATAAATGCTGCCTTTTCCGTCATTTTCCACCTCCTGTTGGCTCTCTTCTGTCGCGATGTGCGATGCGCGCGCCCGCGTCTCTCCGGTCCTAAAGCTTGTGATACTGTCCCCGGTGAAAGAGTAGCGCATTCTCCTCCTCGCCGAGATGAACTTTCGTCACCCGGCAGATAAAGACGGCATGATCTCCGGCCTCATGCACCGCGAAGGTCTCGCATTCAAATACGGCAAGGCTGTCCTGAAAAACCGGACTGCCATTTTCGCCGATGTCATGCGCAATGCCTTCAAAGCGATTATCACGGGGCATGGAAAACCGGTCCGACAGGGGCCGCTGATCGGGGGTGAGGATATTGACGGCGAAATATCCGCTCGCCAGAAATTCCTGGCAATGCCCGCCGACATGGGCGAGGCTGAACAAAATCAGCGGCGGATCGAGGGAGACAGAGCTGAAGGAGTTGACCGTCACCCCGAGCGGTTCATCGCTGGCGCTGCGTGACGTGACGACGGTGATCCCTGTGGCGAAACACCCCATCGCATTTCTGAATTCTCTGACATCAAAGCTCATCTTTTTGTGATACCTGTCCTGCGGATGCGGCCCACCAAAACGCATCGGTTCTCCCAATTGCGGGCACTTTCCCATATCAGCACGGCAAAATCACCCTTTTTCTTGACCCGCCCGCAACGCCATCCCGCGCCGATCATCCCGCAAGGCAGTCTTTAAAATGTTCCTAAAATTCCACACGCTTTATTAACCATTTTCGCGGCACAATCGGCGCTCAATTCCGTTTCGCTCGATTTGGGGACATCTGGATAAAGAATGTTTTGGATTATTGGTATCGTCGTGACATTCGGCTCCGTTGCCGGTGGCTACGCCCCGCACGGCAGCTTCGCTGTCCTTTTTCAGCCGCTTGAATTCCTGATCATCCTGGGCGCGGCGGCGGGCGCATACCTGCAGGCCAACCCGAAATGGGTTATCCTTGGATATCTCAAATCTTTCGGCAAGCTGATCAAGGGCACGCCCTATAATAAACAATCCTATACCGAACTGCTGACGCTTATGTATGCGATTTTCAAGCTGTCCAAGACAAAGGGGATGATCGCCCTGGAGCCGCATATTGAAAATCCTCATGAAAGCGAACTGTTCCAGCATTTTCCGAGCTTTATCAAAAATCATCATGCGGTGGATTTCATCTGCGACTATCTGCGGCTGATGACCATGGGGAGTGAAAATCCCCATGAGTTGGAAGCCCTGATGGATCAGGACATCGAAACCCACCATAACGAGGGACACGCCATCTCCGCCTCTGTCACCTCCCTTGGGGAGGCGTTGCCCGCTTTCGGTATTGTCGCCGCGGTTCTGGGCGTGATTGTCACCATGGGCTCCATCGCCGAGCCCCCGGAAATTCTGGGCGGGCTGATCGCCGCCGCGCTGGTCGGCACCTTCTTCGGCATTTTTGTCGCCTATGGCGTCTTTTCCCCCATGGGCCGCAGCCTGGAACAGTTCGCCGATGCGGACACCAAATATTTCGAATGTATGAAGCTGGGGCTGCTCGCCCATCTGCAGGGCTATGCGCCGGCCGTCTCCGTCGAATTCGCCCGTAAAACCCTCTATAATCACGAACGGCCGTCCTTCGTCGAGGTGGAGGAAGCCTGCGCCGAGGCTCCGACTGTCTGATGACATACCGGGCAAACAGCAAAGCGAAAGGATGATCCATGGCGGATGAGATCGCCCCGATCATCGTCAAAAAGGTCAAAAAGGGTGGCCATGGACACCATGGCGGCGCCTGGAAGGTGGCCTATGCCGACTTTGTAACGGCGATGATGGCGTTTTTCCTGCTGCTCTGGCTGCTCAATGTGACCACGACGGAACAGAAGGAAGGCCTCGCCGATTATTTCGCCCCTACCACCGCCAGCCTCAACCAGTCCGGCGCCGGCGGAATGCTGGGTGGACGCAGCCTGCAGACGGAAGGCGCCCAAATATCAAACCTGGGCGTCCCCTCCGCCGTATCGGGCATTGCGCCGCCGGATGATGGCCGCAAAAATGAAAGCGCGGACGCCCAGAGAACCCGCGAAATGGAAGAGGCAGAGCTGCTTGAAAGGCTTCGCCAGATCGAGGAAGCAAGCTTCGAACAGGCGCGCGAGCAGATCCGTCAGGCGATCAATACAGACCCCAATCTATCGGGCCTGAAAGACCATATTATCATCGACATGACACCGGACGGGCTGCGTATCCAGATCGTCGATCAATTCAATGAAAGCATGTTCGAAAGCGGCAGCGCCACTATTACCGCGCGCATCCGGTCCCTGATCGAAATGATCGCCAAATCCATTGCGGAACTGCCCAACGGCCTTTCCATCAGCGGCCATACAGACAGCTCGAATTTCAGTGGCGGAGGCTACAGCAACTGGGAACTTTCCTCGGACCGGGCCAATGCGAGCCGCCGGGCCCTCATAGAATCGGGTCTTGATCCGGCGCGAATTGAACGGGTGACCGGCCTTGCCGATACCGACCCATTGATTACCGACGATCCGTCGAACCCCGGCAACCGCCGCATCAGCATCATTCTGCTGCGTGAGACGCCGGTGCTGCCGCCCAATCTGAAGTAAGTCTTCCGCCCGGCTTACATCCGCCAGACAAGAAGCTTTGTCCGCCGTCGGTCCATGACCTCCACCACCTCGTCCGGCTGATGATCGGGCACGATGAAGCTGTTGCTGACAAAAAGGCTGCCAGGCTTCATCTCGGCGCGCGCTTTCTCAAAAAGGGCAGGCATCGGCACGGGCGAGAGGAAACAGTAAACAACGTCATATTGCGACAAATCTTCGCGGAAAATATCGCGGTAGCGCATCTCAAGATTGTCCGTCCCGGAAAATTTGCCCATCAGCCAGGACAGCGCGAAGGGCAGCGGCGCCGTCTCCAGCCCGGAAAAACGCGCGTCCCGCCGCCGTTTCGCCAGATAGCGCAAAATTCCGCCAAGCCCGCTCCCCAGGTCGGCGAAATGCAGCGGACCATCAGGCAGCACTTCCTCTATCGCCCGATACGTCAGACGGTTGGTGAGAAACAGCGGCACCCGATTTCCCGCCACATTCCAGAACAGCAGCACCAGCAGCAGCAGGACAAGCGGAAAGACCCAGTTCGGGATATCAAGCGCCAGCGCCAGCACCAGAAGGGGCGGCGCCAGCATCTGTCCGATAATCCAGGGTACGGAGAAGCCAAAACCACGGGTAACAATCCCCGCAAGCAGCCCCCCCGCCAACGCGACCCAGAGGAGCGGCGGCATGTAGCCGAGCAGCTCCCCGGCCAGCGGACGCAGCAGCCACAGAGGAATGAAAATCACAAGCTGGATGGCCAGCGCGGCGAAAACCGGCGATCTTTGCCGCCCCGCTCCCGCGCTCATGCCGCGCGCCGTCCGGACGAAAGGGCGATGGAGGAAACAACGCAGAACGGCATGAGCTTTTCCGGTGGTTTTGCCGTCAGAAACCCACAAAAGACGGCCTGTTATTGCAATGATAGGCCACAACTACCATCTATTATCCCAATGCGATAGCAAATGTTGAGATGTGAAAGGCGTGATCCTGTATGAACAACACTAACGGCCCTCTTGTCGATCTCTCCCCGCTGGACCGTGGCCGCAAGACAAGAGGCATGTCGAGCGACAGCTTCAATCCTGATGATTTTGAGGCAATCCGCCTGCGCCGGATTTTCGCCTATGCGATTGATGTTGTCTGCATTGCCATCATCACCTTTATCGCGACTGTGGTTGCAACACTGCTGGGGGTGATTACCTTCGGCCTGCTGTCGCCCCTCCTCGTCCTGATTCTGGCGCTGATCCCGCTCAGCTACCATACTCTGCTGGTCGGAGGACCGGGCAGTGCCACCCTCGGTATGCGGTTTATGAATGTGCGGATGGAACGGATGAATGGCGACAAGCCGGACTATCTTGTCGCGTTTATCCATGCGGTGCTGTTTTACCTCTCCGTCGGTGTCACATCATCGCTGATCCTGCTGGTCTCGCTGTTCAACCCGCGCGGTCGCCTGCTGCATGACTATCTGCTGGATACCGTGGTGCGGCGCATTCCGCTGCGTTCATAGGGCGTCGCGTATTTCATAATAGAGCCGGGCAAGGGACAATAGAGGCAGACGCAGCGCCGTGCCGCCCGGAAACCGCTTGTGCGGAATGCGGGCGAAAATATCAAACCGCTCTGCCTGTCCCTGTACCGCCTCCGCCAGCAGACGGCCGACGATGGCCGACAGCGGCACCCCCTGCCCGGAATAGCCCTGTGCATAATAGATATTGCTGCCGATCCGCCCGACATCGGGCAGCAGGTTGCGGGTAATGGCCACCTTGCCGCCCCAGACATAATCAACGGCCACATCGGCAAGTTCGGGAAAGGTCGCCAGCATATTGCCGCGCAATGCCTCCTCCGGCGCGGCGCGGCCGATCAGCTTGTCCCGCCCGCCATAGAGCAACCGGTTATCCGCGGACATCCGGAAATAATCGAGATTATAATTCATGTCGGAGACGCAGGCCGCCGTCTTCATCAAGGCCTGCGCGCGCGCTTCGCCGAGTGGTTCGGTCGCGATGATATAGGCATCGACGGGGATGAATTTCGCGGCAAGCTGCGGCTTGAGATCGCCAAGATAGGCATTCCCCGCCAGGATCACGAAATCCGCCGTCACATGACCCGCTTCTGTGGTGACAACGGGTTTGTCTCCTTCCACCACGCTCCTCGCCTCTGACCCCTCATAGATATCGACCCCCGCCGCCGCCGCCG
>CEOG01017328.1_pt1 | contig 10193 bp, 2 predicted proteins | sample 530301 | NCBI WGS metagenome assembly CEOG01 (sample SAMEA2619903, study PRJEB7988) | marine metagenome | biome: marine biome (ENVO:00000447); feature: surface water layer (ENVO:00002042); material: "saline water (ENVO:00002010), including plankton (ENVO:xxxxxxxx)" | depth 5 m | reverse complement strand
TGTGAGAAGGAGTGTAACTGGAACTTATGGGCTTATCCATAATCTTTTATTTGCTAAGAATACTGATACTAAGAGTTATATAAAAATACTGGATATTCTAAAGAGAAGTTTGAATTATAAGAAAAATAAGTATGTAAGAGATGGGTCTGATTCTTTAAACTTGGTTTTAAGTTCTTATGTGATTAATTATAATTTATTAGACAATAATAGTGTTAGAGATTATTACTTGCAAGTCATCAAGAAGATTTGTAGTGAAGGTGCTATTCAGGCCAAGCCTCGTTCAATTGAAAGTTTTATCATCGCAGACCGAGATAGTATGCTTAACTTTTTAGACCGACAAGGAGAGGAAAACGGATTAGGAAGCCTTCCTTTCGTATATGATTACTATCTTCAATGTCTAAAGAAAAAGGAGGCAATTGGTGGTGATGATGTAAATAGAGAATCTCTATTCTCTAAGCCTTCTGCATTAGGTATGTTTTTACTACTAAATTCAAAACCTAAGACTATTCAGAATTATAATTCCATTGAAAAAATTGGAACGATGCTTGGAATAGATAATATAAATGATTTTTCTAAATTAACCGACCCTACTCTTTATTCTCTTTTATCTTGTATGCTCGATTTTAATTCCCCTAATTTTGCGGGAGAAAAAATTATTAGTAATCCTGCGTTAAGAATACAATTATTCAAGGCTTTAGAAAATAAGTCATTGTATGATAGAAACTTTACGCAAATAATTAGAGAAAATATTATAACCTTATCATCCATTGATGTAAATAACTTTACTTTTTATAAAGATGAAATAGAATCATATATTTTAAATACAATTATGGAAAATCAATATTATGCCCTTTTTAACCAGCGTGGAGATTTCAGAATCGCAGACTTAGCCAAATACTTAATTGAGCCTAATCAAATTGATGAGTTATTTATAATAAGTTTAAAGGAGTGTTTTGGAGAGTTTTATAATGAAGATTCCTTTATAGTTAGAAAACCTTTGCCTGTTGAAGAATATGTTAGGGCGGTGGATGATGGAGATATAGAATTAATATTAGAATTAGAAGAAGTAATAAATAATATTAAAGAAAGTGAAGAATGGAAAAAGATTGATTTTTCAATGTTTGCAGATTTATTGAATGGATTTTGTCAAAATCCTCGACTATCGGAGAAGATTCAAAATTTTATTATTTTCGATTTACTTGAAATCGCAACAGAATATGAATTTGAAGATGCTTATAGAAGATTAATGATGCCTACACTATATTTATCAATAGCGAGTAATCCTAACATATCTCCTTCATGCATCACTTACTTATTAGATTTAAAAGTTCCCGAACTTCCACAAATTAAGAATAAATTAGCACAGAATCCTAATGTTCCGATGGAATATTTAGTTTCAAATAAAATAAGCACAAAGAACACATTGTTTGATTTATTCCCTTATCAAGTGTTGATGAATACACAAATAGACCAAAATGATTTTTATAAATTATACAACTATGTTCTCACTATACTTAATACAAACATCAATCCTAAAACTTTTAACATGAATCAATTTGTTAATCAAAGTTTAAGTCCTTACTTAAGTTTTGAAAAGGGTTTAGAATTGAGGAAAAGTATAGAAGAACTATTATATAAAAATAATAAAAATGTATTCTATTGGAGAGGGGGCTTTAACCTTGCTAAAAAATTCAATAAAATAGATAATATTAATTACTGGTTAATGGGAGGAGGAGAAGGAGGAATTGCAGACAATCCTGTAATTCCCTCACAAGAATATCAACAATTTAGTATCTTGAAATGGGATTCGGATAAGTCCAAGAATGTCCTTATGAACATAGAAAAACACCAAATGGTAAATAAAACAACAATGTATGTGGAGGGAACTCAGACCTCCTTTGATGAAAATAATCATTTACAGACAATTCCAATAGGAGAAAATATGAATGTAAATCGGTTATTCGGTTTCATTCCTGAACAAGCAAGACTTCCACCGGGCGAGATACTATATTGTAATACTTGCCTTGAGCGAACTACTGAAAAAGGCAAACCTGTAAAATATAGATTTAAAACTATGGAAGAAGCAATTACACATAAAGAAAATAAACATCCTGATGAAGAAGATTTTATTTCTGAACCTGATAAGGTAAAAAAATGGACACACGAATGTATTTTTATCATAATAGATAATGAACCTCCGTCTAAAGAATTAAGGATTCCTGATTGGAGATATGCCCTTACTGCCGATACCTATAAAGACCTCATTAACACAATTGGAGTGAGGGTGGGAAGTATTGCTATGTTCGATAGATTATACGATACATTACCACAGACTTGTAATTTAGGAAACCAAGAAACACAATATCAAATATCGGATATGATTAAAAACATTAACCTAAACCAAGCGTGGTCGGTGGATTTCATTGATGAAAACTTAGATTTGTTGTGTAATGCTATGCAAGGGGAGAGTGGAAATATGGATATGTGGAGTAATTTTATATTTACTTCTGATTTTATCGAACATTCGATTGGGCTATTTAATGACAATCCTGAGAACTATTCTGATTTGATGGTTTATTTACTAAATTGTATCGAATTAGATGTAATTGATTATGCAGATTTGGAAGACCTAACCTTTAAGATTACTGATATAGACACATTAATCATGGTAAATCGGTTTTTAAGTGAAGTTAAGTTTTAAATAGTCGCACCCGAATTTGTAATTTATGGACAACATCCAAGTTAGGGTTAAAGAATTGCATACTATAAGACAACCCTATCAAGGTAAAAAATATTCTATGCCTCTCCCCCATTATTCAAACGATTTAGATGTTGATTTAGATGAGGAAGAAAAACTCACCCTCATCGAAGATTGGACTAATAGTTTAGCAGACCAAATAAACAATAAACCTCATAATCCTCGTTCAGATATATTACGAAATACAAAAAAACGAAGTGAAATTGCGAAGTTGTATAAACAAGAAGGAGATATAGATAATTCTGAATGGCGAAATCGTTATTTGCAGGAAACAGACCCTTCTAAATGGGCAACCTTCGGCGATTTAATTTCGGATGAACCTATTGAGGATAATTATTGGTTTAACTCTATTATAGGTCGAGAAGGAGCGAGATTGGGTAGGATAGGGGATTGGGGGTATTCGACTAAAAAATTTCTTCGAGGGATGATAGAGAATAAGGTTCGTGGAGCCAATATAGAATCGAGCAAACATTTTGTTGGTAATAAAGGAGAAAAATCACGAATATTTGATTTGCTTAATGGTTATTACTACATAACCACCGAGGATGCTGAGGCCGTAGGGCAACTGTTACCATTCGTAATGAAATTCGTCAGTAAATTGAATACTGAAGATGACTTTCTTGAGTTAAGACAAAAAAATCCTAATACGGGTGAAGATATTTCTCCTAATCAAGAAGAAATCCAATATAGTTTTGAAAATCCTAATGATATATACCATACTAAGTTGAGATTTCAAGTATTAACCGAAGTTCCTGTGGAGCAGTTGCAAGAAATAGATTTAGATTTAGATTTAGTCATTAAATACTGGATGGCTCAAGAAAAGTTACAAAGAGGTGAGGTAAAGGCTCCTGCTATGGTAACTGGAAGAATCATGGGATTCTTTAGGGCCAATGGCTCATACGCCAAGGCTCTCGAAGATTTAGGAATAGATAATAAACAATTATCAGTTAAGATTAAAGAGGCTCAAAATCTATTAGATGAAATAAATGAATTTGATGATGAGGAACTTCAATCATTTGTTGATAGTAATAAATCCCGAATAGAACCTGTAAGAGATTTCCAAACTACGGAGGAATATGTTTTTGAAACGATAAAAATCTCTAAGTTATTAAATTTGATTACTGATAAGGAAGCGAAAAAGTCACTTATGCAATTTAGGCCACCTGCATCGGCAGGTAAGGATAAGGGAGGATTATCTATCGAGAACAAAATGAAAACATTAGCCTTAGAGAAAGAACACTTTCTTATTTGGATAACCAATGACCCCGTTCAAGTTATTAATCAAAACACATCTCAATCATGGGGTCAAAACCAAGGCACTCTATGGAATGGAAACGATGATAGAAGAACAGGAAGAAGTTGTATTAATTTTAACGGTCAATATGCGTGTGGGCCTTACTTTGATTTCTATAATGGGAATGGAGTTGCTTATGTTGCTAAGATTGATGAAGATATAATCAATGACTACATAAGTGTAATGGATAAAAAGGATAAAGAGAAATTCCCCAACCTTTCTAAAATGAGTCCTGAAGATTTGTTTAATAGTAATGAATGCGAAATAGTAGGCCGTATGAGTTTGAGGTGGGGAGATAAAAAGAATACACAAGGAAATAAAATAGGTTGGGGAACAGGATTAGAAACTACTATTTATCCTAAAGAACAAGATTGGGCATTTCAAGCATTCCAAGGAGTAGCGAGAATTTTAAAACAGGTGAAAGATAATTCCGGAAATAGCATTTGGGATTCAAGCCTTAATGAAAGAGGAGAGCCAATGCAAACTATTAAATGCCCTTATAAGATGGGGTGGGCTTACTTAGACTATAATGCAAGTGGCTATCACAGTTCGATTCCTGTGGGAGATTATGACTGTGACGGATTAGGGGCAAGTAAAGCATTAGTCCCTAATTATAACGAAGGTTTGAAATTCGGTCTGAGTTCATCGAGTTCGGCGCGTCAAGTTCAATTAGAAGAGGGAGTCGAAGTAAATTATGAAGATTTTGTTAGATTTGACTTTAGAGATTTTCAACAAATTACTCAAGGCCTTTTAACAGATATTCGGCTCTATGGAAGTTTGGACCCGTCTATTTATAGAACAGTAGCACAAAATCCTCAAATATGGGTTTCTGAACCCTCATTAGCAATAGTTATAGGTGGTTTATTTAGTAATACTCGCCAAGAGCAATATCAGCCGATAAGAAAAGAATTTTTGGAATCGGCTTTAGACACATCCTCTCAAAATATTTCATGGCTTCTTCAATATCCTGTCAATGAAACCTCCATAGCAGGAACATTAGATATGTATGATACTACTAAAACTTGGAACTATGGAGAAAATTGTCTGTTGAAAGACATATACAATCATCCCTCAGTCATGCAAACATTTAAGGGACACACACCTGATATATCCATTCAAGAACACCTCTATAACCAAGAGATAAAATTAGTGGATAGTGCAACAGGCCAAGATTTCGCTATGGCTTCGGATTTATTCTTGTTAGATTTGAATTTAAAGACAGGTAAAGCACCTGCACGAATGATAGATAATGCGATTTTGACCGACATGATTCAAAAATTAAAGGGTTCTGCTAAGAAATTGAAGATGGATATGAGTTCCTCTTCCAATATGTTCCCCCACATTGATGTGGATTTGGAATTTTGGTCTAACAGAACGGAAACCGCTAATGTATTAAGAAGAAACACCGGTTTGCTATTAGCCTATTATCAACTGAAGACAATTCATAATCTTTCTTACTCACCGCTATTATCCACTAATAATTATAAAGCCCTTTGTGAAGTTATGGGTATAATATTTAAATTCCTTCGTTCCAATGAGATGACTTCAAGAAGTCGTAAAAAAATTATGAATGACTATTATAAAGCATATAAGGCATTGACTATGACTTTATTATATGATAAATCCGATATTGCCAGCATATGCTATTCCGATTCGACTCTTTTTACATCAATAATACATCCTGAATTATTAGGTTCAAGGAGTGTTATGAATTGGGCGTTCAATTCATTATATGGAGTCGCACCGTCACCTCAGTTTATAAGGCTGATTAATAATGAGGAGGAAACAATAAACAATCCTCTCACAAAATTAGTAATTAATCCCGATGATGTATTATATATCGAGGACTTGCAAAATACGATTTGTATTAATGCATGGGATAATATCCCTCTCGGAGATATAGAGGGAAGTGAAACTTTCCCTGAGCAGTTTGATAAAGCATATAAACTATATATGTATTACTATCTTTACCACTTTATCCGTTCTCCTCGCACATTCAATAGACTTTTCAATTCTTATATTAATTTTATTGATGAAAATGCAACAAAAACATACTCAAAACCCGAAGGCTCATTTCCCTTAACTGCAATACTTCTCGATACTTTAGTAGGTTCAGATGGAAATCTCCTTCCAAATAACCCCTTCATAGATAATAGACAAATAGACAAATTATATCCATATCTCAACCCTGATTTGAATACAGTATCAAAAGATGGGTCATTTATTCCAAAAACGGCGACCCTTGCGGAATTGAGAACAAAGGTATTTGGTAGGGGTATGGATGGACAAGTTGAGCCATTTGAGAGGGATTCAGTAGGGGTTGATGGCTTAAATTCTTTTATAGCATTTATCCTATCTGCTGATGATGGCCCTCAACAATATGGGATGGACAACCTTTTTAAATTACTAAGAACTCCAAATCAATTTAGGATGGCGGAAAGTGCTATGCTAAAATTAGCATTGGGACCTTACTTTACTAATAGAAGAGGAAATTATATTTTTAAAGTCCCTACTGAATTAAAGAGATTATCTGAAGCAGAACTTGTGGATTTACTATATAGTGATATGGATGCTTACGCTCAAAGAGAAGAAATTCAAAGTGATATAGAAATTAGACTAAATCAGTTGAAAAACTATTTGATAATTTTTGCACAGAACCCTTATATCCCTCAAACTATGCAATCACGACTAATACTATCCAATAAAAAGACAAACGCATTTTCTAAATCTGTAAGTGTAATAGAAACAACTAATGGTCGTAGTATTAATCAATCGGAGGCTAATGTCCATTATGGTGATATATTTGACCTTTATGGGAGTAATATTTACAATGAAGTAAGATATAAGGATATAGTAAAGGAATTAGTTAAAAATCCTATTATTGGAGTTCCCACTATAAATCAGATAGTAACTTACATTGATGAATCATTAATATCTGAATTAATATTAAATGCTAAATTTGATATAGATGCTGAAGACTTATTCAAGCAACAAGATATTATTAATCAATATCTATTTGATATGGCTCCTGAAATTATAGAAAAGAACCCTGCTATAAGTGATGAGATAAGACTTAGGTTATTTGAAATATATCTTAATAATATTTTTAAAGCCCCTCGGCGGGACATGACTGATTCATTAAAAATACTTAGAGATTTTGCTTATGATTCGGGAGATAGATATAATTTTAGAGATATTACTAATTATGGTAATTTCCAATCGGTTTTGCAAAAACTCAATTTTAATAACATAGGTATGTGGAGGGGCGGTTTTGGGAAATTTAATATTAACAAATTTATTCCCCCAAATGTAGTTAGAGAAGGAGATTCTATTTGCGAGCAACCCATCATTAAACAAAAGCCCCAATTAATTATAGATATTAATTTTAAACCTCCTTATGAAAATGTTTTCTTATCTAAAGACGAGCAATTTTTGACGGAAGAATTACAACAAGAATTAGAGGAGATTGAAAATTCCATAGAGGAATTAAACGATGAGATTCAAAGCGAGGTGGAAGAATTAGGTTGGGACAATTATCAAGACTTACAGGAGAATATGGTGGAAGATATGAGAGGATTAGAAGAATATAATAATCTCCGAGCATTACTCCAAGCAAAAGAAGGAAAGGTTATGGAAAAGGGAGAGTTAAAACAAAGGAGGACTGAAATCAGACAATCTGCTCCAATTAAAACTACAATTCGTTATATAGATAATAAAGAGGAAAGTCAAAAAGGCATTAAACTTTCAGGAAAATATTGGGATAGTAGTCGTAAGAGAATGAGTAATAAGTGGAGTGAATTTTATCCTGATTGGAATGCTGTATATGGTGCAGGTAATTATGGAACACGGACAGATGGAAGCCCTAAGAAGTGGAAGAATCAAGTTACATTAGTTTTCTTTGATAATAATCCCAACATAGGATGGAATCCAATTTCCACGACTGGAAACCAATTACCCAAATGGAGAATGGAAGATACCTATTGTGATAGTAGGTCATTCAAAAAAATTATGGAAAAGATGGTAAATAATATGAAATCCCCTGAAGAAAGTTTAATTCCATTATTACTAACTATTACAGACTTTATTGAAAAAAGCGGAAACTTTAGATGGCATTCAAGTAATGGAGAAATAATTTCGAGAAACCCCGTTAGACTATTAAGTGGTGATACCTATAAAGTAGGAATTGGAAGGAGAATAATAAACCTCGGTTATATCTTTAACATAATTGATTCAAATAAACTATGGCAGTATCTTGAATATGCAGGAAGTGATGATGCTTTTTATACGGAAAATAAGATAGCACTCTTAATGTTTTTGAGTAATTTTCCGAGGAACCACTATTCCAATTATAATAGGCCGAATTACAAATTTATAGAATTACTATGTAAGATACAGGATGAAGAAACTTATTATGAGGCTCTTGCACAATCAGAATTACTTATCCAAAATTATCCCAACATGGCAACTATGGGTTTGAATACATACTTTAATTATGATGCAGGTGAATTAGGAGAGATAGAAGTAAAACCACAAGGTATTTTATATGATACATTGGATTATATTAATTTTACACAAGGAACTGGATATACCCTACTTACGAATATGGGCAGGAGGATTGATGGAGTAGCAGACGATATTAGTATTTTTGCTTCAATATATGAGGCTTCAATCTCTCGACCTAATTCAAACATCCATACCTCAACAAGAAGCACCTTATTAGAAAGACAAGAGGATTGGGTAGTATATATGAGGGAGCAGGGAGTGGTGAATCCTGAAGCAATCGTTCAAGAGGCCGAAGAATATGAGGTTTCTAAAAAGGAAAGCCTTAATATAGATGATAAAAAGATGAAGAAGTATATTAGATTAATTTTAGGAGGTAAAGAAGATGCCCAAAGTAATGTGTCCTGAATGTCAAGAAGTATTTAATAATCGTAAGGCCTTAACAGACCATAAGGCCAAGACAGGACATAAAGGAGGGGCCGTGATTTACATAGAACCTAAAAAGGATGAAAAGAAAAAGAAAACTAAATCTGAAAAGAGTAATAAGAAAAAACCATTTGAATGTCCTCGTTGCGGAAAGAGATTTAAAAACAAAAAGGCTTTAGAAAATCACCAAAGAGATAAAAAGCACTTTGATACAAAAAAGGTTTTAGGAGGAGCCAAGCCTGTCGAAATGAAAAAACTTCCAGCCCCAAAGGAAGAAAAGAAAGAAGAACTCAAAGACGATGTAGTGGTAGTAACCCCTCCTGAGATAGAGGGAGATGCATATGTAGTAATAACTAATACAGATTACGAGAAAATTATGAAGAATTTAGATACTTTAAAAAAGACTATCTCCTTGGATAATATATCATTCCAACAACTCACACACACCGATTCGTGGGTGGTGACTTACGCTCTTAAAAATGAAGATGATTGGGATTATATTCTGTTTTATTGCGACTTTGTTGAAATAGAACACAATTTAGAATCCTTCCTATCTCTCCAAGATAAAATAAATTTAGATAGCAAACCAAAGGTTTTTGATATGGCATCATTAGATTCGAGAACAGGAGTTAGTAATGATATTTATGATACTCATGATTGTCTGATTATTACACATGAAGATAAAGAGGCAGTTAGTTACGGCGAGTTGATAATTAATATAAATCAAACCATACTATCTGATGCAAATGCATTAGGATGGGAAGACCTTCTTCTGATTGGTGGCGAATGGGCTAAACCTGTTGTCGTAACTAAGACCGTCACTAAACCTAAAACGGAACAGAAGACCTTTAGGCAAAAATGGACTACAAGAGATTGGGTTGATGTGGATGATGACTGGTATGGGATGAATATGTGGGGGGCAGAAAATAAGGAAAATCCTTCAGAAGAGGAAGTGGAAGAAGAAGAAATTGAAACCTTTCAAACTAATCCTGTTTATCGTATTACCGATGATGCATTATGCATAGATAAGTTGGTAAATGTTGAATTAGTCGTAATCTCTTAAGTCTTTTTAAATACTTTTTTAAGGCTAAACAAAGGTATTAAATAGTTGATAAACAAGTTAATACATATGTATCAACCGACTGATTTTGCAGACACGATTTTCCGACAAAGATATGCACTAAACCACGAAGAAAGTTGGGATGAGGCGTGTGA
>CEOG01031282.1_pt1 | contig 10198 bp, 8 predicted proteins | sample 530301 | NCBI WGS metagenome assembly CEOG01 (sample SAMEA2619903, study PRJEB7988) | marine metagenome | biome: marine biome (ENVO:00000447); feature: surface water layer (ENVO:00002042); material: "saline water (ENVO:00002010), including plankton (ENVO:xxxxxxxx)" | depth 5 m | reverse complement strand
GTCGCGAAAGCGGACGAGGTGGAGATTTTCACCGCCGCGTCGGAGTTGTTCAACAAGCGCAATATCAACTGTTCCATCGCGGAAAGCCTTGAACGCTTTGCGCCCGTCATGGCGGCCGCGAAGGAGGCCAACATTCCCGTTCGCGCCAGCGTTTCCTGTGCTCTCGGCAGTCCGTTCGGGGATGTGATCACGCCTGCGGCCGTCGCCGATGTTGCCGCCAAGATGTATGATATGGGCTGTTATGAAATCTCGCTTGCCGATACTATTGGCGTTGGCAATCCGCGCCGCACCAGAGAGGTGATTGAGGCGGTGGCGACGGCCATTCCCCTCGATGTGATCGGCGTGCATTTCCATGATACCTACGGTCAGGCGCTGGCCAATTATCTCGCCGCGCTGGAAATGGGCGTGGCGCGATTTGACAGCTCCGTCGCCGGACTCGGCGGTTGTCCCTATGCGCCGGGCGCCACCGGCAATGTCGCGACCGAGGATGTGGTCTATATGCTGGACGGGATGGGGGTCGACAGCGGAATTGATCTGAAAAAGCTGGTGCGGACGGCGTGGTTTATCTCTGACTTTTTTGATCGGCCGCCGGTTTCCAGCGTCGCCCGCGCCCTCAAGAACAAGCTGGACTGATGAGCCTTCTGGACAACAGCGGTCCCGCGGAGTAGGTTGGCGCCATGCCAGTTCATCTTTTAATCGTCAGTGTCGGCACGACGTCGGTCAAACAGTTGCATGACAACCAGTCGCGGCGGCTGATTGCCGGGCCGCTCTGCCATATCACGAAGCAGCGTCCGACACGGGAAGCCGAGTTGCTGGACGGAGGCTCCGTCTATTGGATTATTCGCGGCAATATCGCCGTGCGCCAGGAAGTGACAGGGCTTGAGAAGCTTTATGACCATGAAGGGGAAAAATGCGGCCTGATGCTGGCCTCCGAACTGGTCGAGACCGAATTGTTTCCGCGCGGACCGCATCAGGGCTGGCGCTATCTGGAAACGGAGGATGCACCGCGGGATCTTCGCGACCTGGTCAAAGACGGCAATGCCGATCAGGACAGCGAAGGTGAGCTGTCCGAAGAAATGGCGGCGGAGCTACGGGCGCTCGGCCTGATCTGATCCCGCTTCCGCCGGGCGGATCCAGACAGCGGTATCATGAAAGGCCGCCCCGCCTGCGGGTTTTGGGGCCTCGGCGCTGACCAGCAGGTTGATGCCGATCTTTTCGATAAAGAATTTTCCGGGCCACACTCCTTCGACAATCACCGTGCCCGGGTTCTGCCCGTCAAAAATCTCCACATGAATGAGGAGGGATCCGAGACGGTTTCCCATGCGGACAATCTCGCCATCCTGGGAGCCGATTACGGCGGCATCCTGACTGTGGATCTTGACCGATGGACGCTTTTCCCGCTTGAGGGAGGACGGCGTTGCCGTGAAGCTGGTATTCAGGAAATTGCGCGCGGGCGCGGTGACAAGGCGATAGGGATGCGCCGCATCTGCCTTGAAAATCACCTCCCAGTGATCGGGCAGGGTCGGCATCCCCTCACAGTTGGGGCCGATCTTTGACCAGTCCGGCATGAAATGAAATTTTTTGTCCGCATGGCCGAAACCGTTAAGATAATGGGCCCGGTCAAAATCGATCATGCAGTCATGCCATTTCTGCGCCCGCAAGGTTTCCGCATCGGGCCAGCCGGAACGGATCAGCGTTTCATTGATGATTTCTAACTCTGTCATGTCGAAGCCCGGATGCATCGCGCCGAGCCGCTTTGCAAGACCCGAGATCACCGAATGGTTGGAGCGGCATTCGCCCGGCGCCTCGATGATTTTCGGACCCAGCATGATATGGCTTTGCCCGCCTGCCTGATAGATATCATCATGTTCAACAAACATGGTGGCGGGCAGCAGGATGTCCGCCATTTTTGCTGTTTCTGTCATGAATTGTTCATGGACGCAGACGAACAGATCATCGCGCGCGAAACCCTGATGCACCTTGCCGAGTTCCGGTGCGACATCCATGGGGTTGGTATTCTGGATCAGCAGGCCGGTCACCGGCGGGCCGTCGCCGATATCACGAGGATCACCCGTGAGCACAGGTCCGATGCGGGACATGTCCAATTCCCGCACCGTATTGTCCCGCGCGTCCAGTCCTTCAATCAGTGTCTTGTTCCAGTGGAAAATGGCGCCGTTGTTATGCATTGCGCCGCCGCCTTCATATTGCCATGACCCGGTGACCGAGGCGAGGCAGCTTGCCGCATGCATATTGACGGGGCCATTACGGCTTCGTGAAAAGCCATAGCCGAGACGGAGGAAGGACCGTTTCGTGCGGCCAAAGAGCCGGGCGAAGGCATAGATTTCCTCCGCTGGAATGCCGGTGATCAGGGCGGCCCATTCCGGCGAGCGGCTTTGCAAATGCGCTTCCAGCTCTTTATAACCCTTGGTGTACTTCGCCATATAGTCGCGGTTGGCCATGCCTTCCGCAAACAGCACATGCATCACCGCGCAGGCAAGCGCCCCGTCGGTCCCCGGATTAACGCAAAGATGGATATCTGCGGCCTCGGCCGTTGCATTGCGATAGGGATCGACGACAACAATCTTCGCCCCCCGTTCCTTGCGAGCGCGGGTCGCATGGGTCATGACGTTGACCTGCGTATGCACTGCATTAGTGCCCCAGATGACGACAAGGTCGGCCTTGGCCATCTCACGCGGGTCCGGGCCGTGAAGCGCGCCCGTTGCCGCCATCCAACCGCTTCGGGCGAGCGTTGTGCAGATGGTGCTGTACTGTCCTGAATATTTTTTCACATGGCGCAGCCGGTTGATGCCGTCGCGCTGCAACAGCCCCATGGTTCCCGCATAGTAATAGGGCCAGATTGTCTCTGCCCCGTATTCGGCCTCGCGTTTGAGAAAGGCTTCCGCCACTTCATCCAGCGCATCGTCCCAGCTGATTTGCTGCCACCCGCCTGCGCCCTTGTTTCCCGTCCGCCGCATGGGGTGCATCAGCCGGTCGGGGTGATGGGTGCGTTCCGCATAGCGGGCGACCTTGGCGCAGATGACGCCAGCGGTATAGCTGTTGCCCGCCGCCCCGCGAATACGGCCGATGCGGTAATCGTCGAGACGCTCCACCTCCAATGCGCAAGTTGACGGACAGTCATGGGGGCAGGCAGAGGCGCGAATTTCAGGCGATGACAAATTTTTCATGCATACTAGATTAGGAGCATGTCAATTCCGCTGCAATCCCGCTGTGCCCATTAGGATGTTTTTTTCAAATGGGCTGGTATTGCCGGGATGGGCGGGATATATCGAAGCGGGTAATTTTTACGGGTGAAAGCCTAAGCTTTTGAAGGCGATAAAGAACATACTGAAAAGCGACGCGGTCAAGGCCGCCACTGGCTTGCTTGCCGCGGGCTATATATGGCTCGTCTATCGCACCAGCCGCTGGCAGGTTGTGAACGGAGAGGCCCCGCATGAGTTGATGAAGGCTGGGAAACCCTTCATCCTGGCGTTTTGGCATGGCCGCCTTTTGATGATGCCGATTTCGGTACAGAAGAAAACCAAGGTGAATGTGATGATTTCGCACCATGGTGATGGGGAAATCATTGCCCGCGCCATCGGTCACTGGGGACAGGACAGTGTGCGGGGTTCCGCCAGCAAGGGGGCATCGGCAGCCGTCAAACAAATGTTGCAAGCCCTGAAAAGAGGGGAGGTCGCCGTTATTACGCCGGATGGTCCACGGGGCCCCCGGATGCGCGCTCAGGACGGGGTCGTCCGGCTGGCGGCCCTTTCCGGCATGCCGGTCTATCCGGTCAGCTATTCGGCGACACGCGGTAAAATTCTCGGAAGTTGGGATCGCTTCTTCGTTGCCGCGCCGTTTAGCCGCGGCGTGATTGTCTGGGGCGATGGCATTCATGTTCCGCGTCATGATGCCGGGGGCGCCTATCAGAAAGCGCGCGATGCGATCGAGACAAGCCTGATTGACATTACTCAGCAGGCGGATGCCCTTTGCGGCCGCGAGACGGTCGCGCCGGAAGCGCGTGACAAGCCCGTCAAGCCGCATAAAAAGGGGGCGGACGGATGATGCCGCTTGCTCTTTACAACGCTTGTCTCCGGCTTGGCAGGCCGCTATTGACGCGGCATCTGGAAAAGCGTCTGGCGAATGGCAAGGAGGATCCGCAACGATTTGCAGAACGGCTGGGAGAGGCGTCCCGTCCGCGCCCTGACGGACCGCTTGTCTGGATCCATGCGGCCTCTGTCGGCGAATCCGTCTCGGCGCTGACGTTGATTGACGGCCTGCTCGCTCAAAAAACCGACCGACATATCCTTGTCACAACCGGCACTCGCACATCGGCGGAGATTATGGCTGGGCGGCTGCCGGAGCGGGCCTTTCATCAATATGTGCCGGTGGATCGGCAGGACGCGGTCCGCCGCTTCCTTGATCACTGGAAACCGGATCTTGCGGTCTGGATGGAATCGGAAATCTGGCCCAATTTGATCCATGAAAGCGGTGCGCGGAATATCCCCATGATCCTCGCGAATGCGCGTATTACGGAAAAATCCTACAAAAACTGGCGCCGTTCATTCGGGCTTGCGCGCCATTTGCTTGCCCAGTTTACCATCTGCCTCGCGCAGTCGGAGGCATCGGCGCATTATTTGCGCGATCTGGGGGCAAACTCTGTCGAATATATCGGCAATCTCAAATTTGCCGCCAAACCGTTGCCTGTTGATCCGGACAAGCTGGCGGCATTTGGCCGTAGGATTGCCGGCCGCCCGGTCTGGCTCGCCGCCAGTACGCATCGGGGAGAGGAGGAAATCATTCTCGCCGCCGATAGAGAATTACGGCGGACGCACACTAATCTTCTCACCCTGATTGTTCCCCGGCATCCGGAGCGGGGTGGTGAGGTGGCCACGCTTGCCGCGAGTGCAGGCCGGAGTGTGCTATGTCGCGGGGCGGGGGCAGAGCCGGAGGATAACACTGAAATTTATATCGCGGATACCATCGGCGAACTCGGGCTGTTCTACAGGCTCAGCGATATTGTCTTTATTGGCGGGTCGCTGGTGCCAAATGGGGGGCAGAATCCGCTGGAACCGGCCCGGCTCGATTGCGCGTTGCTGCATGGGCCGCATATGACCAATTTCGCGGAGATTATGGAGGCGTTCAATAACCGTTCGGCCAGCCGGGAGGTGACGGATGCGACCAGCCTTGCCAGAGCGGTTGCCGATTATCTGGATCATCCGGAACGCTGCCGCGAGATGGCGGTGCGGGCGGCCTCCGTTGTTGCAGGCGGGCAAGAGACACTTGATAGAACCCTGGCCGTGATCGAAAACCTCGTAAAGGGGAGGGGGGCATGAAAACGCCCGCTTTCTGGGCGCAGGGCGGCGGCCATCTGATGCCGTTGCTGCTCTCTCCGCTTGCTTGTCTCTATGGTGGGGTCAGTCGCCTCCATCGCGGGATACAGCGACGCCATAACGTGGCTGTGCCGGTTATCTGTGTCGGGAATGTGGTGGCCGGTGGCGCGGGTAAAACGCCAGTTGCAATCGCCATCGCCCGCATGTTTATCGCCCGGGGTTTGCGACCGCATTTTTTGAGCCGGGGATACGGCGGCGCGCTCGAAGGACCGGTGCGGGTTGTCCTCGATGTGCATAAATTTACCGAAGTCGGGGACGAACCGCTTATTCTTGCTGAATTCGCGCCAACATGGGTCGCGAAAGATCGCCTTGCCGGGGCGGAAACCGCCGCGCGGAATGGCGCCGATGTTATCATCATGGATGACGGGTTTCAGAACCCGGTGCTTCACAAGGATTTCTCATTGCTGGTGCTGGATGCGGAATATGGCGTGGGCAACGGCCGGTTGCTTCCGGCGGGCCCATTGCGCGAATCTCTCCCCAATGCCCTGGGGCGATGTGATGCCGTTGTACTGGTAGAGGGCGATAAATATCCAACTATTATAAACCGGTTAAAAATAAATAAACCGGTTTATAATTCTACTTTGATTCCGACGGCTTCGGGCGAACCGCTCAGTGGGCAGAAGGTTGTTGCTTTTGCCGGGATTGGACGGCCCGAGAAGTTTTTCAAAAGCCTCGCCGGAGCTGGCTGCGAGTTGATGCATAGCTTTAGCTATCCAGACCATCATGTTTATACTGCTGATGAAATGATGAAGATGGTGGAGCGGGCGGCAAGGGAAAAAGCTGCCCTTGTCACCACCCGCAAAGATTATGTCCGCCTGCCGATGGAGGCACGAATGATGGTCTCTGTCTTTGATGTTGATATGGTTTTTTCTGCTCCGGAAGGATTGCAGGCCGCACTTCTCTCTCTCGTCAAAGGGAGAGAAGTATGAGCGATATTCCTTTCCGATACCGGTTGGAATGGCTGGGCGTGAAAATGGCTGTAGGCCTGTTTCGTCTGCTCGGTCGGCGCCGGGCGGCGGCGTTTGGCGGATGGCTCGCGCGGAAAGTCGGCCCCCGTCTTAAAGTTCACGGCCTGGCAAAGGCGAACATGCGCCTTGCGCTGCCCGCCCTGACGGAACCGCAGATCGATCATCATCTTGATCAGATGTGGGACAATCTTGGCCGGAACGTCGGAGAGATACCGTTCAACCGGGAAATTCTCGGGGATACGGAAACGGTGGAACTGGTGGGCGGGGAATATCTCGACGCCTATCTGGCGAGTGGCAAGGCGGCCTTCTTCGTGACGGCCCATTATGGCCCGTGGGAATTGGTGGCACTGGTCGGGCGGCGGCTGGGCGCGCGGGCGACAGGAATATACCGGGCGGCGAACAATCCGCTGGTAGAGGAATTGTTCCAGTCCATGCGAGCCGATCCTGACTATCGTTTCGTACCCAAGGGAAATGAAGGGGCGCGGGCCATTGTCAAGGCTGCGCGGGGAGGTGGCGCGATTGTCCTTCTCAACGACCAGAAGCTGAACGGCGGTGTGCCGATCCCCTTCTTCGGACGGGATGCAATGACCGCCCCGGCAGTGGCCGAGATTGCCTGCAAGATGGAGGTGCCAATCTACCCCATGCGCGCCGAGCGCCTCGGCGATGGTCGGCGACGGCTCACCATCTATCCCGCCCTAGATGTGCCGAGAACGGGAGAGAGGGAGAAAGATGTCTATACCCTTCTCAAAGATATCAACGAAACCTTCGAGCGATGGATAACCGAGCGGCCGGATCACTGGTTCTGGGTCCATAACCGCTGGTCATAGGGAAAGCCTGCTGGCGTCAGCTTGCGAGTGCCAGCTTTCTCTTGTCATTGCGGGCTTTTTCCAGCCGCTCCAGGGCAATCCGGTCGGCAATCTCGGCGGTTGTCATATTCTCGCGCTCTGCCCGCTTGAAGATGTCAAGGCAAGTATCGTAAATGCCGCCCACATGGCGCATGGCTTTTTCCCGGTTGAATTTGGGCCCTTCATGGCTGATCAGGATGATGCCGCCTGCATTGATGGCATAATCGGGTGCATAGAGAAGACCGCGGGCGGTCATGATGTTGGCATGATGCGCTTCGGCAAGCTGATTATTGGCCGAGCCCGCGACGATATACGCATTGAGGCGCGGAATGGTATTATCATTCAGAATGGCGCCAAGGGCGCAGGGCGCGAAGACATCGACATCCTGATCATAAATTTCCTCGATACCGACAGCCACTGCGCCGAGTTGATCGACGGCCTTGCTGACATTGGCCTCATTGATATCCGCGACGATCAATTTCGCCCCCGCTTCTTTCAGCAGCTCACAGAGGCCATAACCTACATGGCCGAGGCCTTGAACGGCCACCTTGATGCCCGTAAGCGTGTCTTTCTTCATGCGGAAAAGAACCGCGGCCTTCAGCCCCTGAAAGACGCCATAGGCGGTGGCGGGGGAGGGATCACCGGCATTACCTTCGCTGATCCCGGCAATATGCCGCGTTGTTTGGCGGGCCGTTTCCAGGTCGGCGACGCTGGTGCCGACATCCTCCGCTGCAATATAGCGGCCGCCAAGCTGATCCACGGCGCGGCCGAAGGCTTTGAACAGGGCCGGGGTCTTGTCGGTACGTGGATCACCGATGATTACCGATTTGCCGCCGCCGAGATTAACCCCGGCAAGGGAGGATTTATAGGTCATTCCGCGGGAGAGGCGCAGCACATCGGCAAGGGCGGCTTCTTCGCTTTCATAGTTCCACATCCGCGTGCCGCCAAGCGCCGGGCCGAGTGTCGTGTCATGCATGGCGATAATGGCCTTGAGGCCGGTCGTCCGATCATGAAAAAACAGCACAGCTTCGTGATTGTCGAATTCTTTTGCGGAAAAAACGGACATATGTATCCTCATATATATGGTCAGCGCCGGGTCATTTGCTATTTTATATTTTCCTTATGAAGGCCGGAATCAATGAAAAACTGCGACGTTTTTAAACTTCGCAGTATCCTTGCGCGAAATGAAAACACGAATTTGCAAAGTTTCCGTCCGGCAGGATGAAAAGTAATAAAAAACCTGCCGAAAATGACGCAAGATCAGTGAAACTACCGAAGATGCCTTGAGAAAAACCGATTCAGAGACGATCCGTCTCTTTGAGAATGCCCGCCACATAGGCGCCGATGCTCAGGCTAGCGGTCAGGCCCGGACTCTCCATCCCGAAGAGATTGACAAGACCGGGAAGGCTATGCGTGCGCTCATCCGAAATACAAAAATCGGCGGGGCTGCCGTCGGTACTTCTGATCTTTGGGCGGATGCCGGAATAGGCCGGGATCAGGCTGTCGTCCGGCAGGGCCGGGAAATAGCGACGTATTGCTTCATAGAAGCTGTCGGCGCGGTGAGGATCGACGTCATAATCTATGTGATCGATCCATTCCTGATCCGGCCCGAAGCGGATTTGCCCAGCCATATCCAGGGTGACATGCGTGCCGAGGCTGGCCGATTTCGGCATCGGATAGATAAGGTGCGAGAAGGGAGATCGTTTCGTCATGGTAAAATAGCTGCCTTTGACGATCTCCCGCTCCGGAATGTGATCCGATGACAGGCCAATGATATGTCCGGCCACGTCCTGCGCATAGAGACCGGCGGAGTTGATGAGATTGCGGCACGATAGGGTCATACCGCCTGCGCTGATTTCAAATCCTTCACGGACGGGGGTCGCCCGCTCAAATATGCTTTCAAACGCAAGGGACCCGCCGTGATCCTCAATTTCCCCGAGATAGGCGAGCATCAACTGGTGACTGTCGATAATACCGGTGGAAGGGGAGAGCAGTGCACCCGTGCAAAACAGCGCTGGTTCCATCACCATTGCCGCGTCCGCACTCAGAAAGCGCAGGTCATCGACGCCATTGGCGGCCGCTTTTTGCGCCAGTGTGTCGAGCATGGGAAGTTCTTCCTCATTTGTGGCAACAATCAGTTTGCCGCAATTAGAATGAGGGATGTGGCGTGCCCTGCAATAGTCATACAGCAGCCATTTGCCTTGTGTGCAGAAGCGCGCCTTCAGGCTGTCCTGTGGATAATAGATGCCGGCATGGATCACCTCGCTATTGCGGGCGGAGGTTTCTTCTCCGAACTGCCGGTGACGTTCCAGCAGCAGTACGTCGCGCCCTGCCGTAGCCAGTGACCGGGCAATGGCAAGGCCGATAACGCCCGCGCCGATAACGATATTTTCCACATCCACAGACATCGCATTTCCCTATCAGCTTTTGAGTATGGGGCATAGCGGGGATTCGTGCTGTCTGTGAGAATCACTCTCATCGACCATCCGGAAAAAGAAGAATTTCGCGGTTTTTTTGAAAATTGATGATGATTTGTGGCCACTGCCCGCGCGGGCGGATGTCGAGGTGGGGAACTGCAATGTTAAATTCCTGTGGAGAACGTGGCATCCTCGCTGTTTCTTCTTGAAAAAACGCAAAAATCTGCGACCTTTTAAAGGTACTGGCCGGAACGATATGGCAGTCAGGGGCGAATGGGGAAATCTGGCAGGAGCTGAAAAAGAGGATAAGGATGCCCCATTGAGACGGCAGGCATAATATTGGCGACGCCGCCAAATCCCCTGTATCGACCCCCTTTCGCCTGTTAATGATATTCGTCAATAATTTATAAATCCGTCCCGGATATGGTGCTTGTGTTGTGCCGGAGGCTGGTTTACTAAAATACGGCATTCAGACAAAATATAGATGTTCTGTAGGCGGCGATAACAATTGCTGGGGGCGATGGAGACGTGTCTAACGTGACGGTAACTGTGGAAAAGACAACTGCCGAGAAGGAGCA
>CEOG01027940.1_pt1 | contig 10275 bp, 9 predicted proteins | sample 530301 | NCBI WGS metagenome assembly CEOG01 (sample SAMEA2619903, study PRJEB7988) | marine metagenome | biome: marine biome (ENVO:00000447); feature: surface water layer (ENVO:00002042); material: "saline water (ENVO:00002010), including plankton (ENVO:xxxxxxxx)" | depth 5 m | reverse complement strand
GCGCGCCTGAAAACAAGCGTGTCGACGCCCCGGCTGCAGAACCTCCTCAGCCGCGCTCAGCCCCTGCAGCCACACCAGAGCAGGCGCCCGGTAAAGTTTCGGGCGGCGCATCCGCTGCCGGGCTCTCCGGAGGCGGGGATGACAGCGGTGTCGCTGCCACGCCGGTGGCGAGGCGGGTGGCACGCGCGCAAGGGATCAACCTGAATCAGGTTCCGGCCTCGGGACGCCATGGCAGGGTGACGCTTGCGGATATCGAAGCCATCCTCGAAGCCAACGGCCGACACCTCGAAAAGCCGCATTCCTCCGCGCGTCCCGAGATGCGTTCCCAGCGGGACGACAGTAAAGTGTCGGCGACCCCCGTGGCGCGGCGGCTGGCGCGCGAACTCGGCGTTAACCTGCTGGATTGTCGCCGTAGTGGGCGTCACGGGCGCGTCAGCAAAGCGGATGTTGAAGCCGCGGCACCGCGAGCATCGGTCGACAGTGGCGCCGCTGGGCGGGCCGATGGCCAGTCGCCCTCAAGGGTGGAGTCACGGTCACTGTCCGGCATGCGCCGGACTATTGCTGCACGGCTGCAGGGGTCCAAACGTGATGCCCCACATTTCCGTGTGCAGGTTGACGTGGAGGTTGATGCGTTGCTGGCGGTAAGAGAAGAACTCAACCGACGGTACAGCGAGGCAAAGGTATCGCTCAATGATCTATTGGTGAAAGCCAGCGCCTGCGCGTTGGTCGCTGTGCCTGGTGTCAACGTACAATTCGATGGCGAAACCGTGCAGCGGTTCGGGGATGCTGATATCGCCGTTGCGGTGGCGCTTGACGATGGTTTGATAACTCCCATTGTGCGCGGCGCCAACCACAAGGGCGTCGTGGCGATTTCCAACGAAGTCCGTGACCTGGCGACACGCGCCAGGTTGGGCACGCTGCGGCCGGAGGAGTTCCAGGGTGGAAGCTTCAGTATTTCCAACCTCGGCATGTTCGGTGTGGACAGGTTTGACGCGATCATCAACGCCCCGCAGGGAGCAATACTGGCGGTGGGCGCGGCAGAGCAGAAACCCGTGGTCAGACAGGGCGAACTCGCCGTGGCAACGGTGCTGACACTCACTCTTTCCAGTGATCATCGCATTATCGACGGCGCTCTTGCGGCCCGTTTCCTGTCCGCGCTTCGGGGCTTTCTGGAAACTCCGGCCACCATGCTGGCCTGAGGAGATCGCGAGTGAAAACCCGGTACGATTTGATGGTTGTCGGCGGTGGTCCCGGGGGCTACGTCGCGGCCATTCGCGCCTCCCAGCTGGGGTTTCGCACCGCACTGGTGGAACGAGAAGCGCTCGGAGGGGTGTGCCTCAACTGGGGCTGTATTCCCACGAAAGCGCTGCTGCGAGGCGCAGAGATCGCACACACTCTGCGTACCGCAGGTGATTTTGGCTTCACTGTCGGTCCGTCATCACTGGATCTGGAGGTCCTGGTCGGACACAGTCGTTCGGTAGCGATGGGCCTCAGCAAGGGGATTGCACAGCTGCTGCGCAAGCACAGCGTCACACATATCAAGGGGCACGCGCGCCTTGAGGGAAAGTGCAGCCTGAGCGTGGAGGGCGAAGAGGGGGCGCAGACCTACCAGGCCAAGCATATTGTACTAGCAACAGGCGCGCGGCCTCGCCAGTTGCCGGGGATTGTGGTGGATGGCGAGTTGATCTGGGGCGCCAGAGAGGCCATGACACCGACACGGCTGCCGCAACGCCTGCTGGTGATTGGCGCCGGTGCGATTGGTGTCGAGTTCGCCAGCCTGTACGCCGATCTCGGCAGTGAGGTGACCTTAGTAGAGATGGCCGGTGGCATATTGCCTGGTGCGGATGACGAAATCGCCACGCGCGCCCAGGCCGCTCTGAGCGAGCGTGGTATCCGTATCCTCACCCGGCATTCTCTGGTGCAGCTTGCGCCGCGGGGTCAAGATGCCTTGACGGCGACCTTGGCGTCAGCCGAGGGCTCAAATACGCTGGAAGTCGAGACAGATCGGGCGATCCTCGCTGTTGGCGTCACCGGCAATGTCGAGGATCTGGGTCTGGAAACAGTGGGCGCCGAGGTAAGTCGTGGTTTTCTGGTCACCGATGACTGGGGTTATACCGGAGTCGTCGGACTGTATGCCATCGGGGACGTCGCCGGGCCCCCATGGTTGGCGCACAAGGCGAGTCATCAGGCGGTGCAATGCGTTGAACGCATCGCGGGCGTTGGTCACCGTCAGGCGCTGCAAATGTCCAGGGTGCCAACCTGTATCTACAGCCGCCCACAGATTGCCAGTGTCGGACTGACCGAGGCGCAGGCTCGGGCCGACGGACGTCCCATCAGGGTTGGACGCGCGCCCCTGCAGGCAAACGGCAAAGCTTTGGCCATGGGTGAAGGCAAAGGACTGGTGAAGACGCTGTTCGACGAGGCCACTGGCGAGCTGCTCGGCGCACATCTTATTGGGCCTGAAGTTACCGAACTGGTGCAGGGATTCACTGTGGCCCGCCAGTTGGAAGCCACCGAGAACGATCTGCTGGATACCGTATTTCCACACCCAACACTGTCGGAGTCCATGCATGAATCGGTATTGGATGCCCTGAACCGTGCGATTCACCATTAATCCGGGGTCGTCTGTTGTGCGATTCCACGCCGGCGGGTACTGGTTCTGAGTGCTGTGAAATGCCGGCCTGATGCACGGTCGCATGAGTGGAACCATCGTAACCAGATGCGTTGAAAAACAGTGCGAAAAGCAAAGAAATAACAGGAGGACCATGCATGCAAAACCTGATGGATCCTGCCGTGCAGGCTTGCCCCTATTCGCTGTATCAGCAGCTGAGATCGGAATCGCCCATCTATCGCATGCCGGAGACAGGGTTTTACCTGGTAACAACCTTTGATCTATGCCACGAGATAATCCGTCAGCCCGATCTGTTCATTAGCGGTGTTTCGCCCATGGCGTTGAATAGTGAGGGCGTCCCCCGTGAGGTGATGGAGGTCTACGAACAGCAGGGCTGGGTGCCGGCTGCGTCCTGCTCTACCTCCGACAGGCCGCGTCATACGAAGGTCCGGGGTCTCCTGTCGCAACTATTTACGATGGCGAAAGTACGGTCGATGGCTCCCTACATTGAAGAAACCGCGAACAACCTGATTGAGGGTTTCGCAGCTTCGGGCGAATGTGAATTTGTGAAGGCGTTTTCACACCCACTGCCGATGATTGTCATTGCTGAACAGATTGGTGTGAATTCGAGGGATCTGGAACTGTTCAAGCGCTGGTCTGATGCGATCGTAGAGCCTTTCGGCATGATGATCAGCAAAGAGCGGGAAGTTGAGTGTGCGAAGTTGGTTGTTGAAATGCAGCACTTCTTCAAGGAACAGATAGACCTTCGTCGCCGGGAGCCCAGGAACGATATCCTGTCGCAGTTGGCCAACGCGGAATACGAAGGTGGTGAAGCGATCCCGATGAATGAACTCCTCACCATCGTGACCATTGACCTGTTGGCATCGGGCAACGAAACCACGACAGCCGGCATATCCTCGGGAATGCTACTGCTTGCTGAACAGCCCGAACTGCTGACGGCAATGCAGGACGATCCCGACCTGATTCCTACCTTTGTGGAGGAGGTTCTGCGGCTTGAATCTCCTGCGCAGGGTATGTTCAGGGAGGTGACCCAGGACACGACTGTCGGTGGTGTGGCGTTGCGGAAAGGAGATGTGCTGAGCCTGCGTTTCGGCGCAGCGAACCGTGACGAGAAGATTTTCCAGTACGCCGATCGGGTGGATCTGCAACGCAAGAAGGCGGGAAACCATCTGGCCTTTGGCGTTGGCAGGCACCACTGTGTGGGGGCACCACTGGCCCGCCAGGAGATGCTGATCAGTTTTCAGGTCATTGCGCAGCGGCTGCGGAATATAAGGCTGAAAAATCCCCAGGCTCCGCTTAAGTATACGCCCAGTTTTTTCGGACGAAATCTGGAGTCTCTGGAGATTACATTCGAGGCATCTGGGAGTCAGCAGGGATGACAGTGGGTCTGGTTTGCGGCCGCGTCGATGCGGATGCAATATTAGGCGGTGATCAGCAACAACAGCCAGGTGTAGATCCATGAGCGAAGCGCCATTTGACAGTGAGGAAATATCGAGACTGCGTGAGCTCCTGGAGGTGGAGGCGATAAGGAAGCTGCACGTTGATTATTCGCTGGCAATGGACGAGAGGGATTTCGACAGACTGGCGGACTGTTTTGCAGACGATGTGCTTTGCGAGTACGGGCCCTACGGTGCGTGGTCCGGAAAGGAGACCGTGATGGAGAACTACCGGAAAACCTTTACTGGTCATCTGGCCTTGCCGTTCACCTCCCAGCATATCAATACGAACCATACCGTTGAATTGCTTTCACCCAGCGAGGCGAAAGGACAGTGCTACCTGTTGGACGTGGCCACGCATGTTGCGCCGGATGAAAACCCCATACTCTGGTTTGCGCTGTATGACGAGGCGTATCGCAAAGAGCAGGGGCGTTGGGTCTTCACGCGTTCCAGCCTGCAGTTTTTCTGGCCGCAAAGGCATGTGACACAACCTGGTTCTGAGAGAGAGGAACTGATATGAGACTCGAAGGTAAACGTTGTATTGTCACGGGGGGCGCCAGCGGTATTGGCGAAGCGACGGTACGGCGCTTTGTTCAGGAGGGAGCCGAAGTACTCATCGCTGACCTGGATCTCACCGGGGCGCAGACGCTGGCAGACGAGTTGGGATCTGCGGTGACTGCCGTGCAGTGTGATGCCAGGCGTGAGGACGATGTTCAAAGAGTTGCATCTGCAGCGCTGGAGCGGTGGGATGCTGTAGACGTTCTGGTGAACAATGCCGGGATTGAACTGAGCAAGACATATGACGAGACAACCGTTGACGAGTGGTCATCGGTCATCGATACAAATCTCAGGGGGCCGTGGCTGTTCTGTAAGTACCTTGTCCCCGGCATGGTCGAGCGAGGTTCTGGCAGTGTTGTGAATGTCTCTTCACTGAACGGGCTTGTCGGCTTTCCGCGCTCGACTGCCTACGGTAGCGCCAAGGGGGGGCTTGTGGTTCTGACTCGTGACATGGCAATCGAACTCGCCCCTTCCGGGGTCCGGGTCAATTGCGTGTGCCCCGGTGTGATCGCGACACCGATGATGGAGCGGTGGACCAACACGATGCCGGATCAGGCTGAGGCTCAGGAGATGCTGCGCGGTACAATGCCGATTGGGCGGCTTGGCAAGGCCTCCGAGGTTGCGTCAGCCATTCTGTTTTTTGCTTCCGATGACTCAACGCTTTGTCAGGGGTCTGTGCTCTCAGTGGATGGCGGCTTCACCGCGCAGTAGCGGGCGGCAGAGCGGCGCTGACACATGTGATTGGAAAATGCGGCTATTGTGAGGAAGGTATGAGAAAGCTACGGTTCATGGTGTTGCTCTTGCTGCCTGCTGCAGTACAGGGAGCCGATCCTTACGTCGAAGAGGTGATGACACTGCAGCAGGCGCAGGACCTGATTGCCGGTTGTGAGGCTTACGCCGAGCAGCACCAGCTCCCTGCGGTGTCGATGGCGGTTTACGATGCGTCCGGCAACCTCAAATTGTTTGCCCGGCAGGACGGTACCACGGTGGCTACCATTGATTTTGCGCACATCAAGGCCCGCACCGCCGCAATCACAGCGCTTTCCACCAATGAGCTCGCGTCAATCGAGTACGCCGACAGTACGCGACCTCTGGGAATTCCCCACGTGGATGCCCTGACGATTGTGCAGGGGGGAGTGCCGGTACACTCGGTGTCGGGGCAGCACATTGGAGGGTTCGGTATTTCCGGCGCCCCCGCCGCGCACGACGAAGCCTGTGGGCTCGCTGGAGTGGAGAGAATGCGCGCCGCCCTGGAATAACCTGCGATGGGCTGGAGCGCCGCCGGCCCGTCTTGAAGGCATCGGCGACCTATGTTTCAACAATGTTCTGTGGCAGGTTGCCTTCCCATGCCTGCTTGAAGAACTCCCCGTCGCCGATGAACTGCAGGTTGTCGTCCTTGTCGATGTAGGACACCGGGCCGTGGCCAATATAGAGGAACTCGGTAACCTCTCCTTCCCCCGCGGCTTCTTCGTGAATTTCGCCGATCTGTTCGTAGCCGTAGACACCCGCGCCAGCCTCACCACGTTCGAATTTCAGAACGCCCTTGGTGATGAAAAATTCGGCGGGCGTGATGTGTTTGTGACGCGCGAACTTGACGCCCGGCTGCAGTTGCACGTAGAGCACCCAGTCACCGGTCACATCGCAGTACCGCAGCAGTTTGAATTTCACTCCCTCGCCCAGTGTCACCCAGTCGATACGATTGGTGTCTGCCAGCATGGCGCCGCGCACGACCGGATCGTGCTTGTCATTGGCTGTACCGTAAGTCATGGTTTCAGCATCCTCGTTCCTCTTTGCCGCGGAGCGTGAGAGTTCGCCTGGGAGTGCCTCAAGCGCTTTGTTTGGATATGTCAGCGCTGAGTTTCTGTTCGCTTAAATCGCGAAGAAATTCGTGGTTAAGGACAAAACGAATTTCACCCTCATCGTCGGTAAATGCTACCGCGCCGTGGCCCATGAACAGATACTCGGTCGGAACCTCACAGCGTGCTTCATTGTGCCGTGAGCCTATCGGTTCGTATCCGTAGGTGCCTTCAGGTGCCGACCCCACGTCGTAAAGCAGCTCGCCTTTGGTGACAAAATACTGCCCGTGTCCCAAATGCCAGTGAGGTGCGAACGTCGCTCCGGGCTGCATGCTTACCCATAGCACCCAGTCTCCCGTTTCCTCGCTGTAGCGAAGGAGCTTGATGCGCGTGCCGGTTCCCAGTTCCAGGAATGGCACGTCTTTAAGGTTGACGATCAGGTCGCCAGTGGTTCCGGGGTTGTGCGCGGACTCCATAGTTACACTCTTTATTGGATTTATGGCCATTAAACTTGAATACACTTCAAAAGACTAGGCGCCCCCGAGGGGGCTGTCAACCTGGAATGCAACCCTCGGTTGGCACGGTGCTATTCCACCTCAAACACATACAGCGCCTCTCCGCCTGTCGGCTGGTAAATCTCCGGGCTGACGACTGCGGTCATGGCGCGGAACACGCCAATGCCCGTGGGCACGGCAATGTATTGCTTGCCATTGACCGCATAGCTGATGGGGTAGCCGTGCAGTGGTGCTCCCAGACGTGTCTGCCACAGCAATTCGCCGGTTTTCACGTCGAAGGCTTTGAAGTGGCGGTCAAGGTCGCCGATAAATACCAGGCCGCCACCGGTGGTGAGTGCCCCGGTCAGGAACATGGCGCGCTGCTCGTGAACCCAGCTCTCGGTCATGTTGCGCACGTCCCATGCGGCTAGCCGTCCGAGCATGTCGTTACTGCCGGGCATGGGGTAGGTGCGTGAGTCTGCACCGTAACCGCCGGAGCCCGGTTCCTGGGCAACCGCGCGCCCGATCATGTCGGAACACAATTGGTGCAGCGGGATGATCAGGTTGCCGGTCTCCGGGCTATAGGCCGAGGCCTGCCAGTTGTGTCCTCCATAGATACCGGGGCAGGCTTCGATGGTGTCACCGACCTTTGCTGCCACGATATCATCGCGATAGCGAACCTTGCCGCGTGCCTTGTCGATGTCGGCGTAGATTGTTTGTTGCAGCGTTTCCACCACATTGACATAGGCGCCGCTGGCGCGATCCAGTTTCCAGAGCAGCCCGTCTTTGCCAATGGTGTAGAGCAGTGGCCTGCCGTCGACGTCGATCAGAACACGTTCGAAACCCACTTCCATATCGATGGTTTCACCGGGTATGTGCTGGAAATGCCACACCAGCTCCCCCGTGTCGGGCCGCAGTGCCAGTGTGGAGTTGGTATATAGCGCCTCATCCGTCGCACTCATGCCGCGGCTTGCGGCCACCCAGGGCTTTGCCTGCGAAGTGCCGATAAAGAACAGTTTGAGCTCCGGGTCGTAGGAGCCAGCTATCCAGGTGTCGCCGCCGGCGCGCATCTCCGCAGGCAGGTCTGCCCAGGTGTCGCCACCGGGCGTGCCCGGCAGGGCGATGGTGGAGGTCCGCCAAAGCTCTTCTCCTGTATCGGCATCGTGACCGGTAATGAAGCACCCTTCTTCCTTGTACCACTCGCAGCCATTGATGCCGCTGATCACGACGCCATCGCCGATGATGGGGCCGGCAGTGTGCGTGTAACCTTTGTTGAAGTCGGCCTTGGGCGTGCGCCACACTTCGACACCCGTGCGCGCGTCAATCGCTGCGATGGCGGCGTCGTAGGTGGCGAGGTAGAGCTTGTCCCCGTAAATCGCGATGTTGCGCGTGGGCCCACCCAGCGTGCGAGAGGCCTCGGGGAAGCTGTAGCCATACTCCCAAATCAGCTCCCCGGTGTCGGCGGCAAGCGCCTGTATCACGTTGCCGGGGTGAGTGAGGTACATGATGCCATTGTGCACCAGGGGCGTTGGCTGGTTGCTGCCGTCCTGCATGGTGATCACCCAGGACAGCTTCAACCCGGCGACCGTGTCGCGATTGACCTGCCTGAGCGGACTGTAGCCCTGGCCGTCCAGCGTGCGTCGCCAGCTCAGCCAATCACTGTCGGACGGATTGCGCAGGTCCTCTGCGGTCACGGGTGCAAAGTCGCTGATGCTGCGGTTCTGGAAGCCTCCACGAGTGCGCGCGTCCGCATCAATGGAGCCCGCGCCGTCAAAGGCGACCCAGGAGACTTCGGTGCTGCCATCAGCGGCACCCACCAGCTGATCGGCGCTGGTGAACAGCCGCTGTTCAAGCTCGCCGGATTCGCGATTGGCGTCAATGAGATAGGCCGTGATGGCAGCGTGCTGCGCATCTTCCAGGACCCCGGCGCCCCCTGGAGGCATATTTGCGCGATTGAACGCCAGCAGGGTCATGGCTTCGCGCCCGGCCCACTGCTCCAGAAACCCGGCCCCTTTCAGGGTGTTGCCGTGCGCCGAGCCGCGCAGCGTCAGGCCGTGGCAGGTGGCGCAGTGTTCCGCGTAGAGGGCTTCACCGCTAGCGGCCAGCGTGGACAGTGCGGGGTCTTTGCTATCCTTCGCTACAGCGGCCCCGGCCGCAATCAGGCCCAGGGCAGCCCATAGTGCACTGGCTGTCCTCACTGTGTTCTGGCAACTCTTGTAGGCCGGTCTTTTCATGCGCTGTAGCCTCCATCAATACCGATAATCTGTCCGTTGATATAGCCTGCGGCGTCACTGAGCAGGAAAGCGGCGAGGGCGGAGACCTCCTCCGGTTTCCCCAGGCGGGGCATGGGTGTTTTTGCCAAACAGTCGTTGATGACGCTTTCTGCAACCGGATCTGCAGTAAACGAGCTGTGCACGATGCCCGCATCGATCACGCCGGGAGCGATACCATTGAAGCGAACGTTCTGTGGTCCCAGCTCTCTCGCCAGTTGGCGCACAATGCCGCTGATCGCCGTTTTGGGAATGCCCGACATGGCGTCGTTCTCCAGGGTGCGCAGCACGGCGGTTGTAAGCAGTTGCACGACACTGCCTCCACCCGTGGCGGCGAGCCACCTGCCTGCCTGGGTGAGCAGATTGAAAGCGCCTTCGACGTCGGTGCGCATAATGTGGCTGAAGGTGTCACTGCTGATATCACAGAGAGGCCGAAGCGGTATGGCGGGCCCTGTGGCGTTTACGACGCCAGCCAAAGGGGCGCCGCTGCCTGCGCCTGCAGCAAGAAACTCGGCGACCTGATCTGCGTCACAGAGATCGACTTTGACAGCGGTGGCGTGTCCGCCCGCACTGATGATGTCACGGACGACGGTATCCGCTGCCGACGCGCGGCTGTGGTATCCGACAATGACGTGAAAGCCCTGCGAGCCCAGATGGCGGCAGAGGGCGGCGCCCAGGCCGCCGGTGCCTCCGGCGATAGCGATGCTGTGTGGCATGATGATCAATCCCGTGGTTGCTGCGCCCGGGTCGGTCGTTGTTCGCGTACGACTGGCCCTTGTTAAGTTTCTTGTTTGCGTCTAGCAACTGCGAGTGTAGCGGTGAGATCCCGCTTTGTCATCATTTGAATCTGCACTCCTCGTGAGTCAAAGAGTGCGCGAGCCTTCCAGCATTATCAGCTACCCAGCATGAACCCCAGCGGTGCGCCTGAGCCGATGGTGTAGAATCGCTCCAGGTTGGGGAGCACCTCGGTCAGGTCATTGTCACCAACACCGAACCAGCGCGCGAGTTCTGCAAAATAGAGGTCAGTCGCGGTGGTCGGTACGTAGACCCCACGACCCACATCCAGCGGATTGTCCGGATGTATATCCG
>CEOG01037450.1_pt1 | contig 10299 bp, 8 predicted proteins | sample 530301 | NCBI WGS metagenome assembly CEOG01 (sample SAMEA2619903, study PRJEB7988) | marine metagenome | biome: marine biome (ENVO:00000447); feature: surface water layer (ENVO:00002042); material: "saline water (ENVO:00002010), including plankton (ENVO:xxxxxxxx)" | depth 5 m | reverse complement strand
CGACCGGCCGTTCAAGCCGGGCTCCGCCGATGATGCGGCCTTCATCATGAAGAATGCGGGCAAGGTCATCATCGTGCCGGGCTATGGCCTGGCGGTGGCGCAGGCGCAGCATGCGCTCCGCGAGATGGTCGATCTCCTGAAGGAAGAGGGGGTCGAGGTGGCCTACGCCATTCATCCGGTGGCGGGCCGCATGCCTGGCCATATGAACGTGCTGCTGGCGGAGGCGCAGGTGCCTTACGATGAGGTGTTCGAGCTGGAGGAAATCAACTCCGACTTCTCCGGCGCCGATGTCGCCTTTGTGGTGGGTGCGAATGACGTGACCAACCCGGCGGCCCGCGATGACCCCTCAAGCCCGATCTTCGGCATGCCGATCCTCGATGTGGACAAGGCGCGGACCGTGCTGTTCGTGAAGCGCTCCATGTCCTCTGGCTATGCCGGGATCGACAACGACCTGTTCTACAAGGACAACACCATGATGCTCCTCGCCGACGCCAAGAAAATGGTCGAGGATATCGTCAAGGCGCTGTAGCCGGGACGCAAAGCCAAATCAAAAGCCGCTGATGAAAATCAGCGGCTTTTTTTGCGGGCGTATTCAGGAGGCGGGGCGGCCGCCTTTAATAGAGATTTTCCTTATAGGCGACTTCGAGATAGGCGTCGGACTGTTCCGCGTCCATCCCGGCGATCTGGTCGGCGAGCACCTGTCCGAGTGTCGGGAAGACGCTGCGCTCGACCTTGCTCTCTTCGGCCCAGAGCTTCGAGCGGATCAGCGCCTTCGCGCAATGCATATAGGCCGAGGTGACTTTCACCAGCAGCACCGAGCGCGGCAGCTTGCCTTGGGCGGCGTGGGCCTCCATCAGCTCGGGATCGGTGCTGATCGTGGCCGTGCCGTTGATGCGCAGGGTTTCGTTAATGCCCGGCACCAGGAAGATCATGCCGACGGCGGGATTGCTGAGGATATTGAGCAGGCTGTCGAGGCGGTTGTTGCCCGGCCGGTCGGGGATCGCCAGCGTATTGTCGTCGAGCACGGAGACGAAGCCCGGCGCATCGCCCCGCGGGGAGGCATCGGCCGTGCCGTCGCCGCCATCGGTGCTGAGCACGAGGAAGGGGGAGAGCGCGATGAAGTGGCGGCAATGCTTGTCGAGCCGGGGAAGCTCCTTCTGCACGGCGCGTTCCGCCGGTTGCTTGTAGACGCTGTACAGCTCGTCAACGGTGGTGATGCTGTGCTCACTCATTGTTCTTCTCCCGCTATTTCATGTTCGGGACAGGATCGCCCGGGCGTCTTTCTTTGTACAGAAATCTTTGCGCAGGATCAATTGCGGCGATGGCGTCTGTTGCAGGAGATATTCGGCCATCATGTCATCCGTTCGATGTTCAGCGGGGTCAAAAAAAGCCGGACAGCTGAACTGCCCGGCTTTTCCTGCTCCCGGCGGTCTGGCTAGCCTGCCATGGCGCGGATATCGTCGAGCACGGCCGACACTTCCTCGCGCAGCTTGCTGGAATAGATCGAAAGTTCGCCGACGGAGCCCAGGAGCTGAGTCGCCGAGGAACCGGAAGCCGTTGCCATGTTCGATACATCCGTAATCGAGCGGGACACCTCGCCGGTGCTGCTGGAGGCCTGCTGCACATTGCGGGTGATTTCCAGCGTGGCGGAATTCTGCTCCTCCAGCGCGGCGGCCATGGCCTGGATCGTTTCATTGATGCGGATGATCATTTCCTCGATCCGCTTGACGGCTTCCACGGCCTCGCCGGTGGCATGTTGCATGCCGTCGATCTGGCGGGTGATCTGCTCGGTGGCGCTGGTCGTCTGCGAGGCGAGGCCCTTGACTTCGGAGGCGACAACGGCGAAGCCCTTGCCTGCCTCCCCGGCGCGGGCGGCCTCGATGGTGGCGTTCAGCGCCAGCAGGTTGGTCTGGCTGGCGATATTGTTGATCAGCTCGATGATATTGCCGATTTCCCCGGCGGAGACCGCCAGCTTGCCGACCACTTCATCGGTGGATTCCGCAACATTCATCGTGTCCTGCGACAGTTTGGCCGAGGCGTCGACCTGCCGGGCGATTTCCTGCAGGGAGGCGGACAGCTCCTCGGCGGCGGTGGCAACGCCGCTGACATTCACGGCCGCCTGTTCGGAGGCCGCGGCGATGGCGCTGGAATGGCTGTCGGTATCGGCCGCGCTGGTTACCATGCTTTTCGCCTTTTCCTCCATCGTCTGGGCGGCGGTGGAAATCTGGCGGGCAACCGCATCGACGGAGGATTCCAGCTTCTCGGCGATGGCGCGGGCGAAGCTGGCGCGTTCGGTGGCCGCTTTGGCGGCGGCTTCCTGATCGCGGTGCTTCTCCTCCTCGACGCGCTGCAATTCCTCGCGGCGGCGTTCCTCGGCGGCGGCGGCCTTCTCCTCGGCATCCTTTTCCCGCTGGAGTTCCATCGTCCGCAGATTTTCCGCATTGGCCTTGAACACCTGCACGGCGCGCGACATGTCGCCCACGTCATCCTTGCGGTCAAGCCCGGCGATGGTGATTTCATTGTCGCCATTGGCAAGCGCGGTCATGGCCTGGGTGAGCTGGCTGAGCGGCTTGCCGATATAGCGGCTGAGCAGCACGCCGGTCAGCAGCAGGATGCCGAGCAGCGCGGCAACGCCGAGCAGGAGCTGCTGCATCAGATTGTCGCTGAGCTGTTCGTTGAGCTGGTGGAGGCTCCAGGCGACGGCGGCATAGCCGACAAGCTCCCCTTTGGTGGTGAGGACAGGGGTCAGGATAATCTGGTGGCTGTCCGTCATTTCGGAATAGCTCTCGCCCTTGTCGAGCATGTCCTTATGGCTGCTGACAAGCCCGGCAAGGTCCGTGGTGGGCAGGCTGTCCGAATGATATTCGGTGACCATGGCCCCATCCTTGTTATAGGTGATGATATCGGCGAGGACGCCATCCTCGAGGGTGGTCATCTCCTGATAGACTTCTGTGACTTTCTCCGCCTTGTTCCATTTGAGGGCGCCGGTCATCTGCGCCGCCATCAGATCGGTGATGGTCAGATTGTTGGAGATTGCCAGGCTTTCCAGGTCCTGGCGCTGGCTTTGCAGCCCGAGAAAGACGAGAAGCGAGAGGCCGGCAAGGGTCGTCGCGAATACGACAAGCTGGATTTTCCGGCTGACTGTCAGCTTGACTGCGGTTTTTTTCGAGTCTTGCCGACTGTTCGCGGTCGTCGGGGTCTGGACGCTCATTATCTTGATTTCCTTGTTTGAGAAGTAGGGGCCGGGCGCGCGCGCCTAGTCCAGCATATCGACATTGACGCCCACAGTGATGGCGCCGATGGTTTCATTGTTGGCAGGATCGATCACGGCGAGGGTGACCTGGGACTGGTAGGCCTGCGAGGAATCGTCAAAGTCCACTTCGTCGATCAACAGGGCGGAGGCGCCGCCGCCATAAGCGCCCTGCCATTTTGCCTCATCGCCCTGCCAGTAGTCGGAGGTGATGTCGCTTTGGCCGACATTCAGCCCCTTCATGTCCATGACGAAAATTTCGGTGTAAAGCCCGCCGGACTTGCTCTGGACATCCCGCAGATAGGCGGACAGCGCATTGCCGAGCACGGCGTTGATCATCTTCTGATCGCCGCCTTCGGTCTCCGCGCGCCAGGCCTTGTCCTGGCTGTCGATATCACTCTGGTTGAGCGTGGCGGTTGTCTTGTTCTGTTCCCGGATGGCGGTGACGACCTGTTCGCTCTGGATCCAGTCGCGCATATCGCTCTCGACAAGCTTCTGGATGGCGATTCGATACTCCTCGGCGGGGGCGGATGTGACTAATCCCGCCGCCAGGGCGACAGTGAGGAGAGGGAAAAGAACCTTGCGGATCATAGGGGTAGCTCCAGTTATCTTTTTTAGTGTCAGGTAAATTCAATCATGCGGTTTGTGATGACCCCGGAATCCGGGCGTTTCATCAATGTTAGAATAGGTGTTAACCGGTTTATTTATCGTTAATGGCGAGTGGTGTGGAGGCAGAAACGGGCGTCCGGCAACGGCGATATGCGTTTCACGCTCTACGCCCTACGCCACCATCAGGCTTTTCGCCATTGGCAGCGTGACGGTGACGGTGGTGCCGACGCCGTAGCTGCTGTCGATCTGCAATGTCCCGTGGTGGGCGGCGACGAAGGATTTGACGATCGAAAGGCCAAGCCCGACCCCCTCATGGGTAATGTCAGAGGAGCTGTGCCCCTTGACGAAAGGTTCGGTGATCAGCGGGAGCTGTTCCTTGCGGATACCCTCGCCGGTATCGGCAACGGTCACGACGATCCCGGAATCGCGACAGCGGGCGGAGACGGTGATCTTGTCGCCGGTGCGGGAGAATTTCACGGCATTGGTCAGCAGGTTGAGGAAAACCTGCTGCATGGCCGTCTTGTCGGCAATGATTTCCGGCAATTCCGGCGCCGTGATCAGCGCCACCATGATGCCCTGGCTTTCCGCCCGGTAACGGATCGCCTTGACGCAATCGGCGAGCAGATATTGCAGGCGCAGCGGCTCGGGCTGCAACTCGCGCTTGCCAAGCTCGATGGCGGAAATATCCAGCACCTCATTGATCAGCGCCAGCAGATGCCGTCCGCTGTGGTTGATATCCTTGGCGTATTCGATGTATTTCACATTGCCGACGGGGCCGAAATACTGCCCCATCAGGATATCGGAAAAGCCGATGATGGCGTTCAGCGGCGTGCGCAGCTCATGACTCATGGTGGCGAGGAATTTCGACTTCGCCTGGCTGGCTTCCTCCGCTTTCATGAGGGCCTGGCGCAATGCCTCCTCGGTGCGCTTGTTGCTGCTGATATCGGTGAGGGTGCCGCCCACGGCGATCACCTCGCCCTGATCGTCCATGATCGGGAACATCTGCACGAAGGTGGGGACCTTCTTGCCGTCCACGCGCGGGCTCAGATATTCCTGTTCCACCATGTGCCGGTGGGTCATGATCTGTCGTTGCTGCCTGTCCACCTCCGCCGCATAGCCGGGCGGAAAGACCTCGGTGGAGGACAGGCCTTTGACATCCACCCCCTGGGCGTTGAACCACTCATGCCATTTGGAATTGGCATGCAGATAGCGGAATTTCGCATCCTTGATAACGATGGCGGAGGGGGAGTTTTCAATAAAGGTGCGCAGCAGCTTGTCGCTGACCATGACTTTAAGCTGCCGCACCATGGCGAGATGGGCCAGCCAGGCGATGGCGATGGACAGCAGGATCAGGATCGTCAGAACCAGCTCGTCGATGAGTGAACTGTGCGCCGCGATGGTGGCGGGCGTGGGCAGCAGGTTGATGGTCCATTCCCGGTTGCCGACGTGGATACGCTGATGATAGAGCGTTTCATCGGCGGTCAGGCCGTCTTGGCTGGCGAACACGCGCCGTTTACTGTCCATGATCACCAGTTGATATTTATCAAGCAAGCCATCCTGTAGGGCTGTCCGGACGAGTGGATCGCTGCGGAACACGATGTTGACGAAGCCGGTGATGCGTTCCATACGCACAACCGGCACATAGGCGACGAAGCCGATGCCGCCCTGCGTCAGGGCGAAGGGCGGTGTGATCTGCATGCGCTTCAGCTTCTCGGCCTGGCGGAAGGTGGGGCCGACGAAGGAGTGATTGCGAACGTCGAGATTTTGCACCTGCTCATTGCCTTTGAGCGGCGAGACCCAGCGGATAACGCCCATGCTGTCGATCCAGTTGATGGCCTGAAAATCGGTGAACAGCCTGTGGATATAGGTGGTGTGGTTCAGGAAGTCCTGGCGACTGGTGAATTGTCCGACGGCCAGCGAATGGCGGAGCTGCTCGCCGATGGTGAGGCGGGTGGCGATATGCCCCTCCAGCCGGGCGGCGAGATTGGCCAGATCGCTTTTGACCTTGGTTTCAAAATCGTTGTTCTGTGCCGTCGGCATAAATGCCCAGATGAGAACGACCAGCAGGATCATGGACGCGCCAATGGCCGCCGGCACGAAAGTCGTGCGGCGTGGCAACATCCGGATATGGCGCTTCAGCGCCGTAAGCGCAGGGGCGTGTGAAACCATAGCGGCAATTTTAGTAAACAAATATTTAAAAAACCCTAAACACGGGCCCGCGAGGGGGGAGAATTTTATTACCGAAGTAGGAGGCAGTGTTATTGTAAAATGGATATAAAACTCACTATATGGGTCGAAAGGGTGTTGTTGATAGTTTTACTTTTTCTTTCCCGCCCTGATATCCATTTTTTTCAAGCATTCTATTTACCGCGAGCTCAGCCAATTTATTGGAAATTGAAGGTCCGAGTAGAATACTGTCGACAATATCCATAATATTAAAATTCTCATCTAGAAAACCAGGGCTGGGAGAAAATTTTAATTTGAGTTTTGGTGTAATTCCATTTTTTCCAATGGCATAATCTAACCTGCTTTCGAAGCGCTTGTTCCTATCCCGTGGACGAAAATAGACTATTCGCCACTCTTTCTCTTCTGAAAACCCATTGTGTTTATGAAATAAAGCAAATCTTGTTAGGCGGTCCAATAAGATGTCAGCAGCTATGTTAAGTTGATCATCCGAAGGGTTTGTTTGTTTAAGTAACTTTGCAAAATTATTAACTATGCTATTTACAATAGATACTCTGTTATTTTTAGTTTCGTAACGGACTTTTCCAATTTGTAATGCTGACGAGTCACTTATCGGCAACTTTTTACCATCGATAACAATTGCTACGCCATTGCCATTTGCGCCATAACCGCGCCACATTGACAGCAAGCCGTCATAGTCATCTTTAGTCTGTTCTGAGAAACACAATACATAAGTATTAGGCGCGTATTCGCGATCCAGTGTATTGAAATGTGCAGAAAAATAGTCTTTCAAAAGGCTATGCCTTGCTCTCGTTCCGCATGCATTTACGATATTTTTGTTTTGGATAAATGCTTGATAACCTAATCCAATTCCAAATCTCATTTCCTCATAGTCATTCATGTTCAAGGGGTTCGAAAGCCAAACTTCTTTGCTTTGGATGATTTTTTCCAATGCATCGACGGATGTGTAGTGGGCAAGTAATGGAGCGTTTTTACGAAGAACGGTTGCTGGATCTATGTCATTCCATAAAACCATCAAAGTTTTTATAAGTTCGTCGTTATCCAATGTATATTCCTTTGAAATTATATTTGCGAATGGCATAGACAAGATCATCTTATTATACGCGCAGCTTCCGCTCCAAATAACTTGACATTACGCACCTGTTTTGCTATTATACAAATGTCTTCAATACAGTTCCAGATTTATATGAAAACGCAATAAATGGCGTGAAAAAGCCGCCCTGACGGATCAGGACGGCTTTCTGCGTCAGCGGGAAGGCTCAGGCGGTGCGGGGCGTGTTATGGCCGAGACGCCGGAGGCTGACGGCTTCGACGGCGGTGAGGAGGGCGACGGCGACCGCCAGCAGCTCGATCACCAGCATCCCTTCGAAGGTCAGGCGGTCCTGGAAAATGAACAGGACAAGACCGCTGCCGATCACCCAGGCGATGTTGGCGGCAATGATGGCCTTGACGAACAGCGGATTGATCTTTTTCCGCGTTGCGACCAGGGCGACATCGGCGGCGAAGATCACCAGACCCGCCCCGAGCACATAGAGGATCCAGGGCGCGATGCCCGTCCAGAGGGCCAGCGAGGGCGCGAAGAGAAGCGCCACCGCTCCCGCGAGAAGTGAGGCACCGGCGTCGATCAGCAGGGTGCCGCGAAGTATGTTTGCATGTTCCATATCGTCATCTCCTTTGCAAATGTCTGCGCCGTCACGGGCGCCTGACATTCAGAATGAGGCGGGCAGGTTATCTTCTCAATTACCTTCAAGGTAATGTTCGCCGGTCTTTTTTCGCGCTATTGTATCGGCATGATCAGAGAAGGAGGCGAGAAGATGACAGGGTCAGCCATGCAAACTCCGGTGTCCGGGCTGGGTCAGCTCCTTCGGCACTGGCGGCAGGTGAGGGGCATGAGCCAGCTCGATCTCGCCCTGGAGGCGGAGAGTTCGGCGCGGCACCTCAGCTTTATTGAGACCGGCCGCGCGCAGGCGAGCCGGGACATGGTGCTGCGGCTGGCGGAGGCGATGGAGCTGCCCTTACGCGAGCGCAACCGGCTGCTCAATGCGGCGGGCTATGCGCCCGCCTATGCGGCGCGCACGCTGGGCGATGCGCAGTTTGACAAGGTGCGCGCGGCGCTCGATTTCATGCTGCGCCAGCAGGAGCCCTATCCGGCGATCGTCATGAACCGCGTCTTTGACGTGCTGATGATCAATCAGGCGGGGGCGAATATGCTGGCGATGCTGGGGCTCGCCCCCGGCGGGCCGGGCAAGGCCGCGGACGGCGCGCCGTCGCAATCGCGGGAGGGGCCGCCCAATATTCTCCGTCTGATGCTGCATCCGGCGGGGCTGCGGCCTGTGCTGAAGGATTGGGAACGGGCGGCCGCGCATATGGTGGAGCGGGCGCACCGGCAGTTGACCGGCGCGGCGGCGGAGGATCCGCTGCGTCGCCTGCTTGATGAGGTGCTGGCCTATCCGGGGGTGCCGGAAAGTTTCACCCATCAGAATCCGTCCCTCGATGCGCTGCCGGTTCTGCCGCTGGAATTCGCGATTGAGGGCATGACGCTGTCCTGGATCACCACCGTGGCGAGCTTCGGCACGCCGCAGGATATCACGGCGGAGGAAATTATGGTGGAAAGCTTTTTCCCCGCCAATGACGCAACTGAAACCGCGATCCGCGCCCTGATGACAGAGGAGGAGACATAGAAGAACAGGACAGGCGGCGCCAGGTTTCATAGATAATCTACCCCTGCGAAAGGAGGCAGAGCGGGGGTAGCTCAAGGAACCGGTTTTATTTCTTAAAAAATAATTTTAACTTATTGTAATTAAATAAAGAATGTTAATTTTGACGGGCGGGTTTCGCGGCCTTTTTGTTTCGGAAAAGAGTATATTATTTATGGGTGGATGGATTTGCAAAAGGCAGGATCAATGCCTCATGATCCCCCAACAAACCACCACGATCCTGCGGTTTTACGCAGATTGGGACGCCTCCGTCCGATTGGCATCAACAGGCCTATGAGGCGGCGGGCGCCTGTTTTCGTTCATATGGCGTCGCTGACGGGCAAGGGTCATTTACACATAAAGGAAAAGGGAGGGATAAATTTTGATATCCTGTTCCCGGTCCCGCCATGCCGTAAATCCCGTCAAGCTGCCACCGGGCGCAGGCGACAGGCGGGCCGCATCTTGAAAAAGGTCATGCCCGCATTTCCGCCTGAATTTCCTTGTTACAGGGCTTGCCGCAAGGGTTTTTCAGAATGGGGGAGGTGAATGATTTCCGTCTGTCCGGGGGCGGGCGATGCTCTCAATGCAGGGGCCGGGTCTGGCGCTCGATATCGTCCGGCGGAAAGATCGGCGCGGATGGCGGCCTGAAGGTCATTGTAAGTGGGGGCATTGCAAAAGGCCGCCACAAACGGCAAAAGCCGCAAACCGGAGGCCCGGCGCGGCTTTTTGAATTCTGTGGGGATCCGGCGCGGGTTAAACGCAGGCCGGAGCGACGGCCTCAGCCTTCGCGCTGCATCCGCTTGCGGGCGAGCTTGCGGGCCCGACGAATGGCTTCCGCCTTCTGGCGGGCGCGCTTTTCGGACGGCTTTTCATAAGCGCCGCGGAGTTTCAGTTCACGAAAGATGCCTTCGCGCTGCATCTTTTTCTTCAGCGCCCGAAGCGCCTGGTCAACGTTATTGTCACGTACAGAGACTTGCACAGTTAATCGTGCTCCTATCTATTCCTAAAGTTGGTCCGAGGACGGATGGCTGCGGATGTAACATGCCTCCCCCCTCTTCACAAGGGGGAAACCGCATTTTAAGGTGAATTCCCTAAAGAAAAGAGTACATAACATAAAAGACGGAAAAAGGAAAGGGCGACATGGCGGCGAAAGAGATACTGAAAATGGGGCACCCGCTGCTGCGGCAGGTGGCGGCGGAGATCGCACCGCCCTTTGACGATGCCCTCCATCAGCTTGTCGAGGACATGCGCGCGAGCCTGGAGGCGGTCGGCGGGGTGGGTCTTGCCGCGCCGCAGATCGGCGTCTCAAAATCCCTCGTCATTTTCGAGGTGCCGGAGGATCGGGTCAGGATGGAGGAGGGGGAGACGGCCACCGGCGTGCCCTCCACCGTACTGATCAACCCGAAAATCACCCCGCTTTCCGAGGAGATGGAGCTCGGCTGGGAGGGCTGCCTCTCGGTGCCGGGCCTGCGCGGCCTTGTCCCGCGCCATACCCATATCCGCTATGAGGGTCTCGGCCTCGACGGCAAGCCGGTCTCC
>CEOG01037757.1_pt1 | contig 10309 bp, 10 predicted proteins | sample 530301 | NCBI WGS metagenome assembly CEOG01 (sample SAMEA2619903, study PRJEB7988) | marine metagenome | biome: marine biome (ENVO:00000447); feature: surface water layer (ENVO:00002042); material: "saline water (ENVO:00002010), including plankton (ENVO:xxxxxxxx)" | depth 5 m | reverse complement strand
AGGGCACCAAAAAGTAACTGGAGAAATATTTGCTGATTTACATAATTACGAATACTTATAACTATCTTTAATACAGTCGTTTACGGTAGGCTAGAGAGCCTTAATATATTTCGAATTCATGCTTTTCTATTTAAAATAAACAGAACTATGAAAACAGCTGCTATAATTTCATTCTTTATTTTATGTGCTTTTCTTTTTACTCAATGTGCTTCTCAATCATCGATAGCGCAAGATCGGGCAAAACCAACACAGGAATACGAGCAATACACTTCTTTATACCAAGCACTGAAGTCCGTTCCTGGGGTGTCGGTAACTGGAAGTGAGGCCAACGCAAATATTGCCCTCCGCGGTGGAGCATATGGTTATAGCAATCCTTTATTTGTTATTGACAATGTAATTGTGGGTAATTATTCTCGGGCTAATGCAATGGTTCTCCCGTCTAACATCAAATCAATTAAGGTTTTAAATGGACTTTCTGCAACTAATATATACGGATTGGAAGCGAGTAGTGGAGTGATTTTGATCAGGACTAAAGCTTCAGAATAGCTTATTCAAAAGTGTATTAATAATCAATACTTTACTTTATGGAGGGCATAATATTGTGAATTAGCATTGCTGCCTGTTAGTAAGTTTTTTCATGCTTTAATAGGGATGTTCTAGCCATCTGCTATTTGACTTCCTCGCTTAGTATTTTCTCAATAACAAACTTCATTTGCTCAAACTCTGTATAACCGTGATTGATTTGGAAGAGTTGATTTTTGCTTTTGAAAAGTACTGTAGGATAGCCTTTTACACCCCACTGACGATTAAGTTGAAACTCCTGATGGGTATTATATTTTGCCGCATCACTTTCAAAGGCCAGTTTGAACTGCTCGAAAGGGATGTCAAATTCTGCACAAATTGATCGATAAAATTCGGTTTCAGAAGGGTCTTCATTATTTACATAGAATTTTCTTGAAACGGACTCAAAAAACTCAAGCTCATTTTCTTTCACCCACTGGCGAGCGGTAACTACTGCTCTACAAGGAGGCTCAGTGTCATAGTTAAAGGACTCTTTTTCAAATAGGGAATAACCAAATGGTTGTCCGCTTCTTTTGGTCACTTCTTCCCAGTGATGCCTCAAGAAAGATTTCATTTCATCATCCCATGCCTCACCACCGCCTGGGCGCAAACCGCCCACTACAATAGTAAATTTGAATTGCGGATAGTGAGACTTTAATTCCTTCAGGTGATTTGAAATTCCCCAACACCAAGAGCACATTGGGTCTCCTACATAAATGATTTCTTTATCTCCACTTCGTTCAGTTTGAGGGTTAAACTCTCCTAGCTCAGCAGGTGAGCACTCTCCAGTTTCAGGATCACAATGTTGGTTTTCTTCTTTCATATTGCTGAAACCAACAGTAGAGTGATAATTTGAGTTCAATGAAAGTTGCCTATTAAGAGCTGAAGTAAGTTTTAAGTATAAAATAGTAGTGCACTAGTAATACTTTGTAGGTATTGAAATGGTGGCAATACATGCTAGGTTAGCGTATTGTTTTATTATAAACCCAACCAAAAATGAGTACTACAATTAAAATTGCAAACCTAAGAGGGGCGTCCTCGTTATTGGCAAACCAATCTACACCAGATCCAAGTAAAGCTTTACATGTATTACTAACAGCCGATGATTCATCTGGTGTGTCGGGAATTACAGTAGGTACAGTTACACCATTGACAGATGATATGGCAATCACATTTGATACCATCAAGAGTGGTCGATTATATGTAGGTTATGGTCAATATCCGAATCCACCCTTACCGCAAGGGCCTGAATATTACGGATGGATTGAGTTTTCACGCACAAGTACAGATACCGCAGTATGGATTAATCTCTCTAATGTTGATATTCTTGGTTTACCTCTAACGTTAGAAGGAACAGATTCAACGGGAGCTGCCTTTTCTTTGGGCTACAAAACACCAATGGTAGCAACAAAAGCTTCTGACTCGATCATAGGTCAAGTAAAAGCCGTACTTACAGATGGCAATGCGCCAGGTGGTTCAGCGGCTGTAGTCGCTACTACAACAGGACAGGATAAGATTCTTGCGCCAAATCATGTGCCTGCTAGTTATAGGTCTTATGATGATTACTTAAACAGTTTAACGGATACAACAGCCACAAACTATCCAGCTTCGCTAAGCATTTTGTCAGATACACCAGAGAACGGAGTTCCTGTACAAATGGCAGGTACGTTTAAAAATGCTGCGTCAGGCTCCGATAATATTATTGAACTTACGAGCACTGATGGTACTCAAGTTTGCCACATCACTAAGACTAATTTGACTTCTCAAATCATCTATGAGTGTGATGGTGGCTATATGAACTGGTCAACCGATAGTGGGAAAACTTTTAAAGCAATTCATCAAAACAGAACTTCCGTCAATGACCCATCTAGCACTGTGGCTGAAAGAACAATTACCAATTCGGTTTTTAGAGAAATTATGATTGGTATGAATGAAGGCTATTTTTCAATGGAAAGCCCTTCAAATAATAACAATTCAATGTTTCCTGGCTTAGTGCCTTTTGCTACTGGCGATGGCAACCAATATGCCCAAGTGATTCATGAGAACTCAAACTCATACGGATTTCCATATGCCGATTCAAACCTCAAGGTTTTGGTAACCTCTCAGCTTGGTGCCGAGCTTACCTTAAATGTAATTGCTGATGATGCTACTAAGGATTACACTTCACCATCAGATGATAGCAGCAATCAACCGCAATCTGGTAAATATCAATTTGGTATTGGAACAGGAAGTCAAGCCTTGGGAGTAATCAAAATTGGTAACTGGCGATATTTACCTAATTCTACGGGTGCGTACGGTGGATTTCTACCTGATTTACCAAACTGGACAAAAATGGAGTTTAGTGGGCTTGGTGCCAATAAATACATTTGGATCAAGAATAATCAAGTAGAAGAAGGTACAGGAGCAAATCAATGTTTAACCCAAGCCTGTGTCATAAACAATAAAGTTCTTGTTTGGGGGGCTGGTTTAGCATGGAATGGTACTGTACCTGCCCCAATGAAACCAACTTCCTAAAGATAAAAGTCATTTGCCAGTTGTGGGACTGACCAATGGCTCATTTTTTAAACTTAACATAGGCACTTCATATTGAAGTGCCTATGTTTTTTAAATCTTCAAACTGGTCAAAAAGCGTTTCGTCATACACTAATTCAGCCTTATTTAAGTATTTCTGCATACCGAGCATAACTTCGAAATTAGGTTGATGTAGGTGTTTTGGAATTTTATAAAGTCGATTGTCTTTTTTATCGAAGGGGGTATTTTCTTTGGAGCCGAATAAATACGGGACAAGAATTTTAGAACAACTCATTGCAATTCTATCAAATTCATATTCTTGAAAATGGTTTTGAAGCCTAAGGTTAATGTTCTCGAAAAACTCCAGAGTACTGGCCAAACGCACACGAGAACCTGCTCTAGATTTCCCTTTGGTTTTTAGGTGTTTAATCTGGCTTTTCCCTTGCTTCTTTCGAACCATGTACGCCCCAAAAACTTTATGTGCTAAACATTCTTCCCCTTTAAAAACACCAACTGAAGCACTACCAGACTGCACCAAAAGCATAACGTAGGTTACTTCCTTTTCAAAATCTAAAACGAGAGTTTGATTGCAGGTTAGTGTCAATGGCAGGCGAAGAAAAGCTTCACGGTCTTGCTCTTTCAGCCCCAGCTCAACTCTGTGTTTATCAAAATCATAATGAGTTTGAAAGCCCAAGCTTCTTACCTTTTTCAGTATCTCCGGTACCTCGGAGCTATCAAAGAAAAGACTTTTCATTCCGAATACTAAAAAAAGGAAATGCCATCATCAAAACTTTCTTTCAATTCGAGAAATCTTTTTTCAAAATGATAAATGATGAAGAAGGAAAATTTCAAAATAGAAACAATAATGTAGTCTTAAAATAAGTTGGATGGCATATTGAAACTTATGATGTTTTCGGCACGGCAAGTGCATATTTTTGCTGAACCACAATAAACACAAATGACTAAATCACGTAAGCCAAAACGCAAACTTTTAAAATGGGGTTTGAGGATTCTAATTTTTGGTATTTCTGCAATTCTACTTTTTTACTTCAGTGTTTACCTTCAGGTTTGGGGGCCTCTTCCAAATCAAAATCAGCTTACAGAAATTAGGCAAAGCAAAGCCTCTGAAGTCTATGCTTCAAATGGAAAACTCATAGGCAAGTTCTATATTTTCGATAGGCAACCGATTAATTATGATGAAATCCCCCAACACTTAATTGAGGCCTTAATTGCAACAGAGGATGCTAGATTTTACGATCATAAAGGAATTGATAATCGAAGTTTGTTAAGGGTTGTTTTTAAGAGTCTGTTGTTGCAAGACGAATCGTCTGGTGGAGGAAGCACCATTTCTCAGCAATTGGCAAAAAACCTCTTCCCAAGAAAGAATCACGGCATATTTAGTATGCCTGTGAATAAAACTCGGGAGGCAATAATTGCAACACGTTTAGAAAAGGCTTATACCAAAGAAGAAATCATTACGCTCTATTTAAATACAGTTCCGTTTGGCGATAACACCTTTGGAATAGAGAGTGCTGCCGGTAAATTCTACAGTAAAAAAGCACGCGAGTTAACACTTGCTGAATCAGCCGTTTTGATTGGTATGCTTAAGGCTTCACACCTTTACAACCCAAGGGTTTTTCCAGAAAGAAGCAAGACTAGAAGAGATGTAGTACTTAATCAAATGTCGCGTTACGGTTATTTAACGGCCGAAGAAGTTTCAATAGCAAAAAGTCAAAAACTGCAACTTTCCTATAGAGGATTTAGCCATGAAGATGGCCTTGCACCTTATTTTAGGGAGCAAGTGAGAAAGACTTTAGAGAGTTGGACGGCCAATAATAAAAATGAGCAGGGCGATGCATATAATCTATACACAAGTGGGTTAAAAATTTATACCACTTTGGATTACGAGATGCAAAGAATGGCAGAAGAGGCCATGACTGAGCACATGAGCAAACTTCAGACGGACTTTGAAGAAAGTTATGGAAAGAATGCACCTTGGTTAAAAAATGCAGCTTTGATTGAAAGCACAATAGAGAAACTACCTAAATATAAAGCTTTGAAAGCATCTGGCAGAACTAAGAAGCAGATTATGGATTCATTAGCCGTGAAGTATGAAATGGAGCTTTTTGATTGGTCTGGCAAGAAGGTGGTAAAAGCCAGCCCGATTGATAGTGCTATACATTATTTAAAGTTTTTAAATACAGGAATGCTGTCGATAGACCCAAGGTCTGGAGCCGTTAAAAGTTGGATCGGGGGGATTGACTTTGAGCATTTTCAGTATGACCACGTGAACCAAGCTAAAAGACAGGTGGGCTCTACCTTTAAGCCTATTGTTTATACAGCAGCATTAGAGGCCGGAGTTGACCCTTGCAAACATTACTCTGCGCAGCAAGTAACCTATACGAATTACGATAATTGGACACCTACGAATTCTGGTGACGAGGGAAACTATGACCTCAATTACTCTATGAAAGGTGCTTTAAGTAATTCTGTAAATACTGTGGCGGTGAAAGTGCTTGAAGATGCAGGTTTACAAAATGTAATAGGGCAAGCCCAAAGAATGGGAATTACCTCTAACCTGCCCCAAGTACCTTCTATAGCACTTGGTACAGCTGAAATTAGTTTAATTGAAATGATAGAAGCCTATTCAAGCTATGTCAATTCATCCAGAACAGTGAAACCTTATTTTATCACGAGTATTGAAGACAGCAGAGGAGAGTTGATTGCCGAGTTTAAACCAGAAGTGAACGAAGATGAAGCCTTCTCAGAGGCTACTCGTCAGTCCATTATTGAAATGCTAAAAGCTACGGTAGATGAAGGTACGGCTTCTCGCCTGCGTTGGAAATATGGTTTGAGTAATGATATTGCTGGAAAAACGGGCACTACCCAGTCGAATAAAGATGGTTGGTTTGTGGGAATCACACCAAAATTATTAACGATTACTTGGGTGGGTGTTGATGATCATAGAATTGGTTTTAGAACCACAAATATGGGGCAGGGAGCAAACTCGGCATTGCCAATTTATGGTTTAATGATGCAGAAAATGAATGCAGATAAAAACTTTAACTCCATTACAAGAGCAAAGTTTCCTCCTCCGTCAATTGAGGTACTCAATCAATTGGGGTGCCAGCCAATTCAGGAAGACGGGTTTCTTAAAAGGCTTTTTACTAATGACGAAAAGCCAAAACCAATGAAGTTTGACAACAAAGCAGCAGAAGAAAAAGAAGGCATCTTTTCAAAAATAGGAAACCTATTTAAGCGAAAGGATAAGAAAGAAAAGAAGAAAAATGGTGGGTGATTGCTAGCCCGTGCGTTAGATAAAAAATGTTTACGAAGTAGTTAGTTTTAAACAAAACTAAACATTGATTAGCTGCTGTTAGTACTCTTCTTTCAGTGTTCTTTTGGAGAAAAACAACACCATAAACCCAATCCCAAACACAAGTAAAATGGAGTTACCCCATATAAAACCTTTTCCATAATCAGAAAGTATGGAGTAGTCGAATGCAAACCTTATTAGGTTAATTAAGCCTATCAAGGAAAACAAAATACCCAGAATTAAGTAAAGCCTTTTCATAATTTTAAGTGCGCTTATATAAAGACTATATAAGCGCATCAAAGTTATTTTTTTACAATGGTGGTAGTCGGAGTATAAATGCCAAATGTTAACGCATTTATTAACCCGTCAATAAAAGTGTGAGTTATTGTTACTTCATAGTTTTCAGCACCACCAGCCATTTGCTTAGCATCAGCTACACTAACTGGAGCTAATCCATAAATAAGGTAATGATTCATCTTTTTTGTTTCAACTCCAGTTTGGGCTCCTTCGCCAACAACAACTGAATAAGTGAAACATGAAGTCATAAGTAAGCTTAGGCTTAAAAATAGACTTAGTTTTACTAGGTTCTTTCTCATGAAAAATCGTTTTAAGTTGTGTAATGTTTTGGTTTAGTAGTATCATATAATACTCATGAAAAAGTACTATACGATGATTACCACGACAATAGTAACGATTTTTGTAATAATAAAGCAAATAAGAGTCTGAATTAATCTAGCTCAATTTCTTCCTCAATAAAGTGGAAACCAAGCTCATCAAGTTCATTTAAAATAGGTTCGTAGAATTCTGGAGTAATAGGAATAACCACACCACGAGCTTCAATTTTACCTTGTAAAAGCAACTTGGTAGCTACCCCCAGTGGAAAGCCTACGGTTTTTGCCATAGCGGTTTCATTGGCGTTTTCGCCATTGGCTACCATGGCCGAACGAATGCGTTTAGTCTTTCCATTTTCAATGTAATCGAACAAATGCCACATCACGATTTGGTCTTTTTCGTCAGGTCCAATTGTCCATTTCTTTTTAAGAATATGCTCTAAAATTTGGGCGGGAGTTCCTTTCTGAAGCCCCACTGGAGTTTCTTCAAAAAGATTGAGCCATCTTAGTTTATGCATTTCTGGGCCATCTAGCTCTAAACCTAAATAGTGTGCTAGCTTTAATTCAACAGAATCATTAGGGTTATAAGAAAGGAAGGAATTGAGGAATTGGCGATGTGTCATTTTGTTTACCCCATCCATTTGATAGGTATCGTCTGTAGCTCCCAACTGTACAAAAACATCCCAACCTTTACAGTATCCCGGTCTTCTTAGTGTTCCTCTAAACAGCGTTTGAATATTATGGAGGTTGTAAACGTCCATATACATCAATGAATCACGGTTGGCGTAACCTTCAAAGTAGCCATGCCCAGGAATGTGGATCATCTCATTCCTTCTGAAAAGCTTGTGGTACGGAATGAATTTGAACTTTCCTTCCTGAATAAACTTCACTGTACCTTGGCCTGCCAGCACTACATTTCGAGGGTTCCAAGTAAAGCCATACTCCCAAGGGTTGTCGTCATTTGGGTTTGGCATTAAAAGCCCACCAGTAAAAGACTCGAAGGCGCGAAGTTCTAAACCTTTATCTCGCACTTTGTCTATTACTTTCATTGCCGACATGTGGTCTATACCAGGGTCCAGTCCACACTCATTCAAAAAGAGTAAACCTTTTGCTTTTGCTTGCTCGCTTAAAGCGCGCATATCGTCAGAAACATAAGAGGCAGTAAGTAAATGCTTGCCCAACTCTAAACAAGCTTCAGCTACAATAGGGTGGAAAGAAGCTGGCAACATAGAAATGACTACATCCGCTTCAGATATTACTTTAATTCTTTCTTGCTCTTCCCTTACATTAAAGGCAATTGCACTGCCTCTTTTGCTATCTTTCACTTTCTCTTCTGCCAATTGAAGGGCATAATCACCAACAGTTACATGCCAATCGTTTTCTTCGGCAGCAGATAATAAGTAATTGATTAATGAAGTAGCAGAGCGTCCAGCCCCAAGAATTAATATGCGATTCATAGGTTCATTAGGTTTGGCCGCCAAGCTGTCAAATTTTTCTGTGCCGCCCAAACATATTCACACAAATCCTGAATCATACGGCTGAATCAAAACATCGGACTAAAAGATTCGTATCTTCCAAACTCTAAACAAGGCTTAATCCAATGGCTAAAAAAATAGTAAAACAAGTTTCACTTACCCAGTATAAGGCTAATGAGCTAGATGAGGAAACAACGAATTTGATTGAAGAAGCAAAGAAATCGGCACTTAATGCTTATTCTCCATACTCTAACTTTCAGGTTGGAGCTGCCCTTCTTTTAAGTAATGGGAAAACTATTTTGGGGAATAATCAAGAAAACGCCTGTTACCCTGCAGGGCTTTGTGCCGAACGGGTTGCTTTCTTTTCAGCGAAATCTCAATACCCAGATTGCCAAATTGTTAAGGTGGCCATTGTTGCCAAGCCAGCCAATCAGCAACAATTCAAAATGGCTACACCTTGCGGAAGTTGTCGTCAAGTAATGAGTGAATACGAGAATAATCAGGAGCAAAGTATCAAGGTTTATTTACCAGACACTGATGGCAGTGTTTACGAATCCGATTCTATTGATAACTTTCTTCCTTTTAAGTTTTCGAATAAAGACCTCAATTCATAAATGGAGCACAAGATAAATTTTGAATATAGTGCGCGGTATTACACGCTTGGTGAGATTTCAGAAAACGTAGAACAGCTTTGGTTTGTCTGCCATGGTCATGGGCAGCTAGCTCAGTATTTTATTAGAAAGTTCGAGGTTTTAAATGATGGTAAGGTTTTAATAGTAGCTCCCGAAGGGCTTTCTCGCTACTATCTCGAAGGTTTTAGGGGAAGGGTAGGCGCTACTTGGATGACCAAAGAAGACCGCCTTTCGGACATAGAGAATTATTTAACCTATTTAAGGGAGGTATTTAATTTTATCAAAAGTCAACTGAAATCTAATGTACAGGTTAATTTTTTTGGCTTTTCGCAAGGAGCAGCTACCATTTCGCGCTTTGCTACACAAACGGATGCTCATTTTGATAAACTCATTCTTTGGGCAGGTATTTTTCCTCCAGATTTACCGCCATTAGAAAGCATAGAGCGCTTAAAAGGGAAAAAGGTGTATTGGGTGTATGGAACCGAAGATCAATACCTTTCTGCTGGTGTAATGGAAGAGCAAGAGACTATTGCTAAACATTTAGACATAAAACCAATAGTAAAAACCTTTAAAGGTTTGCACGAACTCTCAAGTGAGGTACTGCTTGAAATTGCAGAGGAATAGCCTTGATTCAGTGGTCTTTGCGGTGGATTAAGTATTTGGTATTGAATGAGATGAGCCATTTATTTAGGTGACTGCTTTTCATTAAACACAATCTTTTAGTTTAGTGTGGTTTTTTATTGGAATTGCCTATCTTTGCAGCCCGAAATAATTAAATCATTAACATGAACAATTACGAAACAGTATTCATTTTAAATCCCGTTTTGTCTGATGATCAGATGAAGGATGCTGTCGGAAGTTTTGAAACTTTGCTTAAAAACAATGGAGCAGAGATACTAAACGTAGAAAAGTGGGGCTTGAAGAAATTGGCTTATCCAATTCAGCACAAGTCTACTGGCTTCTACAATTTGATTGAATTCAAAGCCGACCCAAGCCTAATCAAAACTTTAGAAGTAGAGTTTAAAAGAGACGAAAAGGTAATGAGATTCTTGACCACTGCTTTGAACAAGCACGCGATAGAGTACAACGAAAAAAGAAGAAAAGGCGCATTCAACAAATCTAAAAAAGAGGAGGCAGCAGCATGACACTCGTAAACGAACCAGTAAACAGAGATCAACAGAAGAAAAAATATTGCCGATTCAA
>CEOG01027104.1_pt1 | contig 10317 bp, 3 predicted proteins | sample 530301 | NCBI WGS metagenome assembly CEOG01 (sample SAMEA2619903, study PRJEB7988) | marine metagenome | biome: marine biome (ENVO:00000447); feature: surface water layer (ENVO:00002042); material: "saline water (ENVO:00002010), including plankton (ENVO:xxxxxxxx)" | depth 5 m | reverse complement strand
TCTGTAGTGCCACTTCCGAGGGGTCTGCGACGGCTCCCGTGTCTATATCTTCCTCGGAGCCCTGACCAAATTGTATGTGGGTGCCCGCAGGGGATCTATAGACCGTGAACCTTCTCGGGACTGATATGGGCTTCATTATATCCTTAACCAGTTCCTTGTCTGTGCCCTTGTTTGCTACGGACTTATAAACTACATCTTGAGATAGGTAATCGACTTCAAAGTATTCTTTTCCGTCTCCATCAACAACAGAAATAATTTCTGTTACGTTGTCCGCTGATAACTCTAACCTTAAGAATTTGCTGTAATCTCCCAGGATAAATGACTCTTGAGAGCGTATTCCCGAAACAATTCTTCCATGTGCTTTGACTGCGTATGACGTAGGCAACCCAGTTGAGGGATTTATGTCAGCGGGGACTATTTCATTGTTTGTGTCGGCAAAGTCTATATTATCTGTTAGTGTATAAGACGCCCCGTTCAATGAAGAAAAAGAAGACCCTCTTCTCATCACTGGTAAATATTTCTGGTCTGGGCCAATACCGGTGCTGCTGGCTGGGACAATAATATATGCTGCAATAGTGCCGAAGGCGGCCTTGGAAGAATCATACTTATAGCCAAGTTGCTGTGCATGTTTGACTATATTTTCCACCTCAAGGGCTGTATCTATAAAAAATTCGTTGACCTGATAGTCAAGATAAAAAGATAGTATGTCACCAACGTAAGCCACTGAGTCAAGCATCAAAGACCCAAAAGACGCCTCGCTAAAATCTTTATAATTTGTTGGGTAGTATCTCTTAGCGTGCTCCACAAGGCTAGCCTTGATGCTAGCGAATTCTCTGGAAGTGTAGTCTATCGGGATATTTTTCAAAACTTAGGGACTCCATGTGTCAAAAATAATTAGTTAATTTCGGCATTTATGGTTAAAAGATCGGCAATGGACAGTCCCTCAATCACATATCTAACTTCGATAGATAACTCGTTGTCCCCCTCATCGTCTCCCCCAAAATTAACCTCTGTTATGGTTATGTATGGCAAATACCTGCCCACTTGATCGTTTATAGCTGCAGTTATTCTTGAATCCAAGCGCAGGTCTTTCTGCTCAAAAAGAAATCTACGTAACCCGACGCCAAATTCCGGGTCCATTACTTTTTCTCCGGGAGCGGTCAAAAGCAAGCATTTTAAATTTTGCTTTGCCATGGATTTGTAGTCTTTTATGAGAGAATACGGACCATCATCCACATCCAAAAAAAGAGGCAATTTCGCAGCTAAACCCGGCACTTCTAACCCTCCAACGCTATTCGTCACCAGTAATTATGTCTGAGGTGAAAAATACTTCGGGTCTAATTACACTGTTTGTCTTCTTCTCCCTCATCACACATGCCGTCGTTAATATTGTGCAAATTAATTATGCTCTTATCTTTGGGGTCTAATCCAATTAGAGCTAGCCCCAAATACGGCAACGACAAGAAGGGATTAAGTGGAGTTAGAGTGTTGGCACCTATTGGGAACGGTTGCAATGCAAACACATACCCAGGCACAAGCCTAGATGATCTCAACAACCTAGAGAATGCATCAGGGCACCACTTCTCATCAGGATAAGCCAGTTTGTGGGCAGTCCTCATGCCAGAGTCATAAACTTCCGCAACAACATCTTTAAGGGTCTTTGCCGTTGCAACAGCGGGATCAAAGGTCTCCACCAGCGCTTTGTATATCATAAGAGTGCACTGTATGATCATCAGAGCCTTAATACCGCCATCGCTGTTTTGAGCGTCTGCTGTTGACGCTGCTGTTGCGGAGGCCAAATCAAAACTGTCTGCCGACTCAAGAGAGTCGAAGTTTGTAGAATTGACAGACGCCAACTGATCTATGAGCATTGCCCTGGTGGTGGAAAACATTCCTAGCGTTTTGTTGTTTGTGTAGAAATACACAGAATTGGTCATGTACGCATATAAAGTGGTAATAATATTTTCTAGGGGTATTATCTCTTCCAGCAGAAGCCTGGTATCTGGCTCTTCGATCATCCTATTCTTTAGTATTTCAAGAGCACCGAACTCTCCCTTGTTGTTGTTTAGCGACATAAGCCAGCCAGGGTTGTCCTTCTGCAAATTAAAGCTAAGTTCCGGGGCCACCACTCCAGCAGAGCCTATTGCCTCTGCCAGGGGCATTGTCTTTGTCACAAGAGGTATCCTAATGCTGTCTTTATCCTTATTCTTGACCTGACCAAAAAATCCCAAGTGGCTGTATCCTTCGGCTGGTTCTCTTATTAAGTATGATTTCTCTTTTATCGACGGGTGGCTTTGTATAGTGTCAAGCGTCTGGAGTCCTTTGAATGAGAGGTGGTCCACAATGCTAGCAGGGCCGTCGGGAAAAGAGCCATGGTTGTCTAGCGACATCACATAAGATAGCCTTATGCCAATCTCCGGAGGATTTACAAAGAAATCATCCAGTGGCATGGAGGGCCAAGTAGCGCCGTCCTCCGCTATAAATGTATCTACTTTCAATAGCTGCTCTGCTTCCTCTAGAAGCTGTCTACGCTGTGTCGCGAACTGTTGCAGGGCCATGTACCACTTGTGAAGTGCCTTATACGATTTGCTTTCAGATCCCTTGATCTTTTTATTGTTTGTGAACACCTCTTGACCCTGCTCGTTGATTATTATTCCAGGCCCATATAGAGACAGCGGCTTATATCCTCCTGGCTCTTGCGCATACTGCGTATAATCTGCCCAAGATTTCCCTTCGTTAGCGTTTGTTTTTCTCGCGTCGCCGTAATCAGGAGAGTTTGGCGGGCCTAGCAGGCTAGGTTGAGTTCTTGCGCACCTAATCCATCTTCTACCAGGCTCGGGTGATAGGTCATATGCTCCAAGTCCAGCGTTATCCATCTCGCCGGATACAAACAAGAGCACCCTATCTGCCCCTGTCCCCTGGAAAGTGTCGTAACCATCTAGCAGCGACAGGTAGTATTCCATGCTCACCAGTAGATCTTCTACTTGTGATTGCTTTTCTCTAAAGTTGCCATAACCCCAGAACCTCCTCTCACTTGAGCTAGGAAATTTTGGCATTATTGGGTAATTCAAGTTATATTTTTCCGAAAGATCCTTAACCCTTAGTGAATCTGTAAGTGCCCTATACCCTAAAACACTCCTATCACTAAGAAACAGACTGACCGCCATATTTCTCCACGAGGGCTGCATTTGAACGGCTAGTTTGCGTGCAAGAAGATCTATCTCATTGCTAACCTGTACTCCTTGCAACTCCGCAAACAACTTAAGCTTATATAAAACTAGGCTGGCGCCAATAATAGCCTGCTCAACATATGATTTTGGATCTTCGTAATCATACTCATCCGGATTTAGTGGATCCTTTGGATCATACACGGTTGTAAATTCTCTCCCTTCTATGGGAAAGACGCTTTCAACCAACCCGTTGGTGTAAATTTTAAATCTTTTCTTTGTGGCAAGCGGATTCGGCGTATTATTAAACACAGAGAAGCCCGGAAATATATCCTGTAAGCTCTTTCCAAGCAGCATCGCTTTAGCCACAAAAGACCAAGCAACGTCAAACCCTGTGCCGGTTATGCCCGCGACTAGCCCTGGGGTGTCAAACGTGCCGTCACCAATCTGGTAGCTGGAGACCATATCAAAAAATCCCTTAGGGGCTTCTATTTGTTTCCCTGCCCATAAAATAGAATCAAAGTCTCCTGAGGGGGTTCCCACACTGGGCATGGGTAACTCTAGGCTGTCTACTAATTCTATAATTTTTTGTTGCTGCGTGAAACTCAGTGCTATGTGGTTTTGGCTCTCAATGTAAAATCTTACAGCCTCTTTTGTCCTGGCTCTTAGCTGCTCCTTTACCCTTTCTTCTGCATTTTCGCTATCGGGGTTAGAGCCAAAAAGGTCAATTTCTTCGTATACAGTCCCTTCTGTTTTTTCTATCCATATGGAATTCTTGAAAAAAGAATTAACATTTTGCAGCTTGTCATCTTGTCCCCAGGGTAGCGGCTTAACTAGGGCGCCATACTCGTCTTTCTTGATGGGAGTAGCCTTTCCGGTCGCGAGGTCATCCGAAATGCCGCTATAATTACTCTTCCACGTATCAGGCGTGCCAAAGTAATATTTATTTGTCCGAATAGCATTGGCGTGCTCAGCTAGCTCCTGTGCGTCTATCCATACACAAAACTCGTCTATCTCTTGTGGGTGGGTGTTGGGGTTGGGGTTTTTATAATATCTACACTTCTGGCCTGACGGTTTTAGTGTGCGGCCTGTGACTGTAAAGACTAGTCGATCGTTTCTAGTCTCTTGGTTGGGGCCGAAATTATATGTGTCCCCTGTGGTCCCGGGTAGATATAGAGATGATTCGGAGTCCACTTGCCCAAGGCCAACGGTATTAAAAAACTCATTCGGATCAGGCTTTGGTTCCGGGCCGTTGCCATAGTCGTTGGTGTCATTCAAGCCCTCCCACTGCGAGATAGTAGGGGTTGTAAACTGGTTATGTGTTCTACTCCTGTCTACAATTTCCGTAAGAATATTATAAATCTTGCCGTCTACTTCTTCTAGCTGGTCATTTATATTATCCCAATTCGACTGGAGGTTTGTTATCTCAGAAAACTTTTTAAGATTTGAGTGCCCTCTTAAGAAGTCGGAAACTGTATAATCCGCAGTGGGGGTGGAGTCGAATATAACATCCTTAAAATAATCAGACGGGTCCCCTATCACTAATTTGTCCTTCCCAAGTAGGCTTCCATTATCGCTTATCTTTACAACTGGCGCGTCGGGTAACTCGTCGATTGGCTTCAAGTCCGCGATAACAAATTTTTCTAGCAAAAACGCGCCCTTCTTGAAGAACTCCAAGTTCGTTTTGTTTGGATCTCCATATTCATTAACGAAAATTCCATTTCCGTGAGAGTAATCCATAGTTGGGTAAGATACTTCGGTAGTGAATGGTGCAGGATTGTTGACCATCGCGGGAACGTCCTTGAGGACCGGATAAGTGTTATAGGAGTGTAACGGGTCATTCACCAGCGAGGAGCCCAGCAAGTCTCCGATTCCGTAATCGTAATCACTAACAGCGCCATTGAAACCAATCTCGCCCTCGTTGTAAATTGTATTTATGAATTCCTCGATCAAGCCCTTGCTTGATTTAACTTCTATTATTTTATTCTCCTGTAAGTGGTTCGACACATTCTGAAGTTCTTGTTTTATAAGGGCTTTCAGTCCAGAAGTGTCGTCGTAGTTCTGCGATTTTTCTGCGCCGCCCCACTCAAAAATTGTTAAGTCCGAGTAGAATTTAATCGTAGTTGCGAAAGAGTGAGGAGCCACAGAAGATAGATCATCAAGATGCTTCTCTAGTAATTTGAAAACAATAGGGAAAAGCGCGTCGCCATTAGATATTGCTGCGCCATATTGTGAAAAAGCAAAAATAGATGGCAAAACCCAATCCATAACCAGTGTCCTGACGTATAGCCTGGTTAGCCCAGAGCATGTGGCTTTTTTAAATGCATCAGGATCCCCTTGACACTCCAACTCCCTAAGAAGCGAGACAACCTCGCTAGTAATCCCGCTGATACCTAGTATATCTTTTTCACCTTCCGGGGGTACACAAAATGGATTCTTCGTGAATGATGACCCTAGAATCTCCTCGGGCTTAAAATATCTCGACAATGAACACCCATGCATATACCTTCTAAACACGGTTTCCACAAGATCCAGATATTCATTCGCCATATATATTTTAAAGCCTTCAAACTTTTCAATCTGTTCTTCCTGGGTCTCGTCGGTGTAAGCGGCTCTCGACCAAACATCCGTGACAAGCTGGGACCACCAGACAGAGTTGGGCACAGCGGTGGGCACGGGGCCTTGTGCTGAAATATTTCCAATTAATGGTTCCTTGGGTAAATCTAAGTACTCTCCCTTGACACTATTATCCATCTCGTTCTTGCTTGTTACTGCCCCGCCAGCAAGCTTGGGAAATACACTTTCCAGCGCCTCCGGATAGTTGCCGTCTGCACCAAAAATTTCGTGATATAGTCTTACTTCGTGTATCTTGCTAGGGTTTGCGTCGGGAAGAAGTTTCTGCAATTCGGCTACTTCATGTGGGTCTTTCGTTGCATGAATGGTATATTTCGCCCCATCAAACCATGGATCTCCCTCTAAGGCGCTCGTTAGATCGGCTAGATAGGTTGCCGACCCACCAGCGAATATACTACCAACCTCTTCGTCAGATGCTCCAGAATGGCTTTGAATTCTTGACGATAAGTCGCCCAGGCTACCAGCAGTCTCTAAAAGACTATCAGCATTTTTAAATATATTCCTCAGCGTAAAGTTGATAGCGCTTCCCTCTACTTGGGTTTTTACTGTGACTTCGCTGTTTTTGAAAACTAAACTATTTTTTAAATCCGGAAGTATTGTTTCTATTTTCGACGCAGCCCTAACCAGTTCCAATTCATTGGGTCTAGGGAATGGGCGAGAGAGTCCGTTTACCATTGGGATTTCAAATGAGCCCGGGGCATCACTTGACATCATCGGGGGTACCGGAGGAGGGGCATCTTGGCCAGACAAATATATGGGAAATGCCGATACCTCTGTGTCGAAGAACATTTTGATCGTTCCAAATATTGAATTCAGCACGCTGGCCATCAACTGGTCGCTTATCGGATTTTCCACACCAAGCTCACACTCATCAAGATCGAAATCTGTTGGCATGTCCATAATAGAGTTTGGAGCATTCGGATCGATACTTAAATCCTCAGGCAGAGAATCAATAATCTGGTCTATGATATCTTCTGGCACACCGTCTGGGAAATCCTCAGAGCTTGCATATCTTCTTCTGAGCTTATCTTTAAAAGTAGCGCAAGTGTCTTCGGATACTATCTGAGCGTCTCCGTCGAGGGTAATTTTATTTTCCATCTTTACAAGGTCGACGTGTTGCGCCATATCAACAAAAATACTCTTAAGTCCCTCGATCCCGTTCATCTTTTCTTTGGGGACCTGGAATCTCATCGATATTTTATCTTGTATCTCATCCAGAAGTTTGTCTGATGCCAGTCCGAGAAATAAATCTCTTTTCTGTCTCAGGGTCAAACTCTTGTCCAATTCTTGCCCAAATGCCTTACCAAGAGCGAGTGCGGCAGTGGAAGTCTGGTTTGCCATATACTTGGACTTGGAGGGGTCAACCATGGTTGTGACACCCTCTTCAACTGTTGCGAAGAGGTTTCCGAGGCCAGCCTTGCCAGCTTCGTTTCTCGTAAAGTCTAATAATTTGTTGCCCAGGTCCTTGAAAGCTGCCTCGGGGTCCTTGAGAAAGTTGTTTAGGTCGTTAAACGGATCAAGAATCGCACCCATAGCAGACTTAAAGTCGCAAGAAGCAATAGCAACAAGCAGCTTCTTAATATATTCAACGATCATCGCCTCAATGGCTTTTCTCATTGCAGTTTCTAGATTAGCAGCATATTTCGCCATGAGATCCTTGAAGGACATCCTGGGAATATTTATCGCAAACTTTGGTATCCTCATACCACCTAGAGCTTTCAGAAAGTTGTCTAGCCATTTTAGTACGTCCATGTTCATGCCGTTCTCTGCGCATGACAAAGAGAAGATTATGAGGTCTCTCAGCGAAATCCTCTGGAATACGTACTGCTCTAGATCCTCCATGGTTCGTATAGAGTTAACAAGCTGTCCGTTTTTAAGTTGGAATATAACCGAGTCTGATACGAGCGTATCTATCTTATTTTTTTTGATTACGTCTAGAAAGTGATCTCCAGTTCTGCTTCCAGGTTTTGATGCTGGAGTTTTGACGGTAGAGGCGTCCTCTACTTTCTCTTTATTGTCACCTGGCAGGAAACCCCATGGCGCAACATCACGTGGAGGCTCGCCGGAGAGTTCGTCCATCATCTCTTTTTCAGATAGGCCCTGCACATCGGCCAGCATGTTGTAGACCTCTTGGGCATCCTGTCTATCAGCAATAGCACTCTTAAGTTCCTGGTAGGCCTGTTCCTCATCGGCTGGTACAGCATAATCCTCGTGCTCCGCTAGAGGATTAAAAAATCGGTGCCTGCGACTGGATTCCTTTAGACTTTGACTATACCCTTCCTGGAAGGCGGTGTTCCCAGCCTCCTTAGACGCCTGAGTTTGGCTAGCGGCTACTTGGCCTTTCTTGGCCCACTCTTCCATCTCCTGAATATCTTTTTCGTCTGCCATAATGCTAACTTACCGTTTCTTTTGCGAGTTCAACTGCAGCCATTTTGATGTCTTCGTTTTCCTGGGCCACGTCCTTGTCGTGCTTCAGTCCCGGCACCTCGCCCTTGTTGGGCTCCTTGAATACTATTCTAGTTTCCGGAACATAAAAATCTTCTAAAAATTGTACCCAGTCAGTCTCCGGGGTGTTATAGGAGGTGATCAAGTCGTGAAAAGCCAGAAAATTTAAAGCTGCGCTGTTTGTCATCGCTGAGTCAGACTTAATTGAAGACAGGTCTCCAGCAGATTCCTTTATAACCTCAGGAGGCGCAACTCTTGGCTGTCCTTCAAATGATGACCACGGCGAGGGGTCGGCTCCAACAAATTTTATATCGTATGCGGTACCTTCAGGGCTACTAGGATCTTCTTTGATGCCCACGCCAATTACAATAGAGGTTCCGGGGTTTAGAGGTCCGTTCACCTGCGTCTGTGTCTGGCCATCGTCCTTGTCGGAGGAAGATTCTTTGTTGTAATACCCGGCAGAAGCCATATCATTTTCAAGCCCAGGTAATATAGAACTTTTGACAATGGAAGGGAATTTTCTTACGTCTGCTATTGCCTTATCCATATCGCCATCCCAGCTTTCTATCTGGTCACTGGTGTCGATTTTATCTTTTATATTTTCGAGTGCTTGGACAAGCCTATCGATCTTATCATCCACTTCCTCAATCGACATTTCGATAAACAAGCCACTAGCCAAAAAGCCAGCAGATATCTCAGGTAGCTTATCCCACTCCTCTTTGTTTACGGAAATAAGCATACGGGAAATGCCTTTATCGTAATCGTAGTATGTGTCAGCGACAGTAATAATACCTTGCGCATCTAGGCCATTAATACTGTCTAAAAACTCCTGGCTGTCTTGCCCAGATAGGGAGATCTGCTTATCGTGCTGCTTTGCCGCAGAATGTAATACTTTTCTTTTTAGGGCGCCATGGTTAAATGGTACCTCATACCACGATATATCGTAGAGCTTATCCTCAAACATATACACAAGCTCTTCCCCTGGCTCTTGCGTGTTCCCATCATATATTTCTTGCCACGTTGGCAATAGGTCACCATATTTTTTCGGGTCTGGGAGTCTTTCTACATTTTTTCTCACCCTTTCGGGAAGCACATTATTCAGCCACCACTCAAGTGTTACTATGGTGTCTTTACTCTCTGCCGCCCCTTCGATTCCTAATCTTCTATCCCAGCTTCCTGCGGAGACGCCATTAGACCCTATGATAAGCTTCTTTTTATCTTTTCCGTTGCCGGCCCAATACCATTTTCTCTTGGTTCCAAAATCGTAGTGGAAGTCGCTAGCCTTTGACTTATTCTCCTCTTCATAATAACCCATGCCTCCATCCGGAATATGCCCAGAGAGTACTAGCTTAGCGGCGTGTGCGTACATGGCTTCGGGGTCGAGAGTGCCGTTTATCTCTACAATTCTATCGAAAGCCCTGCCACTGTAGTGCTGGCTATTTTTAGCATGGTGTTTTTTGGCGCAGTTCACATAATTTACAATCCCCTTGCTCACTCCGCCTACCGTCAATTCAGAGCCCATTTTAATTTTCTTAGAAAAAGTCTCAGTATGTCCTGTGTTGGTCTTAACCACCCACTTTTTACAAGCAGGATCATCATATTCGTAATAACCCATCCTGTCGAACTTCGGTTTAAATTTTACACTTTTTCCGTTTAGTTCTAGATAACGCATACAAACCTCTATTATGGCGGCTAGCTTTCTGAGGTTGTCTCCATACTTCTCATAAAATGGAGGGTGCATTTTCATCTCGCCCGACATTCCGTTGCTCGCCGACCACTTGATTGGGTCGATTCTCTCTGCCGCTTTGTTAGAGTCCCCATGTATAGACAAGTGTCTAGGTGTCAGGCCCTCTTGAGGCACCCCTTTTAGATTTTCTCTCGAATACCCAGACACTCGATTGTATGCAGAGCCATTGCTTATTCCACTGATGTGCCACCCAACAGGAATATTAAAGATTTTTTCTGGCTTGGGTGCCGATGAATCAGACACTTTAATACCTCCTAATTGGTGCTGTTGTTTAGACTATTAATATATCTCTTGCCCATGGGGGAAAGATATGTAAATTTCTGA
>CEOG01037783.1_pt1 | contig 10319 bp, 8 predicted proteins | sample 530301 | NCBI WGS metagenome assembly CEOG01 (sample SAMEA2619903, study PRJEB7988) | marine metagenome | biome: marine biome (ENVO:00000447); feature: surface water layer (ENVO:00002042); material: "saline water (ENVO:00002010), including plankton (ENVO:xxxxxxxx)" | depth 5 m | reverse complement strand
TGTCAAGGTAGCGCTCTAACCAACTGAGCTATGGTCCTGTCGTGAGGGCCGGGATTATAAAGCTGACGCGGGTATTCCTCAACCAGTTTCGCCAGCATAGTTTGGCCGCCCCTCTGGCCCCTGAACGCCACTACAGCTCCCCGGAACGCGGCTCTGGCACAGTGAATCGGAATGCGTATACACTCCACAGTCCAGTCATTCGAATAACAGGACACTGGCATGTTTGACAACGAACACCCGGCGCGGCGAGCGGCCCTGCTGTCGCGCGAGTACGTTCACAGCAAGAACAAGGCCGGATGGCTCGGCCTCTACGCTGAGGATGCGATCATTGAAGACCCCATTGGGGTTTCGCACATTGACCCGGCAGGCAACGGGCACCGTGGGCCAGCGGCGAGAGAAGCCTTTTGGGACAACTTCATCGCCCCGGTGGACATCCGCATCGAGATTCTTGAGTCTTTTGCCGCGGGCAACGAGGTCGCCAACCTGGTCACGCTGACCATCACCATTGACGGCGGCGAAGGCAAAACCTTGCAGCAGAAGGTACACGGCGTGTTCACTTACCACGTCAATGAGGCCGGCAAACTGCTGTCGCTGCGTGGCTACTGGGAGACCGATGACCCGCGCAATGCCCTGATGGAAGTCGCTGCGGATGGTACGTTGACCCCGGTAGCCTGAACGCTTCCCTCCCGTTAGCGGGATGATATGCTTGAAGGCATAGCAGGTGGCTACACACTGGCGCAGCGGGGATCGGCATGGCAAGTGTTCAACAACTACTCAGGGATATAGCGGCCGCGCCGGAGGGACCTGCGGTCGCTGCCATATTCGATTTCGATGGCACGATTATCTCCGGCTACTCCGCAACCTCGTTCGTCCGCGAACAGTTGCGTCGCGGCGACCTGCAAACACGGGAGCTGCTGGAACTGGCCCAGGCCATGACCAGCTTCGGACTGGGCAACCTGGGCTTTTCGGCAATGATGACCGTGACTACCCAGTTCCTGCGCGGCATTACCGAAGCCAGCTATGAAGAGCTCGGTGAAACGCTCTATAACGACCAGCTCGCGCGACGCATCTACCCGGAATCACGCGCCCTGATCAATGCTCACCTGGCCAAGGGGCACACGGTTGCAGTGATATCCTCAGCAACGCCTTACCAGGTCGTGCCGGCCGCGCGCGACCTAGGCATTGAGCACGTCATGTGCACCGAACTGGAAGTCGAGGACGGGCTGTTCACCGGGCAGGTGATCCGGCCAACCTGCTTCGGCCAGGGCAAGGTGGATGCGGCGGAACGCCTCGCCCGCGAGCAGGGCGCCGACCTCGACCAGAGTTTCTTTTACAGTGACAGCCACGACGACCTGCTGCTGCTGGAGCGTGTGGGCCTGCCGAGGGTCCTGAACCCGAACACGCGTCTGCTGGGCATCGCCCGAGACCGGCACTGGCCAGTAGCGCGCTTCTCCAGCCGCGGCCGCCCCTCGCTTTCGCTCTACCTGCGTTCAGCGGCGGCAACAGTGAGCCTGGTGCCCACCTTTCTCGCCGGCTTGCCGGTGTATGCACTGACCCGATCAAAACGCCAGTCGCTGAACTTCTCCCTGTCGCTGTTCGCGGACACTGCGAGCGCACTGATTGGACTGGACCTCAACGTCAAGGGCAAGCAACACCTGTGGTCGCACCGCCCCGCGGTGTTTATCTTCAACCACCAGAGCAAGGCAGACGTGGTGGTGATCGCCAGCCTGCTGCGGGCCGACATGGCGGGGGTGGGTAAAAAGGAAATTCGCGATATGCCGGTGATCGGCCGGGTGCTGGAAACAGCCGGTGTGGTCATGATTGATCGCGCCAACTCGGCGAGCGCCATCGAGGCCATGGCACCGCTGGTTGAGGCGATGCGGGATGAAGGCAAGTCTGTGGTGCTGGCACCAGAGGGGACCCGCAGCGTGTCACCGCGCCTCGGCCCTTTCAAAAAGGGTGCTTTCCATCTCGCCATGCAGGCCGGCGTGCCGATCATCCCCATCGTCATCCGCAATGCCGGAGATGTTGCCCCGAAAGGCGAGTTCGTATTCCGACCCGCCACGGTGGATGTTGAAGTCCTGGAACCCATCGATACCTCCAGTTGGAAGGTGAGTGAGCTCAACGAGCACATCCGCGACGTGCGCAACCGCATGCTGGCCGTGCTGGGACAGCCACTGGAGCCTGCCGAAAAAGCATCCAGCGGCAGTGCAAAGCGCCCAGCCCCGGCCAAAGCCAAAGCCAAAGCTGGCAGGAAGACCCCCGCAACGAAGAAAGTCACCACAGCAAGGAAAACCACAGCGCGGAAAAAGACGGCAGCCACGCGGAAGAAGACCGCCGCCAAACCGGCTCCAAAGGCAGCCGCTGTGCGCAAGCGAGCGGTTAAACCAAGGCCCAAGGCAAGACCCAAGAGCCGGGCTGATACGGTGCGCGATCAGTGACCCTGGAGGGCAAATTCGACCAGTGCCCATGGCCCCCCGGCAGCGGACCGGTACTGTTCCTGCTGGATACCAGCAACCGCTTTGAAGAAGAGTTACTGCAGCGCTGGCTTCACCAGCATGCCGCGACGGGCGCCGGCCGCGACTGCGAGGTGCTCACAATCGACCTGGGTGACGACCGCCGGGGCATCGATACACGCGAGCTGCGCGACCGCCTGTCACTGCCCGGCGAGGTGATCGTGGCGCCCTTGCGGGTGGCCTGGACGCCACCTCTTGCCGCGATCAATTCAGGCCCCCAGCTACGCGACCTGATTCTGGGCGATCCGCGACGCCCAAGCCCACGGCGCGCGCGACGCATCGCGGAAAAAGAGCCAGAGCGCATGCACCTGATATGCGGCGAGCCGGACTCGCTGGGCAACCTGCGCCAGCGCTACAACACCAAGTATGCCCAGGAAAGCACCGTCGACAGCACCGCTTTTGGTACCTTTGTCGCGCGACAGGCCGCGGTGGTTCTGGATATCGCCGAGCGCCGCTTGCAGGGCGGCCGCTACAAGGTGCCGCGCTACGTAGCGGAAAGCCTGCGCGCCAACCGCAGCTACAATGAGGCCCTGGAACAGCTGGCGAAAGAACAGGGCACGACCCGCGAAGTGCTGCTGAAACAGGCGGCGGCCTACATGGAGGAAATGATTTCCATCCCCAGCACCTTCTGGCTGGATGTCTGGGCTCGTTTCTGCAGCTTCTGCCTGCGGCTGGGCTATGAGCGGGAAATCGTCTGCGACCCGCACGCCATCGAGACCATGCGGCAGACCGTGCGCGACCACCCCTCCCTGCTGCTCTGGACGCATAAAACCTATCTGGACGGCATGGTTGTTCCCAAGGTTCTCTACGACAACGACTTCCCGATGCCGCACATGTTCGGGGGCGCCAATATCGCTTTCGCCGGGATGGGCTTTCTTATCCGTCGCTCGGGCGGCATCTTCATCAAGCGCAGCTTTGGCGACAACGCGCTGTACAAGCTGACGCTGCGCCATTACATCGGCTACCTGATGGAGAAGCGCTTCCCGATGAACTGGTCCTTCGAGGGCACACGCTCCCGTCTGGGCAAGCTCATGCCGCCGCGCTACGGCCTGCTCAAATACGCACTGGAAGCCTGTCACGCCACCGATGCACGCGATATTCACATTATTCCCATCTCCATCAGCTATGACCTGATCCGCGATGTGGAGGAATATGCGACCGAACAAACCGGGCGCGGCAAGGGCGCCGAGTCCCTGCGCTGGTTTATCGGCTACGTGCGCAGCCTTGCGCGACCCATGGGCAAGATCTATATGGACATCGGCACCCCGGTCGTACTGCCGTCGGCACCGGACCCGGATGACAGCCTCGCCCTGTCGAAAATCGCCTTTGAAGTGGCGGTTGAGGCCAATCGCGTAACACCCATCACCTTCCCGTCTCTGGTGACCATGAGTCTGCTCGGTGCAGCACCCAAGGCGCTGACCGAAGCGGAGGTGGTGGAAGACCTGCGGGCGCTGCTGGACTGGGCGGAGGCGCGCTCCCTGCGCATATCGGCGGACTTTGACCGCGGCTACGCAGAACAGATGGACGGCCTGCTCGGCATCATGATCAACGAAGGGATTGTCTCCCGCTACGACGAGGGGCCGGAGGACGTTTACGCCATTGCCCTCGAGCAACACCCTGTCGCGAGCTACTACCGCAATACCGTTATCCACTTCTTCGTCAATAAGGCGATTATTGAACTGGCCTTGGTCAAGTCCACAGAGGGCAAGGATGCGGACGCCCTGGCAACATTCTGGGCGGAAGTGGATGAACTGCGGGACCTGTTCAAATTCGAGTTCTTTTACTCACCCACAGCGGAGTTCCACCAGGAGATCCGCGACGAGCTCGCCCGCTACCATCCGGACTGGGAATCACTGCCAGCCAACACGCCCGGCGGCTTTACGCAGCTGCTGCTGGGCATGACACCGGTGGTGGCCCACGTCACACTGCTCACCTATGTCGAAGCCTACTCTGTGGTATCCGATCTGGCGGCGCGTATGGGCGACGCGCCGCTGGACAGCCAGCAGTGTGTCACCGATGCCCTCACCCTTGGCCAGCAGCTCTACCTGCAGCGGCGCATCAGCAGCGCTTCGTCAATTGGCAAGCTGTTGTTCCGCAATGGCTACCAGATGCTCGAGCACCGCAAACTGACCGGCGGCGACGACCCGGAGCTGGGGCCGCGCAGGCAGGCATTGGCGAGACAGCTGCGTGCCTTGAAACGACGGCTGGAGGTTATCCGCGCGCTGGGCCTGACCGGGCGCGACCGAAGCAAGGAATCCCTGCAATGAACAACCTGAAAGTCGGCCTGCTCGGCGGCGGCTCCTGGGGCACCACCGTGGCGGCGCTGGTGGCACGCAATGCGCCCGCCATGCTCTGGGCCCGCAATCCGGAGACCGTCAGGGAAATCAACGAGCAGCACAGCAACGAAACCTATCTGCCCGGTGCGAGACTGCCCGAGAAACTGCAGGCCACGGCGGATATCGGCGAGGCGGTCGCGGGTGCAGATGTGATTGTGATGGGTATTCCGTCGCAGAATTTTCGCAGCGTACTGCAGGAAGTGCGCAGGCATATCCGCCCCTGGGTACCGGTGATCAGCCTGACCAAGGGGCTGGAGCTGGACACCCGCATGCGCATGACCGAAATCATCGCGGAAGTGCTGCCCGGCCACCCTGTGGGTGTGCTTACCGGGCCCAACCTGGCGCGGGAAATCATGGCCGGGCAGGCAGCGGCCAGCGTCATTGCCATGGAAGATGCCATTATCGTGCGCGAGCTGCAGTGCCTGTTTTCCAGCGGTCTGTTCCGTGTTTACACCAACACGGATGTGGTGGGCTGCGAATTGGGCGGCGTACTCAAGAACATTATCGCCATCGCCGTCGGCATGGGCGACGGGCTCGGCGCAGGAGACAACACCCGCGCAGCGCTGATCACCCGCGGCCTCGCCGAGATCACGCGCCTCGGTTGCGCCATGGGTGGCAAGGCGGAGACGTTTTCCGGCCTTGCGGGCATGGGCGACATGATTGCCACCTGCACCAGCGCACAGAGCCGCAACCGCCACGTCGGGATGGAGCTGGGCCGGGGGAAAACCCTCGACACGATTGTCGCCGAAATGTTCATGGTGGCCGAAGGTGCCAAAAGCGCCCCTGCCGTCATGGCGTTGGCCGAGCAACATGATGTGGAAATGCCCATCGCCAGCGACGTGTACAAAGTACTCAGCGGCCAGACATCGGCACAGCGAATCTTTCGCGGTCTGCTGCGGGTTACGGCCGGCGCCGAATGGGAGCCAGGCTAACCGCAAGGTACCAACGGAGGGAGAGAATACTCAATGCGTCTGCAAACCTTGTCAGCAGCAAGCCCCATTGCAGAAATACAGGCTGTACTGGAAGAGCAGGGTGCGGTCATCGTAGAGGGCTTTCTTGACACGGAGACGCTTGCGCGCTTCAACCGGGAGGTGGATGCAGCGCTTTCCGCTGAGGCCCCCAACCGACCGTTCATGAGCGATGTCTATAGCCACTTTTTTGGCCAGAAGACACGACATCTGACGGCCATTGCCGCTCGCTCACCGACCTTTCGCGACCGCCTGCTGCTGCATCCAATATACCGGCAACTCTGCGACGCGCTCCTGCTACCTTACTGTGCCCACTACCAGCTCAACTACTCCCATATCTTCGAAATCTGTCCTGGCAGTCAACGGCAGCCGCTGCACCGGGATGGCCTGTGCTGGCCCCAGTTGCAGGAGCTGCCCTATGAAATCGAGGTCGCCTCAATTCTCGCATTGACTGAATTTACTGCGGACAACGGCGCCACGCTGGTAATACCGGGCAGCCACCGCTGGCCAATGGACCGAGTACTCGACTACAAGGATGCGGTGCCCGCTGTGATGCCCGCTGGAGCTGCATTGCTCTACCTGGGGCGCACCGCCCATGCCGCAGGCAGCAATCGAACAGATGGCGAACTACGCCGAGGCATGCACGTCAGTTTTTGCCTGGGCTGGTTGCGCACGGAGGAGAACAACTATCTTGCAACGCCGCTGGAGCAAGTCAGGAACTTTCCCCCCGAGGTCCAGCAACTGCTTGGCTACCGGGCGCACGATGCCGCACCGACGGGCGGCTGCCTGGGAGTCTACAACATGCTTGACCCGATCGAGTTGATCGCGCGACGCGAGCTGTAGTGGCGGAGCTCACGATTGGCGCTGGCATTGACCGCAGAGCTGACGCAGAATACGCCACGGTATCGATCGGACCGTACTACCGAACGACAAAACAGGCCCACAGGCGCAGGACCGCAACATGAGAACTCTACCACTGGTACTGTGCTTGCTTTCGCTGCTACCGCTTACCGCCATAGCGGCGGGTAGCAAGTTCACCGGGCTCAATGGCAACCCCGACCTGCGCTCTGCCTCTGCACTGGTTCTCGACGCCTCTGGTGACGTGATTTACGGCAAGGATACCGACACCGTGCGGCCCATCGCCTCCATCACCAAACTGATGACCGCCATGGTGACACTGGATGCACAGCTGGATCTCGACCAGGCCATTACCATCACCAAGGACGATCGCGATGTGGTGCGCCAGACCGGCTCGCGTCTTGACTACGGCGCAACACTGAGCCGAAGGGACATGCTGTTACTGGCACTGATGTCATCGGAAAACCGTGCCGCCAGCGCCCTGGGCAGAACCTACCCCGGCGGGCTGGATGCCTTTGTGCAGGCGATGAACGACAAGGCTCAACAGTTAGGCATGCGCAACAGCCGCTTCGCCGACCCCGCCGGCCTGCACGGCGACAACCTGTCAACCGCACGCGACCTCGCCATCATGGTGCGCGCCGCCGGCGAATATCCACTGATCGCCGAGGCCAGCACCACACCCGGTATGGCCGTCTACCCATTTGCCAAGCGCGGCCCGCTGAATTACAACAACACCAACCGTCTGCTGAAAAACCAAAACTGGCAGATCGGGCTCAGCAAGACCGGCTACCTCAACGAGGCCGGGCGCTGTCTTGTCATGCAGGCGACCATCGAAGGGGAACCGGTGTCCATAGTGCTGCTGAATTCCTTCGGCAAGCTCACGCCCTTCGGCGATTCCAACCGGCTGCGCCGCTGGCTGCTCGCCGGTCGCTAGGCCCGGCGAACTTGACCCGGCAAGTCCGGGCTTGGAATACTGACGCGAGGTTTGCAGTCAGCGAGGTTTGCCATGCTCAATCGCCGCCAACTCCTGCTCATCAGCACCATGCTCGCCGCGACGCAGGGCGGCACTCTACACGCGGCTGCGCCTGCGACACGCGGCGAACCCCTGCGGCGCCCCATCCCCCGCTCCGGAGAAATGCTGCCCGTGATCGGCATGGGCACATCCCGCACCTTTGATGTCGAGGCGGGAGCGGATGCGGTACAACCCCTCATGGCGGTGCTGGAGGCCTTTTTTACCCGTGGTGGCCAGGTCATCGACTCTTCCCCCATGTATGGGAAGGCGGAACAACGCGTGGGCGACCTGCTGCGCTCAATGCCGGAACGTCCCCCCGTGTTTGCCGCGACGAAGGTATGGACCAACGGCCGCGCAGCGGGTATCGCCCAGATGGAGCAATCCGCCAGACGCATGGCCGTGGACCGGTTCGACCTTATTGCCGTGCATAATCTGGTGGACTGGCGCACCCAGCTGGACACGCTCAAGCGGTGGAAAGACGAAGGCAAGGTCCGCTACATCGGCATCACCACCTCACATGGCCGTGATCACGCCGAATTTCTGCAGGTCATGCGCCAGGAGCCGCTGGATTTTGTGCAGTTCAGCTACAACATTGCTGATCGACGGGCAGAGGAAGCGCTGCTGCCCACCGCCGCAGAACGCGGCATTGCCACCATGATCAACCGCCCCTACCAGCGCGGCGACCTGTTTGCGGCAACCCGCGGCGCCCCGCTGCCCGCTGTGGCAACAGAGCTGGGCTGTAGCAGCTGGGGCCAGTTTTTCCTTAAATTCATCCTCGGCCACCCCGCGGTCACCTGCGTGATACCGGCCACCTCCAGCCCCAGGCACATGCAGGACAACATGCAGGCAGGCTTCGGTGCCCTGCCCGACGCAGCGCAGCGAGAGGAAATGCTGCAGGCCTTTGCCGCGCTGCGAGCCAGCAGTTGACCCCCGCACGCCGCCCGCTGCAACGCCTGCTGTCACTGGCCTGTGAGGTAGAAACCAGAGAAGTCACTGCCACTCTCGCATCCTTTGTCCTGATACTGACACTGATGGCGGCATACTATCTGCTGCGCCCGGTCCGCGACGCGATGGCCAGTAACTGGAGCGATGCGGAAGTCAGCTGGCTGTGGACCTTCACTTTCATTTTCAGTACCGCCGCGGTCTCGCTGTATGGCGCCGCTGTCGCGCGTATACGGCTGCAGTATCTGGTGCCCGGCGTCTACGGCTGCTTTGCGCTGAGCTTCGTGCTCTTCTACCTCGCAGCCAGTGGTGACACACGCAATACACTGATCGATAAAGCGTTTTACGTCTGGGTCAGCGTTTTCAGCCTGTTTCATGTTTCCGTGTTCTGGAGTTTCATGTCCGATTGCTTCTCCCGCGGACAGTCCAAGCGATTATTCGGCTTCATCGGCGCCGGCGCGAGTGTCGGTGCCCTCGGAGGCCCCGCCCTTGTTACCGTACTGGCGGGCGCAAGCGGCGTAGAACCGTTGCTGCTCATCGCAGCGCTTATGCTGGTGCTCACGCTACCCGTTATTGCGTTGCTGCAAAGGCAACAGAACAAGGGCCTCGCGCAGGATTTTGTCAGCAGCGGGCGCGATGAGCTGGCGACCATCGGCGGCAACCCCTTTGCCGGCTTTGCCGCATTTCGCGACAACCGCTACCTGTGGGGGATCGCCCTGTTTCTGTTTCTCTACACCGCCATCAGCTCTTTCGTCTATTTTGAGCTGAAAAACCTGCTCGCGGCCTACGACGAGGGCAGACGCGCGCAGATCTGGGCTGCAATGGACCTTGCGGTAAATACCCTCACGGTACTGATAGCCGCCTTCGCCACCGGCCGCATGGCGAATCACCTGGGCCTGCCCTTCACCCTTGCCAGCGTGCCCGTAGCCATCTGCGCCGGCATGCTGCTCCTCGCAGCTTCCCCCGCTGTCGTCGTCGTGGTCATCCTGCAGGTGGTCCGGCGTGCGGGCAACTATGCCATTTCGCGCCCGGCACGAGAGATGTTGTTCACCGCGGTGGACCGCGAAACCCGCTTCAAGGCGAAACCAGTGATCGACATTGTGGTCTACCGAGGAGGCGACATGCTCAACGCCTGGGCGTTTACCGCGCTAACCCAGGGACTTGGCCTGGGTATGGCGGCGGTTGCGCTGATCGGCGCAGGCATTGCCGCCTGCTGGGGTCTGACCGGCATTTACCTGGGGCGCAGCTTTGAGCGTGAGTACAGCCCACAGTCCGGTGCACCAAATAGTTGAGCCAACCCGCACCGCGTGCACTCACCGGGGCGGCTGCCCCTAGCCCCTGTGCCCGCGAGGGCTATACTGCCCTACACCAAGCGATTCTCGGAGGTCACCACCATGGCCACAGCGGCTGACTACAATCTCGGACCCAACACATTCCCCCGCGGCTGGTTTATTGTTGCGGAAAGCAAGGAACTGGATGCGGGACCCATGGCCGTACGCTTCTTCGGCCAGGATCTCGCGCTATATCGTGGGGAAAGCGGCAAGCCCGTGCTGCTGGATGCCTACTGCGCGCACATGGGCACCCACCTGACCGCCAGCACCAGTGCCATGATCGTGAAGAACGGCAAGCAGATTGAAGGCGACTCCATTCGCTGCCCCTACCACGGCTGGCGCTACAGCTGCGACGG
>CEOG01037692.1_pt1 | contig 10324 bp, 6 predicted proteins | sample 530301 | NCBI WGS metagenome assembly CEOG01 (sample SAMEA2619903, study PRJEB7988) | marine metagenome | biome: marine biome (ENVO:00000447); feature: surface water layer (ENVO:00002042); material: "saline water (ENVO:00002010), including plankton (ENVO:xxxxxxxx)" | depth 5 m | reverse complement strand
TGAATATTTACTTCGCAAAGCAGAAGAACGTGCACATATTCTGGAAGGATTGATAATTGCGTCAGATAATATAGATGAGGTAATTAGATTGATCCGTGCTTCTTCCAATGCAGACGAAGCAAGGGAGCGGTTGATGGAAACTTTTAAACTCACCGAAATACAAGCCAAAGCTATAGTTGAAATGCGCCTTCGCCAATTGACGGGTCTGGAGCAGGATAAACTTCGAAGTGAGTATGAAGAATTGATGAAAACAATTCAGGATTACAAAGACATTCTTGCCAGCAAAGAGCGCAGAATGCAAATCATCAAAGAAGAACTTGAGGAAATTCGTGATAAATATGGCGATGAGCGCCGCTCTACAATTGAATATGCAGGAGGGGACGTAAGTATTACAGATTTAATTGCAGATGAGCAGGTGGTTTTAACTATTTCGCACGCAGGCTATATTAAGCGTACTTCCCTCTCAGAATACAAAACACAGAATAGAGGAGGGGTTGGTCAAAAAGCTTCTGCTACAAGAAACGAGGATTTCTTAGAGCATCTTTTTGTAGGAACCAATCACCAATATATGCTGTTCTTCACCCAAAAAGGAAAATGTTTCTGGATGCGCGTTTTTGAAATTCCCGAAGGAACGCGAACTTCCAAAGGAAGAGCTATTCAAAATCTTATAAATATTGAACCGGATGATAAAGTGAAAGCTTTCATCTGTACCCAGGATTTAAAAGATGACGAGTACATAAATAGCCATTATGTAATTATGGCCACCAAAAAAGGACAGGTTAAGAAAACTCCTTTGGAGCAATATTCAAGACCAAGAACTAACGGTATCAATGCAATAACCATCCGCGAAGACGATGAACTGCTTGAAGCAAAATTGACAACCGGTAACAGTCAAGTAATGTTGGCGGTAAAATCTGGAAAAGCCATACGTTTTGAAGAAGAAAAGACTAGACCGATGGGAAGGAATGCCTCAGGAGTTCGCGGAATTACACTCGGCAATGAAAAAGACGAAGTTGTAGGCATGATTGCAGTAGATGATGGCGATTCTGAAATCTTGGTTGTTTCAGAAAATGGTTACGGAAAAAGATCTTCTATTGAGGATTATCGAATCACCAACCGAGGCGGAAAAGGAGTAAAAACTATTAATATTACCGAAAAAACCGGTAAATTAGTAGCAATCAAGAATGTAACCGATGATGATGACTTAATGATTATCAACAAATCTGGGATTGCCATTAGAATGGCCGTAGCAGATCTTCGAGTTATGGGTCGTGCCACCCAAGGTGTGCGGTTGATAAAAGTTAGGGAAGATGATGCCATTGCAGCAGTAGCAAAAGCTATGAAAGACGACGATGACGATGTAGAAATCTTAGAAGAAACCAATGATGGCACCACTCTTGATAATAACGAAACTCAAACCGAAAATAACGAATAAACTTTAACACATGAAAACACGAATTTTAATAACAGGACTTGCATTTGTATCTGCTATTTCATTTGGACAAAAAAAAGAAATTAAAAAAGCAGAAAAGGCCGTAAAATCAAGTGAATATAGTGAAGCTTTGACATATTTGGGCGAAGCAGAAACTATGCTTGGTAGTGCGGATAATGACACAAAAGCGCAATTTTATGCAATAAAAGGTGAAGCTCTTTTAGGCTCAGCTGGAAATGATTTCAATAAATTAAAAGGAGCTGCAGATGCTTTTAGTACTTCTCTTTCACTAAATCCAAAAATCGAGTCCGAAATTAGTGAACAATTGCAAAACTTAAGAGCTACGTTAATCAATGGTGCAATAAAAGATCAAAACGCACAACAGTATAAAATGGCTACCGATAAACTGTATACAAGTTATATGGTTACAAAAAAGGATACTTCAGACTTATATTTTGCAGCTGGAAATGCCGTGAATGGCCAGGATTATGATACGGCTATCAAATATTATCAAATGCTGTTGGACCTTGGTTATACAGGGGCAACAAACGAATTTGTAGCCACAAATAAGGCTACAGGCCAAGTAGAAGCTTTTGAAACTGAAAATATAAGAAATATCGCAGTAAAATCTGGAGAATTTATCAAACCTGAGTCACGTGTTACCGAATCCAGAAAAGGAGAAATACTTCGCAATATGACACTTATTTATATTGAAAGAGGAGATACCGAAAAAGCAAAAGCATTAATTAAAACTGCAAGAGCAGAAAACCCTGATGATGTTTTCCTTATGAGAGCTGATGCTGATATGAGTTATAAAATGGGTGATAATGCAAGATATAACGAATTGATGGAAAAAATTGTAGCCTCAGATCCTGAAAATCCTGAGCTTTATTTTAACTTAGGTATTAGCAACGACCAATTGGGCAACCAGGAAAAAGCTTTGGAATATTACAATAAAGCATTAGAGCTGAGACCCGATTATGAGGCAGCGCTAATTAATCTTGCTGCTTTGAAGCTATCTGGTGAAGATAAAATCGTTGAGGAAATGAATAGCTTAGGAAATTCTGCCGCAGACAACAAAAAATACGATGAGCTTAAAAAACAACGCGAGCAATCATACAAAGATGCGTTACCATATTTAGAGAAGGCCAGAGCAATCAATCCTTCCAACCAAAATGTACTTAAATATTTAATGAATATTTATAGTCAGATTGGGGAAGATGCAAAATACAAAGAAACTAAGGCCAAACTTGAAGCATTGGAAGCTCAAGGATAAAAGCTTTGTAACTATATAATCAAAAACCCCTGATATTTCAGGGGTTTTTCTTTTTATATAATTCTTTTTATTACTCTAAGTTTGTGGGTGTGGTTGCGCATTTCATAATTGAAAATTCCACTGTGGTCCAATCTATCAATGCGCACCTTTCCGTGGGCGTGGATAATATAATTATCCTTCATAATAATTCCTACATGGGTAATCTTCCCTTCTTCATTGTCAAAAAATGCCAAATCGCCCGGCTCACTTTCTTCAATAAAACTCAAAGCTTCTCCTTGGGTTGCCTGCTGGCTTGCATCGCGAAGCAATTTATAGCCATTCAGTTTATAGACCATTTGCGTAAAACCACTGCAATCAATACCAAAAGGCGTTTTGCCGCCCCATAGATATGGGGTATTTAAATAGAGTAGAGCAGTTTCAACCAAATGTTCCTTCGGAAGTTTTGCCGAAACTGATTTTCCTTCGAAATGATGTTTTAAATAAGCCGCTGCGGAAATATTACTTCCCAAACAAATGGAAAACAACTGATTGTCCGGCGCGGTAACAAAATCTACCAAATCTGATGAAAGCCCCACCGGTTTCTTTTCAAAATCGGAATAATCTTCTTCGGCTATATTAAAAAATTGTTTGTTGTCTATCCAACCTTCATATTTGTCAAAAGCCAAGCGGATTCGGCTCCACTTTTTCCGGGTTTCCAATATTTTGAAATGTTCGCCGTAAAGTACTTGCGTCACCATTTCACTCGCATCGGAAGCTTCGGCTCGAAGTGGGACCACACTTAAATTACAGATACCGTAATCCATTCAGAAATTATTGAAGATAGTTACGGTTTTTTAGATTCTTTCAATTACCATTGCAGAAGCGCCACCGCCGCCATTGCAGATAGCTGCTGCACCAATTTTGGCATCGTTTTGTTTTAAAACATTTAAAAGTGTAATCAAAATACGAACGCCACTACAACCAAGCGGATGGCCTAAAGAAACTGCGCCTCCGTTAACGTTTACATTACTGTCGTTAAGCCCTAAAATTTTCATATTGGCAAGCCCTACAACTGCGAAAGCTTCATTGAATTCAAAATAATCCACATCTTTAATTTCTATTCCGGCTTTTGCAATCGCTTTTGGAAGTGCTTTTGCAGGAGCTGTTGTAAACCATTTTGGTTCCTGTGCGGCATCGGCATAACTTTTTATATAAGCCAAGGGGGTTAAGCCCAATTCTTTCGCTTTCGCTTCACTCATTAAAACCATCGCGCCCGCACCGTCATTTATTGTTGATGCGTTGGCGGCTGTAACGGTTCCGTCTTTTGAAAATGCGGGACGCAAAGAAGATATTTTGTCCATTTTCACATTTTTGTATTCCTCGTCTTCTGAAACTATAACGGGTTCTCCGCGACGTTGTGGAACTTCCATGGAAATTACTTCATCTTTAAACTTTCCGTCAGCCCAAGCTTTTGCAGAACGTTCGTATGATTTAATAGCGAAGGCATCCTGATCTTCCCGAGAGAAATTATATTCGGTAGCACATAGATCTGCACAGGTTCCCATGGCATTGTGATCGTAAGCATCTACCAAACCGTCTTTTTGCATTCCGTCAATCAAAGTAGCGGGGCCAAATTTTGTTCCACTGCGCATATGTACATAATGAGGGATATTGCTCATACTTTCCATTCCGCCGGCCACTATCACATCGGCATCGCCAAGTGCAATGGCCTGTGCAGCTTGCATTACGGCTTTCATTCCCGATGCACATACTTTATTAACTGTGGTTGCAGGTACAGTATCTGGAATTCCGGCACCCAAAGCAGCTTGGCGTGCTGGGGCTTGACCCACACCCGCCTGAACCACATTGCCCATATATACTTCCTGAACGGCAGAAGGATCAAGGTTTATTTTATTCAATGCACCTTTAATGGCCGCTGAGCCCAATTGGGTTGCGGTTAATGAAGATAGGCTTCCCATAAAACTTCCTATTGGTGTTCTGGCTGCGGATACTATAACTACTTTATTGTTCATGCTACTGTTTTTTAATTTGAAATAAGGACTGCGAAATTACGGATTTCTAACTTAAATATCAATCTTTGCAAGTATTGGTTTTGGGATAACTCATTCCTTATTTATACCTTTACTTTAAGTTATTAATATATGAAGAACCTTTTTTCCTTGTTTGCGAAAAACCAGTCTCTTATTTATAAGGTTTTTCTATTTATAGCCTCAACGCTTTTAGTAATATATTTTCTTCCGAAAGGTGGGCAGTTTAAATATAATTTCCAAAAAGGAAAGCCTTGGCAGTACGAAAATCTGTACGCACCCTTTAGCTTTACCATAAAAAAAGACGAAGACACGCTTAAAAAAGAGCGGGAAGAAATTAGAGGTAACGCAATACCATATTTTGAATACAACGATGAAACAGAGCTAAGAGTTGTTGAGAGTTTTTATGAAAATCTCGAAATAAAATATGTGGACAGCCTTTACAGCACACCATATAAAACCGTGGAAAGATTGGGCGGTTCCCTAATTTCAGAGGTATATAAAAATGGTGTTACTGATGAAATACATAATTATGAAGGCGATAGGCTCATATATTTAAAGAACGGTAACGAAATAGAGGAACGAACCTATTCACAATTGTTCAAGAAAGAAAATTTGAACAAAAAAGTCAGGGAGTTGATTGAAAAGAGCAACACGGAAGATGTGCAAGTACTGCTTTACAATCTTTTAAATGAAGTGCTTGAGCCCAATGTATCGCTAAATACCAGATTGACAAATGCAGCTATTGAGGCGGAGATTGCGGCATTAAACCCAAATCGCGGAATCATTGAAAAGGGAGGGCGAATCATTGCCAAGGGCGAAGTTGTTGAAGGGGATAAATTTCAAATTTTAAACTCGTTAAAAGCAGAATTTGATAGCCAGATTTGGAGTAAAAATAATTACTTATGGCTATTAGTAGGCTATTCTATGCTGGTTTCACTAGTATTTTTAATGCTCTTTCTATTTCTGAAAAACTACAGGCCCGTTATATATAACAACAATACTAAGGTCACTTTTATATTCTTCAACATTCTTTTAATGGTTTTTCTTACCACACTTGTGCTAAAAGTGCATGCCGATTATGTTTATGTGGTGCCCATTTGTATTTTACCGCTTATTCTCAAAGCGTTCTTTGACCCACGCGTAGGTTTGTTTGTTCATGTTTTAACCATACTGTTGCTCGGGTTTATTGTCCCAAACAGTTTTGAATATATGTTTTTACAGTTTATTGCAGGTATAGTTACCATATTAACTGTTTCAGAATTATATAAAAGAGCAAATTTGTTTATTTCCGTTGGGCAAATAACACTTATTTACATTCTTGGCTATTTTGCCTTTTTCGTGATACAGGAAGGAAATATACAGGCAATACAGTTGCAGAATTTTCAATACTTTATTCTTTGTGGTTTGGCAACCCTTTTCGCACATCCACTGATTTACTTTTATGAAAAAATCTTCGGGTTGGTTTCTGATGTTTCGCTGCTGGAGCTGAGCGATACAAATTCTAAATTGCTGAAAGAGCTTTCAAACAAAGCTCCGGGAACATTTCACCATTCATTGAATGTTGCAAATCTAGCTGAAGCCTCGGCCAATGAAATTGGCGCTAACAGCATGTTGGTTAGGGTAGGAGCGCTATACCACGATATCGGGAAAATGCTAAACCCAACGATGTTTACAGAAAATCAAGTAAATTCAATCAATTCGCATAACGAATTAGACCCGAAGGAAAGTGCGCAAATAATAATAGATCACGTAATTAAGGGCATTGAAATAGCCAGAAAGAATAATCTTCCCGATAGGGTGATTGACTTTATCAGGACCCACCACGGAACGAGTTTGGTGTACTTTTTTTACAGAAAGGAGCGGGAGCAGCAAGGTTCAGCAAATAAGGAAGATTTCATCTACCCTGGACCTATTCCTTTTTCAAAGGAAACGGCTATTTTAATGATGGCCGACAGTGTGGAGGCTGCCAGCAAGAGCTTAAAGGAGCCTTCTTCCACAATTATAGATGAGTTTGTTGAAAAAATAATCAACAATCAAATGGCCCAGGGACAGTTTTTAAACGCAAACATTACTTTTAAGGAAATTGAGACTATAAAAAAGGTACTCAAGAAGAAACTGAACAATATTTATCACCTTCGGGTAGAATATCCAGAATAATATTTATAAAACAAAAAACCTCCAGTAAATGGAGGTTTCAAGTGATCGCGACAGGATTCGAACCTGTGACCGTCTGCTTAGAAGGCAGATGCTCTATCCAGCTGAGCTACGCGACCATTGTTAAACAAAAAAACCGAACTGTGTGTCCGGTTTTTGTCGGGGTGGCAGGATTCGAACCTGCGGCCTCCTGCTCCCAAAGCAGGCGCGATAACCGGGCTACGCTACACCCCGTGAACAGCAATTATATTGTTCACTGTAATTTTGGAGTTTTTGTTTAAACTCTATAATGCGGAGAGACAGGGATTCGAACCCTGGCGACGGTTGCCCGTCGACAGATTAGCAATCTGCTCCGTTACCACTCCGGCACCTCTCCAGTTTTTTATGAACGTGTCATCCTAAAATGCGGTTGCAAATGTAAGTCTTCAAATGTAATAACGCAAACAAAAAATAGCCTTTTTTAAAGTTAAATTTTAAAGCGGTTTAAATCAAGTATATGCTGATTAAATTGATTTAAAAAAAGAGCTCTAAATTTTAGAACAACGAATCATCTCTTTTTTTTCTTCTAGATTCGTCACAAAAAACAAATACACATCCCCGCCATCTGCAATTTTCCACTTTTTGCGAAGTGCTTCAACACTCTCTGGAAAGTTTCGTATAGTTATATTGGCCTTTTTAAAATTTAGGGTTGCACGCATCTCTTTTTTGGAATAGGGTATTGTACTTTCCACTAAAAAGCGTCTTCCGGGAAAATCAATTAAATTTTTGCTGGTGTAAAGATGTGTGTTTTTATGAAGTTTGTTTAATTTCAACTTTTCCGAAACCAAATCGAAGGCACCGCTCTTTAAGATAGCCGCATTGGGTTCGTACAGATATTTTTGAAGCAAACTGTAATTTGCCGATGATTGTTCATCCCAATTAAAATCAAACGATTCAAGGCCAGATTTGGTGAAATTTACGGTTTTTATCTTTGGTTTGCCGTAAATGTCTTTTTGTAGTAACCATAGTAATTCTTTTACTTCATTATCCACAGCTACGATATGAATTTCTGAAACGCTCTGCAATTCATTTAAGCCAACAGTAATATCGAGCATTGGTGAAGTTTTAACAAGAAACTGATTGCAGTGGTTTAATATCTCTGAAATATTTCTGGGTATATTTGGCTCACAATCATTTAAGAAAAAAACCTTGCCCTTGCTATCGTGGCGTCGAGAAGGATCGGCGTATATTACGTCATATTTCTCGTTCAAAACCACTCGTAGTCCATCTTTTGGGTGGCAATGAATATTATTCTTACCTAAAATTTCAAAGTTATGCTGTGCAATTTTTGAGAGATCTTCATTTATTTCAAAATGGTGGACGGTTTCAAATTTTTCAGTGAAGAAAAAACTATCTACCCCAAAACCGCCTGTTATATCCGCAATGGTCTTACCGTGGACTAATGACGATTTGTATCGAGCCGTAATTTCCGAAGAGGTCTGCTCCAAATTCAATTTGGGCGGGAATATAATATTTGAAGTTTCAACCCAAGTGGGTAGTTTTTTTTCTATTCTTCTTCGGCTTTCAATTTGTTGGATAAGCGCTTGGACGGAAATGCTTTCAAAAGGACTTCCCGCAAAAGAGAGTTTGGAAACATCACCCTCAAAATTTCGTATAAATTGCTGTACTTCTTTATTTAAAAGCGGAGGAATAAGCAAGGGTTATAGGTTATGTGTAAGACGTTTTACGATTTTATATTCTGAAAGAAATTCTTTTGCAACCACTTTTAGGGTAGTATAGGTAGGCACGGCAAGTATCATACCTGGAATACCGAAAACGAAACCAGCGGTAAGTATAACAATAAAAATCTCTAATGGATGGGAGCGTACACTATGCCCAAAAATAACGGGCTGTGATATAAAATTATCAAAAATTTGTGCTACGGCATATCCGCCGGTTGCAATAAATAGCAGCGGCAATAGACCGGATGAAAAATCGGCACCAAGGTTATTCGATACTATTACAAGCAACATTAAACCCCAGCCAATGATAGGGCCCAAATAGGGTACAATATTTAAAAAAGCACAAATTAAAGCTACTGCAACAGCATCACGAATATCCAGGTAAAGCAGTAGTACAGAATAAAACAAAGCGAGAATAAAAATTTGAAGCAATAGCCCTATGAAATATCTTGAAAGCAGTTCCTTGATTTTTATTAGAATTCTTTTAAACTTTTGTTCGTCGCCACTTTTCGCAAAAACCAAGACAGAGCGGGCAATGAGGCTTTCATCCTTCAAAAGAAAAAAGGAAATAAATAACACTGAAAAAATACCGATAATAGTACCGGCAATATTTCCGAAAAAAATATCTATAAAGCTGGGAATAATTTCAACATCGAGGTTTTGAACGTAAGTGGTGCGTTTTATGGCTTCTACCAATTGAAAATGATCTACGCCAAGATAATCGCTGGCTTGGATGTTCAGCTCATTTAAATCGCGCTTTACTTGTTCAAAATCTATTTGTGAAATATGCTTGCCCTGTTCAATAATTATTGGAACAAATATACTGAGCACCATCCCAATAGAACCTATAATGAGCAATAGGGTAATTACCGATGCGAAGGTATTTCCGAATTTGAGTTTTCTTTTTAAAAAGAGAACTACGGGTCGGCCAATCAGTGATAATACCAATGCCAGACCAATATAAAGAATAAGTGCCTGAATTTGATACAGGATCCAGAGCAAAATTATAATGCCCACCAATACCGCCAGTGCTCTTAAAATACCAAGGGTTATAGCTTTTGCAGTTTTTTTCACTTCGTAAATATACTATATTCCAAAGTAGAAAAAATCAAAGTTTTGTTAAGGGTGCTAGTTGCTAGACGACGAATAAAAGATGAGTGCGTTATGAAATCAATTTTCAAAAACATATTTAATAATATTGGCACCCATTTGCAAAGCTTTCAGCCTTACTTCCTGCGGGTCGTTGTGCACTTCGGGATTTTCCCAACCATCGCCCAAATCTGTTTCAAAAGTATAAAGTAACACTAATCTGTCTTCCACAAAAATTCCAAAGGCTTGAGGGCGTCCACCATCGTGTTCGTGAATTTTAGGCATTCCCTGAGCAAATTTATATACGTAGCTAAACATTGGAAAATTAGCGGGGAGTTCTTTCAATTCTTTGTTGGGGAATATTTTATCGATTTCTTTTCGGATGTATTCATCCATTCCGTAATTGTCATCAATGTATAGAAAACCGCCGCTCATTAAATAATTTCTGAGGTTTTGGGCTTCTTCGGCAGAGAAAAAAACATTTCCGTGACCAGTCATGTGTACAAAAGGGAAATCAAAGATATCTACACTTCCGGGAGTTACGGTCTGGGGTTTTTCCTTTATTGCTGTGTTTATATTTTGATTACAATATTTTACCAAATTGGGCAGTGCAGTTGGATTG
>CEOG01005611.1_pt1 | contig 10370 bp, 12 predicted proteins | sample 530301 | NCBI WGS metagenome assembly CEOG01 (sample SAMEA2619903, study PRJEB7988) | marine metagenome | biome: marine biome (ENVO:00000447); feature: surface water layer (ENVO:00002042); material: "saline water (ENVO:00002010), including plankton (ENVO:xxxxxxxx)" | depth 5 m | reverse complement strand
AGGGTGTCATCAACATCAACAAGAACACAGCTAGCAAACTGTCGAAGGGGCGTTCGCACACCTGCCATGATTGGCGTTGGGATGTTGATCCGGTGCCGTGAGATTGCGTCGTAGTATCTCTTGACATATGACAGACGTGTCTCTTGTGGATAATTAGCGAACAAAGTTGCCGCAATCATCATGTACATCTGCTGAGGAGTCTCAAAGACTTTGCCGTTGCTACGGTCCTGCACCAGATACTTGTCAACTACTTGACGAAGACCAGCAAACGTGAACAAATAGTCACGACTGTGGTCAATATACGTGTCAAGAGTGGCGATTTCTTTGTCACTATACTTATCTAGGATGCCCTTATCGTAAACGCCGAGTTCGATACAATTAGAAATATGTTCACGCAGAGAGGGGATGTCCTCAAGCAGACCATACAGTTGCTTACGTACAGAGAACAGCAGCAGACGTGCAGCAACGAACTGGTAGTTAGGAACTTCCAGGGAGATCAGGTCAGAAGCAGACTTGATCAGGATTTCTTGGATCTCAGCAGTGCTGATACCATCGAAAAATTGAATACCAGACTGGATTTCAACTTGTGAAGCAGATACGCCAGCGAGTCCCTCGCATGCTTTATCTACCATCAAATGCATCTTGTCTAGGTCAAGAGGTTCAATAGAACCGTCGCGTTTGATTACCTTTGTACCGTTGGTCATACCCGCTTCCAAGTTTGAAGTTTCAAGTTTGCTTCTAATCCTTTATAAGTATTAGATTCTATCAGAGTTTGGACATCATGTCCAGCAAGATGCATGTCATTCAAGTCCTTTTCATGAATGGATGATGGGAAAATGACTACTGGGTAAGACTGTGCGATGGTCTTAGTAATTTTAGAGACGATCTCCCTGGACCTGGGCTCGTTGTCGTATACGAATACAAATTTATAATCGAGAGTGCCAAGGTCAGCATCGCTACCACACATAGCAATAGCATTCCCAAGGAAGGCGGAGTCGAAGGGTCCTTCGGTGACATAAACTGTCTCCTCTTTGTCAATTTTATCTAATCCAAAAATCTTTGGATGGTCCTCATCAAGCATCATGGTGAGATATTTAGGTTGTACATAGTTGTCCAACGCCCTCCCCTGAAACCCGATAAGTTTCTTCTTTTGGTCGTACATCGGGATGACAATACGACCATGGTCACGTGACGTATTGTCGTACGTGGGTTTGAATGTATTACAGAACCTCAGGAAGTTCTCGGCATAGTAATAATCCTTGGGATTTAGTGATCTTTTCTCCAAATACCTTGCAGCATCTGCATTTTCATTTGCACGAGGTAGGTCTAAGGTCTTCTTGAAAACTGGTTTTGTGCCTGTATAGACAGGGTCAGGGGTAACCGTTCCCTTGCCGGTGATGCCCTCCTTGTATCGCTCAAGGACGTACTGGTCATACAGTTGACGGTCCCTGTCCTTCAGGAAGTATGTAAAAGACCTTGACTCACCACAGTTATGGCACTTGAAGTTGAAGTCGGTCTTTACTTGGTAAAGATATCCTCGTGTTTTATTCTTATTCTTCTTGGAGTCCCCACAGTAAGGACACCGGAACGTGTATAGGTTGTCTTTTATTCTCTTGAACTTCTGCAGACGAGCGGACACCAACCCGATGTATTTGGCATCAATGTGGAGCACGCTACCGTGTCTTACTTCGGTACTACCATAGCATTGGTAGGTTGACTAGTCAATGACGTAAAGATTTTGTTACCAATCGGGGATACGGCGACACTTATGATAGTAAGAGCACCAGCGATGCTCCACATTTTCTTTTCAATTGACCGTAGACGGGTATCGATCATACGAATGTCCCGCTCACAACCCTCCTTGATCTTCGTTGTCTCCTCCGAAGTCATACGACGAAGGTCGTCAACCTTTTCAAACAAGACAGTATCGACCTCGTCCTGCTTTGCTAGTTTCTCATTATGCACAGCAAGAAGTTGACCCATCTTTACGGAGTTATCTTGTAAAGATTCAACAACTTTTTCTAGTCTTTCAAGTATAGCGGTGTTTACTTGCTCGTTGTTCACTTCGGCATCCAGGTTTTACGTGACCTAGGTCCAAGGTAAGCATACTTCTTTTTCTTCCTCCGTACCGGAGGATCGTCACCAGCTTCTTTAGAACCCGCAATTTTTCCCCCCGAAATATTGTTCGTGGGGACATCTTCTCTAAGGATATTTAGAATGCGTTGAAGCTTGGCGTCATCCATTAGATAGAGTTGAGAATATCGTAAACTTCTTGGTCGATCTCTAGGTCATCTAAACCAGACTTGGGGTATTCTGGGATCCTATTGAGGAAAAGAAGAAACGTTTTTAGGATTGACCAATACTCTTGATCAATTTTATAGAATAACAAGGGGACAGCACCTTCATCAAAGATATTGAAGCAAATGATAAGGTGATTCAAGATGAGGTGATACTTTAGTTCACCCCCTTGCACCAAATATTTTTTCAATAGGCGTTTGATATATTTGAATCGCCGCATATCATTTTGAAAATCCTCCATTGTTGCCGCAAGAGGATTTTCGTAATATTTTATAGCGAATAGCAAATAGTTATCATCATTTAGTTCATCAAATCGCATTTAGAAGTTATGCGGCAACAGTAAGTGTCCCTGCAGCGGTACCAATAGCGGCGGAGTTCGTGATCGTGGAGGTAGTGTTAGTACCTTTGTCCTTGATCGTGCCACCGTTCAAGGAGAGAGCATCAGCACCGATGGACAGCACGTCACCTGCATCAGTTGCACCAGCACCAGCACCGAGGGTCAGCGTGAACAGGAGACGATAGGTACCTGTACCAGAGGCGTAAGACAGGGTGTGGTTGCTGTTGGTATCGTTGTCAAGTTCGAGTTGAGGTGTACCAGTAACGTCCACTTCTTCGTTGAATGTCACACGGACAGACAACGTACCACCAGCAGCTTTGCTGAAGGAGGTAGTCAGGATATCGATGTTAGTGATATCAGCGGCACCAACGGAAACTGCCAGACCGCTAATAGCGACCAGCAATTCAGGGGTGGCATCGGCATTATCACACCCGGTCAGAGCAGACCCGCCACGAAGGACCCAACCTGCATCGGTAGCATAAACTTCTTTCTTCTCGGTAGCAGTCAAATTCTTTGGCTTAGATTCGTCTGCGTCCGATGCTCCCCAAAGTGCCATGTGTTTCTCGTTGGTTAGTCGTTTAGATATTTATGTCATTCCTTGGTTTGGAGGGCAGCGACGACTTGCTCAAGAAGGATGTCATCCATCTCAGTTTTAGTCATTGCAACCGCCTTCCTAAGGATGGCGACACAAACGTTGATCATCATCTCTCCCAGTTCCTCGTTCTCGGGGATCTTGGAGACTGCATCCATCACAATTTTGGATGCGATAGGAAGTAGGAATGCCATTAGATCGATGCGGACATCAATCTATATATCAGCAGTCCCATTTACGAAGTGACTTATTGATTCTGCTATCAGGATCTGATGCAGTTTTCTTAGAAGTCAACTTCTTTTTCATGCCCTTCATACGTGCACAGAATGAAGCACGACGGGGGTTACCTTTCTTCTTAGTAGGTGCTTTTAGATCCGAACCAGGATTCTGACGTTCGTAGGACTTGCGTCCTTTTTCATTCAGACCGCCTTCCTGGTTCTTCCCGGACTTTTTTTGCCAGTCCTCCAAGAAACTAGTGACGCCTGCAGCAATAGGATCAAAGTTCTCCATGCCTGCAGCGTTGATAGCGTCACGACGCTTCTTCAATCTGCCTGCAAGTCCAGTGCCTTGCTGAGCATCTTGCTGGATCTTCTGCACTGTCTGCATGCCTTTGATTGCCTGCCATGCAGCGAGTCCACCTGCAACCAGACCAGCACCACCTAGCACACCTTCCCGTTGGAACCGATCACGGAACTTACGGAGAGGCATGGACTTGTCACGAAACTCTTTTTTAGATTCGTAACCGCTGGGTTTGGACCCATCCTTAGTAGAAGAACGACGACCCAGTGACTTCCTTTCAGAAGACTGACTCATCTTGTCAGGTTTACCATACTGAGACTTGAACTTCTCCTGCACATCGTCCTCAAAGACAGGTGCACAGGGAACTTCCTCACCTTGCTGCCACGATGGTTTGAGTGGTTCAGGTTTGACAACATCCTGAATCACCGCAAACGTATCACCGTATGCATCAGTGAGTTCAATCTCCTCCCTGAGTTGCTTGAAACTCTTCATCAGTCCGACTCCCCTTGACGAGGTTTGTATGGGTTGTGACTTGCCATCCGCTTCTTCTGAGCAAGTTTCCCTTTGATCTTGTCAACGGGTGTTACACCTTTGTAACCTTTCTTGCCAGGTTGCTTCTTCTTACCCTGAGGTTGGATGGGTTTACCACGGGAAGACATCACACCACCAGTCTTCCGCATTTCACGGGAGACTTTGTCAAAGGCACTCTTGCCGTCACGGGTTCCACCCTTCTTAGAGTCCTTACCAGTCTTGTAATCCTTTCCAGTTTCCTTGGCGTAACGAGTACGCTCAATCATCTGGAGTGCTTGCTCTTCTACAGAGTCAAGCATTGGGTTATAGGAGTTAGCAAGAGGAAGTTTGGCACCAGTTGCCTTAGGAGCAGCACCTTTAGGGAACACCTTGCGACCTTCACCAGGAAGGAGAGGACCCTTCATGATGTTTTCTTTTGCCTGCTCACGCTTTTTCTTGGTCTTAGCAAGAATACGTGCCTTAGCAGCGTCTGCCTCACGTTGGGGAATACGGTACCCGTCACGGTCAGTTTTCAGACGCTCCCTCGGAGGTTCAATCTTTGCCTCAGTCTTGAGTTCAGGATTGATGTCGATCTTGTTTTTGATGCCGCTCGTCTTGATGTCTAGTGACTGTTGACGCTTAGCGGCTTCGGAAAAAAAACCGTTGTCCTCCATATCAGCACGCCAGTCGGAGTGCTCCTTCTTCACAGTCTTCTTCTTCGACTTGCTGCTGCAACCGTAAGCTTCCTCAACACCATCTTCCTTGACACAGTTGGGGACAGTGCGTCCGTTCTTGGTCTTGGTGCCCTTAGCTTTGTAACCCTTCCAGCAGCTAGAAGCACCGACATTCTTACGTGCCTGCTTCATGCTGCCTTCTTCGATTGCAGTCTCCTCCTTCTTCATCTTCTTGGCATCCTTGGCAGCATCATCCTTTGCACGATGAGCAGCACGCCGTTCAGCGTTAGCGTTCATCACACCAGTGATTTTCTTAGAACGCTCCATTGCCTCAGGACTTCCGTCCCGTCCAAGATTACCTGCCTTGCGGTACATCTTGACGTAAGGCATCTTCTTCTTGCCTTCTTCGAGGACTTCTGCCTCTTCCTTGTTCACAAACTTGACTTTGATCTTGTCAAGTTTCTTCTGACGAGTCTCATCAGAAGTGTAGGCAGTACGCTTGGAGATCTCTTTGTCAGACAGTTTCTTGCCTTCAACGTTCAAGGTCTTTGGGTAGTCCTTGTCACCAGGTTTGGCAGGTTTCTCACCACGCTTACGCTTAGCATGGATGTTGTCCCAGAGTCCCTTCTTCTTGCCTTCTGCAAGATCAGGATGAGGGGCATACAGAGGTCCCTTGTAGTTGCCTGCCCACACAGACTTCTCTTCGGAGACACCCGTCTCCTTATCTTGGCGACGCTGAGTGCCAACTGCCTTCATGGTGCGTGACTTAGCACTCACACCCTTCTTGTTCTCTGCCTTACGGGTAGGACGAGGAGACTGGGGTTTGGACTTGTCGTACGCCATGGAGAACTTCTCATCCACGTGCGACACTTCTTCACGACGAGTGTCCTTACCATCGGGTTTCTTGCCCTTGGCACGTTGAATGGCGTTATGAACTACACCAGCGTGTTCCTTTGAACCGCTCTCAATTTTGCCGTCTCCGTCATGATCCTTCGACGCCATTTTCTTAGACGAATAGGAATCACCTTCCTCAAGGTGAGGGCGTCGGAGGGCATCATACGACTCTGCCCAAGGGTTACTCATCTTACGAACGTGTATTTACCGTTCAATTATTTAGTGACTCAAAAGTCTTGGGGGAGAATGAACTTATCGACCTGCCTTGAGTCAGAGATCCATGCTCTGAATACCTTTTTATCTTCACCCATACAAATAAGGTGGTTGGCACCCCTACGGAATACCTGACCCACCTTACCGTTGGATTCAATGAAGGATCCGTTCTGGAAAATGTCACCAGCAATGTACTGCTCACGGATACTACGCTCATCCACCGGGATGACGTTCAGCATCACGAAGTTATACAGTTGCCCGTTCGCCTTGAGTGCTAGCTCTGAGATTTCTTTTGCTCTTGACTGTCGTACAACGATACTAATTGCATCAAAACCGTTTTCATAGAGTGAGGAGAGGACATCGTAGATGGTCTCTGCGTTTGCGTCGTCAACGAAGGCATCGCCAATCTCAGGATATGCATCTTTTAGTTCTTGAATGTTGGTGTCCCGACTAGGGAAGACATAGAAATACTCACCGCCAGAGATCTCCTCAACGGTGGTGAGAATGTTAGCAGTTACCTCGTCAGAGTCAAACTTGTCGAAGGCAATTGTAAGGGGGTTCTCCCTACTGACCTGTTGAAGTGCTGCTTTCGCTTGTCCATTGGCAGAGTTGGGATTGGGTTCCGCAGATGACGGTCCCCCTTGCGCCACCTTTCTAGCGTAGTCATCCCCATCACCGCTAGTTCTTTTGGCTACAACGGATGCCTCTTTTGATCCTCTCGTGCCCAGTTCATCTGTACTCGACGCAGTTGCCGAGTACATTTGTAGTTGACCCTTGACCGTTTTTGCTTTCAGGTTGCCCTGACGGTCATACCAATCTCCGTGTCCGTCCCCGACGAGACCCAAACGCTTCGCTTCTTGCGATGCCTTGGTTACGCGGGCTTCTGTTATGAAGGTCGAGAACTTCTTCACTGAGTTTACTGTAAATTTGATCCTGATACTTCTGGCACCAGAACATCAAAGGTGCTCGGTACTGCTTGTATTTATCGGTATCAGTAATCATCAATACAAAGCGAGCGAAACTGTTCATCTGCCGCTTTCTTGACATCCTACGGTTACCCTCAGGGGTTGCCCGATAGATCTCAATAATAGAGTCAATAAGTTCGTTCATTAGTCAATAGTCAAACCGTCACACCAATTGCCTCGCTCATTATCAGAGAGAGACTCTACCTTTGTCCTCAAATCATGCTTCTCAACATCATAATCGCAACAGATGTGGTCTTGGTTATAGAAATGCGGGACAAACTTTTCATAAACTGGAGCAGTCTTCTGCTTGAAAGCAGTGAGATTACATACTTGATTGATCTTGACGCCATTCCTAACACACTTCTCTCTGAACTCGCGAGTCATCTGGGAATTCCACACGTCTCTATCACGAGTTGCTTCGTTGCAAGCACGCTTCAACTGCTTCCGTAAGCAACCATCCTCTTCTTCTGGAGTGTGCTCTCTGAAGTCACACTCACACTTGATTACATTCCGCCAGAACTCATGAGATGCAAGGATGACATTAGAACTGATGCTGTGGTTCAGTTCAGTAATCACCTTCCTAGAGAAGTCAAAGGAAGGCATGTCTGTCTCAACCATATCGGCGGCAGATTCATCATCAGTGACTTCTGCACCTAAGCTCTCGAAGATGCTCTCTGCCACAGCAGTCTGATATTTCAGATGAACTTTGGCACCTACAAAGTCCTTAGGTCTGGCGTATGCTCTATCACCAGCGACCAATTTAGTCCCACCCCAGGACACAATTGCCATGGGTTTTACTGCCAACAAATTACGGAAGTACAGAAGTTCTTCCCCCATTGAGGTCTGCATGAAGGAAGTGGCATGCTGCTCATTCCTAAACAAGAAAGGCATCTCGATGATTGACCAGTCACTTTCAACAAAATCTGGGAACTGATCACGCTTCTTTGCAAACCGTTTCTTGATTACGTTTGCAAAGATCGGTACTGGCATGTCTGCTAGTTGGATCTCATTGTCCCTCAACATACCGAGGACATCTCCCCTATTGACGGGAACACCATTGTTATATTTGTTACTATATTCTTCAGCGGTCATGATCTCAAACGTCACACGACCTGGCATTCGTCGTTCCATGTGGCGTTCAAAAGACCTCGCAATCCTCATAAAAAAATCAAGCGGTTCGTTTGTGATGACCCACTTGACTTTATAATTTGCAAGATACTTAGGATTGACCTTTCCCATCTAAACCCAATAACTTACTATCCTATGATATTTAGGATCCAGCTCATGATTCTTGGGTTTTTGATGGAGGATAGCAAGTGCTAACTCAGGTCTAAACTTCAAAGAACCTTCCTGACGAGGGGCAACTCCATCTCTATAGGAGTAGATAATGGGAGGGAGACGATGCCTTTTGATCTTTTCGTTGTGATAAAAGTCATCGGTGCCAGCATACTTAGCAACGTACCCTTTGGGGTCCTGGACCCAGTGACTGTAGATGTGAGTGGCATCATCCCAGGCAATGACACTGGAATTGAACAGTGACTTGGTGGGGTTCTTGACCTGAAACGGGAGTCCTTTCCAGGAACTGTAGACCAGAGCGAATGGACTGTTCGTCTCTAGAATTTTGTTGATGTTTCCATGGATAATCACGTCCAGGTCGAAGAACAACTTACGTTTGAACCACTGGATCTCAGGGCGAACAAACATATTGATCTTCCACCATGCTGGCCACCAGTTTTCCCAATCAAGGTACTCACTAACGTCAATCTCTACTACTGTGACACCTTCTTTGATGCCCTCAGGGTTGTCGGTGAAGCAAAAAAATGGTGCATCGGTTTGACGACGCACCATGTTGTAGAGTTTGTTTACATACTCTGCATCAAACTTGTCTCCAATCTTGATGCAGGTGATACAAAGGTCAGATGTCGCCATCCTTGCGGTTTTCTGAATAGAACTCACTGAAAGTACCCTCGGGATAGCGTGCTTCCAGTTTTTTGATATTAGTATCTAGCACATCATTCATGTCGATCTCCAGTGCCATGCATGCTTGTGCCACATACCACATCACATCGCCAAGTTCTACCTTCAGGTGATGCAGATTGTCATCACTGGCAGGTTTGCCTTGGAAAATCATCTTTTTGACAATCTCCATGAACTCTCCACCTTCAGCAGAGATTCCAACGGCAGAAGTCAGAAGGCGTTGTACAGCAACTTCACCACCAAGTTCTTGAAGACGGTAGATAAAGGCATCAGAATCCTTAGATTCAGTGCTAGTCACACCGTTTACGAAGCGTTGGTAGTTAGTAAAGTCTACTCCCATTTGAAGTCGTCGAATTTGGATTTGGATTTGTGGTTGTCGTCTTTAGACGTGTGCTGTACTTCTACGATGTCATCAACCAGGTCGTCCTGTGCTGTTTGCTCGCAGTCGTACAGTCTCATCTTAGCACGATCAATGCCAACTATAAACCTCTTGTTCATAGTTGGATCATTGTATCGATTCTTCAACTGTTTGACCATTATTTGGCTAAGTCGTTCCATATCTTCGGTAGAAACCAAAGCGAACATAAGATCAGCGGTAGCTGGAAGGCCAAATGATTCAGAAGTATCAGTAAGATTAGGGTCTGAACTAGAAAAACCAGAGCGAGTAGTCTGCGTAGCTGAGACCACTGGGACAGAGGCTTCGACCGCGAGCCCCCGGAGTTCTTCTGCAATTGCTTTGACATAAGAATAGGAATTTACGTTGGCAGCACCTCTATATCTCGAAGACGCACAGATATTGAGGTAGTCCACAAATATTATATCAGGGGTAAAAGCTTTTTTCAACTTCAACTCTTGAAGCAGTGCACGGAAATGTCCTACATGTGCTGAAGCAGTAGGATATTCCTTGACAATCAGGTGTCCTGATGTCTTTGCAGCGATCTTTGCGATCTTTTTCTTGAACACTTGTTCAGGTACGTTCTGTATGTCCGAGATGTTGACATCGAGAAGGTTAGCGTCAATTCTTTCTGCAATTTTCTCTTCAGCCATCTCCAGTGTGATGTATAGAACGTTCTTTCCTTGGAGGAGAACACTGGCAGCGACGTGGCACATAAACAAAGATTTACCGACGCCAGTGCCAGCCAAAGCGATGTTGAGCGTCTTATCACTGAGTCCACCCGCAGTAATCTTATTGAAGTATTCAAGATCAAAGGGTGTTTTATTCTCGATTCTGTGATAATACTCATAGCGATCCTCGGAATCATCGAGGTAATCGTGTCCAACGCTTTGATCGAACCCGACAGCAAGAGCATCGGAAAGGATGCCCGGAATTGCGTCGGGGGAGAGCTTGTCGTCTGCACCATCAGCAACCTGGATACTTTTGATCAGTGCTA